>Ga0180431_10010599_pt1 | contig 10216 bp, 7 predicted proteins | sample SS_ome_11_FD_132459 | JGI IMG/M metagenome (GOLD analysis project Ga0180431, IMG submission 132459) | Hypersaline lake sediment archaeal communities from the Salton Sea, California, USA - SS_1_MS_1 metaG | ecosystem: Environmental > Aquatic > Non-marine Saline and Alkaline > Hypersaline >... | reverse complement strand
TTGCATCGATCTGGCGGCCGTGTTGAGTGCGATGGACAGCACGGGCGCCGCGCTGGACGTGCTCGACGAGGGCTCGCGCCTTCTCGAGGTTTCAGAGAACGTCGAGTTGCAGTTGGAACTGCGCGCCAACCGGGGCAGGATCCTCGGCGCGCTGGGGAGATTCGAAGAGAGCCTGGCCGATCTCCGCTTCGTCGAACGAGAAGAGAGGCGCTTGGGGCTTTCCCGCTACAGCCTGTCGGCACTGGTCGCCGCCGCCGATGCGTTCCGGCAATCGGGGCAAGGGGACAGCGCACGCGTTGTGTTGGAACGGGCGGCCGGGATCTGGGAGCGGGACCGGAGTGTGCCGCTCGATCCCCGCTGGCGCGAAGAGCGGGGTGCCGGAAGTCGTGCGCTGCGAATCGAGCTGGCGGACGAGCTTCTGAACGCGCCGGGCGCCTCCCCCAGCGATCGGGCCCATCGGGCTTTCGATCGCCTACAGGTCTTCAAGGCCCGAACGCTGCTGGAGCGGGTGCGCGGCCCCGGATCACCACCCGCTCTGCCGGAGTCGGAGTTGGCGTCGCTGGAGAAGGTGCAGTCGGAAGTCCTCCAACCGGACGATCTCCTGCTCGATGCCTATCTCGGGCCCCGGATGTCGCTCCTCTTCGCAGTGACCACTGACGAGTGCCGCGTGCTTCGTTGGCCGGCGGAGGAAGAACTCGGTCCCCGCCTACGCCGGTACCGCCGGCTGCTCTCCGCACCACCCGATCTCGACAGCCTCCTCGGAAACCCGCTGCTGGAGCAGGTGGAGACGCGTCTCCGTGAAACGTTACTCGAGAAGGTGCGTGACCTTCTACCGACACATCCCCACTTGATTCTGGCTCCAGAGGGCGCGTTCAACCTCATCCCCCTCAGCTCGCTTTTCCAAACCGAGATCTTCCGAGTCCCGTCGGCCACCTACCTGTCGTGGCAGCGTGGACAGCATGTCGAGCGGCCCGCCTCGGGTCCGCTTCGCACCCTCGCGCTCGCGGCCCGGTACCACGGCGTCCCGCACGCGCTCCCCGGGGCCATCCATGAAGTCCGGTGCTTATCCCGAGCCTTCCGGCACGTGGATGTCGTGATCGGCGAGGGGAGCGTCCTTTCCGCGGGACTCCCGGAGCGTTTGACCGGATACGACATCCTGCACCTGGCCACCCATGCCCAGGCGGACGACCGGAACCCCTGGAGGTCATCCATCAGCTTGGATCCCACCGACCAGGGCGGGCATCTCTACGCGGACCAGATCGCCGACATGCAGCTGGCAGCCCGCCTGGCGGTGCTCTCGAGCTGCGAGTCGGCCGCCGGGCGCGTGCTCTCCGGCGAGGGGGTCCAGGGCCTCTGTACCGCCTTCCTCAGTGCCGGGGTTCCGGCGGTGGTCGCCACGCTCTGGGCCGTCGAGGATCGCGCCACAAGTGATCTCATCGGAAGCTTTTACGATCACCTGGGCGCCGGCGCGACCGTTGCTGAGGCCTTGGCCCGGGCACAGGCCGCCCTGCGGGATGACCCTCGGACGCGACATCCTTATTACTGGGCGGGGTTCGTCCTGACCGGCGCGGGCGATGTCCGGGTGGACCTGGAGTGCCGGAGTCGGATCCGATGGTGGCTCCTGGTCCTCGCGGCGTGCCTGCCGTTCGGCTGGCTGATTTGGCGCAAGTCACGCAACTCACTGCAGTAAAGATAGTTGAAGCATCTCGGCATTGAACGTGAGATCCGTCCTCTAGCCTGATAGGATTAGGTTGGTACTCGAATGGTGTTTCAAGGGGCATGATTTCTTGGCTGCAGGTGTGTCTATCGAGATGAGGGACCTGAACCGATTGAGTGACGAGGCGCTGGCCGAGCGGGCGCAGTCCGGATCGCGGGATCCCCGAGCCCGTGCTGCGGCTTCGGTCCTCTTCGGGCGGTATGCGGACCGCGTGTACCTGTGGGCCCTCCGGTATGTACGTGAGCACGAACGGGCCATGGATCTGGGCCAAGACATCCTGCTCAGTGCTTGGCGGAACCTAGGGACGTACAGAGGTCAGGCCAAGTTCTATACCTGGCTCTTCGCCATCACGCGCAATCGCTGTCTCAACGCCTTGCGGCGACCACCGCTGCTGCGGGACGAGGGCATCGAGATCGAGCGCATGGCGGTCGATGCGCCGGATCCGGACCGAGAGCTCGAAGAGAAGCTGGACGAGCAGACGGTCATCACCCTGACCCGCGAGGTGTTGGATCGTCAGGAGCAGGATGCGCTTTATCTGAGGTGCTTCGAGCGGATGCCCATCGAGGAGATCACGGTGACCCTGGGCATCCCCGGCGCCGCAGGTGCACGCAGCGTGCTGCAGCGCGCTCGACGGAAGCTGAGGGTGGCGCTCAAGGAACACCGGCAGCGGGAGAAGCGCGTGGGGGACCTTGGCAGCTCTCAAAGGAGATCACGGCCATGAGTCATGAGTGCTTCGACATCGACGAGTTGGGAAAGCTGGCCGAACTGGGTCCGGACGACCCGCGCTCCCAGCACGTGCGCGAGTGCCCTCGATGCCGCAACCTCTTGGCAAGCTTACGAGAGTTCCGATCCCCCACGAAGATCCCTGATGGCGCCCAGGTCCGCGAGGCCCGGGAGCACATCCTGCGAGCCTTGGAGCAGGAGCTTCGTCCCGCCGTGGATATCCGTCCGAGCTGGTTCCAGCGCATCTCGCTCCGCCCCGCGTTCGGGATCGCCGTGGGCGTGGCCGTGATCCTGATCGCATTTGGTATCGCCGATCGCCGAGACGCGGTTGACCAGCCGATCGTGAGGCGGGGAGGATCCGAGGTAACCGTGACCCCGCTGGTGCCCGAGGTGCTTGTCGACGGCCAGGTCCGGCTTTCCTGGAATCGCCTGCCGGAAGCCACGCGCTATCAGGTGGTCTTCTTCGATACCGCGCTCGTCGAGCTGGTTGCCTGCCCGGCCACCGCCGACACCTTCATGCTGATCGCACCAGCCCTCCAACAGCGATTGGGGCAAAGCGGACAGGAGGTGCTCTGGGAGGTTCGCGCCCAGCGTACGGGCAAGGGACCGGTCCATTCCTCATTGGTCGGAGTTCGACTGCCCTAGTCTCATCGGATCACGGTAAACCGCCCCACCTTCGTCTCACCGTCACAGGTCACGGCGTAGAGGTAGACGCCGCTGACAATGTCTTGGTTGTTCCGGGTCAGAAGATTCCAAGATAGACTGCCGCTCTGCCCATCGGCTCGATGGTGAAGGGTCTGGACAAGGTCGCCCCCCACCGAGTAGATGCGGATGGCGCAGTCGCGTTCCGGCAGGCCGCTGAACTCGACATGTGTCCCCAGCGGGTCGGCCAAATTCGGCCGGAGGTCCCACGCCGCCCCACCCCGGTAGGGATTGGGGACAACGGCGACCTGGGCTTTCCATCCGCTCTCGGGAACCGGATCCCAACCGGGTCGCACGCCCTCGGCCTCCAGGGCCGCCGGGGGCTGGCTGACCTCGCGGTACTCCCCATCTTCCCACCAGCACCGCACGGTAGTGACATCGTAGAAGTAGATCATCCCGTTCTTGAGTCCGACCGTATCGCGATAGAAATACCTCCCGGTCTCGTAGAGGTCGAACTTCCCCTCGGGACGCTCCGGCCAGGAAAGGGTCTCGGCAATCTCTGACTCCGGGTTGGTGAAGTCCGCAAGATTCAACTGGCAGCCCACCGGATCGGCGAACATCTCGGCCAGAAGCTGCCACTCGCCCGGTGCCGGGCCGGGGGAGCCGGCGGGGCGGTCCCATCCCTCCACTCTCCACAGGCGATAACCGCAGAAATCGACGTCCAGCGTCACCGGATCGGTCGCCATCTCCGGCGCGTTGTCCCATTCGAGCAATACCTGGCGGTTGCCTTCGACGCGGGTGCGCAGCTGCGGATCCTCGGTACTCAGGCGAGGAGGCGGAGGGCCGATCTTTCCCACCCAGTGCACCAGGGTCTCGAACCCATCTCCCGGACCGTACCCTTCCTGCCCGGGCGTGCAGCAGCTGCAGTCGTTGTCGACCCACATGGCCGGGTCGTCGCAGTCGTGGGTCTTTACCAGGATCTTCTCGTCCGAGAAGGGATCGCATGGATTCTTCCAGACAAAGGGCTGCTCGTCCTCGGCGATCCGCAAGCACGTCTCGCGCCCGCGGAGCCCCGTGTAGACGTTGCCGTCGGCATCGCGCCACGCGCCCCGAAACACCCGCATGGCCGCCGTGGCGTTATCCCGCAACCCCAGCCATCCCGCCCCGACAACGAGAATCATCTGAAGCTCCAGTTCCTCGCCCGGCTCCAGATCCCGGAAGGGCCCCACGCTCTGGATGTAGGCATAATCGGCCGGAGCCGCCGTGGAGTTCGGGTATCGGGCTCCCTGAGAAAGCCAGTCGTAGCGCACCATGTCGGGCATCTCTCGCGTGGCGCTACGGCCCAGGAACCGGCAGGTGTGAAGGCCCACCGTGCGGGGGGCCCGGGCGCCGTGGATGTCGGTCGTGTGGTTGGGAATGATGGTGCCGATGAAGCCCCGGTCCCCCGGCGGAGGGTCATCCCGAAACCGCCCCCCCTGCATGCCGGGGACGTCGTACATGAAGGCCAGCTCCGCGGACAACCGCTGGCGGGCGCACCACGACCATCCCCCCGTCTGTTCGTAGCAGATGTAGTTGAGGTTCAGATCGATATAGGTCGTGTCGAGCCGCGTCCACGCTCCGCCGTCGTCCAGCCAGTAGCCGGTACCGTCCTTCTTGCCCACATCGGCATCGACCAGGAAGCCGAGGTAGACCTGATCCAACACATCAAAGCCCTCGTTCGTGATGCGGAAATCGAAACCGATGAACTCGTTCTCCCCCGCCATCGACCAGGAGAAGCTCCGCTGCCGCACCTTGACGTAGAGTGGACGGTGCTCGGGATAGGCGTCCATCGCCTCCTCGGTGTAGTCCCAGTACTCGCAGCTGAACATCTGCTGTGAGATCGCCGCGTAGTCCTCATCGATGGCGCCGTCACCATCGTCGTCTTTGCCGTTGTGAAACTCCTCGTTTCTCACCCCGTCGCCGTCGTCATCCCCGAGGTTGAGGGCATATCCGGTGCGGTCACCCCCGGGAGCCCCCTCGTAGGAGGTGTAGATGGTATCGATCGGATCACGACTGGGCCGGAATTCCCCCGCGCTCGAGACATAGTCGAGGTTGTCCCCGGTGATGCCTCCCACCCACAGCTCGATCGAATGCAGATACTCGCCCTGCCTCCAACGCGCGCCGAAGGTGTCGGAGCCGGTCTGGGGATTGCCGATGTAGCCCAGGTTGGTGACCATCACGTGGAGCAATCCGGCGTTGTGATAGAAGAGGTTCGGGCTTCCGACGGCATAGATCGGCACGTCCTTCGGACTCGCCGAGATGGTGGGGGCGCCCAGGGCGCAGGCCAGGCAGAAGAGGGGGAGCATCCAACGCACGCAGGGCGCGCGCCTTCCCACGTCACACCGTTGCCGTCCCCAGGGCATCGGGCCTACCCCCCTCGTCGCACTCGGCTTGGATTCGCCACCGCCCCGGGAGCGGTGGCCCCTTTGGCGAACACGCGGGGGGAGCGCACAGGCTCGGGGCTGCCGGCAGCCAATCGAGACCGCATCTCGAAGGAGTATAGGTAAGTCCGTTCAGATACGCAGCATCGGTGTGCAATGGGGGCGCCTCGGGCCGTACCCCCCGATGGGCGGGGGGTACGGCCACAGGAGACTGAAGATGGGATGGCTGACCGCCACCCTCGCTCAACGCAACACCACGACTCGCGTCTCGCGCGTGCCGGCCGCCGAGGTCGCGCGCAGCCAGTACGAGCCACTCGCCAGGGGCTGCCCGTTGGTCCCGCGCCCATCGAAGCTCAGCGTAAGGGCATCAGACGCGGGCCGGTCGTGGTAGAGCTGCCGTACGATGCGTCCCTGGAAGTCGATGAGATCGAGTCTCAGCGATCCCATGTCCGCGCCGCCGGGCAGGGCCATCCGCACCGTGGCGGACCCGATCCCTCGCGCGTCGACGGCGACCGGATTGGGACTCATCCGAAGTGACCAAACCGATTCCGCTCCTCCGGCAAGTTCCGGCACATCCGTGGACACCTCGGGCAGATGGGCAGCTTGGATGACCTCCAACTCGGCCCCGCTGCTCTGGAGGAACGCCACACCGAACAGGTTCTGCTGATTCCACGACGGATCGATCGGGAAGTCCGCAGTCACCAAGACCTCATCGCCGAGGGAAGCCAGCAGCACCGCTTCGTCGTACCCCGCTCGCGTGATGTGATCGTAGCTCCCCGAAACGTCGTCTTCGAGCACCAGGAGGTAGGCTCGGGTATCCTCCGGAAGCGGCTCGCTCTCGACCAGGGTGAACCGAGCCGCGAGCGTGATCGTCATCGCCTCGGTTCCGAACTCCCCGACGATGCTCACCGGGCTGAGTGAGTTCACCTCGGCGAGACGGGCTTCGATCCGGCTGCGGTAGATGGCCGCCGTCCCCGAGCACCCCCCTGCACCGATCTGGGGATGTCCACCGTCGAAGACCACGTGAGGGATCCCCCCCACGCCGTAGAAGGCCTTCCTCGCCTGCGTCCACGGATTCTCCAGGGCATCTTGAATGTGGTGATCGACCAGGACGATCTGATCGCCGAATTCATCTCTCATCATGGCAAGCGCGCACCGCGCATTGGCACACCCGCCTCACCAGGTCGCCCCGAACTCCTCGACCAGGACGACCTTGTCGGCCGCACCCCAGGCCGCCGTGCCGGCCAACAGAACCAAGGCAGCGGCCAGCAGACCGCTGCGGCGCCGATTCCTCGCCTCTATCATGGGATCCCTCCTGTCGTTGATGGTGATGCAGCTGAATCCACCTGACTGGACATCGGCCGCTAGGAATCAATACTATACTATGTCTATAGATATACTGCAATATGGAGATTGTGACAGGATTTCTCCGAGCGGCTCGATTCCGCTAGAAGTGCTCTTCCATCCAGGGGATAGGCCCGGCGAAGATCCGATCCAGCGTCGCCGTGGGCCCCGGGGCTGCGGTCACCGTGCCGCTCATCGCCCGGAGATCGGTGGCGGAGAGGTGCCCCGAGTAGAGGGCGGCCAGCCCGCGGATGTCGACGACGGCGCTGCCCCTTCCGCCGCGCCGCACATGACCGCGGCCGTCGGAAACCTCGAGCACGAAGCGCCCCGAGTTAGCGGGCAGCAGATCATCCTGGACTTCCAGATGCACGCGCTCGGTCAGGTGCCGAGGGTAGCCTCGCTCGCTGAGCGCCCTGTCGACATCGATGATGCGGAGCATCCAGGGATCCCAATGCCGCATGCGGCAGATCATCGGTTCCGGCAGGACCATCAGCATTGGGTCGACCGGGTTGCCGAACCACTTGACCTGTTTTACCTGTGTCCGGTGATCGGCCAGGAAGCTGAAGAGCCGTCGGGCAGCGGCAGGGGTGTTGGCGAAGAATTCCGCCAGCCGCATCATCCCCTCCGGACGCTTGCCCCCGTAGCTCACGAAACCTTCCACGCGCCCCTCGTTCCACACCGCGTATCCCTGCGCGGGGGGGCGGTAGGCAGCTTTCATGACTCGCCATTCCGGGGCATTGCGATCCAGAGGTCCCGAGGCCCGCCGGACGAACGTGCGCCAGGCTCGCCCGATCGCCGCGTCGTCACCCGGGTTCGCGGCTCTCAGCTCGAGCGCCCGATCCCGCAGGGAGAGACGGTTGGGATCGAGGGTGATCTCGTAGTGCCCTCCCGCGATCTCATAGCCGGCCCTCTGGTAGAGGGGACAAGTGGCCGGATAGAGGGCCGAGAGGGCACAGCCGTTGGCATGGATCTCCTCGACCGCGGCCCGCATGAGACGAGTTGCCAGACCGTGGGCGCGGTGCTCCGGGGCCACAGCCACTTCTCCCACCCCGGTCATCGAGACCAGTCGTCCGCCGAACCACTGCCCCATGCGATGCACGCAGAGCCCTCCCGCGACCTTGCCGCGCGCGCGAAGCAGGCGGAACATCGCGGATCCGATCTTCTCGTGCATGGGGCGTATATTGTCCGGCAGAGTCCCGAAGGACGATGCCGCGATGTCGGCAAAGGCGTGAAGCTCCTGCTGATCGGCGGGGGGGCGGATGGCGGAGGCTGGCGGCATATCGTCTCCTCTCTCGTGATTCCTCCGGTCCGTCAAGACACAAGGTCAACATACGAGACCTGCATCGGCCACCACAAGCGGGTATACTGGCCGCGTGGCACTCACGGGGAACATGACCGGCAGTCCGTTCGGCAACACGGCCCTCTACATCGAGCAAGACAACCGCGCCGATGCGATCCTCTGCGACTGCGGGCATCTGAGGGACCTGGGTGAAAAGGCACTCACCCGAGTCCGGACCATGTTCATCAGCCACACCCACATCGATCACTTCATCGATTTCGACCACTGGCTCGCCGCGTGGGTTCGCCTGGGTCGGGATCGCTCGGAGCTGGGCGAAGTCGCCTGCTTCGGACCTCGCGGGTTCATCCGAAACGTCGAGGGCAAGTTGATGGGGTACACCTGGAACCTCATCGAGTGTCACCTGCACATCGCCTGCACGGAGATCCATGGCGGACAACGCCGAACCGTGCGATTCGACTCCGACTCGGCATTCGCGGCCGGGGAAGCGATCCTCTCCGGTGGGGACGCGATCTGGGAAGACGATCGGCTGACGGTCCACTGCGCCCAACTGGACCACAAGATGCCCTCTCTCGCCTACGCGGTGGAAGAGAAGCCGGTGCAGGTCGTCGACAAGGACGCCCTCGCCCAGAGCGACCTCGGGCCGGGAAGCTGGATCCGCGAGTTCAAGGAGGCCGTCGCCGCCCGGCGCCCGGCCGATACGGTGATCGACACCCCTCGCGGCCCTCTCCCCTTGGGGACGCTCGGGCCCAAACTCCTCCGCGAGAAGCGGGGGCAGAAGCTGGCCTTCGTCACCGACACGATCTACAACAAGCAGACCGCACCCCGCATCGAGGCGCTCGTCCGCGGAGCAGACTTCCTTTTCATCGAGGCCGCCTTCTCGCACCGTGATCTCGAGAAGGCGCGGGAGACCTATCACCTGACCGCCCGCCAAGCCGGGCGCCTTGCGGCCGCGGCCGGTGTGAAACAGATCGAGCTGTTCCACTTCAGCAGCCGCTACACGGACCGGGAGCCGGAACTCCGTCGCGAAGCGCTGGAGGCCATGGGTCGCTAACGCAACAGGTGCAGTTTTCTCTCCCTGGTCTCACCACCGCTCTTCAGCCGGCACAGGTAGACGCCGGTCGGAACCGCCCGGCCCCTGTTATCCCGCCCGTTCCAGGAAATGCGCACCTCCCCCGCATCCAGGACCTGGTCCTTCATCAGTGAACGCACGAGGCGCCCCGAGAGGTCATAGACGTCCAGGGACGAAAGACCGCCCGGGCGGGGAGCGAAGACGATCTCCGTCCACCGATGGAACGGGTTGGGCGCATTGGGGCCGAGGACGATCGCCCCCCGAATCATACGGCCATCTCCCGCGTCGACGGTCGCGAATCCGGTCGCGCAGTTCAAGAGCGCCGTCACCCCGTGCGGCCAGTTGTGGGCGATGACGAAGTCGGGGCGCGTATCCCGATCGATATCCCCGGCGGCGAGGGCGATCGCCTCCCCTGCCACCCCGTAGTAGACGGGGGACTCGAAGGATCCGTCTCCGGTGCCGAGGAGGACGGCGACATTGTCGGACGCCTTGTTGGGCGCGGTGATATCGAGCACCTCGTCGCCGTTCACATCTTCCAGCATGATCCCATGGGGCCAGCTTCCGGCATCGTAGACCTCCGCGCTTCCGAAAGTGCCGTCACCATGGCCGCGCAGGACTGCCACCGTGTTGTCCATGCTGTTGGCGGTGACCAGATCGGGCCGGGAATCGCCGTCCAGGTCGCCGATGGCCACCGCGCGGCAACCGTCACCGGCGGGATAGTGGGTCGCCGTGGCGAAGGTTCCGTTTCCCCCGCCGAGCAGCACCGCCACGTCGTCGGCGATGGAATTGGCGGTGACGATGTCGAGGATGAGGTCACCATCGACATCTCCGAGAGCGACATCGACCGACCATCCGCCGGCGAGGTAGGAGGTGGCCGGCAGGAAGTCGCCGTCGCCGGTGCCGATCAACACCGCTACCCGGCTGGGCGATGTTCCGGCGACCACGACGTCGGGCAGCTGATCGCCGTTCAGATCCCCGGTCGCCAGCGCTTCGCAGAAAGG
>Ga0180431_10010598_pt1 | contig 10218 bp, 7 predicted proteins | sample SS_ome_11_FD_132459 | JGI IMG/M metagenome (GOLD analysis project Ga0180431, IMG submission 132459) | Hypersaline lake sediment archaeal communities from the Salton Sea, California, USA - SS_1_MS_1 metaG | ecosystem: Environmental > Aquatic > Non-marine Saline and Alkaline > Hypersaline >... | reverse complement strand
GCTAGTCTCAATACTCGTTCCCGACATGTCCAGAACGCGCAGGCCTGGAAACCCTCGCAAATGCGGCAGGACTCGGCTCGTTATACTTGGGCCGTCAATCCGTAGGACCACGACGTATGTCATGTCCTTCAACTTTGGTGCCAATGAGATTAGATCCGCATCCGTGAGTTTCGTGCCCGTTAGATCGACATCGAATCGATCTTCCCTCCAACGGTAACTTGCAACGTCGTAAACTTTTCCCCCAACGGCATGAACGGCGTTTTTACCCAAGTTGTCCGCGCGTCGGCGCGATATGAATATTGTTGCTATGACCAAGGCAAGGACGATACCGGCGCACAGCACCATCCACGACAACGCGCTTCGGGAAAGTTGGAATCCGTTCGGACTTTTCATGCGCTAGGTTCCTCCTCGGTGTTTGCCGGAGGCGGTACTTTCCGGATATTCAACTAACCGGGCTTCATCAACAAGAGGACTCCAAGCCGTTTGCAATCCTCTTGTGCCCGCGGCACACAGACGTTTTTCCGAACTGGCCAACACGGGTGGAAGACCAACCGCGGAAAAAACATCCGTGCCACCCGACCAACCGACACCGCTGTTACTTCTTCGCCCGCCACTGCAAATACGCGTCTAGGAAACCGTCGATGTTGCCGTCGAGTACGGCGTTGAAATTGCCCATGTAAAAACCGGTGCGGGCGTCTTTCACGCGCTGGTCGGGATGCAGGAAGTAGCTGCGGATCTGCGAGCCGAAGCCGACCTTGGGCATCTCGTTGTAACGGGCGGCCTGCTCGGCTTCGCGCTTCTCTTCCTCAAGTCGGGCGAGCCGGGCGCGAAGCATCTTCTTCGCGGTGGCGCGGTTCTTATGTTGGCTGCGCTCGTTCTGGCATTGGACCACCGTGTTGGTGGGCAAGTGCGTCAGGCGAATCGCGCTGGAGGTCTTGTTCACGTGTTGGCCGCCGGCGCCGCTGGCCCGGTAAACGTCCTCACGAATGTCCTCGTCGCGAAGTTCGATGTCGACCGAGTCGGAGACCTCCGGAGCAACGTCGACCGAGGCGAAGCTGGTCTGCCGCTTGCCCTCCGAGTTGAAGGGGCTGATGCGGATCAGCCGGTGCATGCCCATCTCGCCCTTGAGATACCCATACGCCATGGCGCCGCGGACCGCGATGCTGGCGCTGTTTATGCCGGCTTCCTCGTTGTCCTGGCGATCGAGAAGTTCGACCTTGTAGTCGTTCTTCTGTGCCCAGGCGAGATACATGCGCAACAGCATGTCGGCCCAATCGTTGGCGTCGGTGCCGCCGTCGCGGGCGTTTATCGTAAGCAGGGCCCCGCTGCCGTCAAACGGCCCGTTCAGCAGAGCCTTCGTTTCGAGCTTTTCCAGGACCTCGCCCAGGGTGTCCAGTTGGCCGGGCACTTCGGCCGCGAAGCTTTCGTCTTCCTCGGCCATCTCGACCATGGCGGCCAGATCGTCGGCCATGGAGAGCGCCTCTTCCAGCGGTTCCAGAACGGCCTTCAGGCCCTTGAGCTGTCCCACCACTTCCTGGGCTTTCTCCTGGTTGTTCCAGAAGTCGGGCCCGGCCATCTGCTTCTCGATCTCGTCTAGCTGCTCACTCTTAGCGGAGTAGTCAAAGAGAGTCCTTTAGCTGGTTGATACGCTGCTGAATGGCGTCGGCACGATCGAGAAGTTCTCTTTCCATGGCGGTGTTCCGGGTTCGTTCGTAAGATTGTGTACTCGGGAGAAGTGTCCCGAGGTTGTCGACAACCCGTAATTATATCGTTTTGGCCGGATCGGGAAAGGCGTGGTTTTGTCGCGATTGTCCGTTGGAAACGGACCGCTGAGGTCCCTCCCGCCTAAAGGCGGGACTACGAACTGGGCGGCTCATTTTCTAGTTTCCGCCGGGTGGCACCCGATGGCTTCGACACCCTGCGATCACTGCCCCGCGTCAAGCTCCCTCAACGCGTCGCTCGCTCCTTTAGCATACGGGCTATTTGAAGGAACCAGTCGCAATATCTCGCGATAATGCTCTCGAGCTTCGTCCGCGCGGCCTTGACGCCATAGAACGTCGGCCAGATTGACGTGGGCAGGCACGTAGCCCGGATCGGACTCCAGCGCCTCGCGATAGCAATGCTCCGCTTGCCGAAGTCCTCCCGGTCGCAACCGGTAAACATTGCCGAGATTAAACAGCGCCGTCGTCCAGTCGGGCCTTGTCCGCAAGGCCGCCCGATAGAACCCGGCCGCCTCCTCCAGTTGCCCCCTATCCTCCATGATCTTCCCCAAGGCCAGATTGGCCGAGCCGCAATCGGGGTCGATCTCAAGAGCCTTTTCGTAAAGCTCGGTTGCCCGCCGAATCTCTCCTCGCTCCTTGAGCAGCAAAGCCAACTGGCATTTCAGCAGCGGTCGATTGGGAAGTTTCTCGACGCCGGCCCGTGCCGCCGCCAAGGCTTCATCGTCGCGATCCAAGGCCGCCAGTGAGACGACCAGATTCCAGTGCAACGTCTCCTGCCGGGGATGCTCTCTCAGGGCCAAGCGATACAGTTTGATCGCTTCTTCGTGCTTGCCCTCTTGCGCCAACAGGTGGCCCGATAGCTGTTGCCCCACGACGCTTCGCGGGTTGACCGCCAAGGTGTTTTTCAGAAACGCCCGATTGTCTCGCCAATGGGAAGTTTGATGAAAGCTCAGCCCGGCCAACAGAAACAGCACCGCGACGACCGCGGCAACGGCGGCCCGCGGTCTGGGCTTGCTCAAATACCACCCCAAAACCAACGCCGGCCCGAGCATCGCCAGATAAACGTAACGGTCGGCCACCGTCGATATATGCTGGAACTTGAAGGGAATCAGCCCCAACACGGGCAGCAGCCAACCGGCGAACACGCCGATGCCGATCAGGCATATGCGGCGGCTCTTCAAACAGCAAACGCCCGCGATCAGTGCCGCCGGCATCAGGAAGGCGGCGTAAAACGTCCATTGCGACATTACCCAAGTTGGCGTGCGACCGTAATCGGCCCCCAGCCACAGCGGCGCGACCAGCTTGCACATATAGAAAGCCAACGCATCGCCGGCGATCAAGGGTCGAGCCCAATACGATGCGGTGCCAACAATCTCCGCGTTCGGCTGCAAGTTCTTCGTAATCACCACGAACACCAGCGAAATAGCGAACCACGGCGCCAAAGCCGCCAACGCCGAGGAGGGCCTTTGTCGCAGCAAGCCAATCGCGATGACTCCGACCACAAGCGGGACGGCCACCGCCGTCGGCTTGCATAGAAGCGCGGCCACCGATGCCAGTGTGGCCGATGCGTAATACTTGTAGTACGAGGGCTTGGCATCTGTAGAATCGGTTGCCGAGGATTCGTCCAGCGTTTCGCGCCACCTAACATACTCGAAAATCGCCAACAGCGAGAACATCGCGCATAGCAACCCCCGGGTTTCGGAAATCCAAGCGACCGATTCGACCTGTAAGGGATGCAGGGCGAAAAGCAACGCGCCGGCCGTCCCTGCCCAATCGTTGCCGAACAGACGCCTTAGCAGAACGAACACCAGAAGCGTGCAAGCGATATGCAGGGCCAGACTACCCGTGTGGAATACGGCCGGGTTAACTTCGCCAACCGCGCTACCTTCGACGGGCCGCCTCGCGATTGCCGCCTCGACGGAGAAAAATGAATACGTAAGCGGAACGTACAGCCCCCAATAAGGCTCTCGCCAAATCCGCCGCAGCCCCTCGCCCGAAGGCGGATCTACCAGGCGATTGTCGACGACATGCTTGTCGTCGTCCCAGTCGAGAAACTCGAACCCGCAAACCGACCCATGAACGGCAGCCGTCACGAGTACCAGCATGCAGGCCAAGAGCCAGTGTCGCGGTGTCTTGTTGTCGGAGGGTTCACTCATGTTATTGTGAGACGCCATTGTCGCCTTTCGCTCCGCGAAAGTAGCGTGCGCAACTGCTTGGCGATTAGGGCCGTAAGTCGTCGCAACACGATATACTCCAGCAAGATACTGGGTCACGATCAAGCGATGTGTTTGCCCCCAACGATCCGCGCGCTACTTTTGCGGAGCGAAAGGCGACAATAGCCACCAAGCCCACAAGTATTATACACCGATTAAGCCATCCGCAGGTGATGGACCCACGCGGGCAGGACGTTGGGCCAAATCCAATCGCGGCGAAACTCGTGCTCGCCGAGAATGGAGTCCAATGCCCGGCTGATGCCCTGCATCCGCTGTCGCTGTGCCCGGGGGCCGACGCGGCCTTTTATACCGCGGATCGCCATGTACTCGAAGAAAGACAGCGTTCCACCCGGTGCCAACAGCCCGGTCATCGTCGCCAGGATGTCCTCGACCAGTTCGACCGAAAAGTTGTTAAGCGGCAATCCGGAGACGATCAAATCATACGGCTCTTCACGCGGAATGTCCTGCACGGGGCAGTGAAATATCCGCCAGCGATTCTTGGCCGCCGCGAATAACGGATCCGACTCGAACCGATGTCGAAGCTGCTCGACGAATGCGTCGTTTAGCTCCACCAGATCCAGTTGATCCGCAGGCCCGAGTCCGGCGACGATATGTCGGGTAACAGCGCCGGTGCCGGGTCCTACTTCCAGAATCCTTCTTGGCCGCGAGTTTTCTTCGGCCACGAATCTAGCCAGCGCGCGGCCCAGGAACCGCCCGCTGGGAAGTATCGCGCCGGTGGTGTGGAAGTTCCGCAGGAATTCCCCGAAAAAGACTCCGACTTCCGAGGAGCCGCGTTTGTTGTTTTGATCATTGTTGTCAGGCATAGTCACGCCAGTGTATCCAAACGGGCCGCCAAATGAAATGGCCCCACTCTTCCGAGCGGGGCCATGTTGATTGGGGGCCGTGCCGAGATGTCACCGGCACGGCCGGAGGTGAATATGTTCAGGGTCGCTTATTCTCAATAACGCCGTATGGCGAACGTACCGTTGTTAGCCAAGGAAAACAGCGGGGCGAATCGATTGTTGCCGCACTCTCGAGCCATCCGGCCGGGCCGTAGCTCGATGCCGATCGAAACGTTCCACATCTCCTCGTCCTGACCGCCCACGCCGCTGGCACTGGGCAATACGTAGTTGAGGTTGCCCACCAGCGAGAGCCGTTCGGTCATTGCGATCCGTCCGCTGCCGCCGAATATAAATTCGCCTGGCTCTTCCGCGATTCCGATCCAAGTGGTCAGGCTGCTGCCGCTGGACCAGTGCCGCGTGTAGAACAAGTTTCCGTACGCAACCGGCTTGAAACGTTCCAAAGTGCTGTCACCCAGAGTGACCGTCTCGCCGTCGTTGGGTATCGCCGCCACCAAGCCGAACTCCTCGAAGGGGTTCAACTCGTAAGACAGTTTCACCCGCCATTGGCTCATGTCGAAACTGGCGTAGTACTTATCGTGCAGCCAATCGTATGCGAAGCCGAAGTTCACGCCGCGAGCTTGAAACGGGTTTCTGCGGTAAATGCCCACGGTGGTGAAGTTCTGCTGCCGAGTGGTGGCGCCGGTGAAGTTCGTGCCGTGGAAATCGCTAATCACGCCGCTGGTGCCCGCTTGTATGCCGACTCCGAAGCGTCTGACGGCCGCTATTCCGCTGTTGATGCCGAAGTTGATGCCGAAGTTGCCGTTCGTGTTATCGAGGTCCATCGGCCCCTTGAAGGCGTCGATGCTGGTTGTCAAACGCAAGTTCTGCCAGGCGTCGCCGCACAGGACGGGCATTCCGCCGAACGAAAACCCGCCGCCGCATGAGTCGATCGGTTCGCTGCATTCGTCTATGCACTCATTGCAATACTGATTGAACTGTTCGACGGGATCATCCGTGGGAATGGGTTGAATCGGTCTCGGCGACTCGACCGCTTCGCCCTCGGGCGTTTCTTCCTTGAAGGGGCTCTCGCCATTCGCCGCCTGAAGCGACCTCATGTAGGCGACCGTTTCGGCACGGTCGTCGGCCTCGACACTTTCCCGGTCGGCAAGGCCGGCGGTCTCCATCAGTTGCGACACCAACGGGGACTGCTCCTCAACCTCCGGCACCGCCGAGGTCCTGCTGGCTGCGCGGTCGAGGGTGGACTGCAAGTTGGCAAGTTCACTCGGCGAGAGCGCCGCCTTGCCCTTGAGCATAATCGAATGCCGTTCGATCCGCGTGAGTTTGCCGTCGGCCAAGGCCCTGACCATGGCGGTCCGCACCTTCTGCTTGGCGGCCACGGCGGCCCGACCGCTCGACTGTGCAAGCACATCGCCGACCACGCCGCCTACGAGAAACATCCCCACGAGTGCCGTGCAGCAAACGCTCCATCGCATCTTCATCATATCCCCCTCCACATAGTGGTTATTCACGCACATCAAACCCAACCTCATCGCTAAGACCGGATCGAGCAGAATAATCATCGGAACCGTTTCAACCGGAACTTAACGCACAGGCACCCCAACCGGAACAGTTTACCGCAAGCCGGCCGGATAATCGGAATATACGGAAGAGCTTGCCGGGCTTACCTAGTTTAACGGCTGTGATAAAGCTGGCGGACGGGTACCAAGGCCACGCTTGCACGGGCACGTTGACTTCTTCTGGTCGTCGACCGCTCGAATTGCTAGACTAACGGACGAATGATTCGCTCCACCCAAGCTTCCCCAATAGAGCAGCGCATGGACGGGCAACTCGATAGACAACTCTCAACCACTCCCGCAAACGGCTCGGACACCGACCACTTCACGCCGGGGCGGGCGCATCTGGTGGGTATCGGCGGCTCGGGCCTTAGCGCCTTGGCCGAGGTGTTGCTCGACGCCGGATGGGAAATCTCCGGCTCCGACTGCTCGCCGGAAAGGGCCGAACACTTGATCGATGCCGGGGCGATTGTCCATCCGGGGCATTGCCGCGAAAACCTGCCCAAGGACGCCGATCTGGTTGTACACAGCGACGCCGTCCCGGCGGACAACCCCGAACTCATTCGCGCGGCCCGGTTGGGTATTCCCGTGCGAACTTACTTCGAGATGCTCGGCCGCATGATGCGCGGCCGCCACGGTCTGGCCGTCGCCGGAACGCACGGCAAGTCGACCACCACGGCCATGGCCGCCGCCGTCCTGCGGCAGTCCGGCCTGGAGCCGACCGTCGTCTGCGGCGCACAACCCATCGACACTTGCTCGGCCAATTCCGCGAACAGCGAGGTTATGCTCGTCGAGGCCTGCGAGTATCGGGCGAACTTCCTTCACCTGCGACCGCAACACGCGGTCATCTTGGGCGTCGAGCCGGACCACTTCGATTTCTACGGCTCGACCGACCAGTTGGAAGACGCTTTCGGCCGTTTCGCCGGCGGCGTGGCATCCGAGGGCCTGCTGCTTTGCAACAACGATTGTCCGACGACTCGGCGCATTGCCGATCAGTGCGACTGCCGGGTCGAGACGTTCGCCGCCGGCGGTCAGGCCGATTGGACGGCCAGGGAGTTGCACGAGCGAAGGGGCCATTACCGATTCCGCCTGTTTCATGGCGAACGTCCGCTGTGCGAGGTCTCGCTCGAAGTGCCGGGCAAGCACAATGTACTCAACGCATTGGCCGCGGCGGCGTTGGCATGGCACAATTCGGCGCCGCCGAGGGCGATTGTCCGGGGGCTGGAGCGATTCAAGGGTCTCAAGCGGCGGCTCGAGCCGATCGGTTCGTGGCGAGGCGTGTCGCTGGTCGACGACTATGCCCACCACCCGACGGAAGTGGCCGCCACGCTGTCGACGGTCCGGGAAATGTACCCCGGGCGGCGGTTTTGGTGCGTTTTTCAGCCCCATCAGGTCTCTCGCACGGCCTGCTTACTAGACGAACTGGCGGAAAGTCTGCACAATGTCGACAGGCTGATGGTGGCCGATATCTTTCGAGCGAGAGAGTCCGCCCCCCAGCCCGGGGAGGTAACCGCCGCCGACTTGGCGCGGCTTGCCGAATCCGGTGGGGTGCAGGTGTTTCACACGCACGAAAAGCGAGGAATCGTCCGCCTGCTGCAAAACAGATTGGCCCCCGGCGACGTACTGTTGACCATGGGAGCCGGCGACATCGGGGCGATTTGCGAGAGTTTGACGGCCGAGCAGGCTGGCTAATACTAACCCGAAGCGCAAGCGAGGACAGAAACCGCTGGCAATGTTCAGAGGCGCCGAAGCACCGACGCCGCCCTCCTCGCTCGCGCGTCGGGTTAGTATTAAGTGATTCGACGCGGACTGAACTGGAACACAATCGACGATTCTGCTACAGATTAAGGGGTAACCGACGCGTGGCCCCAGTTACTGAGTATTGAAGAAAGCTACCGACATGGGTTTGATTAGCGGTTTTGAGAATATCGTGCGGCAAGACGAGCCGCTGCAGATGCACACCTGGTTCCAACTGGGTGGGCCGGCCGAATACTTTGCCGAGCCGGAGAACACCGAGCAGCTTGTCGAGTTGGTGAAGCGTTGCCACGAAGAAGGCGTGCCCGCCCGACTGCTGGGCCGAGGCTCGAACATCCTCGTGCGCGACGAGGGCGTGCCCGGCATGGTCATTCGACTACCCCAGGCGGCGTTCGGCGATATCAAGATCGACGGCAACAAGCTGACCGCCGGCGGCGGCGCCAAGTTGGGACGCACCATCACGACGGCCGTCCACGGCGGACTGGCCGGTCTGGAAATGCTCATCGGCATTCCCGGCACGCTCGGCGGTGCCCTGCACGGAAACGCGGCCACTCACGGCGGCGACGTCGGCCAATGGGCGACCAGCGCGACTGTGGTCACGCTCACCGGCGAAGTCCTAACGCGAAACAAGGACGACCTCGTCTTCACCTACCGCCAGAGCAGCCTGAACGAGCTGGCAATAATCGAAGCGACTTTCGAACTTGAGGAAGACGACCCCCGACAACTGGCCAAGCAACTCCAGAAGAACTGGATCGTCAAGCGAGCCAACCAGCCGATGGGCCACCAATGCGCCGGATGCGTATTCAAGAACCCCCGCGGTGCCAGCGCCGGCGAGTTGATCGACGGCGTGGGCCTAAAGGGTACCCGAATCGGCGGCGCCGTGGTCAGCGATCGCCACGCCAACTTCATCGTCGCCGAGCCCGAATGCACCAGCCAAGACGTGCTGCGGCTTATCGACCTGATCCGAACCCAAGTCCACGAGCGAGCGAGCATCGAGTTGGAACTCGAAATGGAGATTTGGTAGGACGGATGATCTCCGTTGTCAAATGGCACTCGATAATCAATGAGTTAAACTGACCGAACCATCACAACGCTCCCTTTTTCATGGAAGAAAGAATGAGCCGTTCGTTACGTGTCGTCGTGCTCGCCGGCGGGGATTCGCCGGAGCGCGAAGTCAGCATCGCAAGCGGTGCGCAAGTTGCCGAGGCCCTGCTGGCCGCCAGCCACCGGGTTCGCATCGTCGACACTGCCAACGCCGATCTCACGGAGTTGGACTTCAGCCGCTTCGACGGATGTTTTCTTGCCCTGCACGGCGGAGCCGGTGAGGACGGCCGCATCCAACGACAACTTGAAGATCTCGGCATCCCATACACGGGCAGCGGGCCGGAAGCCTCTCGGACCGCCATGAGCAAAGCCCTGTCGAAGGAAATCTTCCGCCAATGTGGAGTCCCCACTCCCGAATATGCACTCGTAGAGCCAATTGATTCGGCCCAAGCGATCGTCGACAAGGCAGCAGACGTCGGCTTTCCGTTGGTCGCCAAACCGGACCGCGGCGGGTCGAGCCTGGGGGTGGCAATCGCGCGAAGCGGGGATGACCTTGCCGATTGTGTCGCCGAAGGCCGCCGGTTCGGACGGTTGGTAATGCTGGAAAGATACATCGGCGGTCGCGAGTTGACCGTTTCCCTGCTCGGTCGCCGGGCATTGCCTCCGCTGGAAGTCCTCTCAAGTAGTGAGGTTTTTGACTACCGGTCGAAATATTCCGGCTCGGCGACTCAATATAGTTTTCAGACCGATCTGTCGTCGATAACTATCGAGGAGGTGCGGGCGACCGCCGTCGCGGCCGCCGAGGCCATCGGCACCAAGGGGCTGGCTCGGGTCGACATATTGCTCGACCGGCATCTTCGGCCGTGGGTTTTGGAAGTCAACACGCTTCCCGGCATGACCGCCACGAGCATGGCCCCCAAAGCGGCCGCCCATGAAGGAATGAACATGGCCCGGCTGTGCGACTGGATGCTCGACGATGCGTTACAGGGCATCCATCTTAAGCGACCTTAACACGCGAGTGACCAATGAGTGCGGCAAAACGAGGGAAATCACACGGTGCGGGACTGTT
>Ga0180431_10010597_pt1 | contig 10219 bp, 8 predicted proteins | sample SS_ome_11_FD_132459 | JGI IMG/M metagenome (GOLD analysis project Ga0180431, IMG submission 132459) | Hypersaline lake sediment archaeal communities from the Salton Sea, California, USA - SS_1_MS_1 metaG | ecosystem: Environmental > Aquatic > Non-marine Saline and Alkaline > Hypersaline >... | reverse complement strand
GGACTGGTCGGCGTGTCGCTGGTCGGCATCTCGTACGGTTGCTACTTGCTCGTAACGCGACGCTTGAGTCTCATCCTCTGCGTTCAAGGGGCCACCACGCTGTTGATCGCAACCGCGGTTGCCGCCACGTGGTATCTGGCCGTCGAGGCTCGCAACCCGGGCTATCTGTATTACTACATCGTCGAGCGACACATACTCGGCTATGCCACCGACACGCAGACACACGGCGGGAAACCGTGGTGGTTCTACCTGCCGATGATCCTCGGTGGCGGGCTGCCGTGGATCGGATACCTGCCCGTGGTGATTCGCGACGGCTGGATTCGCTGGCGATCGGGTGCAAAGACGGACACCTCCAGCGGCGGCATGGTTTCCAGCAACGGCACCGTGCTGCTTTGGTGCTGGCTGATAGCGTCGACGGTTTTGCTTTCCATGTCCAGTTCCAAGATGGTCACGTACATTTGGCCCATCTTCCCGGCGGTTGCCATTTTGGCCGCCGTGGGTTGGATGCGGCTGATCGACGGCACCTTGACCGAAGCGGCGCGAAAGGACTTACTGCGCACGTTCTGGCCCTCGTGCCTGGCCGGTCCGATTCTCTTGCCGGTAGTCATGCTCGTGGTACAGGCTGAGTTCTCGATGCGGTTTTCCGCCGTGTCGTGGATCGCGGCCGGTCTGGCGGCGGCCAGTTCCTGGTTGCCGTTGGTGTTTTGGATTCGCGGCCGCTTGAAGGCAACGCTCGGCTCGGCCATGTTGTCCACCGCCGCGCAGTTCGCCGTGGTAATGGCCGTGGTGCTGCCGCAAGTCGCGCCGGAAAAATCTGCCCGCGAGTTGGCCGGGTATCTCAACGCCCAGGGAGAAATGCCCTCGCGGCTGTTGGTCGTCGAAGAGCGAATCGGTTCGCTGGTGTTCTACTTGGACCCCGAGATTCGCGCCGGTTTGAGAGAAGGTCAACTCAAGTACGTCCGCCTCGGCGAGATACTTGAAGGCGACACGTTGACGGCCGGTTCGCAAACCGTCTTGGTATTGCCCGACGACCAATTGGAAAGCATCGGCCGCCACGTTGACTTCAGCCGCGCCGATTCCAAGCAGGTCGGCCGCCACTGTTTGTACAACGCAAACCAACTGCGACAGATATCGCAAACGGCTTCTTCGGACGAGACGGTTCGTTAACACTTGGTGATCGCAATTTGGCATTTCGGGTGACCCAGGTTATCGAATCCGAGCCGCTTGGTCGCAAGAAGACCTGGGTGGTGCTTAGCTTTGCTGAAGAATCGTTTTCGTTTCGCGGTTCCCGCCGAAAACGAAACCTCTTGTGCCGCGCGCCCGGAGTCAAGAATCTGGGTTACCCGCCGGCAGGCAGGAATGCCCGCGCTACTTGCGATGACAATAGTAGCGAGAGTTGCAGCCGGTCGCTACTAGCCCACCAAATCGCCGACCACTTTGAGAAACTGCTCGAAGTCGACCGGCTTGCTGATGTAGCCGTCCGGTGCCGGGACTTGGCGGCGGGAGGAGATGAACTTCTTGAAGTCGTCGGAAACGCCCGTGATGATGATCACCGGGATGTCCTTAAGTTGCTCGCTTTCCTTCAAGGCGCGATATACGGCCACGCCCGATTTTTCCGGCATGGTGACGTCGAGCGTAACCAGATCGGGCCTGTTTTCGTCGATCTTCTCGAGCGCCTCGCTACCGTCGCCGGCCAGCACGGTCGATAAACCGTTGTCCTCCAACACCGTCCCCAGATAATCGCGAGTATCGGGATCGTCGTCCACCACCAAAACCGTCTTACCGTTCTGGTTCATCGTTTATCTCCTTGTCGTCGGTTGAGGGACCTTGCGGTTGGGGTAGCGGTCTGGTTCGCGGCAAGCTCACGGTGAAACGGGTGCCCGCGCCGCGTTGCGAGTCGAGTTCTATCGAGCCGCCGTGCGCTTGGGCGATTCGATCGGCGATGAACAACCCCAGCCCGGTCCCCTCCATGCCTTTGGAGGAGAAGAACAGGCTAAAGGCCTTCTCGCGGGTTTCCTGGTCCATGCCGATGCCGTTGTCCTCGACCTCGAAATGGACGTGTTCGTTGTTTCCCTTCACTCGCAGGGTGACTTCGTGCTGGGATTTCTTGTTGTCCAATCGACACGCATCGATGGAGTTCTCCAGCAGATTCGTCAATAACGAGCGAATCGCCTGGGGGTCGGCCTCTAACTGGCCCGAGTTCGGATCGAGTTCGGCGGAGAGTTTCACCTGCAACTCGTCGGCCCGGCTTTGAGCCGTTCGCTGAACGTCCTCGGCCGTTTCCAGCGCGGACAGCGGTTGCCAGTCGGGCACCCGATCCTTGGCGTAATAGAGGATGTCGGAGACCATGCTTCGGATTCGGGCCACGTTTCTCTTAACCGTATCCCAGCCCTTGCCAACTCGCTGCTGGTCGTCCTTCTTAAAACCCGTGTCGACGAGATACATTCCGCCGGCCAAGCCGTTTAGCATGCCCTTCAGACCGTGGGAAACGGAGCCGACCAGCAACCCCAACGAGGTCAGGCGGCTTTCCAGTTCGCGTACTTGGGTGATGTCGGCGCTTAGTTCCATTACGCTGGTGATTCTCCCCTGCGAGTCGCGTATCGGCGCGGTTGTCACCAGCACGTGGATGTTTTGACCGTCGAGCGAGGTCACGAGCTCCTCGCGGGTTTGAGGGAATCCATCCTCGAAGGTCTGCTGTACGGGGCACGGTATACAAGGTTCGTCGCGATGCTTGTAGGATTCATAGCACCGGCGTCCCAAGCAACTGCCGAAAGCTTCCTGAAAGGCCCGGTTGGCTTCGATGATGCGCAGTTCGGGGTCCTGTATCGAGACGTAACAGGGAACTTCGTCGAACAGCAGTTGATGGCGGCGCTGACTGTGGCGGAGTTGGCGTTCCAGAGATTTTATTTGCGTAATGTCGGTCGACATCTCGATGACGGAGGTGATGTTTCCCTCGTCGTCACGGATGGGCGTGGCCTCGACCAGCACCGAGACTTCCTTGCCGTCGAGACATTTCACGAGTTCTTCGTTGCGGTGGCTCTGTCCGTCGCGGAAAGCCTCTTCGACCGGGCAGACCTCGCACTTCTCGGCGCGGCGCTTGTAGACCTGATAGCAGTATCTGCCCTCGATCTCGCCGAACTGATCGCGGAAACGGCGGTTGGCGTCGATGATGCGGAAGTCGCGATCCTGCACCGTCAGGTAACAGGGCATCCCGTCGAAATATGCCAAGTAGGGATTCTTCATCGCGAAGTCCACAATGTGTTTGCCACAATACTCCCGATTCCGCGCCACTTGCGTGGAAACCGCAAGGCCTTTGGGCCGAGTTATGCTATCCCTCGTGCGTAACTTCCAAAACCTTGCGAACCGCGTGAACGAGGTCTTCCTCGCTGACCGGCTTATCCAAATAACCCTCCGGCGGAGTCACGGCCCGTTCGTAGATAAGCTGCCGCAGTTCTGGGCGGCCGGTTATCACGCATACCTTCACGCCGTTGCAGTCGGGGTCTCTTCGCAACTCCTCGTAGACCTCGCCCACGTTGCGGCCGGGCATCTCCAGGTCGAGCGTGAGGACATCCGGTTTTTCTTTCTTAACCAACTCGAAAGCCTCGTCGCCGTTGGTGGCGCGAACCACCGTCGCGCCGTTGTCCTCGAAAACCGTGGCCAAGTACTCTAGCTGGTCCGGCTCATCATCGGCAACCACAAGTTTCCGGCCGGAAAGTGCCAGCGGCTCGGACACGACGGGCGTTTCCGCCTCCGGGGCCGCCGGCTTCTCGTCGACGACCAATGCGTTGGCCACCAGGTGTACCAATTGGGTCACTTGCATGTCGAGTTCGTAGTGGCGAATCACGTCGGTCAGTCCGTCCACGCAGTTGTGGCAGGAAGTGACCACGATCTCGGCGCCGGAAGCCTTCAGTTGATCGGCCTTGACCTTGCCGGATTTCAGCCGCCTGGGCGTGTATTCCGACATGCTCATGGCCCCGCCACCGCCGGTGCAGCAGTAATTCTCGGACCGGTTGGGATACATTTCGCGGAAGTCGGTGCAGACCAAGTTGAGCAGCTCGCGCGGCTCCTCGAACAATCCGCAACTTCGCGCGTTGTTGCACGAGTCGTGGAAGGTGACCGGCGCCGTGTTGCGTGTCCTGTCGACCTTGATGCGGCCTTCCTTGATGTAGCGGAGCATGGTATCGACCGAACTCTCCATCACGAAGGGAATGTCGTACTGGGCCCAGTTGGGACCTTCGCAACGCGTCGAGCGATAGCCGTGGCCGCATTCGGAGATGACCAGCGTCTTGCCGCGAAGTTCCTCGGTCTTCTCGAACAGACGCCGCGAAACGGCGCCGCCCAGGTCGTCGTCGCCGGAGAACAAACCGAAGTTGGTCATGTCCCAACCTTCGCTGGGCATCGTCCAATTCTCGCCGGCGAAGTGAAATATCTTGGCCGCGTCGGATATCGAACGGGGATCGTACTTAACCTCGCGGGGATTGATCGAATAGATCACTTCGCAGTCGGCCTTGTCGATCGGAATCAGCGGGCCGGGGACGTCCAACTCGTCTTGCAACTCCTCGTCCATCCACTCCAGGGTCTCGATGTAGTCTTCTTTCAAGACGCCCATCTGGTTGCCCAGTTCCCACTGGTCCTTGCTCACCACGGCCACGCCCTCGGGCATGACGCCCACGGAGACCAACAGGCCGCGAGCCATGCGGTTGAACGTGGCGTAGTCGACGCCCATGGGGCAGTTAATCGAGCAGCGGCGGCAGTTGGTACACTTGCCGAAGACGATGTCCTTGAGCTCTTCGAGGTCCTCGTCGGTCATCACGGTTCCCGCTTTGACCCACCAGGGGAAAATCCGGCCGGTCCAGTCGTAATGGCGTTTGAAGAGTTTGCGAATTCGGTCGGCCTTGTAGGCGGGAGCGTAAGTCGGATCGCCCGGGTTGGCCTGCACGTAGTGGCACGACTCTGTACACATACCGCAGTGTACGCAAGCGATCAGCGATCCGGCGATTTGCCGATTGAGCTTCTTGCCCAAGCGTTCGATGACCTTTTCCGCTTTGTGTGATCTCTTTTTACTGTCGCTCATGGACTTTTCTCTTATTGGTGTTCGGCTTGACCGCCTTCGATAGGCTCGCTGTTGTTGCCTTTGCCGGTTCTAACCGCGTTGGATCGGGTACACGCCGCGATAACCCATGCTCTTGCCGAAATAGTAGCGAGTGAACGGGTAGTAGAGGTAATGCGAAATCTTGCTGAAGGGAACGTAGATCAGGAAGAACGCCGTAAGCAGGAAGAACGCCAACAGGTGCCACTCGCCGCCGGTGGTGTCGTTCGGTGCCGCCAGGACTCCGAAGAAGAACCATACGGTCAACAATGCCAGTGAGAAGTAATCGTCGGGCGAACTGATTGCCCTGATATATGGATTTGTCACGCGGCGGATCATCCGCCCAACGCCCACCAGGAACGCCGCGCCGATCATGACTTGCGAGATAATCACCAAGGCTTTGTACTCAAGCAGCCATGCGGCGTATGGGATGATGAACGACAGGCCGATGGCAAAGACCACGCCCAGGTGGAAGATCACGAATTGGGCGTAAAACAGCGGCTTATTCCGCGTGCTTTCCATGGCCCAAGGCATGGCGATGTTTGCCAAGGAATACATGGCGCCCTTGGCCCGCGATGTCTGGTGTTCCCCGTTGGGTGTGACGATTCCCGTTTGCGGCTGTCGCTCGCCGCCGGCCTTGAAGCCGAGGAACCAGATGATTCTGGTAATGTAAACCAGCGCCATGAAACCAAGCGCTACTTCTTGAAGCGTTCCCGCGGAGAACTTGAGCAAATCGCTCATGCTGATACCTTGTCTTTCGTATTGCCATGGTTATCCAAGCTGCGACTCGAACGGCGGCACTTCCCGCCGGTCGTTCACGCAGATGATTACTTCCTCGATGGCCGTCTGGCCTTGCAGATAAGCCTTGATCGACTCGATCATCACGCGGGCACATACGTCCAGCGGGATGCCGTAGAACCCGGCTCCCATGGCGGGCATCGCGATACGCTTGACGCCCTTCTCGTCGGCCGCCTTGAGCGAGTTCGTGACGGTCGTCCGTAGTTTGCTCTCGGTGTCTTCTTCGTTGAACCTCGGCCCCACGGCGTGGATGATATGCGAGGCGTTTAGCTTGCCGGCGCCGCTTACGGCGACTTGGGTCGTTTCAAGCGGACCCATCTCGTCGAGTTCCTTCTGGATATCGGGACCGCCGCGGACGGCAATCGCGCCGCCGAATCCCGAACCCAGTACCAGATCGTGCTGGGCATAGTAAACGAAGGCGTCGACTTCCAGTTCGGTAATATCGCCGCGGATCACCCGCAGAGTGCTGTTACCAATTTTCAGAGCTTCCGAAACGGCTTCGGGCATGATGATCTTCCTGGCGGAAAAAGTGGTTCAGGGAAAGAAAATTGACAGGACTGACGGCATATACACCCTTTTAACCAAAAAACACAGACAATCCATTACGTGAAGTGTACCGTTTTCCGAAAGAATCAACAACCGGCAACCACGAAAAAATCATGCCTTCCCTTTATTTTAGGTAATTATTGCGTTATGATGGCTGGCGGTGGGTTTGTTCCGTTTCTTGGCTCGGCATTTGTTCCGTTTCCCACCCCGATGCCTCAATGGATGCACGGAACAGCCTGCTAATCAACCACTCAGCACCACAATAAGAGCCTATCCTAAAACGGGGCCAGGCAGTAAGTGGCGGTTATTTCACGGCGATTACGCGAATCCCCGGCCTTTTCGGGTTTGACCATGCCAGGAAAACGCAAGTTCAATACCGACCACCCGGACCCTTTTGTCCAGGAACTAGAAGGCATACGCCAGAAGTGCGGAAGTTCGCAGGAAGTGATGGCCGAAGCCATTGGCGTGCCCTTTCGGACATACCAAAAATGGATCTACACGAAGCAGAAGCCTCGACACGCCCAGGCCGTGTTAGCCCGGGCCAGAGCGATCCTCTCGCCGAACCGGCCAAATTGCTGGGAAGTGTTCGCATGTGGGCGAGAACCGGGCGGATCGAAGGAGAAACTCGACGGACCATGCAAGGCTGCCGTTGATTCTAGCGCCGACGGCATCAACGGCGGCAACAACGGCGGTCGCATCTGCTGGGCAATCTCCGGAACCTATTGCGGCATGGAAGTCAACGACTCGCGGGAAGCAAAGCTGACCTACTGCATAACCTGCGACTTCTTCTCCCAGGTCCTGGCCGAAGAAGGTATTTCAGCCTTCAAACTCCTCAAACCGGGCCAGACATACACGCAAACCTAACACAGCATGGCAGGCACCGCTGCCTGCCATGGGTGGTTCGGCTATCACTGGCAGGTAGGAATGTCGGCCTTATCCAAGCAATTCGCTCTTTATATCGGAAGTTCGTTGAGCTATGATGGTTGTGTACCGTCGCCTTTTGGGGTTTCGCGGATATTCATCGCCGAATCGCAACTTGGACGGCGCGTTGCCAAGCCACCCCAAACCTTCGGTGGCGGCGGTCGCCCAACCGCCAAGCAAGATGTTCGACTTCTTCGCAGGTTCACCCATGGCCGGAAAACACAAGTTCAACACCGATCACCCCGACCCGTTCGTTCAGGAATTGGAAAGCATACGCGAGCAGTTCGGCGGTTCGCAGGCGAAGATGGCCCGGCTGATCGGAGTGCCGTTTCGGACGTACCAGAAATGGATCTACACGAACCAGAAAGCCCGAAATCGCAAGAAGATTCTCGCCAAGGCACGCGCCCTCTGCCCGGGCAACCGCTTGAACTGCTGGGAAGTCTTTTCCTGCGGTCGGGAACCGGGCGGTGAAAAAGAGCACATCGACGGCCCTTGCCCGGCGGCCATCGACTCCAGCGCCGACGGGATCAACGGCGGCACCAGCGGAGGCCGCATATGCTGGGCAATCTCCGGCACGCTCTGCGGCATGGAACCCAATCACTCCAAAGCCGCCGAACTCGGCTCTTGCGTGACTTGCGAGTTCTTCACCCAAATTCTCCAAGAAGAAGGTCCCTCGGGGTTCAAACTCCTCAAGCCGGGACAAACGTATACGCAAACGTGACATTGGGCTCGTGCCCGTATTTGGCCAATCGGTGGTAGCCGGGACTCGGTTGGCCTGCTTACGCACCTTCACTTCGCTCCGGCTGCCAGTAGCAATTGTCGTATCTCCTCCCGGTTGCCACAGGAATTCAAGGCGGTGTTTCCCGCCGGTGATACGTAATCAAGGTCAACTCCACGATTTAACAAGAGCTTTATCTTGCCATATCCGTGGCAGAACATTGCCCAAATCAACACGCTCATTCCCTGGTTGTTAACAGCATTGGGGTCCGCGCCGTGGGCCAGAAGTAATTTGGTCACATCCGTGGACCCTGTTGCAAACAACGGAGTCGCACCGCTTTCGTCTCTTGCGTCGACCTCGGCTCCCGCTTCCAGAAGAATCCGCGTTTCCGGAACTCTTCTGTTAAACGCAGCGCACATGAGCAACGTGTCCCCATCCCCATTTCGCTGTTTCAGTACGTCTTCTGAAGCGAGCAGGGAAAGTAGCATATCAGCATCCCCCGCTTCAACTGCTCGGAATGCAGGCAATACTTCCCGTGGGTCATCGCGTTCTGGGTTCAGGGTCATTCCGTCCATGAATTCATCGAAGCCATCGGCAATCCAGTTGTTTTCCCTCCAAGATGGATCGCTCTCACCCTCGTCACCAAAATGAAACACCTGTCCATAAATATCATCGGGCATTCCAAGGCAGACGCGTCCACTGGCCTGAGAACATGCAATCGGAAGTGTATCGTCCGGAATCCACTTCACATCCCCAACAATCGGGCCGCAGCGGAGAAGTTGCATCATTTCACGGATGTCCCCGGCTGACTCAGGGGTATTCAAGCCGTAGAAATACTCTACTCCTACCTCTCCTCCTCGCCATACAAGATCATCCGCGAAACATCCGCCATTATGATCCAGGAGGAAATCGCGGTACTCGTCGGGAAGCTTCATTCCCAATTCGACCTCGAAAGTAGATATGTCCCTGTCACTCAACGGCTCATACGAATCTTGAACTGGGTATCTCACGTCAGAAACCCTCCGTCGGAGGAACTGTAGCAATCAGCGGCATCAAGCACCGCCCTTGACCTTCTTACGTTTCGATGAAGCAGTAGGGCAGGAATGCCTGCGCTACTTGTTTACAATTGCCTCGACCACGCCCGCCATCGTGCTCGGCGAGGCTTCGGCCGAAGGCTCGTGGCCTAGCCCTTCTAGCGCGGCTGTGGTCAACGGGCTGATGCTCGCCAATTTGGCTTTCTTCAAATCGTCGCCGTATAGCCGAACCAGAGAGCGAGCGGTGGCCGAACTCGTCACCGTTACCCAATCTATCCGCCCGTCCGCCAGTTCGGCTGCCACTTGGGCGTCGGGCGTTTCGATGTCCCCGCTGCGGTAAACGGTTATCCGCTCCACTTCGCCGCCGGCTTCACGCAAGGCGTCCTGCAACACCGTCCGCCCGCGATCGGCCATCGCCAACAGAAACCGCTTGCCTCGGGCGTCCGCCGAAAGCGACTCGGCCAGCGACTCGGCGTTGAATCGCTCCGGTATCAAGTCCGCTCGAAGATGGTACTCGCTCAGCTTGACGGCCGTTTCCGAGCCGATGACCGCCAGTTTCACGCTGCCCAGTTGCCGAACGTCGCCGCCGTTTTTGAACAACCGACGGAAGAAGTATTCGATGCCGTTGCCGCTGGAGAAGACCAGCCAGTCGTAGCTGTCGAGCCTATCCAAGGCCGCGTCGACCGGCGACCAATCGTCCGGCTCGGTTATCTCAATGGCCGGCCGGCGGATCACCGCAGCGCCCAAGGCGGCGAACTGGTCTCGCAATTTAACGGAAGTCGACGGCGAGCCGGTCACCAGGATCGTCTTGCCCAACAGCGGCCGGGCGGCGAACCAGGAAACATCCGGCGTGCGGCCCACGGCCTTGCCAACAACGAACAGGGCAGGGGGGTGTATCTTTTGCTCGGCAACGACTTCCGCCACGGTCCCCAAGTCGCAGCGGAACGTTTCCTGCGACGGCCTGGTGCAGTGGCGCACTATTGCCACGGGCGTTTGCGGCGATTTGCCGGCTTCGATCAATGCCCGGCTCCAGGCGTGGGCTTTCCCCACGCCCATGTAAAAGATCAGCGTGCCGGGGAACTCGGCCAGGGAACCGAAGTCCAGCGGCGTATC
>Ga0180431_10010594_pt1 | contig 10221 bp, 9 predicted proteins | sample SS_ome_11_FD_132459 | JGI IMG/M metagenome (GOLD analysis project Ga0180431, IMG submission 132459) | Hypersaline lake sediment archaeal communities from the Salton Sea, California, USA - SS_1_MS_1 metaG | ecosystem: Environmental > Aquatic > Non-marine Saline and Alkaline > Hypersaline >... | reverse complement strand
GGGGAAAGCCCCCAAATAACCCCGTACAGGGCCGATGAATCAAGTGCAAACCTTTAACCACGAAAAGGAAGAAACCCACCTGAATATTGATTACAGAGTCTCTGGGGCTATCTTGTATGGGGCTGTGGCGGGGAATATGGCGAACGGGCAATTTTCGCCGGGTTTCAGTAAATACGCATTTGATTATCTGCGTAATTGCGCAATTACTCTTTTGTAAAGCTCCTCTTCTGCTTTGACTCCCCGGACATCAAGCCCGGTGGTACTGAACGCACGGACCATAGCCTCGATGAGCTTTGTCTTGCTGAGTTTCTTCCCGCCGCTGAACTTTGCCGTCGCCGCCAGGCTTTCCAAGTAGGCATCTTCGTCGCGGTTCAGAAATACGGAAAGCTTAATCATAGCCGAACTGCTGTGCGCCGGCGGTTTGCTCTTTTTGGGTGGTGGTGCTGGCGCGCCAGCACCAGTAAGGCGGTCCAGTGCGTTTCCATAGGCAAGTTCTTCACTGACACTGACTCTCTTCATTTCATCACCTCTTTGACGAGTAATCTGTAGGCCTCGGCGCCGATAGAATTGGGGGCATATGTCAATATTGACTCCCCGGCTGCCGGGGCTTCTTTAAAGCGGACACTGGTGGGGATAACGCTGTCAAAGACCCTAATCTTATCACCGAAGGCTCTCTTGGTAACGTCAATCACCTCTCTGCTGTGCAGGGTGCGGGGGTTGGTCATGGTAAACAGGATGCCGGAAATCTCCAGAGCCTGGTTAAGTCTTTCCTTCACTCGGATTATCGTGCTCAGCAGGAGCGCCAGCCCTTTCATAGCCAGAAAATCGGCCTGAAGGGGTATGATTACGCTATCGGCTGCGGCGAGGGCGTTGATTGTCAGCAGTCCCAGGCTGGGCAGACAATCTATCAGGATAAAATCGTAGCGCTCGCGGATCGGCGCCAGCATCTCCTTCAGAACCATCTCCCGGGTAAATGCTCCCACCAGGTCGAGCTGCGCTTGTGACAGCTCTACGTTAGCCGGTGCAAGGTCAATATCCCGGTTTTTAGTCTGGATGATAATGTCACCGATAGGAGTGCGGCCATTGTTCCTGATGGTGCTGACAAGGACATCATACACCGTATGGTCGAGGGTTTCCGGGTTGAGCCCCGCGGTTATAGTGAGGCTGGCTTGCGGGTCCCAGTCAATCAGCAGCACCCTTTTTTTGTTTTCGCTCAAACCCTGAGCCAGTGCGGAGGTCGTGGTGGTCTTACCCACCCCGCCTTTGTGGTTGGCAACACAGATAACCGGCATACTCAGCCCTTTCTGCCTGGGATTATAGCGTAATTGCGTAATTGCGTCAATACTCTTTTGCGAAAGATGGTGCAGGGCGCGTTTTCTCTGTCAAGGTCTTTCTTACTCATTCTTACTCGTTCTCCTCAGTTGAGGTGTCGTTGTGGCTGGTTAGAAAAGCTTAGTGGTAAAAACATGGCATCGTTCCTTCACATCAGGTACTGGAAGCAGCATTGGACAAAAGATCGATAATGTAATAAGATATAAAGGTTGTTTCTTTAGGAGGTTCGTCCATGAATAGACGCTATACGGAGTGGCAAATAACGTACCGGTTTCCGACTTTATATTTTGCCTCCGAGCGTGTAATGCGACGTGAGTGATTAGCCTGACCATAACCAGCGGAGGCTAATTCGGCCGAATCTTTTCTGTTTTGACTTTTCTGAAAGCCACCACGGTTCCCTCGTTTTATATATGCTTTAGGCATTTTTCATTGTCTTTGCTTGAGGGTTTGGGTATTGTGAACCGTGTTTCTGATTGGTACCTGATGCGGATATAGAGAAAGTGCGTCCTTCTGCGTGAGAAAGGGGGTAAGGGAAATGCCGGTTATAAGTAAGCAAGTTGATATTGAAATTAAAATAGATAGGGAGCATGTGTTGCGGAATCTCGGCTACTGTGCTGATTGTATACCGCCGGCACGCACCGTGTCTCTGGTCAATGATTATGCGGAAAATGTATATCATTTTGTTGAGCCGGCGTACGCACGTGTTATCCGGGATATTGTGTCGGTCGACAGGTCGCGGGTGGTTCTTGAAGGTTCGATCACCTTTGAAAGCCGGGTCATTGCCCGGCTGCTGGAGCGGTGCGAGAAGGTTGCCGTTTTTGCGTTGACGATAGGCGACCGTCTGGAGAAAATGGTTTGCCACCTGGCGGAAGATAAGCGGGTTCTTCAGGCAGCAGTGCTGGATATGGTAGCGTCGGATGCCGTGGAAAAGGTGGCTGATTTTTTACAAGAAAGGATAGGTGCGGTGGCGGCTTTGGATGGGCTTGTTACCAGCCGCCGCTACAGTCCCGGCTATTGCGACTGGAAATTGGGGCAGCAGGAAATGGTCTTCCGGGCTATGAACGGTGAGTCGGCAGGGGTTCGACTGACTGAAGGTTGCCTGATGCTGCCTCGCAAGTCGGTGTCAGGTATTATCGGGTTAGGATATCCCGGCGAAGGCGTTGAGGATTATAATCCATGCGTGACATGTCGCAGGAAGGATTGTCCGGGCAGGCGGTAAACATTACATAGATTTATGAAAAAAGGATTAGCTGGGGGCAGCTTTAAGCCCCTTGATGATGAGGCCGTAAAGAGAATACACGAAACCGCTATGCGGGTGATTGAGGAAATAGGCTTCGAAGTAAACTCGGAAGAGGCGCTGGAGCTCTTTGCAGGTGCCGGTGCACGGGTGAACCGGGAAAAGCGGCGGGTGAGCCTGTCACCAGACAAGGTACTTGAGCTTATTGAAATGGCGCCGGCAGAGATTAACCTCTGCGGACAGGACGAGAAGAACGATATTTTACTGGGTGGGAACCGTGTTCATGCAGGGACTGGTGGGACCGCCCTCTATATCTATGAGCCGGCAACCGGCCAGAAGCGGCTGGCTATGCTGGCAGACCTGAAGCGCATCGCTAGGCTGGTTGAGGGGTTGGATAACATTCACCTGTTCATGTTGTGCACTTACCCCAATGATTTACCCGTAGAGAAGGTGGACGTAAACCGTTTCTTCACCGGGCTGGATAATTCCACAAAGCATATTATGGGTGGGGTCTACACTATTGATGGTGTACAGCAGGTGGTACGCATGGCAGAAATGGTAGCGGGCTCCGCTGAGGCGCTGCGTAAGCGTCCCCTCATCTCTATGATAGCCTGCAGCATAAGCCCCATGAAGCTGGATGGCAAATATGGGGACCTGGTGATATCCATCGCCAGGAGCGGTGTCCCCCTGATATGTCCTGCCGAGCCGTTGTGCGGGGCTACTTCGCCGGTTACTCTTGCTGGCAACGTAGTCATTCAGACTGTTGACTCCTTGATGGGGGTGATGCTTTCTCAGATTGTCAATCCGGGCGCGCCGGTTGTCTTTGGTTCGGTAGCTACCAGTACCGACCTCAGAGATCTCAAGTATCTCGCCGGCTCTGTGGAGATGGGTCTGATTAACGCTGCCGGTGCGCAGATGGCGCAGTTTTACCGGCTCCCGTTCTACGCAACCGGTGGTATGACCGATTCCAAGGTGCTGGATGCCCAGTGTGGTTATGAGTCGGCGGTCACCAGCCTGCTCTGTGCTCTGGCAGGCTCTAATTTCATTCATGATGCTGCTGGGCTTATGGAGTTTGCCATGACGGTGTGCGACGAGAAGTTCGTTATCGATAATGAGATTCTGGGCATGGTGATGAGAGCGGTTGAGGGCATCAGGGTTGATGATGCAACGCTGGCTTATGACCTGATTAAACAGGTGGGGCCGGCAGGAAATTTCGTAACTGCTAAGCATACCCGGCAATACATGCGCAGCGAGCATTACCAGCCTGAATTGAGCGACAGGGACGGCAGGGAGGAATGGGAAGCGGCAGGGGGGAAGGTTGCCTGGGAGAGGGCGGCAGAGAAGGTAAAGGAGATACTTGCTCGCGATAACCGCAGCCTGCCTGATGAAATAAGAAAGCAGATACTTTCAGAAATAACAGATATCGTGGACTAATGCTTGTAATCGGGGAAAAGATAAATGCAACGAACCGGTCTATTGCCGAAGCCATCGTCAGTAAAGATGATGAGTTTGTGGCAAAACTTGCCAAGGCTCAGGCAGCGGCAGGGGCTGATTTTATAGATATAAATGCCGGTAGCGGACAGGGCTCCAGCCAGCATGAAATGGAAACGATACAATGGCTGGTTGAAGTCGTCCAGGCGGCTACTGACAAGCCGCTGGCTATCGATAGCGACTCCCCGGAGGTGATAGCGGCTGCCCTACGCCAACACCGGGGCGACGGCCTGATGATTAACTCCGTCAACGCTGAGACGGCAAGACTGGCCTCCGTTGGCGCTCTGGCAGCAGAGCACAACGCCTGGCTCGTAGCACTGGCGATGGGCGAAGGCGGTATACCGAAAACTGTTGAAGAGCGGCTGGCTGCCTGCGAGACGATAATGTCTTACCTTGAAGGGCTGGGTATGGGGGCGGAGAAAGTGTTATTTGATCCTCTGGTGCTGCCCATTGCCGTTGATTCCAGCCAGGGGCTGGTCACTCTCAAGACAATCGAGAAAATTAAATCAAGATACCCGGCCGCCAAAACCGTTATGGGGCTGAGTAATATTTCCTACGGTATGCCCAACAGGAAGCTGGTCAACCGTGCTTTTTTGTTGATGGCAGCCTATGCCGGTCTTGACGCCGTAATCCTTGACCCGCTTGATGCCAGGATGATGAGCTTTGTCAAGACGGCGGATATGCTGAACGGCAAGGACCCTTCATGCCGTGGGTATCTCAGGGCGCACCGCAGGGGTGGTATAGTAGATTAGGAGGCATTGCCGTGGCGCGACAGGGCATACTGGTAGAACCATACAGTAGATTAAAGCAGACGCATTTAGAGCAAATACACCGGGCTTCTCTGGACATTCTGAGTGACCCGGGTGTGATGTGCTTCAACCGTGAAGCTGCGGACCTCTTTGGGGACTCTGGTGCCGAGGTGCTGCCTGTAGAGGGGGCGGGTGCCCCTTGCTGGCTGCTCAAGGTACCTGAAAAGATTGTCTCGGAGGCTTTGCAGTCGGCGCCGAATGTAGTAAAGCTGGGCGCCCGGGATGAGGAAAACTGTCTCATCCTTGACGGGCGTGAGACTAGGGTTCGCTTTGCCTCCGGCTCCGAGGCAAACATCTGGCTTGATGTTGATGCGGAGACCTTTGTCAGCAAGCGCGAACCTAGCTACGAGGCAGATTTCCCCGTGTTCAGATTGCAGAAGGGTAATGCCGAGAGGCTGGCCGCGGCGGCACGCCTCTGTGAAAACCTTGACACCTGGGACAGCTTCCTGCGCACGGTTAACATCCAGGATGATGATATCAATGACGCTAATAAGGACGTTAACAAGTTTTTCGTCTCTTTAAACAACACCACCAAGCACGTCATGTCCGGGCTCACCGAGCTCAGCGAGCTGGACAACACGGTCAGGATGGCTCAAATCATTGCCGGCGGGAAGGACAGGTTCCGGGATAACCCCATTATCTCCTTCATTACCTGCGTGGTAAAGAGCCCGCTGCAACTCGTGGACGATACCACGCAGAAGGCGATAGCGATAGCCGGAAGGGGCATGCCCCTCGTCATCTCCAGTTCCCCGCAGGGCGGCTCCACCGCCCCTGTTCGGGAAGAGGGTATGGTAGCCCAGATAAACGCCGAGATTCTGGTGGGCATAACCCTGGCCCAGCTGGTGAATAAAGGCACGTCGGTACTCTACGGGAGCGTGCCGTCACGGGCGCGCCTGGATGACCTCAACGACTCATACGGCGTCCCCGAGTTCAACCAGTATAATATTGATTGTGTCCAGATGGCGCGTTATTATGGCCTGCCCTGCTACTCCACGGGCGGGGTCTCCGATGTAAAGGTACCGGGCATACAGGCATCTGTGGAAAGGCTGTTTTCCCATATCCTGGTGACTCTGGCTGGTCCGCAGTATCTCCACTATGCCTTCGGGCTTCTGGAGAGGACCAATACCTTTTGCCCCGTCCAGGCGGTGCTGGACGATGCCCACATAGATCTGGTGAAGAGATTTGTCCGGCAGCCGGTGGTGACCGATGATATGATTTCAGAAAGTATGGCGCAGATACGCAGGGTCATGGGCACTTCACATAAGCTCTACGTGCGTTTTGTGAGAAGCGCCATGCGTTCCGGCGAGATTACCCCCCCCTACCCCTTCGAGGGTAAAGATATGGCTGATGAGACACTGCTGCGGGCGCGGGAGCGGCTGGAGGAAATACAGTCGCGGCTGCCTCGACATATAGATAAAGAGACTACGGACAGGGTATTCAACCAGGTACCCGGCCTTTTAACAAGGCTGAGAGATTACTAAAAATTGGAGAGTAAAATGGCAGAGGATATCATTAGCTTAATTCGAGAAAATGTGATTCAGGGTAGAGTCTCCCGGGAAGACGAGGGTATGGAGGAAGGTATGGTGGGTCAGCCCGCCGTCACCGAGCTTACCAAAGAGGCCCTTGCCCAGGGCGTGAAAGTGGATAGTATCATCAATGAAGGTCTCACCGCGGGCATGGGGATTGTCGGAGAGAAATTTGAGGCTAAGGAGTACTTCATTCCCGATATGCTGGCCTCAGCCGAAGCAGTGGGAGCTGCCATGGAGATACTGGAGCCGCACCTCGCCCAGAGCGGTATCAAGTCGAAGGGTAAGGTGGTCGTGGCTACGGTCAAGGGTGACCTCCACGATATCGGCAAGAACATAGTATCGATATTGCTTCGGGGTTCGGGTTACACCGTTAAGGACCTGGGGAATGATATCGACCCTCAAGCCATCGTGGATGCGGTAAGAGAAGAGAAGCCACAGGTACTGGGGCTATCGGCGCTGCTTACCAGCACCATGTTGCAGATGGGTGATACCATAAAGGCGCTTGAGGAGAGTGGTCTCAGGAGCGAGGTGAAGGTTATCGTCGGCGGAGCGCCCGTTTCGGAAGAATTTGCCGGTAGTATAGGCGCTGATGGTTACGGCGCTGACGGCTTTCAGGCAGTCGCCGTGGTGGAATCGCTAAGTTCCGTATAGAGAGGTGGGGAGGCAGTATGGCAGAAATAGATGCCTATAATGAGGCGCTCAGTACCGGTCAGTATGAGAAACCCGGCGGGCTCTTGGGCAAGTATGATAACGTGCGTCGCTTCTGGGAGGACGAGCAGCTCGGCGTTTATCTCAGGCCGTATCTGGAGCGGCTGGTAGACCGAAAGAAGGCATGTCGTGAGGGGCTTCGTGTCCTTGACCTGGGATGTGGCAGTGGAGACGGCTATGAGTTTCTTACCAGTATCCATAGCAGCCGCGCTCCTCTTGCCGAGCATGACTCGGCGATTATCCGCCCCGATTTGCTGGAACTCTATAAAGGTGTTGATGTTAATGAGGGGCTTTTAAGGCAGGCACAGGCTGTCTACCGTGACCAGCCGAAGCTCGCATTCACCCTGTCTGATATCAATACCCATGATATTGTTAGCGAACAGCCCTATGACCTGTACCTAGCTAACTACGGTACACTGTCTCATAATACTGATGAGCAAACGTTAGCGTTGCTGAACAATATTGCCCGGCATGGGGAGAAAGGCGCCCTAGTTGTCATTGATTGGGTGGGGCGCTTCTCTTACGAGTGGCAGACGCTCTGGACGGATGACTTTGATAATAACAGGTGTATCGATTACGCTATTTCCTATATATACGCCGGTGATGAGAAAAAGCGGGACGAACTGACCTATTTCCCCTTGAGGCTCATGGGGCGCCTCGAAGCCGAAGGTATCTGTCGGCAGGTCAGAAAAGAGACGGGCGGAGCTATCGCCCTGCGCAAGCTGGCTGACCGATCATCTTTCGTGGGCCGTCATATGGACACGGCGCAGTATAACCGGCATTGCCAGCCCCTGCGGCGGCTGGTCAACTCGCTTTTTGAACCAAACGTATGCACCAACCTGGATGAGCTGATTGTGCGCTACGTGCCCGCCGGTGGATTTGATGAGGTAAATGCTTACCACCAGCGGCTCGCCGACTGCTGGAACCATCTGGTTCTCTCTACCATGGCGCTGATGGAGAAGGATACTCCTCCGGAGGCCCCGATGGTGATACCAGGTGTTACCCCAAGGGTTTTCAATACGATGAAGAAGGTGGTTAAGCTGGCGGCTGGAATGAGAGAGGGAAACCCCCGGGCGAGCTTGGTGGAGCCGCAACTTGGCTGCTGCCTCAGGGAGCTTGAGGCCGGGCTGCAGAAAGGGCTTGGCTGCGGGCACGGGCTGGCGGCTATTTTTGAGATTGTGAAGTAGCTATTTTTGGCAGGCTGTTTTTGTAAGGAGGACTGATATCGTGAGTGGACTGGCAGTAGCCTGCGGCAATACTGATACTGAAGAAATATCCAAGATAATGGGGGTAATCTCCCACAGGGGTCCCCACGCCTCGGCAATTCATACCGGTGAAAAAATCATACTGGCCCAGAACTATCTTAAGGCCGATGGCGTCATCGGTGGGGAAGGGACGAGCATCCCCATTCGCAGCCAGAGCAACCCCGACCTGATGATTTGCTATGACGGTCAGATTGGCAGCTGGCCTGAACTGGCTCAAAAACATGGCATACCGGATGGCCCTTTTCGTGAAGAGCGGTTGCTGCTTGCCCTGTATGAGAAATACGGCAAGGATATGCTGCAATACCTGACAGACGCCATCTTCTCGCTGGTTATTACCGATGGCGAAGACATCTTCGCCGCCCGTGATTTGCTCGGTATCAAAACGCTTTTCTATGGGTGGAAGGACGGAACCCTCTACCTCACCTCGGAGCTAAAGGGTATCTTGCGGGTGACCGGAGAGCCTCACGAGTTTCCCAACGGCCACTATATGGACTGCCGGGGGCAGTTGACCAGATTTGCCGAACTGCCGGAAAGTCCGCCTGAGTACCGTGATTATAGCGTGGATACCATGACCGGCGATATCCGGGATATTATCGAGCGCAGTATTCGAAACCGTGTGGATTTCAGTGTGCCGACCGGCGGCCTGCTCAGCGGGGGGCTGGACAGCAGCGTCATCAATTACATCGCCAGCGGGTTATACAGAGAAAAATTCGGGCAGAGCGCCCGGCTGCCGACCTATGCTATCGGGGTAGGGGAAAGCAATGATATCAAGAGCGCCCGGCTCGTTGCCGAACAGATTAATTCCGAACACCACGAGCTCATCGTAGACCTGGAACAGATTCTGGAAGCCCTTCCAGAGGCAATCTACTATCTGGAGTCCTTTGATCCCTCTCTGGTAAGGAGCTCCGTGGCCAACCATCTTATCTCGCGCTATGTAAGTCGGCAGGGTATACAGGTGTTACTCTCCGGCGAGGGTGGTGACGAGGTTTTCTGCGGGTACAAGTATCTCGGGCAGTACCCTGCTGAAGAGTTATTTGCCAGGCAGATGCAGTGTATTGGCTATTTACATAATAATGCCTCCTTGCGGCTGGACCGCATGAACCTGAGCCACTCTGTCCGCGTCGTGACGCCGCTGATATCCGGCGAGTTGCTCCAGTACGCCATGGCGATACCTCCTCAATATAAACAGAGGCCTGATGGTGACCAGCGAATCGAGAAGTGGATTTTCCGCAAAGCGTATGAAGGCCTGTTGCCGGATGAAATTGTGTGGCGCGGCAAACAGGAGTTCTCGCAGGGCTCCGGTTCTGCCAGCGTGTTGCCGGCATACTTCGAGGAACGGATTACGGATAGCGAACTGGCCGAGGTGCAGTCAAAGTATCCCATGGTTCGCAGTAAGGAAGAGCTCCACTACTTCCGGATTTTCACCGGGTATTTCGGTGACGGCCCTGCCGTAGAAACCGTGGGCCAGTGGCCTTCCCTCTAAGGTAATCCCCCCCCTTCGCTGAAAAAAGGAACTCCCCCATCTTTCCTGCTGGAAAAACGGGGGAGCGAATTACTAATTTTACCCTTCTGAAAGCCCGCTTCGGTTGCGGTGCTTTTTTACTGTGCTCCTGCTACCAGGGTATCGACTACGGACGGGTCAGCCAGTGTGCTGGTATCGCCCAGATTGCCAGTATCGCCGGCGGCAATCTTGGTCAGTATCCTTCTCATAATCTTGCCGCTTCGGGTCTTGGGTAGGGCGTCCGCGAACTGGATTTTATCCGGTGAGGCGATGGGCCCAATCTCCTTACGGACGTGAGTCACCAGCACCTTTTTAAGGTCGTCAGACTTTTCCACGTCCACCTTCAGGG
>Ga0180431_10010592_pt1 | contig 10222 bp, 4 predicted proteins | sample SS_ome_11_FD_132459 | JGI IMG/M metagenome (GOLD analysis project Ga0180431, IMG submission 132459) | Hypersaline lake sediment archaeal communities from the Salton Sea, California, USA - SS_1_MS_1 metaG | ecosystem: Environmental > Aquatic > Non-marine Saline and Alkaline > Hypersaline >... | reverse complement strand
CTATGTCAGCGACCTTGGGATCAATGCCATCGAATTGATGCCCGTGTTCGGAATCCATGAGAACAAGGGCTGGGGGTACACGCCGACGTTCCTGTTCGCTCCCAACGAAGACTACGGCACCCCCGACGAACTCCGCTGGCTGATCGACGAGGCGCACGGCAAAGGGCTCGCGGTTGTCTTGGACATGGTGCTGGCCCACACCGGCCAGAAGCACCCGTTCAACCAGATGTACCCGTACGATCAGAGTCCTTGGTACGGCTCGACTCCAGGCGGAGGCAATGAGTACGGCCTGCCGCAGTTGGACTACTCCAAGCCTGCCACCCGCGCCTTCGTAAAGGATGTGCTGGAATACTGGCTGAAGGAGTACCACGTAGATGGGTTCCGCTTCGACTACGTCAAGAGCATCGGCGTGACAGCCGACGGGTACGGCGTGCCCACGCTGACCTGGGCGGCTCGGCAGGCCCGGCCCGATGCATACCTCATCGGCGAACACCTGCCGGAGGACCCGGGGTTGATGCTCATGGCCGAGATGGATGGAGCATGGCACGTTCGCTTCAGCTATGCGCTGAAAGCCCTCTTGTGCCAGCGGGGAATCGGCGGGTACACGTGGGATGATTTCGAGGGGGCCGTTCGGACGCTCGACCCTGGCCACGAGGGGTATGGCGACCGCCCGACGTGCATGGTGAACTACCTGGAGAGCCACGATGAAGAGCGCGTGATCCTGGAAGTCAAGCAGGCCGGGTTCGACGAAGACATGGCTCGGCGGAAGAGTGCACTGGGCGCAACCGTTCTTTTCACCGTTGTCGGCGAGCCGATGCTCTACCACGGCCAGACCATGGGGCAGGATACGCCCAAGAACATGGATCACAACTTTATCGATTGGGCGGACCTCGGCACCCCCGGTGGCAGTGGGCTTCACGATCACTACAAAGGATTGGCTCAGTTGCGCCGCGAGCGAGATGCCTTGCGGACCACGAACATCGCTATCGATGCCGTGATGCCCGACAGGAAGTCGGTGGTCTATCACCGGTGGAACGACGCCGGAGACGAGGTCGTCGTCATCGCCAACTTCTCGCCGGATGACCATAGGCTCCCGGTGCCCATGCCCAGCGAGGGCAACTGGCGTGAGTTCTTCTCCGGCGAGGAGGCGAAGCTGGCGGGCACAGTGGAGTTGGAAGTTGAGCACTGGGCAGCCAAGGTTCTTCTAAAGGCCTGAGAGCCTTGGAGCCTCATATGGAATACCTGGATACGGTTCTTCGGTTCGGCAACGCCATCATCGTAGCCGTCTGTCAGTTCCTGGTGATGGTGGTCATCTCCATCGGCGTTGTGAGAGCCTTGGGAATCTTCCTGAAGGACGTACTCACTCCCGGCCGGTCTGCGCCTGCCATAGGGCAGAGCCGACTAGAACTGGGCCACTCGTTCTCGTTGGCACTCGGATTCCTGATCGGGGCGGCCCGGGAGGTCACCGACGACATTGTCGAGGAAGCGAAGCGGGGCCCTTCACACAAGATGAATTCACCGATTGGGGCGTTCGCCTCCGCGTGCGATACCTTGCGGTCGCCGTTGAGCGGCAGCGCACCTCCAGTGATATCGTGGACATCCTCTTCGAGCGGTTCACGAAATCCGAGAAAGTGCGGTTCTGTTACCCACACCCGGAAATCATTTATCGGCCGAAGGGCAAGGCGGAGGTACAGATTGCCGAGGGCACGGCCCGCCAAGAATGAGCGGTGCGCGACGATCAGGGACCGGGCTTAACATTCACCGGAGCGACTTGCATCGTCGTGCCGCATTTCGGTGCAAGCGGCACTTGCCATGAGTGTCAAAGCGGCAGGAGCGAACATAATGCCAACGACTAAGAAGGCCAAGGCCGTACAAGTGGAAAAGGGGCTGCTTTCCGCACAAATGCTGCGGAAAATAGACGCCTACTGGCGGGCGGCCAACTACCTATCGGTAGGCCAGATTTACCTTTACGACAACCCGTTGCTCAAAACCCCCCTCAAGGCCAAGCACATCAAGCCGCGTCTGCTGGGCCACTGGGGCACCACGCCAGGGTTGAACTTCATCTATGCCCACCTCAACCGCGTCATTCAGCAGCGCGACCTCAACGTGATCTACATCACCGGCCCCGGCCACGGCGGCCCGGCCCTGGTTGCCAACACGTATCTGGAAGGCTCCTACACGGAGCAGTACCCGGACGTCTCCCAGGACGAGGCGGGCATGAAACGCCTGTTCAAGCAGTTCTCATTCCCCGGCGGCATTCCTAGCCATGTCGCGGCCGAGATTCCCGGCTCGATCCACGAGGGCGGCGAGTTGGGCTATTGCCTGGCTCACGCCCAGGGGGCCGTCTTCGACAATCCGGACCTGATCGCGGCGTGCGTGGTCGGCGATGGCGAGGCCGAGACCGGCGCTCTGGCGGCAAGCTGGCACGGAGACAAGTTCGTCAACCCCGTCCGCGACGGGACGGTGCTGCCGGTCCTTCACCTCAACGGCTACAAGATCGCCGGCCCAACCGTCTTGGCCCGCGTCAGCCGTCAGGAACTGGAGGACCTGTTCCACGGGTATGGATACGCCCCTCATTTTGTCGAGGGCGACGATCCGATGGCCATGCACCAGGCAATGGCGGCCACGCTGGACGCGGTGATGGACGAGATCGCACGGATTCGAAGCCAGGGCGCCCGGGCCGCGCGTGCCGGCAAGACCCTCCAGCGTCCGCGCTGGCCGATGATCGTCCTGCGAACGCCCAAGGGGTGGACCGGCCCGGCGGAAGTTGATGGCCGGCAGGTGACGGGCACCTCCCGCTCGCACCAGGTGCCCATGGGTGAGATGCATGAGAACCCCAAGCATGTCGCCTTGCTGGAGAAGTGGATGAAGAGCTACCGACCGGGCGAGCTTTTCGATCAGACCGGCCGGCTCAAGTCGGAACTGGCTGATCTGGCTCCGAAAGGCCCGCGCCGGATGGGCGCGAACCCGAATACCAACGGCGGGCTGTTGCTGAAGAATCTCCGCGTACCGGACTTCCACGAGTATGCCGTCACTGTGCCCGCCCCGGGGGCTGTGACGGCCGAGGCCACGCGGGTGCAGGGGGAGTTCATCCGCGACGTGGTCAAGGGCAATCCCAGCACTTTCCGTGTCTTCAGCCCCGACGAGACCTCCTCGAACCGCTGGAATGCCGTCTTTGAGGCGACCAGCCGCATGTCGATGGCGGAAATCATCCCTGGTGACGACCATATCTCGCAAGAGGGGCGTGTGATGGAAATCCTCAGCGAGCACCTGTGCCAGGGCTGGCTTGAGGGCTATCTGCTGACCGGCCGACACGGGTTCTTCTCGTGCTACGAGGCGTTCATCCACATCATCGACTCGATGTTCAACCAGCACGCCAAGTGGCTGAAGGTAACCCGAGAAATACCGTGGCGACGTCCAATCGCATCGCTGAACTACCTACTGACCAGCCACGTCTGGCGGCAGGACCACAACGGTTTCTCGCACCAGGACCCCGGCTTTATCGACCACGTTGTGAACAAGAAGGCCTCGACCATCCGTGTCTATCTGCCGCCTGACGCCAACACGCTGTTGAGCGTGACCGACCATTGCTTGCGAAGCCGTGACTACATCAACGTTATCGTTGCCGGCAAGCAGTCCAGCCCGCAGTGGCTGGATATGGATGCGGCCATCAAGCACTGCACAGCGGGCATCGGCATCTGGCCGTGGGCGTCGAACGACCAGGGCGGCGAGCCGGACGTGGTGATGGCCTGCTGCGGGGACGTGCCGACCATCGAGACGCTGGCGGCGGTGCAGATGCTCCGGGAACTGATACCCGACCTGAAGGTTCGCGTCATCAACGTGGTGAACCTCATGAAGCTTCAGCACCAGGCCGAGCACCCACACGGCCTGAGCGACGCCGACTTTGACGCTCTCTTTACAAAGGACAAGCACATCATCTTCGCTTTTCACGGCTATCCCTGGCTGATTCACCGACTGACGTATCGGCGGACGAACCACAGGAACCTGCACGTGCGGGGGTACAAGGAGGAAGGGACGACTACCACGCCCTTTGATATGGCGGTACTGAATGATCTGGACCGCTTCCACCTGGTTGGGGACGTGATCGACCGCGTGCCTCACCTGGGCGCGCGGGCCGCCTACGCCAAGCAATGGCTCCGCGACAAGCTCATCGAACACAAGCAGTACATTCAGAAGCAGGGCCAGGACATGCCGGAGATACGTGACTGGAGATGGCTCGGATCAACTGGCGCGGCCGAGGAATGATGTTGCCGGAACGACGGATATTTCGTGGTGAGGATTGGTCAATGACCGAGCCACGCCGACGAGGACAGCTAAGGAAGAAGTGAACGATGGCCGGTGAGGCGAAGGCAACACACGACTTGTGGCACATCCGTAGCGAGCAGGAGCTGTTTCAGAAGGTCGGTTCCCGCGAGCAAGGCCTTCAGACGGCGGAGGTGCGGCATCGCCTGGAGCAGTTTGGCCGCAATGCCCTGGAGGCCGAAGAGACCGTCAGCGTGTTCAAACTGGTGGCCAAGCAGCTTCACAGCCCGTTGATCTACCTGCTGCTGGGCGCGGCGGCGCTGTCGCTGGCCACCGGCCATGCCATTGATGCGGCGGTTATTGCCGGGGTGGTGCTGTTGAACACGATCCTGGGGGCCTCGCAGGAGTACAAGGCCGGGCGGGCGCTGGGGGCATTGCGCGAACTGGCCGCCCCGCATGCCAGGGTCATCCGCGACGGCCGGCAGGTGGAGATCCCGGCCGAGGAACTCGTGCCCGGGGACATTCTGGTGATCGAGACGGGCGATCTGGTCGGCGCGGATGCCCGCGTGATTCAGGCGTCGGAACTGCACGCCAACGAATCTGCCCTGACGGGCGAGGTCGAACCGGTCCACAAGGTTCCGGGCGTGGTGGAGGCGGACAGCCCGCTGGCCGAGCGCCGGAACATGATCTGGATGTCCACGGCCGTGACGGCCGGGCGTGGGCGAGCCGTCGTCGTGGGCACGGGGATGCACACCGAGCTGGGGCGCATCGCCGGTCAGGTCCGACAGGCCGGGCGGGAGCAGACGCCGCTTCAGCGCCGCATGGCCCGGCTGGGGGTGATATTGGGCGGTGCGGGTGTTGGGCTGGCCGTCCTGATCTTCCTACTGGGGCTGCTGCGCGGCTACGAACTGGTCGAGATGCTGCTCTTCGCGGTGGCGGTGGCGGTCTCGGCCATCCCGGAAGGCCTGCCGGCCGTGATCAGCGTGACGCTGGCGCTGGGCGTGCAGCGCATGGCCCGTCGCAACGCGATCATTCGCCGCTTGCCGGCGGTGGAGACGCTGGGCTCGACGACGGTGATCTGCTCGGACAAGACCGGGACGATCACCCGCAACGAGATGACCGTCACCGCGCTGTGGACCCCGGCCGGCGCGTACGTGGTTACCGGATCGGGTCTGGAGCCGACGGGCGAAGTTCACCCCGAAGGCCGACCGGATCAAGCCGGAGAGCTTGGCGACGACATGCGGGCGCTGCTGCGGATCGGCCTGCTGTGCAGCAACGCATCGCTCGCCCACCAGGAGCAGGGCTGGGCCATTCGTGGGACGCCGACCGAGGGCGCGATCCTGATCGCCGCCCACAAGGCCCGCCTGGACGTAGAGACGCTGGGCAAGGCCCAACCCCGCCTGGCGGAGGTGCCGTTCTCCAGCGAACACAAGTACATGGCTACCCTCCATTCGGCCGAATCGGGCGGCAAGGTGGCGATGGTGAAGGGCGCGCCCGACCGGGTGCTGGCCTTCTGCACGCACGTGTTGATCGATGGGCAGACGGTCGAACTGACCGACCAGCGGCGTGCGGAGATCGAAGCGGCCAACGAAGCTTTTGCCGGTCAGGCGCTTCGTGTGGTGGCTGGGGCCATTCGGCCAATGGCCGAGGCGAGCGAGGAACTCCGGCGCGAGGACGTCGAGGAAGGCCTGGTCTTCGTGGGCCTGTGGGGGCTGGTGGACCCGCCGCGTCCCGAGGCGATCCAGGCGGTGGCGGACGCCCAGGGGGCAGGTATACGCGTGGTGATGATCACCGGCGATCACGCCGTGACGGCTGAGGCGGTCGCCAGGCAGGCGGGCATCATCTCCGACGACAGCGGCGAGGTGCTGACAGGCCGGGATATCGACGCCATGCCACCCGAGCAACTCCAGGAACGTGTCAAGACCGTATCGGTCTTCGCGCGGGTCTCGCCGGCCCACAAGCTCCAGATCCTCCAGGCGCTCAAGGCCAACGGCGAGATCGTGGCCATGACCGGCGACGGGGTCAACGACGCGCCGGCCCTGAAGGGCGCGGACATCGGCGTGGCGATGGGCCGGGCAGGCACGGAGGTCGCCAAAGAGGCGGCCGACATGGTCCTGTCCGATGACGACTTCGCCACCATCGTCCATGCTGTTGAAGATGGACGGGTGACGTTCTCCAATCTCCAGCGGGTGGTGTTCTTCCTGATCACCACCAACCTCGGCGAGATCATCACGCTGGCGGCGGCGCTGGTGATAGGCATGCCGCTGCCGCTGACGGCGATCATGATCCTGTGGATCAACCTGGTGACCGACGGGGCATGCACCGTGCCGCTGGGCGTCGAGCCGAAGCACTGGGATGTGCTCAAACAGCCGCCGCGTCCCCCGGAAGCGGGCGTGTTGGGTATGAAGCTCATCCGCCGCATGCTGATCCTGGCTCCGCTCATGGCGGCCGGCACGCTGGGGCTGTTCGCATATGAGCTCTACACCGGCAGCGCCAAGCACGCCCAGACCGTCGCCTTCACGACCCTGGCGGCCTTCCAGTGGTTCCACGCTCTCAATGCACGTACGAACTACGTGTCGATCCTGTCGGTGGGCCTGATGAGCAACCTGTGGCTGTGGCTGGGAATCGGGGCCGCCGTTGTGCTTCAACTGTTGGTGGTTTACACGCCCTTCGGACACCTGCTCTTTGGCACCGAGCCGCTGGGCGTGCTGGACTGGGCGTTGATCGTGGCGGTGAGCAGTTTGATCCTGATCGTCGATGAAGTCCTCAAACGCCTCAAGGTGCATGGCGCGCTGGCGACGTGAATGGGAAAGTGGAAGGTGCGCCGGTCTCCGATAGATCAGATTCGCATCACCTTGAGGATGCCATGCCAGTAGGTGAATCTCCCGTCGAATGCTTTCTCGCCGACCGGCTCGCCGCATTGGGCAGCAGAGCGGCACACCCCCACCTTACATCCATGTAGTATTCCGACGATGTGGCGATTCGATGAGCGTTGGCAAGCGTTCGGCCGGCAAAGCATCTCAATCCCCTTCTCGCCGGCGTAGATGCCCTCATAGTCCCCGTAGGCGTCGGTGTGCAGGTAGCCTCGGAACCCTCCAGGAACTCGGCCGGTCCATCGCGTTTGCGGTTGGGCGTATCGTCGTACACGATATACGGATGCAGATCATCGCCGCGGTAGTTCCATAACGCATGCAGACACCACAGGAAGGTCGCCTCTTCATTGGAGCTTTCCCAGGCACTACTTGGCTGGACCCGACGTGTCTCGACCGGCCTGACGCATGTACATCCTGCAGTAGATTCCCGGCCTGGAGATCAGTTCGTCATGGGTTCCCTGGTCGACGACGGTACCCTTTTGCATAGCTACGACCAGGTCGGCGTCCTCACAGATTGAGAGCCTCGACGTGGCGATGAGAACCGTGCGATCGGCCAGCGCCTTGCGTATGGCCTGGCGCAGCTCCTCTTCGGCGGAAGGCTGGATTGCGGAGAATGTGTCGTCCACAGTCAACACGGCCGGCTTGGTCACCGTGGCCCTCGCTACGGCAAGTCGGACGAGCTGCTCCTCGGTCAAGCCCAAGCCCTCTCTGCCGACCAGGGTGTCAAGGCCCTTGGGCAAAGCGGAGATGAACTCGGTCAGGCCTGCGTGTTCCACGGCCTGCTGAAGCTCTTCTTTCGTCGCTTGGGGAGCGCCGAACCGCAGGTTGTCTGCGATGGTCCCGGAGAAGACATCACAGTCGTGCAGGATGTTGCCAATGGCCCGGCGTAGCCGGCGCAACCGGAGCTTGGGCAAGGGAATCCCGTCCAGTAGTATCTCCCCGTCAGTGGGGTCATACATTCGTGTCGCCAGCGAAAGCAGTGTGCTCTTGCCGCAACCGGTGGGCCCTACGATGCAGACCGTCTTGCCGGCCGGGATCTTCAGGTCGACCCCTTGAACGGCGAATGGTCCGCCCTCCGTGTACTGGAGCGCAACGTCACGGAACTCAATCTCGCCCTGCACCGGCTCGGGCAGGTCAACGGCATCGGATGCGTTCTGCAGTCGCTCCGGCATATCCAGAATGCCGTAGACGCGCTGGGCGTGAATCTGAATAGTCTGCACGACCGTCGCCAGACCGACCAACGCACTGACGGGTACGAAGAGCTGGGCCGCCACGGCATAGAAGGCAAGGACTTCGCCCAACTGCATGGTGCCGGACTTGATGCCAACGAAGCCCATCCACAGTACGATGAGTGTACCGACACCTGTGATGATGGTTGTCAGCGTGCCAAAGTAGAGGTTGAGGCGATGCTGGCGTCGGCCTACGGCCAGATTCCGATCGACCCATCCCTCGAAGGTTCGGATCTCCCGCAGCTCCTGAGCGTAGTTCTTCACGGTGGCAACGTTCGTCAATCGCTCGACGGCGTATCCGCCCATGGCCGCCCATCGATCTCGTTGTTCGATGGCGGCCTTACGCAGACGCGGCAGGAAGATCGCGCAGCTTACGGCATAGAACGGCAACGCTCCAAGAACGACCAACGTCATCGTGGCATTGAGCCGGACCAGAAGAACCAGACCGAGGATGAGCATTCCGATCTGCGTAAAGAGGTTGACAGCAAGGTTCGTCAGGTTCCCGGGAATCGCAGCGGTGTCGTCCATCGTCCGCGTCATCAACTGACCTACCTGCTCGCGCGTGAAGAGGCCCATTTCCATGGCGGAGAGCTTGTCGTTGACGGCGCTACGCAAGTCGAGCGCGAGGCTCTCGTTGATCCGGGAGTTGATCAGTTCACTTCCCGCGCTGGCGGCCGTGATCGCTACATGTATGCCGACACTGATCAGCACGAACACCACGAGCAAGCGAATCTTCTCGTCTTCGCCCTTCGGCACCCAGTCCTGCGCTACCGTGGGGCCGGCATCGGCCTGAACCTGTGTGACCTTCGGCTTACCCGTAACCTGAAGGATGTCATCGACCAGCCACTTGCCGAGCATGCTGAACGCATACGGCGTCGATGCAACGGCCGAGGCAATGATGAACCTTGCCAGCAGACCTTTCCAGTGGCCCGGGAGATGATCGCGAATCACTCGCCCAAGGAGGTTCATGGTTTGACCTCCTTTGTGGGCGGCAGTTCATCCTCACCATACTGCTGGCCGTAGATGTCTCGGTAGAGTGTCCCGTCCGTGTGGAGCAACTGCTCGTGGAGGCCCGTCTCGACCACCTGGCCATCGCAGAGCACCATGACGCTGTCGGCCGTGCTGGCCATCTGGAGGCGGTGCACGATCAGAATGCAAGTCTTGCCCTGCGTCATCTCGTAGATGGCCTGGTGGACGGTTTCTGCCGTATCGGGGTCCAGTGCAGCGGTCCCCTCGTCCAGGATCAGGATCATCGGGTCGGAGATCAGGGCTCGGGCCACCCCGATCTGCTGCTGGGCCCCAACAGACAGACGCAGACCGCCGGCACCCAGGCTGGTATCGTACCCGTCCCGCAGCGACGCGACGAACTCGTGAAGTCCGACGGCCTTCGCCACCTCGATCATCCGGCTTTCGGTAGCTTCGGGCTTGCCGTAGCAGAGGTTTTCCCGGATCGTGCCGTCAAAGATCGCCGACTCGGACATCACCAGCGCCAGGGCCTGACGGTAGTCCTGCAACCTGAAGTGGCGAATGTCCTCACCATCTACCGCGATACGACCCTCGGAAGGGTCGTAGAACCGCCGGACAAGCATCGCCAGCGTCGTCTTGCCGGAGCCGGGCGTGCCCACGATGGCCACGTTGGAGCCGGCGGGAATCTCCAGGTGTAGGTGCTTCAGGACAGATCGGTCGGTGTCGTAGCCGAACGTGACTCCTTCGACCCGAACATCGCCCTTCAGTTCGGCGACCGGACGGGCTTCGGGATCCTCCCGGATGGCCGGCTCACGGTTGCGGATCTCGTTGATCCGGTCCACCGAGACCCCGATCTGAGCAAGCTGACTGGACATCTGCGAGAAGCGCACG
>Ga0180431_10010588_pt1 | contig 10227 bp, 13 predicted proteins | sample SS_ome_11_FD_132459 | JGI IMG/M metagenome (GOLD analysis project Ga0180431, IMG submission 132459) | Hypersaline lake sediment archaeal communities from the Salton Sea, California, USA - SS_1_MS_1 metaG | ecosystem: Environmental > Aquatic > Non-marine Saline and Alkaline > Hypersaline >... | reverse complement strand
TCTTTCTTAGCCTCTTGGCTCAGCTCATAAGAGTGAATGTTGTCGAGGTCCATGCCAGGGGCATACTTTTCGGCATGACGCATTTTGTTCAAGGCAAGATCTTCCACTTTCATCTTGGGATTCTTCTTGCCTTCTTCTTTCTTAGCCTTCTTTACCTCGCCGCCTTTGGCCTTCTTGGTCTTGCGGGCTTCAGACAACGCAATCTCCATGGCCTGCTTGGGATTCTTAACCACAGGGCCCTTCTTAGAACCTGAATGCAGTTCACCCTTCTTGTACTCGCGCATCACTTTGGCAATCTTTTTGAACTTTACGCTGCCGCCTTTCTTCATCATCGCTTCTGGCGCAAAGGTTCTGCCCCGTGAGTACTCACGAATCTCTTCTGGGCTAATGTCATATTCCGGCATATAGGGACGCATCCCAGGTGCTTTAGGAGTGCGCGAACGAACACGATCCATGTCCAACATTCGCTCATCTTCCCGTCCAATCATTGCTCTGCCGCGACGGTCTACTCTAGGCCGCTGCATTCTTGAACGAAGACGCGTATTCATGCGTTGAGCCGCTCTTAGCTCATCACGATCATCAATGCCATTGCGATTAGCATCGCGGAACTCGGTGGTGCGGACACTTTTAGAAGAAGGCAACGGGACACGATCCATTCGAGGAATGCTTTTGCCTTTCATACTTGGGAGCACTCCACCCATCGCCTTCTTCACCGGCTTGCATGAAGCACTAAAACCCGCGTCTTTGGAAAATTCAAAGTCCTTAACGTATTTCACGGCCATGGCTAAACCCCTAAAAATGTGTTCAACAATCCCATTTGCGCAAAGCCAGCGCTTTGCGCGTTGGACGACCTTTCTCATCTTTCATCGGTCCTGGCATGCCAGACATTCTGGCACAAAACGACTTTCGTCGCGCTGCCGCTTTGGGCGACTTCTTGGCTTGGCTGGCACTAACCGGTGGCTTTAAGTTCATGCCTTCCCGCTTTGCGCTCCGTCGCCCTGCTTCATTCAATCCGCCTTTCGGATTCTTTCCGGCAGAACGCTGCCAAGCCGGCGTCTTAAAGGCCCCGCCACCCTTCGCAAACTTTTTCCAGCCAGCCCAGTCTCCGTGCATTAGCCCACCTTCTGCACATGCAAAATGAAAGAAGGCGTACCAGGAATCACTCCCGATGCTGCAGACGAATCCAAAATAACCGTCGAATCTTCCATCTGCACCCAGGCTTCGATGTAATCACTCGCAGCAAACTGCTCCATACCAGCGATGGTTAACACCATTGCACCACCATCTGCTGCCTTCGGTACCGTGACACGGGTATTGGAAAACGCAATGTTCGTGCCGTTCTTCTTAAAGAAAAGCGACGCGTCATGGTCGTTACTGTCTGAGTTCGCAAACTGCGCGGTGACGCCAATGAAATACACGCCCGATGTCGCCATCGTAATCTGCGTGCTCGATTCCACCCGCACCCCTGTGCTAAAGGTAGCCGAGGTATCTAATGACACCACCATCGCTGAGCCAGAAATAAACGTCTGGTCCCGCGTGGAGACAAAGTATCCGTAACCCCGACCCGTCATCGTCGCAAACGGAATCGCCCCGCTCGTAATCGACAACGAATCAAATGACCCGCTGGAATTACTAATAACGACCGAACCGATCGTGCCATTGTTAATGGTGACCGAATCGCCCGTAAACGTCTTAATCTGACTCGCCGTAATCTTGACCGAGTTGGCGCTTTGAACAACTTCAAATTGCTCAGGCCCCGTCAGCGCGGTACCGGCAGACAGATCCGTAATCTTGACGTTAGCCATGGCTTACTGCGTCGATTGCTGGACAATGGTGAAGCGCACAGAACCGTCGCCTGAATTAATCTTCAAGCGCACCGCACGCATCAACGTCGTCGTGAACTGCGTCTCATCACCACTCGAAGCCGTCAAACTTGCATTCGGATGCGGCACCGCTAACTGCTGAATCGATCGGTCAAACGGGTCTTCGTTGGTGTACTCCACTGAATACTCCACCGTTCCCGTGACTTTGGCCGATATGTTGGTGACCTGATTCGGCGTATAAATGTCGAGCGGAATCCAGTCCGTATAACCCGCCGCCGCGTTGCCAATGCTCACGGTGGCCGATGTCGCAGCCGATGCATCAACGCCCGTGACCGTAGCAAATGCCAGCGACCCTGTGACCGTACCCGACGCCGTAACGCTCAAGGTCTCTACTTGCTCGCCGCCACCAGGGCGCGTGCCCGTGACCACAAAGTCAACCGCTGCCGAGGCTTCGCTAAAGACCGTTAAATACGCCGGCACCGTCAGCGTGGCAACGCCACCTGAAGCCAACGTACCGTCAATCGTAATCGCACCCGACGCATTCAGAAGCTGCTCATTGGCCACGCTGTCTGCATCAGCAACCGGCTGTGTTCTCGTAAAACTGATAGGACGCATATCTGCTCTCCCTAAAAATCACATTGCAAAAGGGGGCCGAAGCCCCCGTTATTACACCGTGACGCTCTGATACAGCGGGATGTACGCAGTGGTCGAACCCACGAGGACCGGAATAAAGCCCAATTGAGCCGAGACAGCGCCCGAAGCTGCGTTAGCATCGCTAATAGCCACGTTGTTAATCGTGGCAGACGTAGCGACCAATTTCGTGATCGTGGCAGAAGCCGAGGTCAAAACTGTGATGTTTCCAGAAACGCTGGAAATGGTGCCGGAAAAACCGTTAAGAGAAATAACCGGCCCGGTAAAGGTTGTATTCGCCATTGCAATATCCTCATGCACGAGTCGCTCATTAGTCTGTGCATCGTCCGCTAGGCCGGTCTAATGAGCTGGTTAAACCTAGATTACCCTTGGCTTGCCTTTGCCTTGGCCCGACGCCTTTCTAGCATCATCGCCCGAAACTCAGGATCAGCCCACTTCTGTCTCAACAAATTCGCTTTGGCCTCACGAACTTCAGGCGTGTTGTACGCCTTCGCGTACTCCCCTGCTGCCTTACGAGCCTCTGGGTTCTCGTAATACGCCCTAGACTGTTGACTAGCCTTAGCGCGGCGCTCCGGAGTCGATTTCGCGGCCTTAATCGCAAGCCTAATCTTATCATGGTTTTCTGTCCACATCTTTTTAGAGGCAGCGCTTTTTCTTCTTTTCTCTTCAGGTCGTGCATGCGCTTCCGCTCGCGAAGCGGATTGTTTCGCACGATATTCCTCAGACTCCCAGTTGGTCCGCATGGCAACGCTAATCTTGTTGCGGACTTGTTCGGTGCGGCTTTTGAGAATCGCAGCCCTTAGCTTGGCGCGGTGGGTAGGGTCAGCGCACATAGCTCTAATGCGAGCAACTCGTTGTGCTTTGATTTTTGGGTCAGCCCAAGCATCACGAGAAATTTTGGAAACAATATTTTTCCATTCTTCCGTTTGCATTTTTTCTCGCCATTTACGCAAACGCTCTTCGCTGTATTTTAATCCAGCAACACCTTGTCCCCCGTCAGTCAAATTGCAAAGCAAACCAGTTTTGATATCTCGTCGCCCATATTGAGCAATCAGCTCACGCTCCATGGCAAACGCATCTTCCTCGTCGTCCATGTATGCAGCAATGGTGATTTGCGGAACAAGTCCCGCTGCCCGAATCTTATCGAGCACGTTTTGCAAAAAGGGATTAACGCAACGCTTTTCCCAGTGATAACTAGCGCGGTCTAAATCTACGGTGCCTTTGCCAACGTAGATGGGCTGAAGCCCTTTCCCCGGACGGGGATCAAGATAAACGTACACATAAAATTTGCCCGGTGTCTGCATGATGCGACTCCTGTTTGAAAGTGAGCCATCATCATACAGCACCGGGCAACGATTTGTCTAGGATAAAAATCCCTTACAAATCAATCACTTACACGCCAGGCGTTCCGTACACGGTGCGCGGGTCGGTGAATCCAACCGCATAGCGCTCAGTGCTCTTGAACCTCGTCGAATCAGTCTCAAAGTCGCCTTCCATGGACTTCTCAAGACCACGACGCATCATCAGCTTCAAGCCTTCCGGCGCATCGGTCTTCACCCACCAAGCGGTGGTCGAAGTCAAACGCGACAGGTTGGCCTGACCGCCACCGAGCAAGCCCATCGACTTCACCGGGTTGATGTCGTTGTCGGCGGTGCCGGTGCGGAGCACGCTCTTCAAGAGCACTTCCGCTTGGAACACGTTCGACGGCGACACCACCAGCTTCTCGGGGTTCAAACGGATGCGCTTGCCGTTGTTGTCAACAGCGTTGCGGATCTGAATGAGAAGCTGCTCAAGCGAGGTCTGCGAAAGCGCAGCCGGGGTCGTGAGCACGTTGCTGAAGGAACCGCCCGAAATCGGGTGAGCCGAGTTGACGAGCGACACGCCGTCGCCGCCCACGAAGGACGGGTTGAAGGCGCGGTTGAGCACGTTGGCGCAGAGGGTTTCCTTCGTCTCGATCAGCGACTGTGCCAAGTGCTTGGCATAGGTCTGGCCGATACGGATATGGTCACCATCTTCCACGAGCACCTTCGTCAGCGCGAAGGCAAGGCCATAGACCTTGTACACATAGCGCTGAATGAAGAGCACGCCACCGGCCTGATAGGTAACCGGCATGCCGTCCGGAAGTTCCGGAGCAGCGCCGAACCCGTAGAGCACCGGCTCTTCGTGGTAGTTGCGGGGAATGCCAGTTTGCTGAACGAAGACTTGCTTCCACTCGTCAGCGCGCTGGTCATAAACACCATCGAAAGCCTCGTTAAGAATAGGCTCAACAATGGAACGAAAGTCAGTACTACGCATTGGGACTGCCATGTTCTAGTCCTCCTTAGAATGCAGCCTTATCAGCGACCAACTGGTTCTCGCTGATTTGGACCTGAACGATGGTATAGGCGTCGCCAGCGGTGTTGCCGACCTCTGGAGCAATCGCGACAACGCGAAGCTGAAGAGTGCCGGTATCCGCCAAGCTAGAAGCGTCCAAAGTGGCCTCAGACAGACCGGTTACGGTGCTGCCAGCGGTCACGTTCGACATATCCGCCTGATTACCGATGTTGGTGATGTTGACCGAGCTGGTCGCCTGGATTTCGTAGACGATAGCCGGGTCCATCGTGATGTAGGCAACGATTTCCGTGGCCGACGTAGAAGCCGTCCACTTGTTGCTTACACGACGACGACCATCCGAGTCGGTAAATTCGACGCCCATGAAAGTCCCAACGAAGGAACCACCCGCAGAGGCGGCACGAATCGTACCGTCAGTGTGGATGATGACCGGCTGAAACTGAAGAATATTGGCCGCATAGCCTGTCGCAATCGTCATCGCGGTGGGTCGAATGACCCCGCTTGGATGATAGGCAGGCCGCAAACCAAATGGTGCACTGGTTGCAGACATGAGAAAGCCCTCACAAAAAAGTGGTGTGGCTTAGCATCATTCCCAGTTTTCGACGTTGGGACGACGCTTTGCCGTTTCCCGCATTGCCTCCATGCCGTCACCTTCGCTCAGACTTGAACCGGCAGCACGCGCTTGCTCCCGTAGGAACTCAGCGGTCTCGGTCAGTCGGCTCTCTTCTCGTGCCGGCGCATCATGGTGCGCCTCCTGCATGTACTTCCGATATAAAGACATCGGGAGTTTGAAAGCCAACATCTCGTTGACGCCAATAAACCCAACGTACTCGCCAGTTTTGAGCGTGGCATATTCCCATCCGGGAACATCCTCCGGTCTAATCGGCTCATACCCAAGCCGAATTCTCATCTGAATCGAGTCCCTTGGATTCGTGGTTGTCAACCAGCAAGTGTGATAACCCGGAATCTTCGGCAAATCAGGCAACGCGGCCTGAAAAAATTGCTGTCGAAACATCTCTAGGCGTGCGTCGTCAGAAGTTTCTCGATCTTCCAATACCACGCGGTCTTGCATGGCCCGATTTTCACGACCTTCACCTAATACCTTCTTCAGCCTTTCGTCGCTCATAACTCGCTCCCTTGTTTAGCGAGAAGAATTGTTACGATCATATTCAGCATAACGCTTTATATACTTTTTGCGCAAGTCTGGATCATCCCATACCCCTGCATCAACTAAAGCCTGTTTGCGTTCTGGACTGATATAGACCTCTTTACGGGTAGAGGGACCGGCGTATTCACGCTTGCCTCCTACCGGCGGACCCTTGCGGGTTTTGGATTTGGTTTCCACTGGTGTGTCATCCTGATAGCGGTGGGGCAAGCGTTTGGCCACGCGATTGTCTAGCTCAACCCAGTAGTCTTCCGTTGCCGGGTTGTAGCCCTCTTGGGCCAATCGTTTATCAATAGCTTGCACGATGACAGAATCTTCATCGCCGCCACGCGGGTCATACCAATTGTTTTCCCCCATCCATTCTTTGGCGTATGACGCCACACGGGGGTCTACCTTGGGCTTTGATGGCTCTTGTGGTTTAGCGGATTGCTCCTTCAACATTTGCAGTTGACGCGCCCGCTCTTTGGCCTGATCGCGAATGGCTAACGCTTTAGCCACATCTTCACCCGCGCCTTGTTCAATGGCTTTGGCAATGATGCGATCGACGGTCTGAATTTCATTGAGCACTTCGCTCAAACGCTGATCAACCGCTTGATTGTCAAACTCTGTGGTGCGCTTTTCGACGGCCTGCAAGCGGCGTTTGAACTCTTCATTCTCCGCACGCAGATACGCAAGTTCCCGCTCCTTATTCTCAATCGCTGCCTTGCGGCGGAACTTACGGTTTTGACGCTGAGCGCGTTTCTCTTCAGGCGTCAGCGGTTTGCGTTTGCCTTGCGGCTCCTCGTCTTCATCATCATCGGATTCGGCAAGACGCTCATCTTCGTCGTTGCTATCGTCCTCGGCTTCGGCTTGCGGCTCAGGGGTTTCTTCTTCCTCTGGCGGCGTTTCAACGGCAACGTATTCCTCTTCCTTGCCGTCCTCTTCCTTTAACACTTCTTCGTTGGCCATGATTTATCTCCTGTTAGATAAATGCTTTGATCGCAAGCGGGTCACCGACGACACCACCCACAATGTCCAAATCGTTGAAGATAACAAACAACGCTTCTTCATCGTTGCCATAGGGTACCTTCCAACGATCTCCACCGTACTTGGGCACCCGCACATATTCGCCAGGTTTGCACCAAGACCCTTCGGGCCACGATTCCATTGTGTTGCGATTCTTGAAGGCCAAGGGCCCCAACGAAACCACCTTTGCAATCTGTGTATTCCAAATTTCGGTCTCACGCGTCTCGGTGTGCAAAATGATTCCACCTTCAGACGTTTTCTTTGCCGTGCGAATCTGCACCAACACTCGTGAACCAAACGGAATCAAACCCGGCTCTACACTCGGAAAAGCCTCATCTAAAGTCGTCATTTAATAATCCTCTAAGTCCTCTTCCTCGGCTGCGAGAAGACGATTGATATAGTTCAATGCGGCCTGCAATCCAGCATAAGTACCGACTGCCTTGCCATATTCAAACGCTGCGTCTTTGCCCTCTAGCTGCCGCTTCATCGCATCGCACGCGACACGAACCTTGGCTCGCTCCAGTTCATTGACTAAATCTTCGATCATGCGTTTTTCTTCCCCTTAGACATCATGGCGGGCGTGTGCTTCGGGTCGCCCTTTTTCCCCGTGCCGCCCATGGCGACTTTCCCTTTACCACCCAAGCTCTGGCCATCGAGCTTCTCGCCCATCGCCATACGCTTGTGCTGCTTGATATACATCTTTTCCATCACTCACCTCTTACGGGTTAATACCCGTGCCTGTGGATACGCCAACCTTTTCACCTGTCACGGCTTCCATCGCCGCAATCTGTTTCGCCGTCTGATTATCCGAATCATTCATCGCGACCTTCACATTCAGCTCCGCTGCCTGACGCTGATCCAAACGATCTTGCTTGAGCAACTCACGCTGCATGTTAGCGGCCTGACGCTCTTGCGTTTCTTGCGCAGCCTGCTGAGCCTTCGCCTGCTCCAACTGAAGCTCAGCTTGTTTGACCTGCAAGTTCGCTTGGTCAGCCTGCGCTTTGCGCTGCGTTTCAGCCATTTGCGCTTGGGCTTTGGGATCAGCCGGTCCGCCCATCTGCTGCTGCATCCGCTGCATAACCTGCATCGCTTGCTGCACAATTTGCGGAATCGCGCCAAATGCTTGTGAGGCGTCAGGCACCACACGCTGTGAGGCCGCTGCCAACATCTGGTCAAACGAGCGCTTCACATCAGGGTCGTTCACGCGTTGGAATTCGGAAATATCGCGTTGCGCAGCATTCGAGGCCACCTCGAATACATGATTGGCGTACCACAGAGCAATATGCTCTTTGATGTGATTAAGAATGACGGGGACGAACGATCCCGACATAAGTACAGAAGAACCCAGAACGGGGCTCGTGAGAAAATCCAAGTGGACTTGTAGATGTGCCAAATGGTCTTGTTCGGGAAACGCTGACACCGGACGCCCCAACGACGCAGCCACGTTTTCATTGACAGCATTCATCTCCTTCGGTACCGGCGCGGGCACCAACAATTCTTTGGCATTCGGAATGCGCAACTGATTCAAGATGCGCTCTTCCACCTTACGCAAGTCATAAATCTGAGGCAGCGCAATCGCTCGTTGAGACAGCGCTTGGACCTGAGCAAAACGCTGGGCCTCAGAGAAGATGTTGGGGTCCGATACCGGCACCACATCCATGGGACCCTCGAAGTCCTTACGCAACACCAGCACTTCGCCAGCTTCGTCAGTGACTTCATCTTCCTCTAGGTACATTTCGTTGATACGGTGCAAGACCTTCAACGTGCGGCCCATGGCATCGTGCAATCGAGCGTGAATCGCCGAGAACACCATCATGCCCTGCTCAATACGAGCCAACTGCGTCCCCACCGGCATGTTGGCATTGGTATCGGACATCTCATCGAGTGTCGTTCTGACCACACCCTTACCGGCTTCGACTAAGAATCCGAGTAATCGGAACAAGGTCTCTGAGGGCTGATTGAACGGCAACGGCATCGCCACTTTGCGAATGTCATCGGTAAACGCGCCGCCTTCAATTTCTTTGACCTCTGTCGGGTCAATGCGCTCAGATTGACCGCCTTCGCGGCCACCCTTCAGCTTCAACATGCCGGGAAAGTTGGCAATGTGCGCAGAGTCCAAAAGCGCCCGAAGCGCCCCCGTTGCCGCTGCCGAAAGGCCCCCGATCATATGGATGATGCCGATGGGATACGCCCCGCGCCATGGCACAAACGGGAACTCGATGATCCACTGCATCTCTTCCAGTGTTTCGTCGTCTTCTTTCCAGTTGCGATAGATGCTTAAGACTTTGCCCGTGTTCTTATCAATCGAAACGATATACGGCGCTAGGCCATACTCTTCTTCGATGTCAGAGATGACATAAATCTCAAAGACGGTGCGTAGCCCATCTTCGTTATAGGCGGATGAACTCTTGCCTTCGATCTTCTCGTTCGCCTTCTCGGCTTTGGAGAAATCGGGCTCCATCGAGGCCATCGGCAAATCCACATCCCGATACATCCCAGAGCGCACGCGCATCTGGTATTCAATCTCCGTGATGTATTGAACGTGAGTCTTGCGCTCAGCGCTGTAGAAGTTCGTCGCCGCAAAGGGCAGATACACATCATCAATGCCAATGAATAACGGCACCGGACGCTTCTTGTTCGCATCCCAACTGAGCTTCATGTATTGCGCACCGCCCAAGGGCACCTGCGTCAATAGCTGCTCCAGCTCCGCCCGAAACTCCGGCATCTGCTGAGTGAGCTGCCAATTCAAAAACCGCGTCTTGCGCTGGGCTTTCGCCACCTTATCCGGTGTCGGGGTCCCAAAGATGTAGTCCTTGGCGGGGCCCCCAGCAGGGAAAATCTCTTTTATGGCGCGTGCTGAAAAATCCACACACACTTCGGTGAGAAGCGGATGTACGACACGCGAAGCGCCCTGGAAAGCAGCCCCACCTGGGGCATCATCCCCCAAACCCGTGCGTCGAATGCCCTCTTCATATTGCTCATCCCGCTTAGAGCGCGCTTCCTTGTCCTTAGCAATTTGCCCCGTCAACTCATCCGAAATCTGGTCCAACTGCTCTTCAGCGAGCTTGAGCGCCAAGTTCTCATAGAACTCACTCTCGCCGTAGGGACCGTCTTCCCCATCTTCCAACCGCACAATCGCGCCACCATCTTCGGTGTCTTCGATTTCGGTCTCCTCTTCCGGAAGTTCAAACATCTCGCCCAGTTCTTCTTGGGCCTCTTCCATCTCGTTTTCAGATGCCATACGGGTTTACC
>Ga0180431_10010587_pt1 | contig 10227 bp, 27 predicted proteins | sample SS_ome_11_FD_132459 | JGI IMG/M metagenome (GOLD analysis project Ga0180431, IMG submission 132459) | Hypersaline lake sediment archaeal communities from the Salton Sea, California, USA - SS_1_MS_1 metaG | ecosystem: Environmental > Aquatic > Non-marine Saline and Alkaline > Hypersaline >... | reverse complement strand
GATTGTGGCATGATGGGCTGTAGGTATGGTGGATATCTCGGCGTTGTTTCCCTTTAACGGCTCAAACTTTAAGACAATAGTCCAATCGTCGATATGGAACTTCTCCACCAACCGAAGCACTTCCGCCTTGAATATCTCAAAGTCCTCTTGTGTAGCCTTCCTACTTCCCATATCTCCCCCTTGCAAGTTTATAAAATTCACAATGCTTACAGTGTGTTGCTTCTGTTTGTTCCGCAGGCACTCCATTATCGACATCTGTAGCATAACTCCAGCAATACCCCAATGGCTCAGGGGTAAATGGATAATCGCAGTTTTCCTTCTTGTGGTATTTCTCCCATGAATCTTTCATTTTCTCCCCCTTATCTTTCCTACCAGCCAGTGTAGTATCTCACAACAGATGAAACAGGTCGGTATACAGATTGCCAGTTCAATGCCCATGTGCTGCCAGTCCATTATGCCCCCTTTCTATCTTACCATGTCCTCAAAGATGCGTCTATTGTCTATCTCGAAGTCTGTACCGTCCACCGTGATACCAGCACACCCCCAGTTCCAGTCGTTAATCCTCGCATACTCAGGGTGCAGGTTACACAGGCACCCCAACGACCAGCAGGTTATGTTCCGTCCCATCATCGTTACGCTTGTATGCTGGCTCGTCTTGTGCAGGTGAGCCGAGATGGTACACTCCAGCGACTTTAAGAACATACCCCTCGCAGGGTTCACTGCGCTGAATGAGCGTATCTCATGACCGTGCAGGATATTGAGCCTGCCTACCGTCAAGGGCACATCGTGAGGCACAAGGATAGCCCCCCGTTTCCTTATCTGTAACTGCTCCTCTATTAAGAAGTCCTGTAAGTCGAACAACTCAGGGGCTTTGGTGCGCAGGTATCGACGCAGGCGGTTGTCGTGATTGCCCAGCTTAAGGATTATCTGTGCGCTGGGAAAGGCTTTCTCAGTGGCGTCCAGCAGGGCATTAGCTGTCTTGATATCATCGCTGAACTTACGGGCTTCGGGGTCTCGCTCGAACTTTGAGAACCCGTGAAAGTCAAAGAAGTCACCATTGTAAACCACAAAGTCTGTGTATAGCTCTTTGGTAGCCCACCCGAAAGCCATAGTCAACGCCCTTACCTCATGGTATGGCAGGTGCAGGTCGGCTAGTATCACACCACGCCCACGCCTTATCGGCAAGGGCATGGGCGTCCACGCATCATCTACCGCATCGGGGAAACCGTACGGGTTATACCGTAATTCTATCCCCTCCTCAATAGAGCGTATCATGTCGGTGTCCTGTAGTTTATCCTTGTCACGTGCGCCGTGTGCCCCACGATAGTACCGTACCAAGCCACGTGCTGCTTCCTTGTCCTCGAATATCAATGGGTGGTCTCGTATGAGCATCTTTGCAATTTGATTGGTCGGTGCGCTTGGGAATTTGCGCAGATATTGTTTAGCTAAATCACCTGCTATCATTTACCCCTCCAAATAACTGATTACTACTAATACCAGCCCGCACAGTATGCGGGCAAGGCGTACCCAGTGGTCTCTACGCCACGTTTGGGACTGTTTATACCACTGGACGTACAGGGCTATCGAGTAAATACCGTCTGCGATGAGCCATGTACCGATGATTGCTAGGGTTATGTTCATTCGTCCTCCTTTATAAACCTTCGGTAAGCAACCCTTCATCTATCAACTTCTCAATGGCTAGGGCTAATGCAAGTGCAGGGTTATCACTCTCTGCCTCTTTTCTATGTGCCTCAGCGTATAACAAGCCGACTCTCGCCCTATACACCACTTCACAAGTTTGGGAAAAAGATAGGTCACAGTAAAGAAGCTTTGGCACAGCCCACTTGAATAGATTGTCGAGGGTGATGCTAGGTAAATAACTTAAACTTTGCCACCATTCTGTTACACCTGGAGGCACCCAGTTAGAAACCCTAACGCCCATTTCATAGTGAAAACCCTTCTTGCCTGGCGGTAATTGTGTAAATCCACACCACTTCCATATCTTCTCTGCTAATTGGTCATTCATCGTTTGCCCTCCAACTCTGTCTTTATCTTCTGGTCTACCCCCAAGGCCATGATGCTCTGGATAACCGACACTACCCCATATAACAGGATGAACCCGCACAGGATAGTCTCGACCAGCAGTATGCGCTTGTTGGGTTCAATCAGTTTTGCCTCGCCCTTACGCCATATCAGGTAAAAGATGAACCCATGCTGGAGCATGGCTACAAATAACAATGACGCTGTGATTAGGTTTCTCATGATTTACCTTCCTTATCTTCACCATTGGGCTGTTTCTCCTCAAGGTCGCATTCCGGCAGGGACTTCCCCTGTTGTACCACCTCGCGCTTCCTTACACTTCTCGATTCCATTGTCTACCCCTTTCCGCTTTATCTAGTGCCTTAGTAAGAGCGTCAGCACATTCTTCACAGTAATGTCCCCGTGTTCCTTGCTGATGCTTATTCCATAAAGATAGTGCCTCGTGCATATCCTTGATGCCCCTAGCTACAGCTATGGGATTATCAGGATTAATAGCGATACAAGCATTGACGGCAATAGTGATAAGACAAGCATCAAACTTGTTAAAAACAATTGCCACCTCAGTGTATTCCTTTTCATGTCCAGTGTGCTTTGCGTCTATAAAGAAAGCCTCCTCAGAAAGAGTGTCCCGATAAGCCATCCATTCCCCTTTAGTGTATTCCATTGTCTTCCCCCTTTCTTCTGTGCCAGCTAGTAGCCTTGTGTCGTGCGTTCTGCGGAATCGTAACCCCACAGACTCGAGCCACTTAACCAAGCCCTTTCGGGTAGCTGGCACAATATCTACTCCAGCGTCCTTCGTAGTGTCTCTATTGTCGCTATCCTATGGCAGTGGGGACACTCGACCCGTGTCCGATCCGTCCGATGCAAGAACCACTTACCACATGAGCACTCAACCTTGTAGCGCATGACATCAATACCTTCTACTGTGTCGATGATGTTCATACCCCTAGCTCCTTGCATTGGGACTCGGCTGACTCGATTGCCTCTCGCAATCGTCTGCTGTCTCCAGTATAGAAGCAGATTGTTTTCTCCACCATAAGCAATGTCTCCAGCCTTGTCATGGCTTCCTGTGCCTCTAGGTGTTTGCTGCATAATCCACCTTCAACACAGAATTTAGGATTGCACTTCTTACATACAGCTTCTCTCTGTGCTAATGTCAGTATCATCATTCACCTTCCTTCAAAGATTGTTCTTAATATTATTGACCGAAAATCAACCAGCCTAACAGCACCCCAAGACATACACACAAAGGCATCACTACCCACACAACCCAGAGTACCAAACGTAGTTGATGTGATGTTTCTTGGGAGACTGCTCTCCACCTATATGCTATACTCTCCCACCTTATAGCTAATGATTCCCACTGTTCTGCTGCGTCTTTCCATTCATCCATTACTCACCTTCCTTTATAGGGGAGAGATAGGGATTCGGCCTCCGCAGAGCGGATAGGCGGTTGCCACCCCCACGAACCTTACGGTTGTGGCTAGCAGTTGAGCCATTCCTCACTTTACTGCCATCTCCCCCTTTCATAGTACCCCCTCTATCTATGGGTGATCCGAACATCTATGCCGTGCTTCTCTTTGAGCCAGAGTAACTTGGTCTGGAAGTCCCGTGTCATGTAGCCCTTGTAATCCTCGTAGACACGGTGATAGTTCTCGATGTAGGTGAAGTCTATGGTGATAGTTCTACGACGGGGCTTCTCACACAGGATGAACCGCTTCTGGAACTCCAGCCCGCATATCTCCCCTGCCCTTTGTAACAGGGCAAGCTCGTCGGCTCGCTTGGCTTCGCCCTTTGAGGCGAACCATCGCTGGTTTAACTCGCTCCATGTCCGGACTGCGTGGTATTTAGTCATTTATAACCCCACACTCTACTTGTCTCTGGTAAGCGGCTTTGAGAAACCACTGGTAGTTCTCGTATGCCCACCTCGGCAGCCCTTTCGCCTCCGCCTCGTCGATACCAAAATCTATACACTCCTTGATGGTGCGTGTGCCACACCCGATACAAACTTTGTCGCCGTTGATAGTGGCGGTGAACGAGCCAAATGCCCACGTTGCACCGCTGATATCTAATAGATTGTCCGAGGGTATTTTCGTTTGGTCGTAGACCTGTGCCTTGTCGCAGACCTGTGCCTCGCCGCAGACCTGTGCCTCGCCGTAGACCTGTGCCTTGTCGCAGACCCGTGCCTCGCCGTAGACCTGTGCCTTGTCGCAGACCTGTGCCTCGCCGTAGACCCGTGCCTCGCCGCAGACCTGTGCCTTGTCGCAGACCTGTGCCTCGCCGCAGACCTGTGCCTCGCCGTAGACCTGTGCCTTGTCGCAGACCTGTGCCTCGCCGTAGACCCGTGCCTCGTCGTAGACCTGTGCCTCGCCGCAGACCAGTGCCTCGTCGTAGACCTGTGCCTCGCCGTAGACCTGTGCCTCGCCTCCTATATATGCTTTCTCAGAGACATAAGCTGTATCGGCGACAAATCCCCCACCATTAGGGTGCAAATGTCCTTTTACTTTCTGTCCATTGATGATTCTATACATGTTCTCCTCCTATTGTGAATACCTCATAAAGTCGGGCATACGGACACGGGATGGGTATATCATGATATTGCTGCCCGATAGCCCCTCGAATATGTTCGAGAACTCACGCTCCTCGCCACAATACTTACACACACCTTTACTTGTCGCCCCGTTTACCCGCTCGATGAGCCAGTGGTGTTTGCACCCAAGCCTTCGGGAAGAGATACGTTCGTGCCTGTCCGTGCTTTGCATATGCCTTCACCCCCAGTTTCTCCATATGTTCCTGCCAGCCCTTGTTATAGGTATACAGGTTGGCATTGTCATCAGCCTCGTTGAATATCAGGATGGTTTCCATCTCCTGTTTATCCATCGCTCACCTCTTATTAACGATCCTGCTGTCAAACGGCGGTAGCCATGCACCGCACGTCTTACAACGCCTTGCCCCTACTACCACTATTCTGGTCTTGCCATGATGCTTGTGGTGGCAGGTGTACAGCTTCCTGGTTGGTTTGTGCCTGTGTATTCCAAACATTACTCCTCCTTTTCATAGACGTATGACACGAACTTTTTAGCCATCGCCACTACCATATCCGACGGCTTTGTATCCTTGACCTCGCCCGCCTGCACCATCGCAGCCACTACCCTTGACGCACTGGCGATGCAGGACTCACGGGCGATACGCTTGTCTTTGGCATCCCAATCAGGGGCTTTCTGCGGGCTTACAGCGTCGCTTGAGGGCGTTTCCAGTGGGGCGCCGGCCTCTACATAGTGGAGTGCCCAGTAGCCCTTTGCGTTCTTTTTCAGGGTGTAGTTTACCGACTGCCCCTCAAGCTCCTTACAGGTCTGGGCGAGTGCCTTGTATTTGGGGTTTGAAAGATAGATTCGGAAGGGGTATTTCTCGCCCTTAATCACCACCTCCACATAATCCTCGACCTGCTTTACACTCTCTATGACGCCTGTTTTGTCTATCGTGTCCATTTACTCTACCTCCGTTATTCTTATCTCCATAGCTCGGTTGCACTTCTCGCAGCGTATATATGTCCACTGGTCTACATTGGAAGAATGAATCAAGAATGGCTTCTCTTCAAAGCAATGGGGACACATCACCATTACCTCCTCTTTGAACTTACGAACCTCGATTTTATAAGCCATCGTTACCTCCTATCGTATCCTTATGTGCTTCCCCTCGTGTATCTCCACACCCTTGACCCTGTCGGGGATCGTGCCGTTGGCTTTCCAGTAATCCAGCAGGGCTTTCTTGTCCGGCTGCCACTCCTCTGGCACGTGCCTCAAGAACTCCTGTGGTATGGAAGCGTCGTCTGAGATTACAACCGATGGCGTGGAATCCTGTACAGACACGGAGAACAGCTTCCCCTGAACCTTGTCGCGCCCGATTGCTTCCATGTTTTGACGCACGTAATCCTTGAGCCTTGCCACACGGTTGGCGGCATAGCCCGCCTTCTCACTCATGCGCCGTGCTTCCTCTTTGAAGGTGCTCTCCTCAGCCTCAGCCTCCCTGATGAGCTTGGCGATGTTCTCCACCTTGACATCGAACTCATCAGCGATACTGTTCAGGGCTATGGCATAGTCGTCACCCTCCAATTCGATTCGCCTGTATGCTTCGGATAGCTCGTATAGTTTCATCATTTCACCTCGTTATCCAATCTACTCCTCACCATCTGCCCGTACTTGCCCTTTGCGGTTGTGTCCTGTTCGTGCCTTGACTTCTCGGCTGTGTACTCGCCCGGATTCTCACGGTAGGGCTTCTGCCTCTGGTACTCGCTTTGATAAGCGAGCCAGTTGGTGATGTGCAGCCCGCTTCCGTCCTCATATATCCGCCCTTCCTTTATACACTTCTCAATCGTGCTCTCCAAGTCCTCAAGGCTGCTGTGTATCTCGTGGGCTATGTGATGGTGGGGTAAGGGTCTGCCATCGTTGTCAGCTATCACGCCGTTACCCCCGCACAGCCCTGCGAAACAGAGTATCTTGTCCCATACACTCTGCTCCGCCTCTGTTAATTGATACACCACACTGCCGTGCAGCCGCTGGTAGCAGTAGAGCTTGACCCATGTGCGCTGTGTGCTTCGAGGCATTAGATTCTGTCGCCCCTTTCTATGTGGTCGAGCAGGTGGTTAAGGGCTACCCGCATAAGCGTTCCCATCGCTACGTGTGGCTGGAAGCTCCTGCAATATACCCTCGCCCTCTCCCATGTCCCGTCGTGCATAGAGATTATCTTTCGTGTGGTGTACGTGTCCCCAGCACACGGAAGCTCAGTCACGACCTTGCCGCTCCCACCACCTATACCGCTTGCTCTCATACGTCCCCCTTTACTTGCCTGACTATGGATAGTATATCAACACTCAGAGGAACAGCCTCAGCAGCCTCAGCAGCAGCATAAGCAGCATCAGAAGCAGCCTCAGCAGCCTCAGCAGCAGCATAAGCAGCATCAGAAGCAGCCTCAGCAGCCTCAGCAGCAGCCTCAGCAGCAGCATAAGCAGCCTCAGCAGCAGCATAAGCAGCATCAGCAGCAGCATAAGCAGCATCAGAAGCAGCCTCAGCAGCAGCCTCAGCAGCAGCATAAGCAGCATCAGAAGCAGCCTCAGCAGCAGCCCCCGACCTATCGCTCCCGTCCAGCCAGCCCTCTGCCCACGTCACATAGGATGGCCCTGTATAAACCTTTAGCGATACACGTATGGCTATCTCCACACGCTGCTCGGTGGTAAGCGTTGGCGGGTCAACCTCACGCACGGTGGTAAGCGACTTACACCACGACTTACACCTGTCAGTACTCGTCCTGCCGTGTGTCTCCACCTCCCACATACGGTAGTCTTTGAAATTACCATGTATGGGATTGTAGAAAACCGCCAGCAAGGGGTCATCGTAGTAGTGTATCACGGTATCGCTACACTCCTCCATCTTCCCACGCTTGGCAGTGTGAGTTACCCCTTCTCCCCACTGGCAACCGTTGTATGTCTGTCCATTCCTGTCTGTGAGTTTAACCTTCATCTCTCCTCCAACCTTTAATTCCTACTATACCACATATTATACCCCACCGTCAATGCCCCTTATTCTACCCCTATGTCTTTGTGGTATAGGGCTTGTATGTACTCGCTTATGCTCTTATAGCCCTTTGACGTAGCCGTAGCACGCATATCGAGCCAAGTCTGTTTATCGAGTCGTATCTGCTGGTAGTTGTAGCGTGCAGGCTTTTTCTCAGTGTTCTCGATCATCCTTAATCACCTCCTTTCGCCTTCCATCCCGCTGCCCCCAGTTGCCCAGAGGCAGTCGGATGAAAGGAAGAGTACCAAGGGGGCAATAGCCCCATTTGCTCGTCTCGTCTATGCCAGCAGGCGGTATTGTCTCGGCACTGGTCACGCTCGACCCACCCTTGCCCGCCGACATATTCCAGCCGGGTTACGATGTCCTGTGTCGCTCCGCAGTTTACGCAGGGCATATCCGTATCCTGTCCGCCAGTATGCCCTCCGCCTCGTCCTCGTCGTCGGTTATCCACTCGTCGCACTTCGGGCATTTGTATTCAGTCGGCTCGTCCACGTCGGGGCGGTGGTAATTGTAGGTCAGCGATCCGCCGACCAGCTCCACCGAGCCGACCACCACATGCCTGCCTCCACAGTCCTTCTCCACCACCAGCTCGGTCAACTCTATGTTACAGTTTGGACACGTTGCCATCTTTCACCCCCTTATCGTTGTGCAACAAGCATCGTCGTGTATGCTCAATACTGTAATGCCGTCCACCTCCACGCTCAGTATTTCATGTCCATCAGCGGTTGTGAATCGTGTGAGTTCTACCTGCACTGTGCGGGGTTTGTCTGCAAAGACCCCCATCTTGAATGTATATTCCATGTTACCCTCCTTGTTTACGGCATAGCCTTACGATGTGCTTCATGGTTAACCTATCCAGCGCCTTACGCTTCGCCTCGTAGTCGTCATCCAGCGGCTTACGCTTCGCCTCGTAGTCGTCATCCAGCGGCTTACGCTTCACCTCGTAGTCGTCATCCAGCGGCTTAAGCTTCGCCCAGTAGTCGTCATTCAGCGGCTTAAGCTTCGCCCAGTAGTCGTCATTCAGCGGCTTAAGCTTCGCCCAGTAGTCGTCATCCAGCGGCTTACGCTTCGCCTCGTAGTCGTCATTCAGCGCCTTAAGCTTCGCCCAGTAGTCGTCATCCAGCGGCTTACGCTTCGCCTCGTAGTCGTCATCCAGCGGCTTAAGCTTCGCCCAGTAGTCGTCATCCAGCGCCTTAAGCTTCGCCTCGTAGTCGTCAGTCAGTGCCTTACGCTTCGCCTCGTAGTCGGCGACGATTTCATCGGGGATGCGCCAGAGGGTACAGCGATCGGTGCGTATCTTATCCCCGTCACCGCCCAATATCTTGCCTGTGAGAGCGAGATAATACTCCGTTGCGTCAGCCACATACTCTCTGGCAATAGCGATTGACCTTGCCAGGTGTATGCCCTCGCCGCACACCACATCTGACATATCGGGGGCAGGGTGTATGTTTTCCCCTTCGTGGTAGACATACGACGGATCATACCCCGACCTTCCGCCGTCCTTTGTTGCCTTTATGAAATACTTCTGCATGTTCTCCTCCTTTGCCATAATCGGGTAGCCATTAGCGTTATCCAGAAGCGACCGCGTGGAGGTTGCTACCCTTGCGCTTCCGAGAGGTGGGGCGGGGGCTAGCCCCGCTTACCACTCTCTCACAATACTTGAGCCACTCAAAGCCCTTTTTGGCATAGGCTTGCTGGGGTCGTGTGAGTGTATCAGTTGCGTTGCCGTACACCCTGAATGACTGGCGTTTCCCCTCGTGTTCCCATTTAGCGTATAGTCTCGACGGCATGATGCCAGCCTTCCGAGCCTTGTAGCTACCCTTGCGGTAGCGTCTCCCCATCAGCCTTAATTGATTCAGTTGTATTTGTTCAGAGTGTCTCATTTTTTACTCCTATTTCTAGGGCTAGTATCCGTTTCGGGCTGGGCGGTTTCCTTTTCCCGTTTCTTGGGGCTTTCACCCCAAAGGCGATATGCCCGTATATGTGCCTTGTAACTGGTCTACGCTCCAGAGCTTCCCTTGACCAGCCGTTATCTTTTGACCATGAGCTGCGATAACATTCACTCACTAGGCTAACAAGATGGTTACTTGCTTTCACTTCCACCAGCCCGCACCCTTCGGCTATGCACACTCACCTCAAGCCTTGTGACTGGTGTCTATTCAACTTGCAACCTTCCCGCCAGTCCGCCAAACTGGACTTTCGGGCTTTTCCCCTTGCCCACACTAACATTACCACACTATTTACAGCTTGTCAAGCCCCCCTCACTCGTGGGGTTATGTTAATTTTACACCAGTTTTGAAATTGGTTGGGTTGCCGGGTTTATGGCGGGTTAGGTGGCCAGTGAAACAGGGGCATGAAGTGGGTCGGGCAATGGTAGGATACCACCCGACACCAAACAGGGGCACTGGCGGGGCTTGTAGCGTTGTCTAAAAGGAAAAGCCCACCGTTGGACTGGGTGGGCTTGCCTTATGGGAGGGCTGGGATTATTCTGGCATAAGCTCGTGTTGTTGTCTATTCCAACGGTCAGTAGTCAGTGAATATCCGATAGTCTTGGCGCTGGGCGATTTCTTGATACGCTTAGTGCATACGATGTTGCAGGCGTCGATGTCGTGGGCGT
>Ga0180431_10010584_pt1 | contig 10231 bp, 7 predicted proteins | sample SS_ome_11_FD_132459 | JGI IMG/M metagenome (GOLD analysis project Ga0180431, IMG submission 132459) | Hypersaline lake sediment archaeal communities from the Salton Sea, California, USA - SS_1_MS_1 metaG | ecosystem: Environmental > Aquatic > Non-marine Saline and Alkaline > Hypersaline >... | reverse complement strand
TCACCCCAACCCTCTCCCGAGGGGAGAGGGAGAAGAGCCGTCCCTCACCCCAACCCTCTCCCGGCGGGAGAGGGGGGGGGGGCCGGGGCGCTGGCACGCGATTTGTTGTTGCACAAACGAGGTGTGTACTTGTACCCAGGCGTTGCGTAAGGGAACAGACCATGGCGAAGCGACGACGGCGCAAGCGCGGCCAGCGCTACCCGGCCGGCCATCCGGAGGACGTGCCCGAGACCCCGCCGCCCGAGTCTCCGGCCGGACGGCCCTCGGAGGTGGGCGGCGGCCGCCCCGAAGAGGCGCCCCCGCCCGGGCGGCCCGAGGCCCCGGAGCCCGAGGCCCCGCCCGAGCCCCAGGGACCCGACGCGCCGGACGAGGACGGCCGGGAGTGACCCCCGCGGTCGCCCGGTCCGCGCAGACGGCCCACGTTCTTGACAGGAGAACACGATGAAGGCGATCATGCTGGCAGCAGACGGGGTGGAGGACACCGAGCTGTTGGTCCCCTATTACCGGCTGCGCGAACAGGGGGCACAGGTGGACGTGGCCGCCGCGCAGACCGGGCCGGTCACGGGCAAGCACGGATATACCGTGGAGGCGAACCTCAGCTTCTCGGACCTGGACCCGGCGCAGTACGACCTGCTGGTTTTGCCCGGGGGCAAGGCGCCGGAGGCGGTGCGCCTGGACGAGGGCGCGGTGGCCCTGACCCGCGCGATGATGGAGGCGGGCAAGCCCGTGGCGGCCATCTGCCACGGCGCGCAGGTGCTCATCTCGGCCGGCGTGCTCCAGGGCCGCAAGGCGACCTGCTGGCCCGCGATCCGCGACGACGTCAAGGCCGCGGGCGCCCAGTACGAGGACGCCGAGGTCGTGGTCGACAAGAATCTCGTCACCAGCCGCTCTCCGGCGGACCTGCCGGCCTTTTGCCGGGAGCTCTTGAAGGCCGCCGGGCAAGACGCGGCCACCGTGTAGGAGACCTCCATGTTCGGAAAGCGATTGCACCTCTTCGACCTGTTCGGGTTCTCGGTGTACGTGGACTTGAGCTGGCTCATCATCGCGGTCCTGATCGTGTGGTCCCTGGCCGGGGGCGCGTTCCCCATGTGGTACGAGGGTCACTCGAACCTCGCGTACCTCTTGATGGGCGTGGGCGGGGCGGTGGGGATCTTCGTCTCCATCGTGTGGCACGAGCTGTGCCATTCGCTTATCGCGCGCAGGTTCGGCCTGCCCATGAAGGGGATTACGCTCTTCATCTTCGGCGGCGTGGCGGAGATGGAGGACGAACCGGTCAGCCCCAAGGCCGAGTTCCTGATGGCCATTGCCGGGCCCTTCTCCAGCGTGGCCCTGGCCGCGGTGGCGTTCGGCATCGCGCGCGGCGGCGCGGGGATCGGCTGGCCGGAGACCGTGACCGGGGTCTTTTCCTGGCTTGCGCTCATCAACATGGTGCTTGCGATCTTCAACATGATCCCGGGCTTTCCCCTGGACGGCGGACGCGCCCTGCGCGCGGTGCTCTGGCAGGTCAAGGGCGACCTGCGCTGGGCCACCCGGTCCGCGGCCCGGGTGGGCGGCGCGTTCGGCCTGGTGCTCATCGGGCTCGGCGTGGTGAACCTGTTCCTGGGCGGCAACCCGATCGGCGGGGTGTGGTGGATCCTGATCGGCCTGTTCCTGCGCAACGCCGCGCAGATGGGCTACCAGCAGGTGCTTACCCGCCGGGCCCTGGAGGGCGAGCCCGTGGGCCGGTTCATGACCCGCGAGGTCGTGACCGTCCCCCCGGACCTGCCGCTCGACCGGTTCGTGGAGGACTACGTGTACCGATACCACCACAAGATGTACCCGGTCCTGGACCAGGACGAGCTCAAGGGCTGCGTGCACCTGAACCAAGTCAAGGACGTGGACCGCGCGACCTGGGGCCAGCACACGGTCGGCGACGTCGTGCACCCCTGCGCGCCGGAGAACAGCCTGGCCCCGGACGCCGACGCGCTCGACGCGCTGCGCAAGATGCGCGGGCAGCCGAGCGCGCGCCTCATGGTCGTGGAGGAAGGGCGGCTTGTCGGGGTGCTCACGCTCAAGGACCTGTTGGCGTTCCTGTCCCTGAAGCTCGAGCTCGACGAGGGCGAGGGCCGCGAGGCCGCCGAGGCGGTGCTGCCGGCCGCGGGCGAGGGCGAGGAGCGGTCCTGAGCCGCGCGGCCGCGAATTCCAAATGCAGCCGTTCGGCGCACATACGCCACGCCCCTCACCCCGGCCCTCTCTCGAGGGGGGAGGGAGAACCGCGGGGAAAGGCCCACGCCTAGGCGCCGGCCACCGAGAAGCACACGAGCGTGAGGTCGTCGGACTGGCGGGTCTGGCCCACGTGGGCCTGCACGTCGGCGAGGACCGCGTCGAGCACGCCCTGCGCGTGGCCGGGCGCCGCGGCGATGGCCCGGCGCAGCCGGTGCGAACCGTACGGGTCCTCGGCCGCGTTCATGGCCTCGGTCACCCCGTCGGAGACCACGCACACCACGTCCCCGGGCCCGATGGCGTGGCGGGCCGCTTCGTACGCGAACGCGGGCATCACCCCGAGCGGGAACCCCGGCTCGCCCCCGAGCTCGGCCACCTCGCCCGCGGCCCGCCGGAGAAGGGGCGTGCAGTGCGCGGCGTTGCCGATGTGCAGCTCGCCCGCGTCCGGGTCCACGGTCAGGTAGGCCAGCGTCACGAACACTTCGTTCAGCTCGCCCGAGGTCTGGCGGTCGTTGAGGTGCGTGAGCACGGTCGCGGGCTCGCGGTGCTGGACCGCATAGAAGCGCAGGTCGCTGGAGATGCGCGCCATCAAGAGCGCCGCGGGCACCCCCTTGCCCGCCACGTCGCCCACGGCCACGGCCATGCGCCGCCCGCCCAGGGGCACGAAGTCGTAGAAGTCCCCGCCGATCTCCTGCGCGGGCCGGTACCAGGCGGCGAACTCCATGCCCGGCACCTCGGGCAATTCCCGGGGCAGGAAGCTCGTCTGCACCTGGGTGGCGATGCGCAGGTCCTGCTCCATGCGGTCCTTGCGCACGAGCTCCTCGTGCATGCGCGCGTTGGCCAGGGCCAGGGCGGTCTGGGTGGCCGCGCCGGTCAGGAGCTCCAGGTCGTCCTCGGTGAAGAACCGGTCCTTGCGCCGTGTGTCCAGGTGCAGGATGCCCAGGAGCCGGTCCTTGGCGACCAAGGGCGCACACATCATGGACCGGATGCGGTACAGGGCCACGGAGTGCGCGGCGTCGAACCGCTGGTCGTCCATGGCGTCGCGGCTCAGGAGCGCGACCCGCTCCTGCGTGGCGCGGGACACGATACTCTGGCTGATGGTGATCTCCTCGGCCTGGCCGCCGCGCGTGCGCAGGGCCGCGGGCTGGAGCGCCCCCGCCTCGTCGTAGAGCATCAGGAACCCGCGGTCGGCCTGAGGAAAGGCCTCGAACAGGCTGTCGAGCACCCGGTCGAGCAAGACCTGCGGGTCGAGCTCGGCCCGCACGGCGTTGGCCACGCGCAGGATGGTGCGCAGCCGCTCGTTGGCGCGCGCCTCCTCTCCGGCCGCGGCCCGCCCCAGCGCCCGGCCGGCCGCGAGCGCGTCGACCGCGCGCTCGACTTGGGCCTCGCGTTCGCCGGCCCGAGCGATCACCACGGTCGGCCGCGCGGGCGGGGGCAGGGGCTCCGCCGCGGCCGCGGACGGCGCGGGCTCCTGCGCAGGCTCCGCCTGGGCCTCGTAGCGCAGCGCGTGCCCGGCGACCTGCACCACGTCCCGGTTGCAGAGCACCGTAGGCGCGTTGATGCGCTCGCCGTTGACGAGCGTGCCGTTGCGGCTGAAGTTCTCCACCACCACGCCCTGCGGGGTCTCGCGCAGCGCGGCGTGGCGGCGGCTCACGTCCGGGTCCACGATCTGGAAGGTGCACGCCGGCGACCGGCCCAGGGTCACCTCGCCCTCCAGGGGGACCGCCTGCCCGGCGAGCGCCCCCTGGATGGCCACGAGTCGCGCCATGGTCCGGCCTCGTGCGGAATGGTCAGGTGGTCTCGCGCAGGTGCTCGAGCGCAGCGGCCTGGTCCGGCTGCGGGTGTACGATCCGGTCGAACCGCGCGGCCTTGAGCACCTCCAGCACCATGGGCTGGGCCGCGCACACGCGCACTCCGCCGCCGTTGGGCCGCAGGCGCTTGGCCAGGCCCGCGAACGCGCCCAGCACCACGCTGGAGATGTAGCGCACCGGGCCCAGGTCGAAGAGCAGCCAGCGGCAGTCCTCGGCCAGCGCCCCGGCCTCGGCGCGCAGCTTGTCCACGTTCGCGTCGTCGAGCCGGTCCACGAGCACCTCGATCACCCCCACCTCGCCCTCGCGGCGCAGCGCGGCAAAGGTCGGGCTCTCCTGCGCCGAGGCCGCGGCGGGGGCGCCCTCCTTGGCCAAGGCGCCCGCAGCAGCGGCCGGCTCCTCTTCGAAGTCCAGGGCCTCGGGCGGCTGGTAGGCCGGGGCCTCCGCGGCGGGCGTCTGTCCGGGGCGGGCCTCCGGGTCGCGGCTTCGGACCATCAGGAGCCGGTTGCCCCGCTCCGAGTACAGGAGCTCGTCCAGGTAGGCGTCCATGACCAGAATCCCGCGGCCGAAGTCCGCGAGCAGGGTCTCCTCGTCGGGCTCCTCGGCGATGGGCGGCGGGGTGAAGCCCTGGCCCTCGTCCTCCATGATCGCGCCCCAGCGGCCCTCGTCGCAGAAGAGCTGCACGCGCACCTTCTTCGCGGGGTCGAGCGCGTTGCCGTGGAGCATGGCGTTGGTGAGCGCCTCGTCGAAGCACAGCTCCGCGAGCTCGCGCCGCTGGGGCGCCACGCACCCGGCCTCCATCAGGCAGTGCACCAGGCGGAACATGAGCGGGGCCTTGTGGCTCAGGTTCGTGTCCACCTCCACGGACAGCAACTCCCGGCCGAACGGCGCCAGCGGCTGGGTGCTAACCTGCATCGTTGTCCTCCTGCCGAACGGGGCCCTAGGCCCCGTGCTGGGCGAGGCCGGCGACCTTGAACTTGTCGAGGAGGTCGCGCCGGTCCACGGTCTTGGCCAGCGCCTCTTCCGGGCTGACGATTTCGTCCATCACGAGCTTGAGGATCGCGTCGTTGAGCGTGGACATGCCCTCGCGGCCGCCGGTCTGCATCATGCTGGGGATCTGGTGCGTGCGGCCCTCGCGGATGATGTGCGCCACGCCCGGATTCACGACCAGCACCTCCATGGCCGCCACGCGCCCGCCGGCCTTGCGCCGCAACAGCACCTGGCTAATGACCCCCTTCAGGGACGCGGCCACCATGGTGCGGATCTGCTCCTGGTGGTCGGGCGGGAACTGGTCGATGAGCCGATCCACGCTGCTGGCCGCCGTGTTCGTGTGCAGGGTGGCGAACACCAGGTGCCCGGTCTCCGCGGTCTCGATGGCGATGTGGGTGGTCTCCAGGTCGCGCATCTCGCCGACCAGCACCACGTCCGGGTCCTCGCGCAGCGCGCCGCGCAGCGCGGCCGCGAAGCTCTTGGTGTGGGTGTGCACCTCGCGCTGGTTGATCAGGCACTGCTGGTTCTGGTGCACGAACTCGATGGGGTCCTCGATGGTGATGACGTGCTCGCGCCGGGACTTGTTCACCACGTCGATCATGGCCGCGAGCGTGGTGGACTTGCCGCACCCGGTGGGCCCGGTCACGAGCACCAGGCCCTTGGGCATTTGGCAGAAGTTGCGGATCGCCTCGGACAGGCCGATGTCGTCGGCGGTCAGGATGTCCGAGGGGATGAGCCGGAACACGCCGCCCATGCCCATGCGGTCGTAGAAGATGTTCGTGCGGAAGCGGCCCACCTCGTCGAGCTCGTAGGCGAAGTCCGTGTCGTGCACGGCTTCGAACTCCTCGCGGTTGCGCTGGGGCATGATCTCGTTGAGCAGCTCCTCCGCCTCGGCGGCGGAGACGGGGTCCGTGTTGAGCGGGGTCATGACCCCGTGCAGGCGCACGCTCGGGCGGGTGCCCGAGGAGAGGTGCAGGTCCGAGGCCCCGTGCTTGGCCACGAACCGCAGGTACCGGTCGATCTCGGCCACGCCCGACCTCCCGCGTCCGAGTCCGTTGCGGCGGGCGCGTGGGCCGCGCACATCGGCCGCAGGCCCGCTCTGCGCGATTCTGTTACCACACCCGCGCGCGGGCGTCAAGTCGTGAGGCGGACAATTCTCACCGGGTTCCCGGCCGGGCGGGCGCGGCGGGAGCGCAATCCCGAGTCTCGGAATCCGGCTTGACGCCGGGCCGCGGGCAGGGTACCCTAGTCTGTTTCCGGGCGGCCCCTGGGAGAGGCCAGCAGGCGGCGGGCGCGTGGCGCGCCGTTGGGAACGACCCGCGCGCGAGCCGCCGCGCGAGGCCCCGGGGTCCGAAGCTGCGAAGGAAGCCCATGGCCGGCGACGCATTCATCCGCGTCCGCGGGGCGCGCGAGCACAACCTGCAGGGCATCTCCCTGGACCTGCCCCGGGACACCCTGACCGTGGTCACCGGGCTGTCGGGCTCGGGCAAGAGCAGCCTGGCCTTCGACACCCTGTACGCGGAGGGGCAGCGCCGGTACGTGGAGAGCCTGTCCGCGTACGCGCGCCAGTTCCTGGAGCAGATGCAGAAGCCCGACGTCGAGCACATCGAGGGCCTGCCGCCCACGATCGCCATTGAGCAGCGCCGCGCGGCCGTCAACCCCCGCTCGACCGTGGCCACGACCACCGAGATCTACGACTATCTGCGCCTCCTGTACGCGCGCATCGGGCATCCGCACTGCCCCAAGTGCGGCCGGCCCATCCAGCGCCAGAGCGCGCAGAAGATCACCGACCGGATCCTGGCCCTGCCCGAGGGCAGTCGGCTGATGCTCCTCGCCCCGCTCGTGCGCGGGCGCAAGGGCGAGCACCGCGAGGTCATCGGCCGGGCCAAGCGGTCCGGATTCGTGCGCCTGCGCGTGGACGGGGGCCTGGTCGAGGCGCGCGAGATCAAGGGCTGCCCGTATCCGCGCCGCAAGCACACGATCGAAGCGGTCGTGGACCGGCTGATCCTCAAGCCCGGGGTGCGCGCCCGGCTCAACGACAGCGTGGAGACCGCCCTGCGCCTGGGCGAGGGCCTGTGCGTGGCGAGTGTGCTCGAGCAGAACGGCGTGTGGTCGGACAGCCTGTACAGCGAGATCTACGCGTGCCCGAAGTGCAACATCAGCTTCGAGGACCTCACGCCCCGGATGTTCAGCTTCAACTCGCCCTACGGCGCGTGCCCCACCTGCGACGGGCTGGGCACCAAGCTCGAGCTCGATCCGGACCTGATCGTCCCGGACCCCGGCCGCTCGCTCGGCGAGGGCGCGGTGCAGGCCTGGCGCAAGGGCGGCAAGCGCATGGCCATCTACTACGCGCGGGTGCTGCGCCGGTTCGCCCGCGACTACGACGTGGACCTGGACACCCCGTACCGCGACCTGCCCAAGCACGCGCGCGAGGTGCTGCTCTACGGCGACGGGGGCGGCAAGCGCGGCCCCGGGTTCGAGGGCGTGATCCCGAACCTGGAGCGCCGGTTCAACAACACCGACTCCGAGTACGTGAAGCAGCGCATCCACCGGTACATGTCCATGCATCCGTGCCCCACGTGCAAGGGCGCGCGCCTGCGGCCCGAGAGCCTGGCGGTGCTGGTGGGCGGCGCGAGCATCGTGGAGTTCACCGCGTTCACGATCGAGCAGGCCGTCGCGTTCCTGGACGATTTGCACCTCGCGGGCGAGGAGGCGCGCATCGCCGAGCCGGTCGTCAAGGAGATCCGCAAGCGGCTGCGGTTCCTGCACGGCGTGGGCCTGGAGTACCTGACCCTGGACCGCACCGCGGGCACCCTGTCCGGCGGCGAGGCCCAGCGCATCCGGCTCGCCAGCCAGGTGGGCAGCGGCCTCGTGGGCGTCTGCTACGTGCTCGACGAGCCCACCATCGGCCTGCACCAGCGCGACAACCGGCGGCTGCTGGACACCCTGTGCAGCATGCGGGACCTGGGCAACACCGTGCTCGTGGTCGAGCACGACGAGGAGGTCATCCGCACCGCCGACCACCTGGTGGACCTCGGGCCCGGCGCGGGCGCGCAGGGCGGCCGGGTGGTCGCGCAGGGCACGGCCGAGGACCTGGCCGCGTGCCCGGAGTCGCTGACGGGCAAGTACCTGACCGGGGAGCTGGCCATCGACCTGCCCGAGAAGCGCCGGCCCGTGCACCCGCGCACCGGGCTGCGCGTGCGCGGCGCGCGCGAGAACAACCTCAAGAACCTGAACGTCGACCTGCCCCTGCGCGTGCTCACCTGCGTGACCGGGGTCTCGGGCAGCGGCAAGTCGACGCTGGTGACCGAGATCCTGTACAAGGCCCTGGCCCGCGAGCTGGCCGGCGCGCGCACCAAGCCGGGACGGTTTTCCCGCATCCTGGGCACGGGCAACGTGGACAAGATCATCGCCATCGACCAGACGCCCATCGGGCGCACGCCCCGGTCGAACCCGGCCACGTACACCGGGGTCTTCGACCTGATCCGTCAGCTGTTCGCCAAGGTCCCGGAGGCGCGCATCCGGGGGTACCAGGCGGGGCGGTTCTCCTTCAACGTGAAGGGCGGGCGGTGCGAGGCCTGCCAGGGCCAGGGGGTCATGAAGATCGAGATGCACTTCCTGCCCGACGTGTACGTGCGCTGCGAGGAGTGCAAGGGCCGCCGATACAACCGCGAGACCCTGGAGGTCGCGTACAAGGGGCTCAACATCGCCGACGTCCTGGACATGAAGATCGGCGAGGGGGTCGGCTTCTTCAAGAACCACCCGCAGATCCACCAGGCGCTCCTCACCCTCGCGGACGTGGGCCTGGGGTACGTGGCCCTGGGCCAGGCCTCGACCACGCTCTCCGGGGGCGAGGCCCAGCGGGTCAAGCTCGCCTCGGAGCTCGGAAAGCGGTCCACGGGCAACACCGTGTACGTGCTCGACGAGCCGACCACCGGCCTGCACTTCGACGACATCAAGAAGCTGTTGTCCGTGCTCAACCGGTTGGTCGACCGAGGCAACACCGTGATCATCATCGAGCACAACCCGGACGTCATCAAGTGCGCGGACTACATCGTGGACCTGGGCCCGGAGGGCGGCGAGGCCGGGGGCGAGATCGTGGCCGCCGGCCCGCCCGAGGAGGTCGCCCGCGTGCCGGAGAGCTACACCGGGCAGCTCCTGGCGCGGGTGCTGGGGCTCGAGCGGATTCACAAGGCGAGCTGACCCTCGTTCGCTGACGCTTCGGAGGGCAGGCCCTTCGGCAAGGACTCGCAGAGCGGGCCCTTTGACAAGGCGTCGGAACGCGGGCCCGTTGGCCAGGGGGCCGTTGAGCAAGCCTTCGCAGGGCCGGCGGGCCGTAGAGCAAGCCTTCGCAGGGCCGGCGGGCCGGTTGAGAGGACGCCCCATGCCGCGCGGATTTCGCGATCCGAACCGGGACCAGGCAGAGCTCTTCACGCGGGCCATGGACCGCGCGGGCCCCCCGCGCGCGCCGGAGGAAGGCGCGGACCGGCCCGCCACGGTGATCGAGCTCACCCGCACGATCAAGGATCTGCTGGAGACGAACGTCGGCCGGGTGTGGGTCGAGGGCGAGGTCTCCAACCTGTCCGCGCCCCGGTCCGGGCACCTGTACTTCACGCTCAAGGACGAGTACGCGGCCATCGGGTGCGTGATGTGGCGATCCACCGTGGCGCGGCTGCGCGTGCGCCCCGAGGACGGCATGCGCGTCACGGTCCGGGGCCGGGTCACGGTGTACGAGCCCCAGGGCCGGTACCAGATCGTGTGCGAGAGCGTGCAGTCCGTGGGCCGCGGCGAGCTGCGGCGCCGGTTCGAGGAGCTCGTGGACAAGCTGCGCGCCGAGGGCCTGTTCGACCCGGGGCGCAAGCGGCCCCTGCCCGCGGTGCCGGGCACCGTGGGCCTGGTCACCAGCCCCACCGGCGCTGCGGTGCGCGACATGATCCGCATCCTGCGCGCGCGCCTGCCGGGCGTGCGCATCGTGCTCTCGCCCTGCCGGGTGCAGGGCGCGGGGGCGGCCGAGGACATCGTGCGCGCGCTCGGGCGGCTGGACGCCGCGGGCCTGTGCGACGTGATTCTGCTCGGGCGCGGGGGCGGCAGCCTGGAGGACCTGTGGTCCTTCAACGAGGAGGCCGTGGCCCGCGCCGTGGCCCGGTGCGCCACCCCGGTCGTGAGCGCGGTGGGGCACGAGACGGACCTGTCCATCACGGATCTCGTGGCCGACCGGCGCGCGGCCACGC
>Ga0180431_10010578_pt1 | contig 10236 bp, 15 predicted proteins | sample SS_ome_11_FD_132459 | JGI IMG/M metagenome (GOLD analysis project Ga0180431, IMG submission 132459) | Hypersaline lake sediment archaeal communities from the Salton Sea, California, USA - SS_1_MS_1 metaG | ecosystem: Environmental > Aquatic > Non-marine Saline and Alkaline > Hypersaline >... | reverse complement strand
TTTTCATACATCATCAAGATAAACGACGGCACCTACAAGCCATTTCAAGTCCTGGATCCTACGAATAAAAGAGGCTTTTGGGATCAGTATGGGCATCATATACCTTGCAAATAAATGTTTCTATTCCTTTATGTTATCACGTACGTTCTGTCAGATGTTATCACTGAGGTTCCTCGACGGAATTTCATGAATCTGGATCTTCTATAATCAACGGATCACACCCATCCCGTAAAAAGCGGGATTCCCCTCAAACCGGGTTATTATGGCTTGTTTTTCATGTAAAACCTGGGGTATCTTTCCACTATGACACACTCCGGAGCAAAGCATGCATTCTCATACCGGGTATCCGATCTTTTTTTTTCTATCCTATTTAGGAGAGGGAGGAATCGCCATGGAAAAGTCTCGGGAGGCCGTTCTGGAAAGGGCATTTGAGTCAGCCATGAACTACGAGAAGAAATGTACAGGATGCGCCCAGACCACCATTGCCGGGATTTTCGAGGCGTTGGGTATTGAAAATGATGATGTCTTTCGCAGTGCCAGCGGACTGGCAGACGGATTAGGACTTACAGGCAACGGGGCCTGCGGTGCCCTTGTCGGCGGTGCCATGGTCATAGGTTATCTCTTTGGCAGGCGAAAAAAGGACTTTTCTGACATGATGAAACCCATGACCTCATATCTTCTGACCAAGAAACTGCATGACAGGTTTGTGGAGAAATACGGGGCCTGCAGATGCTATGACATTCAAAAGAGCCTTATGGGAAGGACCTTTGACCTTTATGACCCGTCGGAACTCAAAAAGGCCGCTGAATATGGCATGATGGATCATTGCTCAAAGGTGGTCGGCACCTCTGCCAGACTTGCCACAGAGATCATCCTCGATGAGAAAGACCGCAGCAGAGTCCAGGAATGACGTGATTAACCCCCACAGGTTTTGGAACAGAACACTCATTAGGCCCTCCTTGCTGCGACAGGCCGTCCCTTCATCCGGTGCAGGCCCGAAGGTCTGAAGCCCTTTTCAGCATCAGGCATCTCCAGGCTATGGGGGTGGGTTGACAAGCTGGTTCTGAGCACTGTTAACGGATTCTCTGGAGCCTCAGGGCTTACCCTTAAGCCTGTAGCGGCTCCCCCAGAGGTGAATTTGTTGTAATCGGGCCTTGGCTTGCGGGTGAATCCTCCGTTTTGAAGATCGCCGGGGAGTCCCGAATGGTGGGTGAGCAGTGTCCGGATGGTGATTGGCTTGGCTGATGCTTTGGGAAATCCTAAGGGAGGCTTAATCGAGAAGGAAGGAATGTGTTTTTTCAGGGTATGGTCAATATCCATCAGGCCCTTGTCTCGTTGATAGTGGTTGAAAAATCCCTGCCTTCAGAGGCTGCTCCGGCCGGTCCGAAGGCCGGACAAAGGGCCCAGCAACAAGATGAAATAGAATGTGCTGGAATATTTCATCAACGACCTCCTTTCATTGGCGCGCCCTCGCGGCCTCGGCATAAGCTTCCCTTTCTTTTCCTTCCCCGAGGTTCAGCTCCCCCCAACACCCGTATATATCATCGAGGAAGAAAAACCTGGATTTCTCCCTCACATGCCCCTGTTTCATGCATGAGACACCCTTCGATGACGGGGTTCATTGAATACCTGACGCCCAAAGCCTCAAGCCAGCATTCAATCCTGTACATTACGCCGCAATGGTATTCGTCGATAACCCCGATCTGGGTCATTCCTTTGTAAGCGAAACATGCAAAGCTTTCCCATTTCCAGCGTATTATATTTCTCCCAGAGGGGCTGAAGTGAAACTTCTCAAAAATCGACTCTGGCAAGGTCACTTCCAAGGCGGCATTCATGAATTGAATGAGGGCATCAAAGGTTTCGCATTGGTTCTTGGGAATCCCCAAAAGCCTTTTCATCCTATCTATCTCAAAGGGAGCCATCGATTTTATGGCGCTCTTGTTTAAGGCATTGGCTTTCTCTATGCCCAGTTCACGGCAAGCATGATAAAACCACATGCCGTCATGGGTCAGCCACCCCTTACCCAATAGATTCCTGATCTCCCTCTTTTTAATGCCGGCCAGTACCTCCATGATTCTCCACCCCCTACTGGCCCCTCAAGGGGCAAAAAACTCAAAAGGCCCCGCCGAAAGGAACGTCAGAATTCGGTGCATGGGTTTATTGCTTTCTCGCCTTGCCGGTTACGCTTTCCATGTTGATCTTAAATACTCTTGCTTTACCCTTTAAACGCTCAATATATTTTAGACCCTCATTAATAAAATCTGCAGAACACTTATGTATAAGCCCCTCCAGCGCGACCTGCTTATTCCCCCCAAATACCTCCTCCACCTCTCCTGAAACGATCACGCTCTCGTATTTTGTGGCGAACTTATGAGGCAATATCTGCGTATCTCCCACAACACAGAACGACCACAAATCTATTTTTCTCAAAATTGTCGGTTTTCTGCCCTTCAAGGGCACAATGCAAATATATGCAGTGGTCGATGACGCAAAAATTCAGGGGCACCCCATAAGGCCTTCCATCTTCAGTGACCATAGACAGCACACCGTAATCGGCCCTTTTGAGCAAGGCCAGGGCCTCCTTTCCCGAAATGGCCCGGTCTTTTCTTCGCATGTCTCTCTTTTTTCATCCACCCGGCTATGTCCCATCAAGAAGCCACATTCTAGCTTCCTCAATGTTCTCGAACTCCCGGGTCCACGGCCCCCGATTGCCGATGACGTTAGAGGTGAACATGACATCTTCCCTGGATCTCTGTATACACGGGAGTACAAGAGCAATGGTGCGAAATACCGATTCCTCCCCATCATGACCCGATGGCCGGAGGCCCTTTAGAAAATCCCCCATCCCGGTTAACCCTCTTTTTGCAAATGAAGGGGTCCCACTCCACCGTCTGCGAAAACCAACATTGGCTGCGGCATATGAAATGTCTCAGGATCAATATCGACCCATCCTCCTGTATTGTAAATCTTCAGGGGTTTTTTTATCTCGTTCTCATACCGGACAAATGTGTCCCCGTAGGAAGGGACATGGGTATGTCCGTAAATTAGGGTGGTTATCTCGGCCTCCCCAGGCAAATGCTCTTTGGCGGCCTGGGTCAAATAATGTTCCACCAAGTCTCTTTCAGCCTGTAATGCCTCGACAGCATGATACTTTTTTGACCTGGTTTTTGGCTCGTCATCCAACTTTGTATCTCTTCTCAAATAGAAATGGGCCTCAAGAATTTCCTTGATGCCTTTCTCCCACTCGGCCGGGGCCTGCTTGTTGAAATGCAGATCATACATCTTTTCCCAGAATTTATAGGGAGGCGTTTGCCCAAGAGAATAGCTGTGTAATTCCGTTGTAATGGCGTTAAACATTTCGATATTCCTTATGGTCATGGGGATACCGTTCTTTTTCATCAAGTCACCAAACATCATGGTTACCATGTTCCAATCCGGCTCGAAGAGGTGGCCGTGTGTCAAGAAGATGTATTTGCCCTCTTGCTTCTTGAGAAAAATATGCGGATATCCCACGTACACAGGAGTAGCGCCATCCAGGCCAAGCAATGAGGAGACCGGATTATGCAAAGGGATTTTCCCATCCTTCGCCGACTTGTCCTCATGCGAAACATCTCCCGTACGCATATCGACTGTAAGAGCAGCCACTTTTGGCATTTCCAGGGGAATCAGGCCCTTTTCAACCCGCTCCGTGACCCAGTATTTTTCCTGTAACATTTCCCAGAAATGATGATCATGGTTACCTGGAACATATATGACCTTCTCAAACAAATCACCCAGCCCTATACCCTTATCCTGCTCATTTAGGTGACGAAAAAGTATGGTGGATAAGGCAAACGAGTCTGCCTGGTTGTTCATGGCCATATCCCACATGTCACCCAGAATTATAAGGTATTGTATTTTCCCGCTTCTCTCTCTTGTGCTTTTACAAGCTTTCAGGAATTCAATAAATTCTCGTCTAACATAGGCCCTCTTCTTGTCGGAGGAATCCACCTGCAAGTAGCGGTTCGGCCTTCCCGGGTTGCCGGTGACGCCCCCGTATCGCTCACCAATGTGAACGTCACTGATACAAAGAGCAAAGGGCTTATCCCCTTCTACGGCTGCATGGGCGGTTATCCCCTTTTTCCCCATTAATGCGCTGGAAGAGAGCAAGCCACCTCCCGCAACGGCTGAACTCCAAACGGCATATCTCAAAAAATCCCTTCTCGATAAATCCGGCATATAACCCCCTTATCATACTCCATAAGATGTAAAGGCGCTGATGTAAAATTACAATCATAAAACTATTTGAACACCTTATCCAGATAGATCTTTTTACTCATACACCTTTTGGACAGAATAGTATTTGTTATTTCTCTTACCATCCTGTCCCCTTTCATAATCCTGATCGCCCAGGGCCGTTTCTGCAAAGCCACATGGACGAACATGGCGTAGGTTTCGGCAAAATCATCATACATGTTTGTGGCGGCGTAAAGAGATACAAAATTCGTTTTTATCCACTGGTTGTAAGTCTCATATATTTCTTTGGATGATAAAGGTGCCTTTTCAAACAGATAAAATCGAATTTTACTCCTGCTGGTAAAGCTTTCATCGAACTTGCTTTTCCCTTTGAATGCATCCTCGCATGTCAGCCAGGATAACTTGGCAAAGGGCCACTTCTGTGGATTCCCTCCCACAAACCAACTCGGGTGGGCCCCCTTTGCAACGCCTACCAAGTGCCCTAATTCATGCAAAAAGATATACTGAATAGCCGCCATTCTCGAATCGTTGGTTTTCTTTTCGATTCGGGCCTCAATGCGATACATGCCCTTCGCCGCGAAGGGGCTGTTTTCTTTCCAAGAAGCCCACTCGTTGGCCTTTCTGTTTAAGGAACCGACGTCCAGAACAATAAACCCCATCCTATTATCATCAAAATCTCTGAGCAGTTCCACGTAGGCACTCCCTGCCAGTTCTTGCACCAAGAAAACAGCGATCACATGCTCATGGATCTGATTCCTGACGGACTGGGGCGTTTCTAATATAGCCCTAAGGATATCTGAAAAGAACCCCTGGTCAATGCCTGCCTTTTCAGGGCGCTCCTTGTAACCTTGATACGCATTGTCCTTTCTCAAATAATCAATAACAATATCCGGAGCAGGAAGAATCCGCTCCTTAATATCTTTTCCCTTAAATCCCGACCATGTCGCCGCAGACCGGGCACCATGCTGCTTCAGCTCTCTGAGTAAGATCTCATTATCCGCGGCATGGAAGGTGACCGCCCAAAGGACCCCAATTAAAAAAAGCAATATATTGAGCCATTTTTTCTTCATCTCAAATTCTCATCCTGCCACCTTATCCAAAACCTTCCAGATAGGGTTCACCCATTCCATGTGCTCCGCCTTCATGAGGCAGGATCGAAGGCAGGCGACATCCTCTTCATCCCAGTCGATATCCCAGGCCTCCTGAAACAGGACTTTTGGGAAGGTGGCAACAGCCAGATGTAGGTTTTCCGAGGCCGCGGCCTCAAACAGCGCCTTTGAGCGTTTTGAAATGATACTGGCTTTGTCCCCACGCGGCGCCCAGATGAGGATATCCAGTTCCGGTGCAAAGGCGGTGAAAAAGCGTGAATCATTTTGGATTTTTTCAAATAAGATCAGGGCGGCCTTTCGTCCCTTCTCTAAGCCTCGGGCGAATTTGCCTCCCCTGGTTAACGGAAACATTCGCATGGTGGCCCATAATGCCGCCGCGGAGGCCCCGGCCCTTGAACACTCCAGGCTGATTTCGCCCAGGTGGAGTTCATCTGAACTGAAATAGGTGTAAGGCGAATCATGTTTATAGAATCTGCCCACGGATGGGTCTTTAAACAAAACGCAGCCGCAACCATAGGGTTGCAGGCCATGTTTATGCGGATCAATGACGATGGAGTCCACTTCGGAAATGCGGTCGAAGGCCGCTCGTGTATCCCCATCAAGATTTTCAGCAAGCACAAAATAGCCCCCGTACGCGGCATCCGCATGGAGGCGGAAACCATATTGGGCCCTCAATTGTAGAAGTTCCATTAAGGGATCCACTGCCCCTGCCGCGGTTGTTCCCATGGTCGCCACGACTGTGCCGACACTCCCTTGTTTCAGCACAGCTTCAAGGGCATCCAAATCCATTCTCGCCTTGCTGTTACACGGAATCGATTGAAACGGGAGGTGCAAGACTTCGGAAATGCGTTGATGGGTATAGTGGGATTGATCAGAGGCAACGATCTTTTTGCCGGGGTTAAGCCGCCCTGAAATCCACAAGGCTTCAAGGTTTGCCATGGTGCCGCCGCCGCACAAATGTCCCAAATGGCTTTCCCAACCAAACATGGCGGCGATTTGAGTCACGGCCTCTTTTTCCATTGCTGAACTGGCACGACCTCCGTCAAGGGCGTGGTTATTGGGATTAATCCAGAGAGAAAGCATATAGGCCAAACGCGCAATTGAATGAGGAGGCTTTAGCATTTGACCCGCATATAACGGATGTTGATAGGGATAGTTATCCTGCATCCTTTCAGCGACAGCCATTAACACTGTCTGAAGTTCATCCATATCACCTGCTAAATCCACATCCGGTAGGGCCCTGAATCCCTCTTCCAACCTGGTCAGGGCCTCAAATAGCAGTGGCAGACTTTTAGTTTCCAAGGTCATGGTCCTTCTCCATACCCGGCCGAACCACCGGGAAACATGCCCAGGTCAACCCCTGGACTTCCCCGCCTTCTTTAACGAGGTACCAGCCTGATTTCGAAAAGCCTGGGCCACAGCTTGCCGGTCACGAACAGCCGATTGTCCTTGCCGTCGAAGGCGATCCCGTTGAGCACCGCGTCGGGATGATCAAACCGGTAGACCGAGGGCAAAACACTGGCAAGGTCAATCCAGACGAGCAACCCCCCCGATTCCAGAGAAATCCTGGCAATACGGTTTTTGCGCCAGACGTTTGCATAGATTTCACCACGGACGTATTCAAGTTCGTTCAGATCCCTGACCGATACCGAACCGTCCCTCACTGAGATACAACCGCCTTGGTTAAAGCTTTCCGGATCCAAAAAACGCAGTGTATCGCTCCCGTCGCTCATGATTAAGCGGGTTCCATCATGGGTCAGGCCCCATCCCTCACCTGGATAATGGAATGTATCCAGCAAGTCGAAACTGGCCAGGTCGTAAACAAAGCCGACATTGGAACGCCAAGTAACCTGAATCAGTCGTCCACCCCATTCCGCCAATCCTTCGCACCAATACTGAAAGGCGATATGCTTTTCCTGGAGGACTTCTCCCGTCTCCAGTCTGACTTTTCTAAGAGAGGAGCGCCCTCTCCGGCCCGTGCTTTCGAATAGGAACCACCAAAACAGACTCTCGGCCTCCCGGCAAGTGCATCTTGGAGGCCTTTTCCCCCGCCCTGGACGTCTCTTCTTTAGCCTTGGGCAGATAGAGCTTGACCGATTTCGCTGTCGACTTGAACGTATCCATTGTTCTGCTTCATCACCCCATAAACCATGGGCAGGCCTAAGCCTGTGCCCTTCCCCACTTCCTTGGTGGTAAAGAAAGGATCAAAAAGGTGCTCTAGCACCTCAGACGCCATACCCTCCCCGGTATCGCTTAGGGATATAAGCACATATTCTCCCGGTTCCATATCGGTATACATCTGGCAGTAGGCGTTATCCAGTACAGTATTCCTGCTATCGAAAACACCTTGGGGATCGGCCTGCTCAATATACAGCGATTGGGCTCGACGTACCGAATCCAGCAGAGCGGTTGTCTTGCGCAGAGGCTCATCCGCCTGCTCGTGCATAGATACAGTTTTCTCCAATTCCCGCACCCTCTGTTCCAGCTCTTCATAGGTCGGTTTTTCAGCCATGATTACCCTTTCTGCTTGGGATCCACGGTTGGCCTTGTTTGTATATGCTTCTTTAGACTTATAGCCAATTTAGGCCTATTATAAGCCAGCCCCGGGTGCTCCTTTTTTTCCTTTTGCGCGTATCACGACTGCAATCCTAGCAGGTCAGGTTTTGAATGAAAAGGCCTCTCTCGGCTACTTCGTTGGTATCTTCGGCGAGAAATACTTTGGAGAGCTCAGCTGTCAGGATTCAAGTTGAGGAAAATCATACTGAAATTAATGGGGAAGTCAAAGGAAATCCATTGTAGAATAGGGGGGTTCATGATACAGGTGGATTGTCACACCGTTGTAATCCATGTTCCAAGAATCGCCTCAGGAATGCCGGAGGAGAAGATGGACACCTTCAAGGAATACGATCAATACGATGGCCTTGGATTAGCCGGCCTGATCCGGAAAGGGGAGATCTCGGCCGAAGCGGTTTGTGAGGCCGCCATAGCCCGAATCGAGGCGCTTAACCCCAAACTGAACGCCGTGGTGACCCCCATGTATGATCATGCCCGAGAGGCCATCCGCCAGGGCCTGCCGGAAGGGCCCTTTACAGGTGTCCCCTTTCTGCTGAAGGACCTCCTGGCCGCCTATGCTGGTGTGCCCATGACAAACGGATCCAGGGCCTACAGGGACTACATCCCCGCCCGGGACAGCGAGATGGTGACCCGCTTCAAGGGGGCGGGCACCGTCATCCTGGGAAAAACCAACACCCCGGAGCTGGGTCTTTTGGGAATCACCGAACCGGAACTTCACGGTCCCACGCGCAATCCCTGGAGCCCCGACCACACGCCCGGGGGTTCAAGCGGGGGTTCCGCCGCAGCCGTTGCCAGCGGCATGGTACCCCTCGCCTCGGGTGGGGACGGCGGTGGCTCCATCCGAATTCCTTCCTCATGCTGCGGCCTCTTCGGACTAAAGACCACCCGCGGCCGCAATCCCACCGGCCCCGAGGTGGGCGCTGTCTGGCAGGGGGCGGTGATCGAGCATGTCATTACCCGAACCGTCAGGGACAGCGCGGCCATGCTTGACGCCACTCAAGGTCCTGATATCGGACCGCCCTGGGTCCTCCCGCCGCCTGATAGACCCTACCTGGAAGATATGGACCGTGATCCGGGTCGCCTGAAGATCGCCTTTACCACCCGTTCGCCCCTCAATAACCCGGTTCACCCCGAGTGCGTCAAGGCAGTGGAAGAAACCGCACATCTCTTGGAATCGCTGGGCCACCATGTAGAGGAGGGAGCCCCGGAAATCGATGGTCCGGCCCTGGCCATGAGTTATCTCACCATGTACTTCGGCGAGGTGGCCGCCGACATTGATGAATTAAGCGAGATATCGGGAAGAAAGCCCCGGAGAATTGACTTTGAACCTGTGACGTGGACGCTGGGGCTTATGGGCCGGACCTATTCTGCGGGCTATTTTGTCAAGGCCCTTCGGGAGTGGGGTAAGGCCGGCAGGATCATGGGCCGGTTTCACCAAAATTACGACCTCTACCTGACCCCTACAACGGCATCCCCGCCGGTAAGAATCGGTGAGCTCAAGCCTAAGCCGGCGGAGGAGCTGGTCTTGAGGGCCATTAATGCGCTGGGTCTGGGCTGGTTGGTTAAAAAGGCCGGCATTATGGATAAAATGGCCATCGAGAGCCTTTCGGAGACACCCTTTACCCAGCTGGCCAACTTCACAGGCCAACCCGCCATGTCCGTTCCCCTTCACTGGACCCGGGAAGGACTGCCCTGCGGCTCTCAATTCATTGGACGATTGGGCGACGAGAGCACAATCTTTAGACTCGCAAGACAGTTGGAGCAGGCCCGGCCATGGGGTGATAAACGCCCCGAATTCGGGCAACACGTTATTTAATCGTGCCTCTTAGGCTTTTTGTTTTCAGGCCTGAAACCGGATTTTGCCGTCTCACCCAATCGATTTCAATTCATGGACGTCTTGTCCCTTTTCGGAGCCGCAATTTCAAAACCGGCTTTTTCCTGAAACAGCATAACAAAATCGGATCCGCCAAAAAAAATTCCCGAGCATATCGCCCTTTTCATACGTGATCCCCGGCATGACATCATCCTCGAAATTGACAGAAAACATCTGGGCTATACTCATGGCAATCAGTGCGACCATTCCATATTTTCCCGTATCCACGATGACATGCCCACGGGTCTGGGTAAAGTACCGTCGTGTGGAGTCAATGGGAACATATTCTCCCTTCCCAAAACGCCTGACCACCTCCTACGCGACATTGTGCGATATGGTCTTCTTTTCCTTTACGGTTCCGGCCAAAGCAAAATGATAGTGGTTGTTCCGTGTTACAGCACGTTTCCCCAAAGATGTTTAAAGGCGTTTTAAAAATTCTGATCA
>Ga0180431_10010577_pt1 | contig 10236 bp, 13 predicted proteins | sample SS_ome_11_FD_132459 | JGI IMG/M metagenome (GOLD analysis project Ga0180431, IMG submission 132459) | Hypersaline lake sediment archaeal communities from the Salton Sea, California, USA - SS_1_MS_1 metaG | ecosystem: Environmental > Aquatic > Non-marine Saline and Alkaline > Hypersaline >... | reverse complement strand
TTTCATTAATACACTACTTATAAGTTCTATTTATATACTTTTGTTATTCCTGAACAATAGTGCATTACTTGGTTTTCTCCTTAAAAAACCGCAAGATTTTTAAGCTGACTAAAAATATCCCGAACTGGAGATAACCATGGAAGAATTAAAATGTACATCATGTAAAACAAGAATAGCATCATCTGAAGGGGCGGTAACTTTTACTTGTCCAAAATGCAAAAAAGGCACAGTTGCAAGATGCAAACATTGCAGAGAGATTGCAGCAAAATACAGATGCCCAGAATGCGGATTTGAGGGGCCTAACTAAAATGGCAGTTGTAATAGTAACACTAAAGATTATGCCAGAAGATCCAAGTATTGATCTTGAATCTGTAAAAGAAAAAGCAGGCAAAATCATCACAGAATTTGAAGGCAAAGTGCAAACCACAAATGAAGAACCAGTAGGATTTGGGCTAAAAGCAATTGTTTTGAGTTTTTCTGTTGATGAATCAAGAGGAAGCCCAGACCCAATTGCAGAAAAGATTGAGGAATTAAAGGAAGTTAAATCTGCACAAGTCACAATGGTTTCTAGAGCATTAGGTTAAACTATATCATATCAAATGGTGGGGTAAGGAAAAATGGCAAAAAAGAAGCAAATTAAAATTAAAAAGAGCCATGTAAAATGGGCCGCAGTTGCGGTTGTATTAATACTGGCTGCAGTTATTCTGTTTCCATACGCGACAAATAATACGACTGAGCCTGTAGAGGAAACAAACATAACAGAAATTGTCGATACTACGAATGTGGCAGAGCTAGGAGATTTAGTGACAATTAATTATGTATTAAAATTAGATAACGGCAAAATTGTTGACACTAATGATGAAGTCTTAGCAAAAGAAGCAGGACTTACAACCTATAAAAAAGGGCCATACAAATTCATTCTAGGGCAAAGCAATAAGCTGCCTACGTTTGATCAAGCAATAGAGGGATTAAAAGTAGGAGAAAAGAAAACAATAATCATTAAGCCAATTGAACCGGTTCTTACATTTAAGATAAACATAACAGACAAGAAACCAAGAAGAATAATGTATCCGCGAATAAAGTCTTATACTCTTGCAGAATATGAATCAAAATTCCAAGAACCTGCAATAGTCAATAACATAATCTCAAACGTAGATGAACAACCTTGGCCGTTACAGATAATTAATGTAACAGAGAAATATGTAGTTACTCAAGCAATGGTGAGATCTGGAGATTCTTTCTTTGTACCGGGACAAGAATGGAAATCCCAAGTATTGAGACTGTCTGATAAAATAATAGAATTTGTTCAAGATCCAAAAATAGGACTTGTTTTTGATACGCCTTATGGAACTGCAGAAATGACCAATGTAACTATAAGCAACATCTTTTTTACGCACACACCTGTGCAGGGGAAAGCGCTTAAGCAAAAAGTTACAACTGGCAAACAGCAAGGTAAATCATTTGATTTTGAGGTTCTTGATGTAAGCGAAAAGGACTTTGTCATCAGAAGAACAAATTATCTAGCACAAGAACTAGCAAATATTGAAGTTGAAGTACTAGAGCTTGTGAAAGATGTCAAAGAGATTTAATAATCTCTTTTAATTTTTTTATTTCAATTTTACTTCTTATACAATCTAAAGAAAAATGAGTCTGGACAGCTTTAGAGCCTTTTTTTCTAACTCCTTTGAAAATATCCTCCTGTTTAGGGCAGCTTTTTCTTAAATTCCTGCAAATTACAGGAACACTAAAGAAATAAGGAACTTGTATGCTGCTTTCTGCATTGATTGTGCTTAATAAATTCAAGACAGCAGGATTATCCTTATCTAGCTTTTTAACCATTGAGAGAATCAATTTCCTGTCCCATAATTGGCCAATCCAGACAGGACCTGCCCAAGTCATATCTTTTTTACAGCAAATACTCTTATTTTGAGGATGTATTTGGATGTCTAGACACTTATTGCAGAACAAAAGATATTTGTGATTACTTAATATAGAGTCTACTGCAGTCTTGGACTTAGCACACCTAAAATAAACCCGCATGTAGTGCTTTGTTGAGTGAGAAAAAATAGGAACTAGTGCTTTATCATACTGAGCTGCAACAAGCTGAACTTTTCTGATTAAAATTCGGATGCCTGTCTCATGCATCATGTAATTTCTTAATGGAGTTGCCCAATACTTTCTTTTGCAGGCATTGATAAAACTTCCAGAGAGTGCAGAGGTATCTGTTGCAGTGACTGCCAGAATTCCTTTTCTTGAGAGACGCCGAATTGCATTATCTAAAAATGGATTCGGGGAGCCAAATGGATCAATATCAATATAATCAAAACCCTCGCTTTGAATCAACAATTCATTAGCATCTTTGTTGAAAACTTTTGCTTTTAATTTGTTCAGAGACAGATTTTTCTTTATTAGTTTAATTGCTGCGCTATTATTGTCATTTATTGTGATGTCTTTTATTTTTTTTGTAGGCAATTCCTTAAGAATGCGAACAGACCTTATGCCTGAGCCTGCTAATAAATCAAGAATCCGCATGTCTTTATCTGGTATGCTGTTTAACAAAAGAATAGAGATATCCCTATTAAGTTTCATTTCAGGATTATAAAAAACAGGCAAGTCTTTAGAAATCTTGCCAACTGAAGCATAAAAACAACAAGAACCTTCCTGAAGTTTCTTTAACATCTTATTCCTTTTTTGGACCTTTTTTTGCACATTCTTCGCAACAGAACCAAACCAATTCGCCGTCAATCTCTCGCTCGTTTACTTCATCGTCTTTTTGACTTAATGGTTTTCCGCAATGCGCGCAGACGCCTTTGTGACCCTTGCCTTCAGCACCTTCTGTCCAAGCCTGTTCTACATTAGAGACTTCGTCGTCTTTTAATAATTCTTCTCGACCTTCTTCTGTGTAGACATCTTCGTCTCTTTCATTTGAGTCCATTTCTTCTTTAAATTTTTCTGAACTTTCTTCATGCTCTTCAGGAGGCAGGAAGCCATCTTTAACTCCCACTTCTTTAGGATCTTCTTTTGGTTCGTCAAATATTGTGCCTTTATCTTTTTCTTCTGTCATGGATTTTAAATTTCGTTATTTTCTATTTAAACCTTTTGATTTCATGTATGTGCATAGCACGCTTCGTTTGGCTTCTGTTGTTAATTAAACCCAGATTTATTTTAAATAGAGGATATATTAGAGAACTTCGCTAGGTGCTATGCGCTTATGATTTTATTTGAAGAAGTCGTTAATTTTATTTATATAATCCAGAGTGATTTTTAATTTCCAATCAAATGGGAAGCATTTAAAGTAATTTGGCCAGGTGTATCTTTGATCAAGAAAAATGATTACTCCGCGGTCTGTACCACTTCTGATGCATCTTCCTGCATTCTGCATTGTTCTTGTGAGAGCAGGCATGACATAACCATAATCCCAGCCTTTACCATACTGCAAATCATAATATTTTATCAATTCTTTAGTTTCTAAATCTGGACGGTCTAGCGGAAGACCCACAACAACAACACATTTAAGAACGCCTGGCAAGTCAATTCCCTCACCAAAAGAACCTGCTGCAACGCCTAATAGAACTGCAGTTTTATGCTGTTTAAACCTCTCTAAAAGACCTTGTTTTTCTTCTTTAGTCATCTTAGGCTGTTCATAAAAAATAGTTTTTTCACAGATTGGCTCAAAATATTTAGCAATCTCGTCACGCAAATAATAACTTGGGAAATACATTGCAGAATTGCCAGGGATAGAGTTTGCAACTTTACTGCATATCCTGCTGATTTCGTTGAATTGAGTCTCGCTTCTCTGTGTAAATTTAGTTGTAGTCTTGGGGATAATCATAGTGAGCCGGTTTTCTTCTGGAAAAGGGGATGGAAATTCTGTTTTGATGGAATCTTTTGGAAAGCCAAGCAAATCTGCATACATTTCTGGAGGGGATAGTGTGCCAGACATCAGAATAGTTGAAAATGCTTCATCAACGACTTCTTTTGTTGCGATAGAGGGATCAAGACATCGACTATTCAGAAGGATGTTGTTATCCTGTTTAGAGATGCTTCTGCAAAAACCAGAATCGCCTTGAGGCCAGATGTCTAAGAAGAATGCAATTGAGCTCAGAGCGCTTCTTTTCTGCTCTTCAAGAACTGCATCGCCTGCAACTGTGAAATCTTCTATGAGTTCTGCATAATTTTTAATTTTGTTGACTTCTGCCATGAATTTTTCTTTTGTAACAAGTTGTGCATCGCTGTTATTCAAATCTTTTGCAAATCGTGTAAGAACAGATTCTAGTTCGTATAAAGGCATTACATAATCATCAAAACCGTATTTTTTAGCTTCCTTGATTGCGCTCTTGACAATTCTGGTGGAGAGCCTGTTAGTTAGCAATTCACTTATTCTTGCAGGAAGATTATGGCCTTCGTCAATGATTATTATCGAGCTTGCGAGATTTTTCCCTGTTTTTGAAAACAAATTATCTCTTATGCGCGGATTGAAGAGAATGTTATAATCGCACACAATAACTTTAGATTTTGATGCAAGCTTTATTGACATTTCATACGGGCAAACTTTTGAATTATCGCAAATCTCTATGACTTGTTCGGTTGGAATAGGGGAGATTGCTTCAATCTCTTCCAATGCTTTTTTGAATCTGATGTGAGTTGGGCGAGAGTTAAGATAAAATTCACACTTTTCTTCTTTACGCATAAGTTTACAGAACTCTGAAAAATCAGAGGAGCGCATTGATGCAGTATTTGGTATCAAGCACATCCATTTTTTTCCGATAATAGATGAAGCAACAAATTTAAGCGCGTACTTTTTTTTAATCTTTTTTAGTGTATCAATAACAATTTTGTGCTGAGTGTGTCTTGATGTAAGAAAAAAAACAGTCAAGTCTTTTTGCATTGCGTGCGCTAAAGCAGGAGCAACTGCTGCTGCGGTTTTTCCCAGGCCTGTTGGGGCATGCACAACCAAATTTTTCTTTTTTTTAATGACCTCAATAACTTGTTCTATTAATTTATCTTGAATCGGTCTGATTTTATCATGCGGAAAATAGATGTCTTTGAGGTTCATCTGTTTGTTGAAATACGGTCTCTTTAAATGTTTTGTGCTTCGAATTCTGGCGCTTTTCCGACTAAAAAAACCGATTTTCGAAAGGTTTAAATAGAATCTGCCATTACTCTATTACAATAAAGAGGTCTAGCTTTTTGGTTAAAATGGTCAACCGAAAGGTTTAAATATATCCTATAATATATCCGTTATAGCATATATAATCATTTATCGGGGTGGATTGTGTGAATAAAAATAAAGAAATTTTCAAAGTTTTTTTCCGAGAAAAACCAGCTATGATGTTGGTTGAATTAAAAAATGCAAAGACAGAAGTGTATGCATCCTCTCTTGCAAAAAATATTGATTGTACATATTCTCATGTTGTAAAAATACTTCAGCAAATGGAACAAGAAGGTCTAATAAATTTTGATAAACAAGGCCGACTAAAACTTCTTACATTGACTAAAAAAGGATCAGAAGTCGCAAACAGAATCGATGATGTAAGAATAATGCTTTAAATCTTTTTCTTTACTTAGTTATATTTTAAAATTTACTTAAGATTGCTTTAAATTGGAATATTATTTTATAATTAATTTAGTTTTAGAATAGATAAAAATAATTATAAAAAAAAGAAAATAAAAAATGAACTTATTCTGTATACATCTTTAATTTGCTTGGATCAAATTTCCACTCAACAGGAATCTTGCCAGCTTTTTTGTAATACTTAATAAGTCTGTTAATCTTGCTGTCAGTTAGCTGTAAGCCACGCTTAGCAGTCATATCTTTATGATTGATTTCCATATGCTTTCTTATGTAGATAGAACGTGTCATCAGAGCCAGCAAGTCTTCTGGAAACTCTTTAAGCATATTCTTTTCTGCAAGAATCTTTGTTATAGGCTTGCCAACAATCAATTTAACATCAGGAACACCATAGATATCTCTTAAGATTATTCCAATCTCAGAACTGGTTTTTCCTTCTTTAGCAAACTTTGCTATCAGCAACTCAATCTCTTTAGGTTTATACCTGATCCAGGTAGGATTTGCTTTTTTAATAGGTCTCTTGCTGCCTGACTGTCCTTTTTTCCTTGAATGCATTCTTGACATTATCTTATACCTCAAATATTACTAGGAGAACAAAGTGATCTTGTCTCCAGTCTGAGTAAGCCCATTATAGACCGACTCATCTCTCAACTAAACATAATTATCGGCAGTTCCTTTAAAAAGATTGCGTTTTATTGTATGTGTATAGCACGCTTCGTTTTGCTTCTATTGTTGACTATGTCCAGATTTATTTTAAACCGAGCGTATACTTGAGAACTTCGCTAGGTGCTATGCACATAGGGTTTACTCGTCAGTTTTACAGTTTCCGCCAGCAGATTCTACGCTTTCCAGACTTATTTCCATATTGTCTCCAATACTCTTTGCCTGGCTGCCTCTAAGAATCATTGGCACGTCATTAACAGTCAAATCAATGCCGTCATTTTGAAGGAAATTAGTAATATCAACTTCATACCGCACACCGCCCATCAGGAAAGACTCGCCTCTATCAAGTGTCACAGATTTGCATTGTTTCTCGATACAGATTACTGCGAGATACTTAGTAGGAGCACATCTTTCATCGCTATCACAATAAGAATTCATGCAGCAATTAGATTTAGGGATACATGATTTCTGCGCAGGACAATATTGGGAATCATCATTACACTCGCATTGATTTTTAGCAGTATCAAAAGCAGCATTAACACCGCAGTTGTCTGTAGAGCACTGATTTTCCTTGCAACTTTCATACTCTCCACATTCAGAATCTTTACAGCACTGGCTTTCTAGAATGCATTTATCATTGCATTTTTTGTAACCATCATTACAGATGCATTTGCCATTAACACATTTACTGTTAGAATTGCAGACAACATCTGCGCAAGCTTCTGCAGAAACCACGTTTGCTTCAATTTCTACCTGTTTTTCAATAGGCAAATCTTTTATTGCAGAAGCAGTGATTTGATTTTTACCGCAGCCACTAACCAAAACTAAAATAATCAATAGATATAATACAATTTTGACTTTCATAATATCCCCCACCTAAACAGAATAAATTCTTTCATGATTTATAAATCTTGTCATTCTAACACTGTAAAATCGTTTAATTTGCCTTGGTTTTCATTCATCACTGCATCAATAACATCGATCTTGGAGTTTAGCTTATTTTTCAAGAGCCAGAGATCTGATGGAATTATACCTGCATCTTCAATATCCTGGATATTAAACCATTTTAGTTCACCATACTGCGAAAATTTTAGTTCGGTCTCTTTTACAGTCATTTTTGCAAAGAAAAGAATAAAACCATGCTTGATTATATCATCACCTTGAACTCTTTCGTATAAAACACTGGACATGCAATCATAATCTGCATCTAATCTTGTTTTTTCCTTGACAATTCTTTTTGCAGCATCTTTGAAGCTTTCTTCCATGAGCATCTTGCCGCCCATCATTGACCAATAATTTTGATACGGCCGTTTGTTTCTTTTTATTAACAATATTTTATCTTTATTCAGGACTGCCACAAGGATTATTGGGAGCGGACTGAGCTCTTGCCCTGTAATGTGCGGAATTATTGGGAGATATCTTTCTGCTTTTTTTGTCAAAGTATAAGAATCATCTTTTTTCTCTAACAGGCCTTCTTCCTGCATTTTTTCCAGATGATAAGAAACCATGTTTGATCTTATTTTTAGGGCTTTTTCTATCTCATTGAACTTTAATTTAGTGTGTTCTAAGAAAAGCTTGAAAATCTCTTCTCGTTCTTTCTTTACTAAACCCCCTGAATACTTCATTTAGTCAAAGTAATTGGAGGAATTATTTAAATATGCGGTAAAATTCTGAAAAATGAGGGGGGATGAACATGACAAAAGAAAAAATACATTATGTCTCTGTAACTGGAATAGTTCGCAAGGATGGAAAATATCTGATTTGCAAAAGAAGTGAAAATGAAAAAGCGTTTCCAGGAAAATGGTGTGTGCCTGGGGGAAAGATAGAGCATTCTGATTTTATTAACACGCCAAAGGATACGAGCAGTCACTGGCTAGGCATTTTTGAGAAAGTTTTGAGAAAAGAGATGCTTGAAGAGACTAGTTTAGAAATAAAGAATATTGGATATGTCTCTAGCTTATGTTTTATCAGACCAAATGGACACTCTACAATAATCGTGAGTTTGCATGCAGATTATGGCTCAGGAGATGTTAAATTAGCAGCAGATGAATTATCAGAGCATGCCTGGGTGACTTTGGAGGAGGCCAAACAGTATGATTTGATAGAGAATATTTATGAACAGCTGGAAAAAGTTGATGAGATGTATAGCAAAAATCGCAAGAATAACTTATAATTCATTATGTAGATGAAATGTAAAGATTATGCGATTTTTTCTATCCCTCAAAATCCATTTTGAGTTATTCTAAAAAGTAAGTATTTTAAAGGAATGTGTTGATTTGCTTTTTTATGAGAATACCTAAGAGTTATGGCCAATCAAAAATCGATACATGTCCTTTTTGTGAAAAAAGAGCAGTGACTTCTAATGAACAGGGAATTCCTGTTTGTTTAAATCATAAAACCAAGAAATTACTTGATATTAAATGCATTTGCGGAGAATGGCTGGATGTGAAAGCAGGCAAATGGGGACCTTATTTTTATTGCATGAATTGTGGAAATATCAGTTTTAAAAAAGGAATGTCTATGGGTATTATTCGATAGATTTTAATCTGTGCATAGCACGCTGCGTTTGGCTTCTATTGTTGACTATGTCCAGATTTATTCTAAACCGAGCGTATACTTGAGAACTCCGCTAGGTGCTATGCACATATATTTTTAAGAAGCTTTTTATGCTCATTCTGACAATTTAGGTATATGCAGAAGATATCAGTAGAAGCTACGTTGGAACTGAATGATAAGATAGTTATTGATACGCGAAGCCCTGCAGAATTTGAGAAAGATAGAATTCCTTGTGCTATAAATATCCCAATTCTAGATAATGAAGAGAGGAAGATTGTAGGAACTTTGTATAAAGATACTCCTGATGAAGCAATCAAGAAAGGTTATGAATATTACAATAAAAAACTGCCTCGAATGGTTAAAGAGTTCAAGAAGCTTGATTTGGATAAGAAAATTATAATTTATTGCTGGAGAGGGGGCATGCGCTCGCAAACCATAACAAAATTAGTTGCGGATTTAGGATTTAATGCATTTTTACTTGAGGGGGGATATAGAGCTTATCGGAGATATGTTCTTTCGCAATTAGAGAATTATAAACCCGGATTTACTTTTATTGTTCTTTATGGACTTGCGGGGAGTGGGAAGACTGAATTGATTAAGCAATTAAAACCTTCAATTGATTTAGAGGGGCTGGCACAGCACAGAAGCTCAAACTTTGGAGCGATTGGTCTTAATCCTAGGGAGCAGAAACTGTTTGAGAGTTTGTTGTTTGAAAAATTAGAGAAATTAAAAGGAGAGAAGTTTGTTTTTGTTGAAGGAGAGAGCCATAAAGTTGGGCGAGTGTTTATACCTAATTCTATATTTTCTGCAATGAAACAAGGACTTGCAGTTCGAGTGGATTGTTCAATAGCGAATAGGGCAAAACAGATTGTTAAGGATTACTTTACGCATGGTGAAGAGGACAAGATAAGAGATATAATTGTTTATCTGAAACCTCATCTGACTAAAAAAGTTGTTGAAGAATTACTTAAGCTAATGGATGAAAAGAATTACGAAGAAGTTTCTAAGATATTATTGCAGAATTATTATGATTCTAAATATGAACACCAGATAGGGCAGGCAGAGTGTAAATGTTCAGTAAATGCTGATGATCTTGCTAATTGTATTAAAGAATTGAATGAAATTAAAGAATCACTTTCTTAAACTTTTTATGCGTTTTATTTTCGTATAAATTTCGAATTTTTCTTGAAAAAATATATAAAGAATAATGCAAACTAAAATTTATGCATAATTTAAGAGAATATAATGGAACTTTTAAAGGATTGATAGGTGAATCTATGTTTAAATTAACCGATAAATATCTTACACTTAATAGATTTTGTAATAAACAAAAATATTTCAATACTTTTAACAAATACTTGACTAAAATACAAGCTGAATTTATTAATAAACATTGGTTTTCAATAGATGCAATAAAAATTAGTTTTGATAAAGGCAAAAAGATT
>Ga0180431_10010576_pt1 | contig 10236 bp, 7 predicted proteins | sample SS_ome_11_FD_132459 | JGI IMG/M metagenome (GOLD analysis project Ga0180431, IMG submission 132459) | Hypersaline lake sediment archaeal communities from the Salton Sea, California, USA - SS_1_MS_1 metaG | ecosystem: Environmental > Aquatic > Non-marine Saline and Alkaline > Hypersaline >... | reverse complement strand
TGTGTTCTCCACGCTGGCCGCCGGGGCGGGTAGGCCTCAATTCGAGGCCGACGGGATCTTTCTGCGTGATGTTCCCGCCTTCGGGCTCATATCGGCTGCGTATCATCGCGCGCCTCCTTTCCCGGCAGGTTGGCGCCACAGGTCGGCCAGTCCGGCCCGGTTCATTCAAACTCGTACCTGCCTATAGCAAGCCTACGGGCGAGGAACCGTCGGCGACCACGAAGTGCCCGGCCCCCAGCGCAAGGACAAGAGAAACCCCGCGACGTGGTTGCGCTACCGCAACGTGAGCCTGGCCAATCGCTACAATTGACGGGCAAAGAAGTGGACATCCCGGCCGATGGGTCCAGCCAGCAAGCCGATCGTCCGGCGTTTCGGATGATCGTCCGGCATGGCGGCCAGAGCGTCGGCGAAGTCTTCGGTCAGTTCGAAGATCATCCATCCCCCTCCGGCCCGCCCTCGAGCGTGACGATGTAGAGGTGCTTGCCGAAGGAGCCGGCCCAGATGCAGTCGCTTGGGTGGGCGGTGGTGTTCCAGAGCGTGATTGGGAACCGGGCTATCGGCTCGTCGCCGCCGGTCGGTTCGATGACGATTTCCTGACCTCGGCTGGTCCCCGCTGCTTACGATCCGGCGGCCGTCCGGGCTGTACGACACGCAGTTGACATACCCCTTATGTCCACGTAGGACGGCTTTCTGCGCCGTACCCAGATGAACCGACGGCGGGCGATGCGAGCGAAGCCAGGGAGAGAGGCCGGTCGATCTTTCGCGGGCGTCGCGCCAACGCTCCAGCAGTGGATACAGCTTCGCCACATCCGGGCGGAGCCAAGGGGTGTTGTCCGCCGTCCAACCACCCCTCGGGCTCAACGTAGTGCGAGGCCGTTTCAGGGCGGTCGTACCACCAGCAGAGGTTCCACATGCACTGGAACAGCGTCGTCGGGTGGCGGGCGACGAAATGAATGTCGCGCCGGACGGCCTCTTGCAGCAGTTCCAGCATCCGCGGCTTCGGGTGATCGGCCGGCATGGCGGCCAATGCATCGGCGAAGTCTTCGGCCAGCTTGAAGATCATGAATCGCGGCTCCCGGGGGAACTGCTTCCAGGCAGCCCAGCCCTGCCACTGCACGTGCAGTTCCACGTGATCTCTGACATCCTGCCTTTACCTTTTGTCTGGGTCTGACGTGCCGGATGCTTCGGGCGGGACGATCTTGAGGGACCGGAGTTCCAGGTATGCTGATTGAACGTCCTCATTGGGACGGAACCTAAAAGACGTCGCGGGCGAGAGCGCCTGCGGAAAGGCATCGCGGGGGATTTCCACATTAACGAGGCCCTCGGACGTGCTGACCACTCGGGGTTCCACGGGAACCCAGTGCACAACGGACGCCTCGTCGTTCTCCTTTTGGGAAGCTATGCCAAACCGTATTCGGCCTGTGTGTGTGGCCTCCGCCAATGAAAGACTGATTGATTTGAAGTTGACAGGCATGGGGCGACCGAAGGCCAGGGAGAAGGTGAGCTCTGCATCAGGGGACTGGAAAAGAACGGCAAGGTGGCCTGTAACGGACTTCTTCTCAGCATGGCAACTCGGTGATCGGACGCCCCATCCCCATGCGTATCCGGCACCATAGACCACGGGGCTGTAGACGAACATCGAGGCAAAAACCAGCAGCGCGAATCCGAGCATCAGCATGAATGTGAGGTGTGGATCCACGCACCTGGGCTGACGCCAACGTGACTCGGTCAGCAGAACAACGAGGGAGAATACCGCGCCCCAGCTGAGTCCGACAACAACAGACGAGATTACCCTTGCTCGCGTTACACACAGCAGATCAACGAAGGGCCCCGCACCTATGGAATAGCCGAAGTAGAACCCGAACCCCGCCAGGAACAGCAGCGAGACCAGGCCGAATGGCCCGATCTGCCCGTTTCGTCCGGAGGGCGGAGCGGGGAGGAAGTACAGGACTGGGGGCAGAGGACGTCCATTCAGTGTAAACCCCCCGCCTGTGATGAGCAGTTTCAGCAATTGCCTGATCTCGATAGCGGCCAACAACCCCAGCAAACCGGCGCCGAACTGCCCGCCGATGATGATAACGCAGAACGCAAGCAGGCATACCGACAGACCCAGGCTGGACAGGATAATTCTCGCGGCCCTATTCATGGAAAGCTCCCTTGAGGTTCAGGACATGTGCCACGCCTTTAACGTCGCCCAGAACGAGCGTATCCTCGGAAGGTCCGAACGCAACCGCATTGACTTTGCTCGTCGGATAGACGGCCGCAGGCTCGATGCCCCGCCGGAGGGCCATCGACATCCTGAAGATGCGCACGCAATCGTCACCTTCCGAACTGAGGGCAAGGAGCCTGCCTGAGGCGGATATGGCGGAACGCCACACGGGCTTGGGGGTCAGAAGCGTGGACACCACGCGCCCGTCCCGTGGGTCAATAAGGGACAATCTGGACATGCCCACCGCGCCCATTCGTCGCCTCATCTCCTCTTCGATTATCCAGTTGTCGAACCGCGACACGTACGTCACGTAGAGGACCGTTCCATCGGGCCCCGGGAGGATATCCCGCACGGGGTCGTCCGGGACGTTCAAGCAGCAGGCGTGGCATGCTTCCCGCACGCCTGGCCCAATCTGCAACGACAACATATTTGGCAAGTTGGCCTGGTACGCTCGGAAGCCGTCTCCGTCCCAGTGGAGACCGCACACAATGGTCTCCAGGGGCATCTCTTGCCTGTGGACGGGCCGGCATCGCGCGTCGAAAACCACCACCTGATTGGCGACGCTCAACGCCACGAGATCCCCGTCGTCAGAAAAGGCCAGCCGTGGGTGTCGCACACTGTTGAGTCCCGTACGGACCCAGACCGGCGCCTTGGGTCGGGCTCCGGGCCCGGGTACCGACCACAGGCCAAACCGCTCGTCCTGGTCGAACATCGCCACCACGCCGGTCTTGGCATGTAAAACGAGATTCTCGACATTGGCCGCGTCTGGTATCTGGAACTTCTTCCGGCCGTCGTAACCGAATGCCTCAACGTCCTGCGTTTCATACGCCACAAGCAGTCCGAAAGCGGCGGAGCCAACCAATATCCGGTTTATCTGTCCGGCAAAGCGGCACCGGAGGAGCACATTCGTGTCCCATAGGTAGCAGTTTGGGTCCCCGCGCGCGCCCGACACCATCAGCGGGCCTGTCCGCGCGCAGTCAAGGGAGCGAAGCCGGCCCGCATGGGCGGTAACCTCTGACACCCGTGCGCCGGACGCCGTTCGCCGAACCGTCATACTTCCCTCCGCGCTTCCCGTGACGAGGAAACGCCCGTTCGAGGAAAAGGTAACGGCCTGCGGCGGCGCGCCGGTCCTGGACCGAAAACCCGCCACGCCTCCAAAGACGGCTCTCAGCTTACCCCAGAAGCCCAGGACAGGCGTAAGCCACGATATCAGAAACTGGGAGTCATCAACCCCCACCGCACGACCTTCGTGTGAGCCCTGATCGGCCGTGGCGATTCGACACCCGTCAGGGTGGAAGGCTATACACTTTATGCTGCCGCGAGATTTGTAGGAGATTGCCACTTCCCGTTGGGCGTCCAGGGAGAACACATGCACCCCGCCCGCCTGATCGCCGGCCACCAGGTGCCGATTGTCGGGGGAGAACGCCAGTGACCGTACGATGACGGCGACCGCTGCGGTGAAGAGGCGCTGGCCTGAACGCAAACGCCACACGGAGACGGTGCCGCCCGTGCCGCCGGAGGGACCGCCCGCTGCCACCCACTCGTCGTTTGGGGAGATCGCCACAGCATAGACAGAGATCTCTGCGGGAACTTTCCATCGTGGCTCCGGCTCGGACAGGCTCCCGCTCACGTCCCAAACACCAATCCCGCCTTTCCCTCCACCGGCGACCAGGGCCCCGTCGGAACTGACTGCCGTGGCGATGACCGTCCACCCTCGCGCGCACCGTTCGGTGAGAAGCCCCGTTTGCGTATCGAAGACCAGCAGACCGGAGTCGGTCGCCGCTGCCACCGTGGTTCCATCGCCCGAGATGCGAGCTTGGCGCAGTGCAATCCCCACATCGAACCTGCGCACCACCGGGTCCTCAGCGGCACCGTGACCGGTGAAGGGCGGCGCATTCACCTGTAGCCATCGAAATCCGGGGACATGGCATTGCTTTTGCCTGTCCCACTCGTCCAGAACGTCGGACAACTTCAGCCCGGGATAATCCCACGGCGGCGGCTCGGCCCAGCCGCCGTCAGGCTCTTCATAATGCTCGGCCGCCTCGGGGCAGTCGTACCACCAGCAGGTGTTCCACAGGCACTGAAACAGCGTCGTCGGGTAGCGGGCGACGAAGTGGATGTCCCGCCGCACGGCCTCTTCCAGCAGGCCGAGCATCCGCCGCTTCGGATGATCCGCCGGCATGGCGGCCAACGCCTCGGCGAAGTCTTCGGCCAGTTCGAAGATCATGGCTGGAATCCACCTTCTAACGTCACGATGTGGACGTCATTTGTGTCCCCACCGACCCAGGTTCTGCCCTCGGGACTGACGACCACTGGATGTAGCACAGGGACAAACCATGCCAACGGCGCTCCGAGATCGGCGGTATGCACCGTCATTTCCGGCCCAGAGGGGACGAAACGCCATGGCGCTCCGCCTGGCCACGCCGCGATTTGTGCCGATAAGTCCTTTCCGTGAATTGCCTGCTGGCACCTTGCGCGTTGGACTTCCCAGATCCGGACGCTCTTATCGCGTGAGCCGCTGGCAATCTTGCTGCCATCCGAGGAGAAAGCGAGGCTCGTCACCCAGCCTTCGTGTCCGGTGAATACCGTCTGCTGACGCCCAGTACTGGCGTTCCATAACCGGATCGTGCAGTCGTGGCTCCCGTATTCCCCCCAGCCTCCACTTGCGATCCAACGACCATCTGGACTCCAAACCAACGAGCGGATGCCCGGCGCATACCAAGAAGCAAGCCTGTTCCCTGACGCAGCGCTCCAGGTGGAGATGTGTCGGTAGGAAGCTACGGCAATGCGCGTTCCGTCTGGGGAGAAACACAACGCCGACAGGTCATCCCCGCACCCCCCTCGGGAGAATACCTCGGCACCCGATCGGGCGTGGTAGACGGCTAGGGTATCGTCGGTGGAGCCTCCGCAACACGCAACGTAACGTCCGTCGGGGGACACAGCCACAGCCTCAACACTGTTGCCATGCTCGGCGGACCATCTGGTGGGGCCTCCGGCCGCGTCCCACACGCGAAGCCAGCCAAAGCAACTTCCGCTGGCAATCGTGCTCCCATCGAGAGAGGCTGCCACTCCTTTCGGCTCATGCACTGCTCCCTCTAAGCGGTGCTGCAGATGTCCGCCATGCAGTTGCCAGACTCGAACCGTCGAATCACGGCTGCTGCTAACAATGCGATCATCGGCTAGAAAGGCCACGCCCGTGACAGCCTTGTCATGACCCTGGAGGCAGCACCACTCTTGGCCGCTGGACACATCCCAAATGCGGACAGTCTTGTCCACCGACCCGCTAGCCACCCACTTGTCGTCAGGTGAGAAAACCACACTGGTCACAGCATGTTCGTGCGCCCCAACGCAGTGAACAGAAGCGCCGCTCCTCGCATCCCACATCCAAAGTGGCGCCACAACCTCAGCAGAAGGCCATGCCTTCAGAGACACAATTCTCGATCCGTCGGCGGTGAACGCAGCAGCTTTGGCGGACTGGAACTGGACCAGCGAAAGAAGCGGCATTCGTGATTCCCGCTCCCACAGCAGGACTTGTCTGTAGGAGGCGCTGACGATCCTCTTGCTGTCGGGACCGTACGCTACGCTGGAAATCTCCTCCGCGTGGCCCTCCATTCGCCGAAGTTCGATGCCACTAACGGCATCCCACTCCCGGAGTGAAAAGTCCTTTGGAATCCCACCGGAATCCCCGCCACCGGAGACAACCCACTGCCCGTTAGGAGAGAAAGCCAAACTCCGCACACTACCTTGGTGCCCGCGGAGTTTGTTTTGCTGTTCCGCGGCCTCAATGTCCCAGACGCGGATTGATCTGTCGTTCGAACCAGTCACAAACCGTCGCCCGTCTGGGAAGAAGGCAATGCTCGTGACCTCCTGCTGATGTCCTCGAAAGCAGCGAACCTCGCACCCAGCCTTCACCTCCCAAAGCCGAATGGTCTTGTCCTCCGAGCCAGTGACGATCTGCTGGCCGTCAGGAGAAACGGCAACACACAATACACGCCCTTCATGTCCAGGGAGCGACCGGACTTTCACACCCCGGTCAAGATCCCAGATGTCGACGAAGTACTGGTCCGACGTCCCGCCCGCGGTGAAGGTCCCGCCCACGCAGACGACGGAGTTGCCCTTTGGGAAAAAGGCTACACCTTCGACTGGCCCACGGTAGTCTTCTTTTAGGAGTTTCCTGCCCGTCGACACATCAAGGACTGTGAACAGATCTGCATAGTGTGCACTTCCAACGATGATACTGTTACCATCGGGCGAGAAGCATACACTATCGACAGGGCCGTCCTTGTCAGGGGATACGCAGAGAAGTTCCTGACCAGTCTGTGCGTCCCATACTCGGACGGTCGGATCCTCTACGTCGCCACCTGTGAGATTCGTTCCCGCCCCCGTCGCAATGCAGGAGCCGTCTGGTGAAAAGGCGACCGAACAGACACCAGCAGTATGCTTCGAGATCCGCAGGACCTCTGACCCGCTATCGGTATCCCACACCCCTACCGTCTTGTCATAGGATCCGCTAGCGATCCTCTTGCCGTCGGGACTGAATGCCACGCTTGTGACGGCTGCCGCATGCCCGAGTACGCAGAGCACCTGCCTGCTGCTTTTGGCATCCCATACGCGGATTGTGGCGTCTCTTGAGCCGCTGGCAACCCAAAGCCCGTCGGGAGAAACCGCCACCGCTTGGACTCCCTTATCGTGTCCCAGCAAGACTGCCTTTTGTGCCGTGCCTAGATGAACCGTCGGCGGGCGCCGCGAACGAAGCCAAGGTAAGAGGCCGCTTGACTGCTCGCGGGCCTGGCGCCAGCGATCCAGGAGCGGATGTAGCTTCTCCTCGTCCGGCCGCTTCCAAGGTGCATTCTCCGCCGTCCAACCACCCTCGGGCTCAACGTAGTGCGCGGCCGCCTCGGGGCAGTCGTACCACCAGCAGGTGTTCCACATGCACTGGAACAGCGTCGTCGGGTGACGATCCATGAAATGGATATCGCGGCGGATGGCTTCTTGAAGCAGTTCCAGCATCCGGCGCTTGGGATGATCGGCCGGCAGGGCAGCCAGGGCGTCGGCGAAGTCATCGGCCAACTCGAAGATCATGACCTGTGGCCCCTTCTCGAAAGCAGGGACAGGCGATCATGAGCAGGCCGCTGGCCCACAGAGCTTCGAAAGTGGGTACAGGCACGTGCTCGGCCTTCGGCCTGAGCTCGAGCCAGTCCCCATTTTCGAAGCAGGCACGTCTCCGCGACACTCCGTGTCGCTGCGCTTGAGCCAGTCCCCATTTTCATGCCTGGGCCTCGGCTTTGGCTTCGAGGAACTGCCAGTTGGTCAGCAGGTCGGCCAAGTCGTCCCACTGCCGGGCCTGGAGGCGCTGGAAGGGCAGTTCGTCGACCTTGCGGACGTTGGCCGGGCGCGGCGTGGGGGGCAGGCGCTTGGCGCGGGCACGCTGGGCCTCCAGGTCCTCGGCCCAGTAGTCCTGGGCGTCGAAGTACTCGGCCAGGCGCACGTGGCCGGCGCACTTGGCGTCGTCCTGGCCGAGGTATCGTGCCTGGACGGCCTTGAACAGGTGGCGGTGGAAGAAGTCATGCAGTTCGCCCCGGTGCTGGAGGTGCGGGCGCAGTTGGCGCAGCACGGGGAACAGATCGCTGGTGCTGTCGGCGATGCCGCGGCCGACCTCCTCGACCAGGTCGAGCAGTTCGCGGTCGGACAGCCCCCGCCGCGCGCAGGCCAGCGATACCAGCACGCTGCGGACGAGTTCCCGGCCGAAGTCCTTCTCCAGGCGCTCGATGACCTGGGCGAACATGGCCGACAGCGCGTCGTCGCCGCGCGGGAACGATTCGATGCGGGCGTTGAGCTGCTCGAACGAGCCGAAACCGCGAAGCTCCTCCAACGCCACCAGGAGGAACAGCGGATTGCTCGTCGTCGGGTTGGACAGGAGCAGGGCGACCTGCTCGTCGTCGAGCGTCTTGGCCGACAGCGACGGGACCTGGCTGACGATTTCCAGGCGCTCGTCGTCCGTCAGCGGCTGCACGTCGAGGCGTTCGTGAGGCCGGTGGGCAAAGGCCGCCAGCACCGGCTCGGTCTTGTCCGGATCTTCGATACAACTGGCGACGATCTTGACGTGGGACGGCAGTTCCCAAGGCAGCCAGTACATCGACTGGGCGTTGTCCGTCTCGTCGAACTGGTTCAACGCGTCGAGGACCAGCACCACACGCCTCTCGGCCGGGATACGCTCGATGAAGTCGCGCAGCCGAGGGATCAACTCCCCGACCGTCTGGGGGACCTCCGCCGCGGCCGTCTCCGACCCGCCACCTTCACGCTCGGTCGTGTCGGTGAACTGGAACTCTTGCTGGAGGATCAGGCAGAACCGCCGCAGCGTCTGCCTGAGGTCCGTCGACGCCGGGCTGGCGCCGATGAAGTGGGGTATGACCAGCGCGTCGGGGTGCGTCTCGGCGCAGGTGGTGGCGAATCGCGCCAGGACGGCCGACTTGCCCGAGCCCGACGGCCCGACAACCAGGCAGGGCGTGCGGTCGTCGCCCTCGGCAAAACGCAGCAGCTCCTGCTGGATCTCCTCCCGCCCGACGTAGACGCGCAGCCGTGACTCCATGAACCGTTCGTGGTAGTCCGCCTCGGTGACCAGGGGATCGACGTCCTCGGCTTCGGTGGGCGGGGCATCCGGCAGGTCGTGCTCGGCCTTGATCGCGGCCCAGAGGTCCTGGCCCACCCATCGTCCGAACAGCTCCAGGTCCGTGATGCGGTCGGCCTCCCAGCGGCAGGGATACTCCCGCAGCGGCGCGTCGTGCTCGGCGCAGTAGGCGCGGATTTCGTCCTTGACGGTAGCCAGCTTCGCCCCGTGCTCGTCGGTGTAGACCTCCCGGGCGAGGTCCTCGGGCACGTCGGCCAGGTAGTCGTCCTTGCGGAAGAGGAACAGCGCGTGGCCCTCCATCGACGGGTTGTGCAGCACGCCGTGGAGGATCTCGAGTTCCGTGATGCTCTTGCCGGTCATGCCCTGGACCCACCCGAAGCGGGCCTCGTCCAGGTCCGGCAACTCGGCCGGCACCCAGCCGTAACGCTGCCCGAGTATCCCGACGAAGAAAGGCCGGCAGCGGTCGATCTGGTCCAGGCACAGGTCGAGGACCATATCGTTGTCGGCCTGCTCGGCCGTCACGCCCCATCGCAGGTCGATGTCGACCAGGTGGATGCGGTACTTCTCCAGCCGCTCGCGCAGCTCGGGGAACACCACCCGCACCAGATGGTCCCGCTCGGCGTGCATGTCACGGAACGTCGATGAGATGAAAACGCGCACGGTTCGCCATGTCATAGGCATTGCTGACCCTTTCCCATATGCTTCACGCCCGGATGGTAGCCGATTCCGCCGTCCGTGCCAACCGCAGGGACCATGCCGGGTGAGACTGGGGAAGACCGCGAATCTCGGGTAGCGGACATGGATCCGCTAGTCCGGCTGGTCTTCCTTCCCGTCATCCCTCCCTTCCTGTTGCGCCAACGACGGATCGGCTTCGAGCGTGATGATGTTGAGGTGGTTTGCGCTACTGCCGGCCCAAGTGCGACCAGAGGGATGGGTGGTAATGTTGCCGAACGCGATTGGGAACCGAGCTATCGAGCCGCCGTCGCCGGTTAGTTCGATGATGGTCTCCTGGCCTCGGCCGATTGCACACCAAGCCGGCCCCGACGAGGCCCCTGCGGCAATTGCGGCCACATCGCCCGAGCCTCTGATCACCTCCAGGCACTCGTGCGTCTCGGCGTCCCATACCCGCACCTCATAGCTCCCAGAGCCGCTTACAATCCGCTGGCCGTCCGAGCTGTAGGACACCCTCACGACCCCGCCCTCATGTCCGCGCAAGACGGCTAGCTCAACTCCGCTCACAGCGTCCCACACCCGTACCGTATGGTCCTCAGAACCGCTTACGATCCGCTGACCGTCTGGGCTGTACGACACGCTGTTGACATCAATGAAATGTCCGCGCAAGACAGCCAGCGTGCGACCAATGACGGCACTCCTCAGGCGTGCCCAAAGCGTAGTCCTG
>Ga0180431_10010575_pt1 | contig 10236 bp, 7 predicted proteins | sample SS_ome_11_FD_132459 | JGI IMG/M metagenome (GOLD analysis project Ga0180431, IMG submission 132459) | Hypersaline lake sediment archaeal communities from the Salton Sea, California, USA - SS_1_MS_1 metaG | ecosystem: Environmental > Aquatic > Non-marine Saline and Alkaline > Hypersaline >... | reverse complement strand
GCCTCGCGATGGAGCTTTAGGAGGAACGCGAGTGCGAGTCCGGTGGCGAAGCCCCCGATATGAGCCCAGAACGCCACCGGTACCACCTCGGTGAGGCCGGGACTGGTGAGGACGGACACCCCCCAAAGGAGCTGGACGAAGAACCACAAGCCTATCAAGAGCACGGCGGGCACTCGGAAGAACATGGGGAAGAAGAAGAAGACTGCAACCATTCTGACGCGATATCGCCAGAACCGCGCCACGTGAAGCCCCATTACGCCGGCGATAGCGCCGGAAGCGCCGACGACGGGCTCGTTTAGTAGGGCCGGGATGAAGATGGCGCTGGTGATGTGGTGGACGGCGAGGGCAGCGAGCCCGCAAGCGAAGTACAGCCCGGCGAAAAGGGGCGTGCCCAGGGCGTCCTCGACGTCCGGCCCGAACGCCCACAGATAGATCATGTTGAAAACCAGATGGAAGACCCCGCCGTGAAGGAACATATAGGTGACCGCCTGGATGGGGTTCGGCGAGGCGGGAAGGTAGCCGAGCGCCTCCGCTATCCGCTGTATGCCGAAGGGGTATGCGAGTATCAGGAGGATAGTGTTGGCGGCGATCAGCCAGAGCGTGAAGATCGGTATTCTGGACTTGTGATGGTCGGTTCCCAGGGGGACCGTAATGAACAAATCAACGACCTCCGCCTGCGGGTCGTGTCATTTGATCTCCACCTTGCTCAACCGATCGTTGTAAGTTTTGGCCACCTTCCCGCTCGCGGTCATTGTCTGGCTTATCTCGAAAAGGTGCACGTACAAATGGCCTTTGTAGGGAAGCGGAGGGTTTCTGGAAGTCCCCATGGATCCAACGCCCCAAACCTTGCCGCCGTTCTTCGCGTTGAGCGCGGTTATGTAAGTCTTGAAGAGCTTGTCGCTTCCACCTTCCGGCTTCCTTTCCTCGGTCCAGAGGGCGTAGACGGACTTGCCGTCATGCGAGCATCTTCCGCCCACGTCTTCGGCGACCCAGAGCACGCGTCCCGTTTTGAGGTCGAAGCAGGTTAGATTGGGCACCGGTTTGGGCACAAGGATTCCAGAGGAAAGGCGTTCCGCGGTCTCCTTGTAGAGGCCGGTCAGAGTGCTAGCCTCTTTTACCTCGGGGGGCTTCTTACCCGGGGGCACGCCGCCTGCGAGCACAATGTCCCCGGAGATGGCGGGCGGGAAGACACCGGCTCCTACGCTCCCGGACCAGAGAGGCTTTCCGTTGGCGGACAGGTCAAAGCAGGACAGGGTACCGTTCTGCCCTTTGGCGACCAGCCGGTCGCCAAGGGCTGCCGCTCGCGCTGCCAGTGTTCCACCAGGCGGGTCCATTTCGAAGAGAGTGCCGCCGCTGTCATTCACCACTTTGATCTTGTTCACACCAGCAACGACCATCCCTGCCTTCGATTGGGCGAAGTGCCAACCGTAGGACTCGGGCAGAGGCAGTTGAAAGGCCTCGTTGCCGGTGTTCTCATCGACGGCCGTAAGCACAGACGGGTTGGCCTGCTTGGGGTCGAGCTCGGTGGTAACGAACCAGACCTTCCCGGCGCGGGTGGCGACGTCGGAGACGGCTGCGTTGCGGAGGTCTTTCCGCCAGAGTTCCTTTCCGGCCTGGGGGTCGAGGGCGACAAGATATGAGGCACCGGGTGCGGGGTCTCTGGGACCCCACACGGGCACGCGTTCGGACTGCATTCCGGCGTAGCCGTCCGTCTTGCTGAGCTCGGAGAAGGTGGTTATCACCTCATCCTCGGTCATCTCGGAGGGGCCGACGAGGACGAAGACCTTTTCGTCCGACCACAGGTTGACGGGAAGCTTGCCGGGCTCTACGGGAAGGATTTTCCTGGCGTTGGCGGAGCCCCCGGCGGGATCGACGCGGAATATCCCCGCGGTCGTCGCGGCTATCACGCCGCCGGATGCGGGAACGGGCGCGATCCTGTGGACGGATTCGCCTTCGAGCTGCACGGTCCAGCGCTTTCCGAGGGTTGCGGGGTCTATGCAGGCGAGGGTCCCGTCATCGAGGACTAGGTATATGCCTGTCTCGTCGGAGGAGAAGTCGGATATATGCGAGGACGGCTGGAAGGCGACCGTGATCTCTCCCACGGGCTTGAATATTCTCGGCAGCGCGAAGTACGCGATCGACCCCACAATCGCGATCACCACAAGGCCGATGAGGGCGAAAACTACGGTGCGTACAAGACCCGCCGCTGCCTCGGCTCGTTCGGTGTCCTTGACCATTTGGCTGGTGCCGGTTTTGACCTGCACGGCTTTCTTGCATTCGGCCGAGCAGTAGTATCCGAACTGCTGGTATGCCTGGATGGAGACGGACTTGCCGCAGCTCAGGCATACGCCGACGGTGGAACCGTCCACCTTGGGACCGGTCTGGGAAGTTATGTCGGCGATGTCGTACGAAGCGGCGGTCTGGTCGAAGGGAGGCCGGGATACCCCTTGCGCAGACGGAGGTTGGGAAGGCGAAGAGGGTTCTTCGACAGGCGGGGTTTCGTCGACGGCTTCGATCAGGTCATACGCTTCGTCTTGCGCGGGTGCCATGTTCTGCCGGGGGGCGATGGTATCTTCGACGAGCCGAATGGAACCCGGAGGCTTCTCTTCTGACGGTGGCTTCGCGGCTTCGATGACGTCGATGACCTCGGGCTTCTCCGGAGCAGACGGTGGGGGTTGGGGTGCGGCCTCCGGCTGTTGTGGTTCTTCGTCCCGTGCGAGAGGGATGGACTCGATCTTCTCCGATTCCGGAGTGGACGGTGCTGGAGGGACCAGTACTTTCTTGCCGCACTTGGGACACTTGCCGCGGCGTCCTGCATTCTTCTCGTGAACGGAGATTTTCTGTCCGCACTCGCATCGAAACCGAATCATTGTGCCCCCCGCTTTCCGTGCCCGATCCGCCGACAATTATCGATTATATGTATGGGTCAGGGATATCTCAGCGTCGTAAGCGCGCTTGAGGCGCTTGTAGTTGGTTTCCAGGCGGCTTTTCTCGGTGAGCCTGAAGTTAGGGTCTTGAAGCGCTTGATAGAGAATCGCGCCTTCCATCGTCGGCGGGAAAGGGATGTCCATAAGGTGACAGATGGAAGGTGCGATGTCGACAAGCCAAGCGTTTCGCTGGAGTGTTGAGCCTTTTTTGACGTTGGGGCCGGCGAACAGCAGGAACGAGCGCAGAATGCCGCCTCCCCGCTCCGCGGTGGGAAGGTGGCCGGCGTACTCCGAACCGTACCCGGGCTCGAGACACACCACGAGATCGCCGACATCGTCACCGTAAAGGCCGAAGACTCTCGCATCTTCCCGTCTGAGAACGAATGCCGCAGGGTGCTTGCCGGTGTCGGGACTCACGTGATCCATCAGGGTATTGATCACTTGCTCCCTAACGTTCTCGTAGTCGGCCGGATCGACGATGCCTTGGGGCTCGCGGTGTTTGAGGTTCACTACGACGTGGACGTCTGCGACGCAGGCGGCCTTTGTGCGACCCCAGTCGATAGCGCCGTCGTCCTTGATGGCGGCAAGACCGGCATCGGCCAGAACCTTGTTGATATCGACGCGGTGCCGGCTGGGGATCACGCCGTGGTCGGATACGAGGACGACAAGGGTGCTCCTATCGGCCGCTCCCGTTATCCGCGCGATCATATCATCAAGAGACCGGTAGACAGTCTCGCTGATCTCCGCTCCGACGCCGTCGCAGAAATCTGGGAGCGCTCTTTGAATTGCGCTAAGGATCGGGTCGTGCAATAAGAGGAGCCGCCATTCGCGGGCTTCCATGAGGTGCTCGACGGCCGCAGCGTACCACGAATGGGCGGAGGCGGCGAGCCGGAAACACTCTTCCTGATCTTGCGGCGGGTCCCGCAAGGCTTTGAAGATGGCTTCGGGGGGAGGGAACACTCTGAGGTCTCTAAGGTCTTTCTCCACGTCCGCCGGCCATGCCCATCCTTGGGCATTCTTCCCGCAACTGGGGAGAGGCGACTCCAAGGCGGCGCTAGTGGAAGGAATCCGTGGGGGGTCTTCTCCTGCGCGGGGGACGCCGCAATCGACAAGAATGGAAGGATTTCCCTGAGATGCGGCGGCTTCCCAGAGGGTGGTGGCCTTGAGAGGGTGGCTGGATCGCAAGCCGACACCGTGGGTTCCCGGCCAGGAACCGGTCACTATGGACGTCCAGCTTGTCAGAGGACGGGTGGGATATGGGGCAAAACAGTTCTCTGCCACAGTCCCTCTCTTGATTAGACTTGCGAGCGCGGGCATGGCACCACGAGAGGCCAGTTCGCCGATGCGCCGGGGGTTTGCGGTACCCAGACCTATGAGGATGAGCTTCTCCACATTGCGTTTGGCCAATTGACCATATCCTCCAACGATGTATGCCGTCGCGCTCCCGGTGTAGATAGTACGCAATTGCGTGGTGATTTCAAGGGAAAGGTGGTGTCGCGCGGCGGGCCAGGCAACTTGACTTTGCTGATGAGTGCAAGTAATCTGTCCCGACCGGGCGCGGCGGGGTTGAGTTGCGCCCGGAGGCGGATTATTGCGGGAACTTCGTGGATAAGGAGCCGAAATTGGAACTGTCTTTCTGCGCGCACAATTTTGGAAACGACTTCGATAACGTCAAGGCCGGGCTTAAGGGCATCAAGGAGATCGGGTACGAGGGAACGGAATTCTGGCAGCAGTTTCTCCTGCAGACGGATGTAGAGAAGCTGGCGGACGTTACTCGCGAGATCGGGTTGAAAGTAGTCCAAATCTGCGGGTATTTTAAGTGGACGGGGACCGACGAAGAGTGGGAGGAGAGCAACGGGAACGCGGAGAGACTGATCGGTTTCTCCAAGAAGCTGGGGGGCCCGCACATACGGGTATTCACGGGGAAAGTGGGGAGCGAAGAGGCCACCCAAGAGCAGTGGATGAATTGCGTAGAAGGTCTCAGAAGGGCGTGCGCCGCCGCGGCACCGGAGGGGATATGTTTCACTCTGGAGAACCACCGGAACGTGCTGCACGATACGCCGGACTCGGCGCTGAGGCTGATCAAAGACGTGGGCTGCGAGAATCTCGGCCTGAACTTCCAGATGTGGCCGCCGTTCGACATGGTGGAGACGGCCAGGAAGGTTTTCCCGCACGTGTTCCACATGCACATAAGCAACCGCAAGGATGGGAAAATATGGCAGATCGACGATGGGGAGGTGGACTGGAGGCCGGTGCTGCTCGAGATGAAGAAGCTGGGCTATAAGAGGTTCGCTTCGGTGGAACATGCGGTCCAGCCGGCCATAGATTTTGCGAAGCGGGCTTATGATTATCTGGCTCCCATCGTTTACGGCGAGAACGACGCGACAGGAGGGAAGAATTGAAGGATTTCGATTTCGTCGGGACGTGGTGGTTCTACCCGAGCTTTCTCGAAAGTCCGCCGGGCCCGTGGGAGAAAAGCCGAGCCTACGGGGATGATCCGGTTCGGAACTGGAAGGCGGCCATAGATTGGATGGCCGGCAAGGGGCTGAATGTGCTGGTATCGGGGATTCCACCTTTCTGCAAGGACAGGGTTTACCACGACTGGGGGTACCACTATGTGTTGGATTTTCCGAAACACCGGGAGAGCCGGGTGTTCACCGACGAGTTCGTTGAGGCGAACCGGTCGCGGCTGAAAGAGATATTCGCGCACGCGCGGAGACGCGGGGTCAAACCGTTCATTCATCACTACAATTTCTGCGCGCCGGTTCCATTTGTGAAAGCGCATCGCGAACTGGCGGAGAAAGTCTTGCTGCGGGACGACGCGCGCCACAACCTGCAGGACTGGCAGGGCCTGCTGTACGGGAATGTGTGCTGGAATGATCCCGTATATCAGGACTACATGAGGGGATGCTGGGGCGAATTCCTGGATAAGTTTCCTGAGGTCGAGGGGATAATGGTAACGCCGGGGGAGTGTGCCCGCTGCGCGTGCCCGGAATGCGGGGATAGGTTTGCTACGCTGTCGGACTTCGTCAGGACCTTTGTCGAAACCGTTGAGGGGGTAGGGCGGCTCCCCGTGGTGCGCGCGTGGGCGACGGGGCTCGACGCGCCGGTGATAGGGGCGTTTCCGAAAGGGGTGCCCTACGTCATCAAGTACAGCGTGTTCGACGTGATCGACGCCCCGCCTGATCCGGCAGTGCGAGCATGGATCGACGCCGGGCACAGGGTGTGGTTGAGCAAGGAGATAAAGGGGGGCGAGAACGGGGGGCCGATCGCATGGTTCGATCCCAAGTTCTTCCGGGATGTGGCGTCGAATTCGCGCAAGCTTGGCGCGGAGGGGCTGATTTCCATCGATAACAGCGACGGCGGCTTCTTGGGGATGCGCCACAAGACGCAGCAGATTCTGCTGGAGATGTTCGTCCGCTACGCGAAGGGAGGAAAGGCGAAGGACAGGGAGTGGGTTGGTGAGCTTGAGGAATGGTTTGGGCCCCACAGCGAGAATGTTTTCCGTGCTGTCAGGTTGTACAGCAAGGCGATACTGAACCTCAGCAAGCTCGCCTACAGCCCAACGGAGGGGTTCGGCTGGAGGGCGGCTTATCACTTCAAAGGGCCGGGACGGTGGCCGGGAACCCTCGGGCTGAAGGGAAGACACGGCCTGCATCCGCCGGAGTGGGTTCGTTCTCGCGACAAGTTGGGGTCGGTGGCGGATGTGGTGGAGTACTTGAAGAATAACGCGTGGGAGGAGGGCATTTTCGAACGGGTTTCGAAGGGACAAGTTGATCCCGTGGCCTTCGCATCGCGTCTCGAGGCGGCCGCGGCGAAGGGGGTGCGGGCTCTGGAAGGCGTGCCGGAAGGGGAGGTCCCCCGAAAGGGATTGAAGGAACTCGCCCTGCTTCGGACGAGTTCGAAGATGGCGCTTCACACTATCTCGTGGGTGCGGCACTGGCTGTGGGCGAGGGTGATGTACGCGGGCGCTACCAGCCGATCGCCGAAGAGGACCCGGAGGAAACTGGCAGCCGACATGGTGCGGGAGCTGGAAGCGGTGCATTATCACTTACGAAGAGTGATGGAGTGCGGGCTGGAACTGCCGCATGGGTCGATTGATTTCCAGCGCTGCTATGCGAGCAAGGAGTGGTGGTCGCCCAGCCTGCCCAGCCGTGTGAGGGAGCTGGAGAGGGAGTTCGACGAGGTGGTGGAGGAGCTGTCGGACCTGTTTTCGGAGCGGCCTTCGCTGACGCCTTCCCTGGTGGGTGTAAGGGAGTGGGAAGACCTCCGATAGCTTGGGAGAGAAACGGCCGTGAAGACGTATGAGGAAATAAACGAGAAGATACGCAAGGGGGAAGCGGTGGTCTTGACTGCGGAGGAGATGATCGACGTGGTCGAGGAGAAGGGGGCGCAAGGAGCGGCGCAGGAGGTGGACGTGGTCACGACGGGAACTTTTGGGCCCATGTGTTCTTCGGGGGCGTTGCTGAACGTGGGACATGCAAAGCCGCGGATACGAATCCACCGGGCGACGCTGAACCGCGTGCCGGCGTACGCGGGGCTGGCGGCGGTCGATCTCTACATCGGAGCCACCGAGGTGCAGGAGGACGACCCGCTTAACAAGATTTTCCCTGGGGAGTTCCGGTACGGCGGCGGGCACGTGATCGAAGACCTGGTACGCGGGAACGAGGTAGAGCTGCGGGGGTACTCCTACGGGACCGACTGCTACCCGCGGCGCGAGGTGGCCGCCTCGGTGTCTCTGAAGAATATGAATCAGGCAGTGCTCCTGAATCCCCGTAACGCGTATCAGAACTATAACGTCGCCGCGAACCTGCATTCGGACAGGCCGATTTACACCTACATGGGGATACTCAGGCCGCGCCTCGGCAATGCGAATTACGCGACAAGCGGCCAACTGAGCCCGCTGCTTAATGATCCCTTGTACAGGACGATAGGGATTGGGACGCGGATATTCCTAGGGGGAGGGGAGGGTTACGTCTTCTGGCAGGGAACCCAGCACGCGCCGGAGGTAGCCCGGGGTCCCAACGGGGTGGTCAAGTCAGGGGCGGGCACGATAGCGACGGTAGGAGACCTGAAGGGGATGGATGCGCGGTACCTGCGGGGGGCGTCGATCGTCGGCTACGGCGTGAGCCTTTCCGTGGGGCTTGGCATTCCCATTCCGATCCTTGATGAAGAGATGGCTCGGTTTACCGCCGTGAGAGATGAAGATATAGTGGCACCGGTGGTGGATTACAGCCGTGACTACCCGGAACTTACGGGACGGACTCTCGGCGAGGTGAGCTACGCGGAGCTGCGGAGCGGGTCGATAACCGTGCGAGGAAAGAGAGTCCCGACGGGGTCGACGACGAGCTATTCGATGTCGCGGGAGATTGCGGAGCTGCTGAAAGAGAAGATAATCAAGAAGGAGTTCGTGCTGACGCGGCCGGTTGCGGCCATCCCGTCTGCGGGCTCGGGGCTGTTGCTGAAGGGACTGCGGATACGGGAGTCCGAGTGAGTGCAAGCGATGTATGAGGAACGCTTCTATCGCGAGTGGGTGAGATCGCCTGATCTCGTCAGTTTCCGCGTGGTGGCGGGCGAGTCGGACCTGCTGATAAGCGCGGAACGCAATCTGGGCAGCGCGGCTAGGGCGAAAGCGGCGGAACTCAGGTCGGAGATCGAATCGTACATCGGGCTGAATCGAAAGTTCGCGGATTCTCTCGAACCCGTCGAGGTGGGGGGGAGCGCTCCGGCAATCGTTCAGGATATGGCTGGGGCGGGCAAGGCTTATTCGGTCGGACCGATGGCTGCGGTCGCGGGGGCGATTGCGCGCCATGTGGGGCTCGCGCTGTTGAGCGAAAGCTCCGAGCTCATCATAGAGAACGGAGGGGACATCTTCATGTGCTCGCGCCGTGCGCGAGTGGTATCGGTTTTCGCTGGAAGCTCTTCTCCTTTTGGTGAACATCTTCGCATTTCGGTTGATAGCCGGGGAGAGGAGCTGGGGGTGTGCACGTCGTCAGGGACGGTTGGCCCCAGCTTGAGCTTCGGCAAGGCGGACGCGGTGACGGCGATCGCCTCGTCCGCGACGCTGGCCGACGCCGCGGCGACCGCCATCTGCAACAGTGTCAAGTCCCCTTCGGACATCGAGCCGGCGGTGGAGCGGGAGAAGGAGCGGGGCCTGCTGAGAGGGCTCCTGATAGTGATGGGCAATCATGTGGGCGCGTGGGGTGAGATGGAGTTCGCGTCGTAGGAGAGACAAGGTGTACTCCAAGAAAGTGGTGCTGGTGTTCCCGAAGGAGATGGTGAGGCAGCCGGTGATCTACCGGCTGTCGCGGGATTTTGACGTGGTGTTCAACATCCTCAAGGCCAAGGTTACCGCTGACGAGGACGGGATGATGCTGATGGAGCTTTCGGGCCCCCGGGCGCAGGTCAAGAGGGCAGTGAGCTTCCTCGAAGAGCAGGGCGTTCGCGTTACGACGATATCCAAAGGGGCGGTGATCGACGGGAAGAAGTGCACGCACTGCGGAGCGTGCGTGGCGCAGTGTCCCGCCGATGCGCTTTACGTGGAAGCTGAGACTTATCTGGTGAAGGTGAGCCAGGAGAAGTGCATTTCCTGCGGGCTGTGTGTTCCCGCCTGCCCGTACAAGGCGATTGAGGTGCCTAGTCTAGCAGCGTGAGGGTTCCGGCTTCGTCCACGCGGAATGTGGGCGAGCATTCGCTTCGGGGGGCGACCTCGATCCTGATGTTGCCGCAACCGGCCCGGTCAAGGGCTGTTTCCACGGTTCGAAGGGCAAGGGCGGGGGAGTTTCGGTCGGCGCTAAGGTGCGCGAGCAGAATGAGCTTGGGGAATCTATCGCTCGCGTCGAGGATTCTGACAAGGGCCTCGGCGGCCTGGAGGTTTGAAAGATGCCCCACCGCGCTGCCGATCCGTGTTTTTGTTTCGTGGGTGAGCTTGCAGCAGCCCTGCAGCAATTCCTTATCGTGATTTGACTCGAGCATGATGATGTCCGAATTCCTGAAGGCGGTTTCCATTCCGGGCTCGAAGCAGCCGAGGTCGGTGGCGACGGTCATCTTTACGCCGCCGGAGAAAAGGCTGAAGCCGCAGGTGACCGCCGCGGCGTCATGAGGCACCTCGAAAGGGAGAACGTGGGAGGCGGCGCCGATTGTGAAGGCTTTGCCGTCGAAGGGAATGACATTCATGCCGTCCGGCTGGAGGAGAGAGAGGTTTTCCCTATGGGTGTAGAGCGGGACGCGGTACCTTTTGGAAAGCGTTCTGCCGGCGGGGCCGAGGTGATCGGCGTGAAGGTGGGAGATGAGAAGCGCTCTTATGTCG
>Ga0180431_10010573_pt1 | contig 10237 bp, 8 predicted proteins | sample SS_ome_11_FD_132459 | JGI IMG/M metagenome (GOLD analysis project Ga0180431, IMG submission 132459) | Hypersaline lake sediment archaeal communities from the Salton Sea, California, USA - SS_1_MS_1 metaG | ecosystem: Environmental > Aquatic > Non-marine Saline and Alkaline > Hypersaline >... | reverse complement strand
GAGACCTAATCTCAATCAAAGCTGGTGGCGATGCAGGGAATCGAACCCCGGACACTGCGGATATGAGCCGCATGCTCTGACCGTCTGAGCTACATCGCCAGGATAACTCTTAAATTTTTTTAATATAGTTAACAGCAGCCTTTTTAATTTTGGAATTGGATTCTCTAACAACTTACTTTTTTTTAGTCAAGTTATAAAATCGCTTCTCAATTTAACTCAAATTTAAGATATGGATTATCCGGGAACGGATCCCTCCGCCTCAATAGCAAATTCTTCCAGATCGCCCGGCAAATTGCCGAATACAATCATAAACGGCAGCTCTTGACCGGGTTTAACCTTAATATTCGAATTATTGTCGCCCAGGCGATTTGACAATCGTTTTTTAATAGCTGGAAGCTCCAGATTTGAAAGTTCAATATCTGACAGAACGTTTCCGCAAAAAACCGTCTCTTTTTGAACAAGAATTTTCCCTTTTGCATACAGTTTCCCGGTTACCTTGATATAACTGCGAACATCCGAGTACCCGTTTTTAATTTTACCGGTTATCATAAAAAGCTTTCCTGCTTTGACATTTTTAACAAACGAACTATCAATATTCAAAGTATCTATTTTAAGGTTGCCGGCAGGGTCTGAAATTTGAGGTTTAAAATAATCACTGACAAAAGGAATCTCAATATTCATAAAGTCGAGCAAAACATAAACGCCGTAACAACCGCCTCCCAATAGCACTAGAATCAGCAAAACAATTAACGGTTTGCTGACTCGTTTTTCCACACCAGGCGTTGCTTTGACCACCACCGGTTTCACATGGGCAATCTCTTCTTCCGGCAGATCCTCCTGATCGGTGTCTTCAATAGCAAATTTTTGATCTATCTCTTCCGGTTCAGAAAAATCGGCGGTTTCGGGTTGATCCGCCGTTGCTTCCATCTCATCAAGTTCAGTTTCTGACATCTCCTCCGGCAAAGCAGAATCAACAGGTTCCGCTTCCTTTTCAGTCTCCTCTTCTTCTGCTTCAAACATCTTCTCTATATCTGATAAATCGACCTCTTCCAACTCTTCAGTTTCGACACTCGCCTCCATATCCTCAGGCGCTTTTTCAATATCGGGTTCGATTTCCATATCCAATTCAAGTTCAATGTCTTCCGGCTCCGCCTTGTCTTTCTCCTCAGTTACCGGATCGTCCAAATCGATCAATTCCTCTATATCCGAGAGATCGAGTTCATCCGGTTCCTCAGGTTTGGCTTCCATCTTTACATCCTCTGATGGTTTTTCAGGCTCGGGCTCCAGTTCCAGTTCTAAATCCCCAATCGCCTCGTCAACATCGCTCTCTTTTTCAAGAACTTGTGTTTCATCCAGCAGGTCTTCCATTTCTGACAGATCAAGTTTGTCCGGTTCCTCGAGTTTGGCTTCCATCTCCACTTCCTCTGATGGTTTTTCAGGCTCGGGCTCCAGATCCAGATCCAGTTTGAAATCTTCAATGGCCTCACCCGCATCGTCTTCTTTTTCCGGAATTTCTTCCTTTGAAAGCATCGCATCCATTTCCGGAACATCAGGTTCACCGGCCCCTGAATCATCCAATCGGCCGGTTTCATCATCTTCAGCCTCTTGGTCTAATTCAACATCCGATATCATTTCATCCGGTTGTTCAGCTTCTTCTGGGGGCACCGGTGGATAGGCCATAAAAATTTCTTTGCATTTTGAGCATCGAACTTTGGAACCCTCCGGTTTTAGAAGACTTTCATCTAAATTGAAACTGGCGTTACATGCCTTACAGGTAATAATCATGGTATACCCCACCGCTTATAATTTAAGGTGATAAATCTCCGCTAAATTTCTATAATTTTCATTATAATCAAGCCCATAACCCACAAGGAAGCCTTCAGCCACTTTATGGCAGGTATAGTCGATTCTAATATCTTCACTACGGCGTTCGTGTTTGTCAAGCAAAGCACAAACTTTAACCGTTTTTGGATTAAAAGTTTTTAAATAATCAATGATAAAAGATAAAGTCAAGCCTGTATCGACGATATCTTCTACAATCAATACATCTTTGTGATTGACATCAATTTCAATTTCTTTTGTCAAACGGACATTCCCGGATGATGAAACGTCGGAGCCGTAGCTGCAGACACGTATGAAATCAAGTTTAACCGGAATAGTCAGATGCCGAACAAGATCAGATAAAAAGACAAATGCACCATTTAAGATCCCGATGAGAATAAGTTCACAATCCTGATAGTCGGATGAAATCCTGCGCGCAACCCGGGCGACCATATTGTCGATATCATTTTTATTTAAAACAGGAATAAGTTCAGGCATAATTAGAAATTGAGACCTTTGAAAAACACCCCTTTTCATTCGACGAGTTGATCCTGCCTAATCTTTAGGCATTTTAGTTGCTCTTGTCAATAAATTTAATTCGTTACAGTCCGACATCAGCCAGCTGTTCAATCAGTTTTTTTTGCTTTTTGGTAAGCTTTACCGGCATGTTCACATGGATATATACATAAAGATCACCCTTGTCTTTACCATGCATATGGGGAAGTCCGTGTCCTGCAAGACGCATCTTGGTTTTATGTTTTGTTCCGGGAGGTATTTTCAAGCTTAACTCTTTTTTACCGATGGTGGGAACGGAAATACTCGATCCGAGGAGAGCCTCGCTCAGTTTTATCTCCCTACGCATATAAAGATCATACCCTTTAGACTCATAGACGTTATCACCCAGCACCTTGGACTGAATATACAGATCTCCGGGAGGCCCGCCAAATGGGTCTGGATCACCTTTACCCCCGACACGAAGTTTCTTCCCGGATATCATTCCTTTTGGAATCTTTACCGTAATCTTTTCACTACGCCCCTGATGTTGGTATGATACGGTTTTACTTGTTCCGGTTGCCACCTCCTCTAATGTTAGCGGCAGCTCATACACCAGGTCTGTTCCTTTTGACCGGGCCTTGTGTTGCCTCTGATAACTGTCAAACGGGGTTCCCCCTCCGAAGGAAAACCGCATGCCGTTACCCCGGCCGGAAAAACCTCGGGCTTTTCCAAACAAATCGCTGAATATATTGTCAAAATCGAACCCTTTAAAGATGTCTTCCTGTGAAAACCGCTGCTGGAATCCTGTGGCACCAAACGTGTCATACTGTTTGCGTTTCTCCTTATCGCTCAGAACAGCATATGCTTCACTTATTTTTTTAAATTTTTCTTCATCGCTTTTATTTCCTTTTGTATGGTCGGGATGGTACTTCATTGCGAGCTTCCGATAAGACTTCTTAATATCTTCCTCAGAAGAGTTTTTATTTACTCCGAGTATTTTATAATAATCTGTTTCAGACATCTCCAAATTACCTCAATTGTAGAATAAATTTTTATGACATTTCAAAATAAGTTGAAAATCATTAGGTGTCAAGGATCATTCGATTTTTTGATTTCCGGTTCCCGATGAATATTTCTCAGCGGCTTTGAGGGAAATCATAATCACAGAAAGCGCAGCAGGTGTGATTCCATCTATCCGGGACGCCTGACCGAGTGAAGAAGGCATTATGGCAGAAAGTTTTTCTTTGAGTTCATTTGAAAGTCCGTGAACCTTTGTGAAATCAAAATTTTCCGGTATTTTCATCCGTTCCAGATGGGTGAACTTTTCGATTTCCTTGAGCTGTCGCTGGATATACCCTTCGTATTTAATCTCTATTTCCACCTGTTGAGCAACAGATTCACTGATGTTATAAGGACTTTTGGCCAGTTCTTGTGCGGCATGGTAATCGAGTTCTGCCCTTTTTAGAAGCTGATCCAGATAGATGCCGCTTTTTAACGGTCTTGTCCCTTGATTGACCAAATAATCATTTATCTTTTTGGCAGGCTTTATCACGGTTCCTTTTATTCTTTTAATCTCTTTGGCAATCTGCTTTTTTCGTTCATTTACATCTTTTAATGTGTCATCATCAATTAGGCCCAATTCATGGCCGGATTCCATTAACCTCAAATCCGCGTTATCCTCCCGCAACATAAGCCTGTATTCCGCTCGCGACGTGAACATGCGATACGGTTCACGGGTGCCCCTTGTAACAAGATCATCTATCATGACCGCCATGTAAGCCTGGGACCTGTCGAGAATGAACGCCGGTCTTCCCTGGATCTTGCAAGCGGCATTAATTCCTGACCATATCCCCTGGGCGGCTGCTTCTTCATAACCCGATGTTCCGTTAATCTGACCGGCCATATAAAGTCCTGAAATCCGCTTTGTTTCAAGGGTAGGCTTGAGTTGGACAGGATTAACATAGTCGTATTCTATGGCATACGCAGGCCGCATGATCTCGGCCGCTTCCAACCCTTTGACGGATCTGACAAACTGAATCTGAATTTCCATGGGAAGACTGTTCCCCAGACCGCTGGCATAGACCTCATCGGTATCCAGCCCTTCGGGCTCTAAGATTACCTGGTGCCTTTCCTTATCCGGAAACCGGACCATCTTATCTTCAAACGAGGGGCAGTAGCGGGCCGAAACTCCTGTTATCATGCCGCCATACAGAGCGGATCGTTTTAGGTTTTTTTTCACGATCTCGTGGCTGTTCCGGTTGGTATGCCCGATATAGCTTTGAATCTGGGGATTGTTAATCTTTTTGGTGAAAAACGAAAATGGTTTTGGCTCCTCTTCCGACCCATGTTCTATGAATTTGCTAAAATCGATACTTGATTTTTTCAGTCTGGGCGGTGTACCGGTCTTCATTCTTCCCAGCTCAAATCCCAGCGCTTTCAGGTGAGCAGGAAGACCATACGACGCAAACTCGCCGGCCCTGCCGGCCTGGATTGAATTGAACCCTATGTGGACCAGGCCGCTTAAAAAGGTTCCTGTGGCCAGTATAACGGCATCGGCCTGATATCCAAAACCGGTTTGATCTTCCACACCGCCGATCCTGTTGTTCTCGACAACCAATCGCTCGACCATGGCCTGTTTGAGGTCCAGGTTGGGCTGTTTTTCAACGACGGCCTTCATGGCCATATGATAACGGATCTTATCGTTTTGCGTGCGCGAGGATTGGACGGCCGGACCCTTTTTTGTGTTCAGCGTTCTATATTGAATAGCTGTTTTATCCGTAATCTTCGCCATTTCACCGCCCAGAGCATCTATCTCTTTTACAAGCTGTCCCTTTGCCATACCGCCGATGGACGGACTGCAGGGCATTGCAGCCACCTTGTCAAGATCTATGGCCATAAGAAGTACGCGGCATCCCATTCTTGCTGCTGCGAGTGCAGCCTCACATCCGGCATGACCGGCACCGACAACAATAATGTCGTATTTTTTCCGGTAGAAAACCATAAGCAAAGATGTTTCCGTTAAATGATTTTACAATCTTTCTTCAAACAAGTATATATTATAAAAATAATGATTAATTAGCCAGAAATAATTTCACCGGAAAATTTTCTTCTCTATACTGAAATCGAACAAGCCCGCCCTTCTGCCAAGCGGAGTAAGGCGGAGGGGCCGAAACCAAAAATATTCGCCACAAAGAAACCAATGACATGCAAAAAAGATATAATGATTTTAACACGTATCTGAGAGGTATCTTTGGTTGCAGGGTTCAAAAAATAACCATCGATGCCGGTCTTTCCTGCCCAAACAGGGACGGTACGATTTCAACAGGAGGATGTATATACTGCAACGTCCGGGGATCCGGAACCGGTGCCCATGCAAAAGGGCTTTCCGTGACTGATCAGATCATTCAAGGTAAAAAAGCACTTTCAAAGCGCTACAAAGCAAAAAAATTCATTGCCTATTTCCAATCATTTTCCAATACTTATGGTCCTTTTGACAGTCTTAAAATTCTTTATGAGCAGGCCCTTGCCATAGAAGATGTGGTCGGTTTATCCATCGGCACAAGACCGGATTGTGTGGATGAGCAAATTTTGGAGCTTCTGCAAAGTTATGTAAAAAAATATCTTGTCTGGATCGAATACGGCCTGCAATCCGCCAATGATACAACACTTACCTTTATCAATCGCGGCCATGATGTTTCTTGTTTTAAAAAAGCAGTCCTTACAACGAAAAACAGGGGAATCAAAATATGTGCTCATGTTATTCTCGGTCTTCCCAATGAAAAAAAAACCCACATACTTGAAACAGCCAGAGCTGTCTCAGACATGGAAATAGACGGCATAAAAATCCACCTTCTTTATGTTGTCCGGGGAACAAAGCTGGATATGCTTTACTCAGCGGGCGAATACAGGTGCCTTGAACAGCAGGAATATGCTGATCTTGTCTGTGATTTTCTGGAACATATTCCAAAAAATATGGTTATTCAACGACTCACCGGGGATCCACACCCTGAAGAACTTGTCGCACCCCTGTGGGCTTTAAAAAAAACAGAAAACATGGCCTTGATAAAAAAAACTCTGGAAAGAAGGGATACCTGGCAGGGCAAGTTGGCAGCCAACTGAACCGTATGTCTTTGAGCGGTCGGGAGGTTTTTCTTTTAGAGCCCTAAATTAAGCGGAATGAATGATCAGCAACGAAATCGTACACTGTTTGAATGCATTAGGGATCGTTGCGAAAAAACAGCGCTTTTATGAATTCGTAATGAAAAGATAAAAAATATTATCTACCTAAACTATTTATTTAAATATTGATACACTGTTTTTTCGTTACGAGCCCTTATGCATGAGTTTGTACGGTGTAGTTGAGGATTATTCATGGAGCGATTACATTAAAAAAACTCCCCGATCCCTCAAGTAATTATAGGGATATTTTTGTATATCCCTGCACAATCGGGTAATTTCTGCCATAACCGAATGCCTTTGACGTCACTTTAAGCCCGGGAGCCGCCTGATAGCGCTTGTATTCGTTTCTGTCCACTTTGAAGACAATCTCTTCTACAATGTCTTTATCAAACCCCATTTGAACCAGTTCATCGACCCCTTTGAAGTCTTCAATATATGCTTTTAAAATAGAATCAAGGATTTCATAAGGCGGCAGGTCGTCCTGATCGGCCTGATCCGGTTTGAGTTCAGCGGAAGGTGCTTTGGTGATGATCCGTGGCGGGATATATTCTTTTTCTCGATTGATAAAGCGAGCGAGATCATAAACGGTCGTTTTTGGAACATCTGAAATGACTGCCAGCCCTCCGGTCATATCACCATAAAGCGTACAATAGCCCACGGCCAACTCGGACTTATTACCCGTAGAAAGCACAAGGGAGCCATATTTGTTGGACAGGCCCATAAGAATGGTGCCCCTGATTCTGGCCTGAATATTCTGTTCGGTGATACCGGGTTCGTTCTTTCTGAAAGACGGTGAAAGAAACCTTAAAAATTCTTTAAAGATACCATCTATGGAAACCCGGGTCAGCTCTATGCCGAGGTTTTCGGCAAGTTCTTCAGTATCTTCGAAATTTTCTTTTGATGTATACTGAGACGGCATAAATACAACCGAAACCTTTTTTCGCCCTAAAGCTTTAACCGCAATACATGCGGTCAGTGCTGAATCTATCCCTCCGCTTAACCCTACGACAACCTTTGAAAAACCACACTTTGTAACGTAGTCACGGGTTCCCGTGACAAGCGCTTTCAGGATAGATTCTGTATCCGAATTTGAAATCGGATGGAGGTCGACTTGGGATGATTCCGGTGCTTCTGAATCAAAAACCATAAGATCCTCATCAAAATCACATGCTCTGGCCACAACATTTCCGTTTTTGTCAAACACGGTGCTTATTCCATCGAAAATAACACTGTCATTTCCACCGACCTGATTGGCGAATATTAAAGGAACACCATATTTTCGTGCCATAGAACCAAACATATTCCATCTGAATTCTCTGGTTCCCACATAAAAAGGAGATGCAGATATGTTAATAACCAAATCAGCGCCGGCTTTTACAACCAGGGCCACAGGATCTGTGGAATATAATCTTCTTTTGAAAACATCCTCGTCGTTCCAGGCATCTTCGCAAACGGTAAGTCCTATGTAGTGTCCCTTGTAAGGGTAAGCTACACTTTCCCGGCCGGGCTCAAAATACCGGCTCTCATCGAATATGTCGTATGTGGGCAGGAGCCTTTTATGAACTTTGTGCAATATGTTGCCGTCTTCAAAATGAACAGCAGAATTGAAAAGGGGTTTTCCTTTGTCGGAAAAATTTTTATCTACAAATCCGCATATAACTCCGATACCCCGTATTGACGACAGGAGTCTGTTTAAACAAGCAAGATTAGCATCGACAAAATCTTTCTTTTCAAGAAGATCGCGGGGTGGATATCCCGGTATTACGAGTTCTGAAAAAACAACCACATCACATTTAAGTTCGACGGCTTTATCAGCAAAATATTTAATTTTGCCGAAATTATAATTAAAGTCACCGATAACCGGATTAATTTGTGCAACTGCTATTTTCATGGCAAAGGTCTCGACATTCCAAAATGTTACAACTGGTTTTAATTAGTTATATTTTTAGCAAAATGCTCTCCATGACTTTATGGAATGATGGAAAACTGGAATACTGGAATATTGGGGGCAAGAGCGGAAACAAACCATTTTAATTGTAAAAAAACTCCTTTTTTTCAACTTGTTTCGGGTCAAGCTCACTCATCATTCCATTACTCCATTATTCCATTATTCCATTTGGGGCGAAGCCCCTAAATTCTTATTGTTATATCTTTACTCGACTTGCAAGAAATTTTTTATAAGTCCACGGATTTCTTCTATCTGTCCGGGCTCTGTCCATACCATCATCGGGTCGGCTTTGAACCAGGTCAGCTGACGTTTTGCATATCTTCTTGTATCCCGTTTCAATGTCCGAATCGCCTCATCCCATGAACATCTTCCTTTGATAAAATCCACCAGGTGACGATAACCGATGGACTGCATCGATTTCAGGTCTTCCGAGTATCCCATGCCCAGAAGTCCTTTAACCTCGTTAAGAAAGCCGGCCTCGATCATTGCATCTACCCTGTGGTTAATACGATCGTAAAGCACCTCGCGGTTTATATGCAGGCCTATTTTTAATGCTCTGAACCGATTATCTTTAAACCTGTGTTCCCGTTGAAATTCAGTAATAGTCTTTCCTGTCAACTCATATACTTCAAGGGCTCTGATAATCCTGTAAGAATCGTTGGGATGTATTCGCGCTGCCGTATCGGGATCATTCCGGTGTAACCGTTGGTGAAGAAAATCCAGGCCAAAAATCCGGGCTTGTTCTTGCAAACGCTCACGCATACGGATATCTGCCCGACCGGCTTTAAACAAGCCGTTCACAAGTGCTTTTATGTAAAGTCCGGTACCACCGACGACAAAAGGGATAACGCCGCGGAAATAGAGTTTCATGATTTTTTCATCGGCCATTTCCGCGAACTGTCTGGCATCAAAATGTTCATCCGGATCAATTAAATCGATCATATGATGAGCAACGCGCGACTGCTCATCCGTCGTCGGTTTGGCGGTTCCGATATCCATGTGTCTGTAAATTTGCATTGAATCGGCACCAATAATCTCACCATTAAAAGCCTCGGCAAGATGAATTGACGTAGAGGTTTTACCCAAAGCCGTCGGACCGCAGATAATTATGATTTTCGGCTTTACAAGGTTAGCACACATGATTCAAATTACCATTTGCTTCCGTCCGACGATTATTTAACGACCTTTTCCGTATTACAAATCTCATATTAATAGGATTTAGGATACATTACAGTAAATTTGAGATCAAATTATTTTCAAAAAATATTTATATTTTTCATATTGACATTAACAAATTAATCATATAGAGATTTTTAGATTATAAATAGAAGAAGGCGGAAAGGTAATATAAATAATTAAAATATAAAGGAGGTTTGTTAAATGGCAACAGTTGATTTTATGGGAAAGACATTTACCGTAGATGAAGATGGCTTTATCGATGCCTATGAAAATTTTTGTCCAGAGTGGGTGCAATGGGTAAAAAGTCAAGAAGGAATTGAAGAATTGACTGACGAGCACCATAAAGTTGTCCAAGTTCTTCAGGAATACTACGAAAAAAACGGAATTGCCCCCATGGTCCGTATCCTTTCAAAAGTTACCGGTTTCAAACTGAAACATATTTACGAACTGTTTCCGTCAGGAACCGGTAAAGGAGCCTGTAAGATGGCTGGTCTTCCGAAACCGACCGGATGTGTCTAATCAAAAACACTATTAATATTTTTATCAGTTTGTAACAAAAAAGTCCTGCAATTAACGCAGGACTTTTTTATTTTGTGGAGGGGAGGTATGATCTGT
>Ga0180431_10010571_pt1 | contig 10241 bp, 5 predicted proteins | sample SS_ome_11_FD_132459 | JGI IMG/M metagenome (GOLD analysis project Ga0180431, IMG submission 132459) | Hypersaline lake sediment archaeal communities from the Salton Sea, California, USA - SS_1_MS_1 metaG | ecosystem: Environmental > Aquatic > Non-marine Saline and Alkaline > Hypersaline >... | reverse complement strand
CGGGCAACCTGCTGGTGGACGAGAAGGGCACGGTCAAGATCCTCGACATGGGCTTGGCGCGCATGGCTTCGGCCGGGGGGCGCGTCGGCTCCGAGGATTCGGAGAGCCTGACGACCAGCGGCCAGGTGATGGGCACCTGCGACTACATGGCCCCGGAGCAGGCCGAGGACACGCACGGCGCCGACCACCGTGCCGACGTTTACGCCCTCGGCTGCACCCTCTATCGCCTGTTGACCGGCAGGAAGCCGTATGAAGGCGACACGATGATCAAGGTCCTGCTGGCCCATCGTGAAGCCCCCGTCCCCTCGCTCTCGGCGGTCCGGCCCGACGCGCCGGCGGACCTCGACGCCGTCTGTCGGAAGATGATGGCCAAGACGCCGGAAGCGCGCTACCAGTCGATGTCCGAGGTGATCGACGCGCTTTCCGCGTGCGTCACCAGCAGAGAGCCGGTCGCCCCGCCCGTGATTGCCGGGGGCTCGACCGACCGTGCCCTGACCTCGTTCCTCCAACAGCTTTCCGAGGATTCGGGCAATCGAGCGAAGCTGCAGCGGCAGCGCGAAGAGACGCTCAAGGCCGAGGCGGGACAAGAGACGAGCCGCGCGACCTGGCGGAGACTGGTCCCCTTGGAGCGGCCCCCGGCGATGCTCTACGGCGGCATCGCTGCCGGCGCGGTGGCGCTGGTGGTCGTCGTGGGCCTGCTGCTGACCTTGCTGGGCGGCGGCAGACGAAGCGGCGACCAGATGCCGCCCGGCCCAGAAGACGCTCCGCCGCCGATCGCTGCTGCCGAAGCCGACGACGCGAGTCAGCATCAGAAGACTTGGGCGGAGAAGCTCGATCTGCCCGCGCAGATGACCAACTCCATCGGCATGAAGCTGGTCCTCATCCCGCCGGGCGAGTTCGAGATGGGGTCGAGCCGGGCGGAGATCGACCGGCTGCTCCAGGAGGCCGGCGACCGGGGGCTCAGCCGCGGATACGTGGGCCGACTTCCTCGCGAAGGCCCGCAGCACCGCGTCAAGATCACCAAGCCCTACTACGTGGGCGCGTGCGAGGTGACGCAAGGCGAGTATCGACGCGTGGTGGGCGTCAATCCCAGCCACTTCTCGGACCAGGGCGTGGGCAAGGGCGACGTTGCCGGGCGCGATACGAGCGGCTTTCCGGTGGAATGCGTCTCGTGGGAGGCGGCGCAGGGGTTCTGCCGAGAGCTGTCCGGTTTGCCGGCGGAGCGGGCGGCAGGGCGAGCGTACCGGCTGCCCACCGAGGCCGAATGGGAGTACGCCTGCCGGGCTGGGAGCACAGGGCGCTACGCGTTCGGCGACGACGTGGCGGACCTCGAAGACTATGCGTGGGTTTCCGGGAACGCGGGGGGGATTACCCATCCCGTCGGACAGAAGAAGCCGAACGGCTGGGGGCTGTTCGACGTGCACGGCAGCGTGCTGGAATGGTGTGAGGACTGGTTCGGCAAGGACTACTACGAGCGGTCGCCAACGGAGGACCCGGTGGGCCCGGCGGGGACCGAGTTCCGCGTGCTCCGCGGCGGTTCGTGGGTCAGCCCCGACGTGGACAGCACCCGCTCGGCGTGCCGCGACTACTTCGCCCCCCATTTCCGCGCCCGCTACATCGGCTTTCGCGTCGTCTGCGAGATGGACGCGGAACGGGCGAGCGGCGGCCGGCCCACGGGGAACGGCTCCTGAATGCGGTCGGACGGACATGCACGGAGGGCTTGCGCCCGATGCCCGGAGCGAACGACGCCGAAACGCTGATCGTCGCACGCGACCTGGCGCGCGAGTACCGCGTCGGCTCGTCCACGGTTCGCGCCCTCGACCGGCTCAATCTCACGGTCCGCCGCGGCGAGTTCCTGGCCGTGGTCGGCGTGAGCGGCTCGGGCAAGTCGACGCTGCTGCACCTGCTGGGCGGGCTGGACACGCCGACCTCGGGCAGCGTGTGCGTCGAGGGGCGCGACCTCGCCTCGCTCCGCAAGTCGGAGCGGACCATCTACCGACGCACCACCGTCGGGTTCGTGTTCCAGTCGTACTACCTCGTGTCGAGCATGACCGCTGAGGAAAACGTCGCCCTGGCGCTCACCTTCCAGGGGGCGGTCGGCCCAACCCGTCGCAGCAAGGCCGCCGAGGCGATCCGCCGCGTCAACCTCGAGCATCGCATGCGCCATCGGCCCAACCAGCTCAGCGGCGGCGAGCAGCAGCGGGTCGCCATCGCCCGGGCGATCGTCCACGCGCCCCCGCTGCTTCTGGCGGACGAGCCGACGGGCAACCTCGATCGGGCCACGGCCGGGGAGATGATGGCGCTGGTCCGCCGGATTCACGAGGAGCTGGGCACGACGGTGGTCATGGTCACGCACGACGAAGAGACGGCCGCCCAGGCCGCCGACCGCATGGTGCGGCTCCGCGACGGTCGGCTGGTGGACGAGGGGGCCTCCACACCATGAGAGCCTGGATGATCGTCCGCCTGGCCCTCGGGGGGCTCCGCCGCACGCCGCTCCGCGTCGTGCTCACGTCGCTCGGCGTGACGATCGCCAGCGGCGCGATCGTCTCCATGGTCGGGTTCGCCCTGGGGCTCCAGGCGCAGGCCGAGGCCCCGTTCGAGAAGCTGGGGCTGTTGAACAACATCGACGTGTCGCCCAAAGGGCTCAAGCTCGACCGTCACCCCGGCGGCCCCCACGACCCGGACGATCCCGACGACGCCCCGCCCCCCGACGACGCCCCCCCAACCGACGAAGAGACCGGGCCGGAAGATGCCCCGACGCTGGACGACGCGGCGATGGAGCGGATCGAGGCCATTCCGGGCGTTGCGCTCACGTATCCCGATTTCCGCGCCACCGGCGTGGAGCTGATCTCAGGCGAGAAGCGCCAGCGTGCCATGGCCATCGGCTTCCCGCGCGAGGCCTCGCTGCTGCCGTTCGTGCGCGACATGCTCGTGGCCGGCGACTTCTTCAGCGTCGGCGACGCGCCGGAGGTCATCCTCAGCGACCAGATCGCCCGAAAGGTCGGATTCGAGTCGCCCGAGCAGGCGCTCGGCGCGGACGTCACGCTGGAGGCGACCGGGCTCGCGCCGGAAGAAGCGGAGACGTTCCGCTTCGAACGCAAGGAGCTGAAGCTCGAGGTGGTCGGCGTCTACACCGTGCCGCGCATGGGCCCGCACATGATGATGGGCAACAGCGTCGTTCTGCCCGTCGAGTTGATGAAAGAGATCCCGGGCATCGAGTTCCGGCCGGCCCTGGCGAGTCTCCGCGCCGGCCGAAGCGCGACCGACGCGGGCTACCAGCGGGTGACCGTGCGCGTGCGCCATCCGTCCGATCTCGCTTCGGTCGAGCAGACGATCCGCGACATGGGCTTCCGCACGCGCACGCTCCTAAGCCAGTTGGAGGAGATGCGACGGTTCTTCGTGTTCATGGACGTGCTGCTCGCCTCGGTGGGGACCGTGGCCCTGGTCGTGGCCGCGCTGGGTATCATCAACACCCTGCTGATGTCCGTGCTGGAGCGGCTCCAGGAGATCGGCATCTACAAGGCCATCGGCGCGTCGGACGGCGACCTGATCGTCCTCTTCCTCACCGAAGCAGGCATCATCGGGCTTCTGGGCGGGCTCGGCGGGCTGGCCCTGGGCCGCGTGGTCTCCTGGCTCATCGAACTGGCCGCCAACGCCTACGCGCGGAGCAAGGGCGTCACGTTCCACCTCGACCTGTTCGCCTTCCCCGCCTGGCTCCTGGCCGGCGCCGTGGCGTTCGCCGTCGTCGTCAGCGTGCTCGCCGGCGTGTACCCGGCGATTCGGGCGGCACGGGTCGATCCCATTCGCGCGTTGCGTAGGGAGTGAGGGAGGGCCGGAGAATCACCTCCCTCTTCCGCGGAAGAGGGGGAGACTGTTCTTCGGCCGATCCTTGACGCGCCGGCGCGCCACATTCAAGATCAGGGTGCTCCATCGCTTGAGGGCGAGGAATCGTGAACGGCCACGGCAGTGAAAGGATCGGAGTATCATGCAGACTCAATACGGCAACAGGGGACGACGTTTCGCGCCGGCCTTCGCCGGCATCGTGCTTGCCGCGGCGATCGGCGGGCCGGCTCCCGCGGGCGAGCCCGCAAGCCAGTCGCTGGGCGCAACGCCTCGGGACGATTCCTCGGCGATGGGCCGCGACATGCAGACGATCAGAAACCGGCTTTTCGCCCCGCTGCTCGGGCCGGTTTCGATCGGCACGGTGCGGCCGCTCGTCGACGGGCTTCAGGCCGACGGAAGCTGGCCGGGCATCGACTACCAGGACCGCGGCCGTTCGAGCTGGAAGACGATTCGGCACCTGAGCCACGTGGCCACGCTGGCTCGGGCGTACAAGTCGCCTCCTTCCGAGCTGCGGGGCGACGCCGCGCTGCGAAAGGCCGTCTTCGCCAGCCTCGACTACTGGCTGGAGCACGACTTCCAGAACCCCAACTGGTGGTGGAACCAAATCGGCACGCCGAGGACCCTCTACCCCACGCTCCTCCTGCTCGACGAAGAGCTGTCCGAGTTCGAGCGCCGGCGCGGTCTGGAGATCCTCACCCGGGCCAAGATCAGCATGACCGGCCAGAACCTCGTCTGGGTGACCGAGCTTACGGCCATTCGCGGAATCCTCCAGAACGATCCGGCCCTGGTGGCCAAGGCATATCGGCGGATCGTGGAGGAGATCGAGGTGACCACGGGCGAGGGCATCCAGGCCGACTTCAGCTTCCACCAGCACGGCCCCTGCCTCTACAACCACGGCTACGGTGGAAGTTTTGCGTCGGATTGCCCCCGCATCGCCACGCAGGTGGCCGGCACCGGGCTGGCCTTCCCGGACGAGACGATTGCCACGCTCAGCCGCTACCTCCTCGACGGCAGCCAGTGGATGGCCCGCGGCAGCGCCTCCGACTTCGGCGCCGAGGGGCGGGAGATCGCGCGGCGTGGCCAGTCGGCCCGATACCTGAGCTCGGCCGCCCAATCGATGCTCGAGCTGCCCACCGGCCGGGAGGAGGAGTTTCGGGCGATTCAGGCCCGGGCGATGGATCGGCCCGCTCCGCCGCTGGAAGGCAACCGGCACTTCTGGCGTTCGGACATGATGACCCACCATCGGGCCGGCTTCTACGCCTCGGCCCGCATGGTCTCGAGCCGTCTGGCCAACACCGACCATCCGTGCAACCAGGAGGGGCTGTTGAGCCACCACGTGGCCGACGGGTGTAACGTCCTCATGCGCACCGGCCGGGAATACCGCGACATCTTCCCGGTGTGGGACTGGCAGAAGATCCCCGGCACGACCGTCGAGCAAACGCCCGACCTGGCGGGATCGCCGCGGCGAAAGGGCGAGCGGGGCTTCGTCGGGGGAGTGTCCGACGGAACGTACGGCATGGCCGCGTTCGATCACCTGCGCGGCCCGCTGGCCGCGCGCAAGTGTTGGGCGTTCTTCGATCGGGAGTACGTCTGCCTGGGCGCGGGGATCACGTGCGGCTCGGACCATCCGGTGATCACCACGGTGAATCAGTGCTTCTCGGAAGGCGATGTCAGGGTTCAAGAGGGCTCGACGACCCGGGAGCTTGCCAAGGGGACCCACACGTTGGAGGGCGCGTCCTGCGTCGTGCACGACCAGGTCGCCTACGTGTTTGTGGAGCCCGCCCAGGTGCGGCTGGCCAACGACGCGCGGCAAGGCAGTTGGTCGCGGATCAACGGCCGATACTCGCAGGACGTGATCTCGCGCGACGTGTTCTCGCTGTGGATCGACCACGGCCGGGGCCCCGCCGGCGCCACGTACGCGTATCTGGTGGCCCCCGAGGTGGACCCGGCGTCGCTCGCCTCGTACGCGGCCGAGCCGCCGGTACGAATCCTGCGAAACGAGCCCGAAGTCCAGGCCGTGTGGCACGAGAAGCTGCGGATCGCCGGGCTGGCCTTCTATCGTGCGGGACGGGTTTCCATCCACGACGACCTGGCCGTCGCCGTCGACTCGCCCTGCCTGGCACTCCTGCGGGAACTCCCCGACCGGCTGGTCATCTCGGTATCGAACCCGGAGAACCAGCAAGCCACCGTCGCGATGGAAATCCCCGGCGCGCTCCGCGGCGAGGGGGTCGAGGCGATCGAGGGCCCGGCCCGATCGCGCGTGACCTTCGATCTGCCGGGCGGAATGGAGGGGGGGAAGAGCGTCACGCGCACGTTGTTGTGCCCGTGAGCCGCTGCCGACAATCCGTCGAAGCGCCGATTCTGGGCCGATACTCTTCCTACGAAAACGGCCGCGTTCGTCACTGGAGGGTGACGCAAGCCCATGTGGGGAAGCCATCAGCGGTCAGCAATCCGCTTTCAGCCCGGATTGTCCGGAAAGCGCATGGCCCCGCAGGGCTCATTGCTGAAAGCTGACGGCTGATGGCTGATGGCTTCTGCAAGCACAGCCGTTTTCATCCTCGAGGGTGAGCGAAGATCGCGTGGACTCAGAGGTCGTAGAGCGTGTCGTCCACGTCGGGCGGCCTGAGCTTGCGCGAGAGGCGGCGCAGGCTTCCGCCGGTCTCGCCCGGCGACGAGCCGCCTTCGCCCAGCAGCGGGTCTTCGTCCAACAGATCGCCCATCTCTTCTTCGATTTTGTCGGGGTCTTCGCCGGCTTCCATCCGGCGGATGGCCTCCTCCATGCCCGCGCCCAGTGGAAGCCCGGTGGCGTCGTGGAGCTTGCGCATCATGCGGGCCATCTGCCGAGGATCGTCCTCGCTGGCGCCGTCGAACTCCCGGGCCATCTCCGCCATCACCCGCTCCATGCGCGCGTCGTCCAGGTCGGCCAGGGGGTCGTCGGCCGAGTCGGACTCGCGGCGGCCCTTGGAGATCGCGAATCGCGAGACCTTGCGCTCCAGCCGGGGTCGGCCGCAACGCGGACAGGCGGGCCGCTTCGTGGTGTTCGGCCTGCGGGCGAGGAAGTTGAAGACCGTGTGGCAATCGGCGCAGTAGAACTCGTAGATGGGCACCGCCGGAATCTCCTCAACGTGACTGCTCGCGGTCGGCAGAATAGCAGGCACACGCCGCGAGCGATTGCTCCTCGACGAAACGGCGACGCGGCGCGAAGCGACATCTGCCCGGACGGCGCGCTTCCGCGATTGCGACGAACGGACCGCGGAAAGACCGCTTCGCGCGGGCCGGCCCCTGCAGCCCGATAAGCTAGTCGGCCAATCGGGTTTCGTCAACCCGAGTGGGCGCGGCCCGCATCCGGGCGGCTCGACGTCTCCTTGCCCCTGTTTGCTGAACCGGGTAGGGTAGGGTCAGACGGGTGTTCCGGCCGAAACGTCGCCAGCCTCTCCATTATGCTGACACTGATTAACACGAATCGGATGGTCCCTCCCATCGCCCCGGTCGGCGTGGACTACGTGGCCGGCGCGGCGCGCCGGGCCGGGGTCGAGGTGGACGTGCTCGACCTGTCGCTTGCCGACGACCCGCAGCGGGCGATCTCCGAGTATTTCGCCGGGCAGTGCCCCGAGCTGGTGGCGATCTCGTTTCGCAACGTGGACGACTGCTTCTGGCCCGGCGCGGCGTGGTTCGTCCCCGACCTCCAGGCCACGGTGCGGCAAATCCGCGCGCGCTCCGACGCGCCGATCGTCGTCGGCGGGGTGGGCTTCTCGATCTTCGCCGAGCGGATCGTCGAGCACTCAGGCGCCGAGTTCGGCATTCGCGGGGACGGTGAACGGGCGCTCGTCGAGTTGCTCGCGCAGCTCCGCGCGGGCCGGGGGCTCGACACGGTCGACGGGCTGGTCTGGCGCGAGGACGGAGCCATCCGCTGCAACCGGCCCGCCTGGCCGGAACCGCTCTCCGTGCCCACGGCCCGCGACGCCGTGGACAACGCGACCTACTTTCGGCTCGGGGGGCAGATCGGAATCGAGACCAAGCGGGGCTGCGGCCGGCAGTGCGCCTACTGCGCCGATCCGCTGGCCAAGGGCACCCAAGAGCGACTGCGGGACCCCGTCGAGGTGGCCGACGAGGTCGAGTCGCTGTTGGCCCAGGGCGTCGACGTGCTCCACTTGTGCGATAGCGAGTTCAACGTGCCGGTCGCGCACGCCCGCGACGTCTGCGCGGAGTTCATCCGCCGCCGTTTCGAGGGGCGCGTGCGGTGGTACACGTACATGACCGTGGTGCCGTTCGACGAAGACCTGGCGCGGCAGATGCGGCGTGCCGGCTGTGTGGGCATCGATTTCACGAGCGACTCGACCGTGCCGTCGCTCCTGGCGACCTACGGCCAGCCGCACCGGGCGCACGACCTGGCCGAGGCCGTGCGCCTGTGTCGCGCGCACGGGATGGCCGTGATGTTGGATCTCCTGCTGGGCGGGCCCGGCGAGACGCCCGCCACGGCCCAAGCGACCATCGACTCGGTGCGGCGCATCGATCCGGATTGCGCGGGGGCGGCGCTGGGCATCCGGGTCTATCCGGGCACGCCGATGCACGCGCTGCTCGCCGCCCGAACGCCGCTGGACCAGCTCCAAGGCATCCACCGCCAGTACGACGGCCCGATCGATCTGCTCAGACCGACGTTCTACGTGTCGCCGGCCCTGGGCGCGCGGCCGGCGGCGCTCGTCCGCCATCTGATCGGCGAAGATCCGCGGTTCTTCGAGCCAAACGACGATTCGCCGTCGTCACCAAGCCCTTCCGACCCCCGCGCCGACTACAACTACAACGAGAACCAAACCCTCGTCGACGCGATCGCCCGCGGTGCCCGGGGGGCCTACTGGGACGTCCTGCGCGGCCTGCGAAGGGGATGATCGGGGGGGCGCACCGGTTGGCGGCGTCGGTTCCGGGAGATTTGCCGGGTGGTCCGGCTCGCGGGGCCGGCGTTGCGATCTTCATAACCGGCAATATTCGCCCAGAAGGTCCTGCGCGAAGCAGCCTTCACACACCGTATTCCCCGCTCGAATTGTGTTTGCTGTAGAACCCCGCAGACTGATTCCGATGAAAGAACAGGTCGCAAGGGGAGAATCGTTGCGACCGGTCCTCGGCGTCCGCCGATTGGTCTTCAGTTTCGGTTTCCTTCTCGGGGGGTTTGATCGTGAGGATTACCTGCTACGTATGGGGAGTCGGCCTGTTGGCCGCGCTATCGACGGGGACGGTTTGGGCCGATGACGGCTCGCAGCCCTCCTCCGTCACCGAGGCGTCGTACCATTCGCGTCTGTACGCCGAGCCGTCCGGGGAGAAAGGGGCGAGCGCTTCGCCGAGCGACGCGGCGCTCGAAGCGGCCCCGGGTGAGCCGACCTATGGCGGTTGCTGCGATCCGTGCGGAACGTGCGGCGACCCGTGCTGCAGTGGTTGCTGCGGTGGCTGCTGCTGCCTGGGCGATCCGTGGACCCTGCCGCAGCCGTGCTCGCTTCAACGCATGGGAATCAAGGTGGGCGGCTGGCTCCAGCAAGGCATCACGCTGAACGCCGACGGCGTCGACTTCAACGGGCCCGTGGCCACCAACGACTGGGACCACGAGTACCAGATGAACCAGCTCTGGCTGTTCCTCGACAAGCCGGCCGACAACGGGGGCTGCGGAGTGGCGTGGGGCGGCCATTTCGACATTATCTTCGGGACCGACTGGCGGTTTGGCGTCAATCACGGGCTGGAAGACCGGATCAACGGGTTCCACCGGCAGTCGTACGGCACGGTCATTCCGCAGGCGTACGTCGAGGTGGCCATCAACCGTCTGTCGGTCAAGCTGGGACACTTCGCCGGGATCCTCGATTACGAAGCCGTTCCAGGCCCGCTCAACCCGTTCTACTCCCATACCTACTGCTACGGCTACACGGTGCCCCAGTTGGTCACCGGCGTGATGACCGACTACAAGCTCTCCGATCGGCTGTCGGTGCAGGCGGGCTTCCACCGCGGGTGGATGATGTTTGAGGACAACAACAACAACCTCGACGTCATGGCCGGGTTCAAGTGGGCCAGTTGGGACAAGCGGACCTCGATCGCCTACGCCATCTCGAACGGCGCCCAGGACGACGCGGGCGAGCATAACCGGTTCGTGTACAGCCTGGTCGTCAAGCGCCAGGTCACCAAGCGATTCGAGTACATCGCGGTTCACAACCTGGGCGTGGAAGACGACACGGGCCTCAACGGGACCGACGCCGAGTGGTACGGCCTGAACAACTATTTCCTCTACAAGATCAATCCCTGCTGGTCGGCCAACCTGCGGTTCGAGTGGCTCCGCGACGACGACGGCGCGCGGATCGCCGGGCCGGGGAACATCGACGGGATACGAGCCTGGGACGGTGCCGGATACGCCGGGAACTTCT
>Ga0180431_10010570_pt1 | contig 10241 bp, 8 predicted proteins | sample SS_ome_11_FD_132459 | JGI IMG/M metagenome (GOLD analysis project Ga0180431, IMG submission 132459) | Hypersaline lake sediment archaeal communities from the Salton Sea, California, USA - SS_1_MS_1 metaG | ecosystem: Environmental > Aquatic > Non-marine Saline and Alkaline > Hypersaline >... | reverse complement strand
TTCTTGAAATTGAGGATGTTCTCGATCCTTGCCCCGCGGAAAGAGTAAATGCTCTGGGCATCGTCACCCACCACGCAGATGTTCCGGTGCAACTGCGACAGCTTGTTGATGATCAGGTACTGGGAATAGTTGGTATCCTGGTATTCATCCACCAGGATGTAATCGAACGCATCCCTGTAACGGTCCAGGACCTCCGGATGATCCCTGAAAAGCAGGTTGGTCTGCAGCAGCAGGTCGTCAAAATCCATCGCCCCGAAATGCTTGCAGCGTTTCACATACCGGTCATAGATCTCCCCCAGCCTTGGCCGCCCGGTCACCTTGTCCCGCATCTGCATCTCTCCGCTGTTGAGGTATACTTCAGGGGTGACCAGGTTGTTCTTTGCCCGGGAGATCCTGCCGAATACCTCAGCCGGCTTATAGATCTTCTCATCCAGGTTGAATTCCCTGATGATGGTTTTTACCAGGCTGCGGGAATCGATGGTATCATAAATGGTGTAATTGGAAGGGAACCCGATCACTTCAGCCTCGCGGCGCAGGATCCTGGCAAACAGGGAATGGAACGTACCCATCCAGAGGCGGCGGGCCAGATCGGGAGTCACCAGGGTGGCAATACGCTCTTTCATCTCGCTGGCAGCCTTGTTGGTAAAGGTAAGGGCCAGGATCCTTGAGGGGGAGATACCCAGGGAAAGCAGGTATGCAACCCGGTAGGTAAGCACCCGGGTCTTCCCCGACCCTGCACCGGCGATAACCAGGGCCGGTCCTTTATGGTTCAACACCGCTTCCTGCTGCGCTTCATTCAAATCCTTCCTGATCGCTTCCACCCGGTTCCTCTTTTGATTGGCTGACTAAGATACTAACTGTTCATGGATTATCCAGCCGGAAAATCGCCGGGAATTCCACAAATTATTGCACAATAAACCTTAAAATTGCATTTTTATCCGTTTATAGTGTAAAACGAAAAAATGTCGCGACCCGGACCGGCACTGATACAAAACAGGACCCTGGCAGCGGTGATCCTCCTTCTGGTCACTTTCTCCGCGGCACGGACCCAGATCACTTCTTCTGCTGCCGACTACAGGGACAGTGTCGGTTATCCCATGCGCGCGGAAAAAGATCCGTTTTTTGTTTTTTACCAGACCAACGGTGCCGACAAACCGGGGAGCCTGACCGCCACCCATCCTACTGCCGGGAATTACGATTTTCAGTGGAGCAGATACAATCCTTCCCTTCCCGGATTTGAACCACCTTTCCACAGCGACCCGAACAGCGTCTCCTCCTCTGTTTCCGGTCTGGAAGACGGGGGATACCGGGTGAGGATCCGGGACGGCATCTCTACCGATACCACCATGATGGCATGGGTCATGCTGGATAACCTGGTGGCAAGGACAGACAAAAATGCGGAAGGGAAGGTCAGGCCTTTCAATTACACCTGTGAATTCCTGGTGATCTCCGGTTCCGTGACTACCGACACCTTCACCTATTATGATCCCGTCACCCATGACGCCGGGTCCCTGGATATCGGTTTCCGTTTCAAGTGGACCTCCGACAACGATGACCTGAGGATCCCCAATGATTCCACCGTCCTGGATCCCAACATCACCTACCTGCCTCCTGTGGAGGATACCTGGTATATCCTGACCGCCACCGATGAACTGGGGATGGTGGATGTAGATTCGGTCCTGTATGAATCGATCCAAACCAGGGCAAAATTCACCGTTACCTATTATGACAAGGTGAATGATACACTGGATGCTGAGCTCACCGGATCATGGAAAAAAGACCAGGGGAGCCTGGATGCAAAGCTGACCGTGAGATTTCTCAATGAATCGGAGAACGGAGCCATTTTTGAATGGGTGTTCCTGGACACCCTGGGAGGGATCAAGCAGACCGCGAATACCTATGATGTCGATGAGTATGCGGAGTATACCTATGAACGGGCCGATGAATACTATGAGCCTTACCTGGTCAGCGAAAGCGAGGAGGGATGTGTGGATACTTTCCGGCTGGATGAACCGATCTTTGTGGCCCCTTCCACGCTGGAGATCCCCAATGTGTTCACTCCTAACGGGGACGGGATGAATGATTTTTTTGTCTTCAAGCACCAGTCCATCAAATCATGCAAACTGACCGTCGTGGACCGCAGGGGAAAGGTTGTTTACAGGCGGAGGATCGAGGACATATATCAGTGGGATGGCTGGAACGGAAACCTGCATGACAGTGACCGGAAGGCACCGGAAGGACAGTATTACTATGTGGTGGAGGCAACGGGATATGACGGGATAGAATACAGCGATCCCACCATTTTTGAGAACTGGAGGTCGAACCGCGGAAACAAAAGCAACCAGTCGGGTACATCCGGGAACCAGGACCAGGTACCTGCAGACGGAAAAGAAAATCTTTATACCGGCTGGCTGTACCTCTACCGCTAATCAACCGTTGTGAAGCAGCTCCGGATCATCATTATCGCCTTTATCCTCATTACGGTGGGTCTTTTTATCTTCCTCACGGCCAAAAGTGATCCGGAGACACTCCTGTTTGAGCGCATCCGGGTCATGGACCAGCACCAGATCGGACTGATCCTGCTGATCTGCGCCTTTACACTGCTCAGTACCCTGGCCGGACTGCCGGTTTTCTACCTTTCCCTTGCCATGGGATTCCTTCTCAATCTCACCCCGGCCTTACTGATATGCTGGGTGATGAACCTGGTTTCAGTCATGGCCACTTTTTACATGGTCCGTTTTGCATTCTCCTCCTACTTCATGGAACGCTACGGAAAGAAAAAGCTGATCCGCCGCATCAACAAACGCATCCGCAAGTATGGTCCCTGGACGGTGGTTTTCAGCAGGGCCATATATATTATTCCCACCAACATCATCAATTTCAGTTTTCCCCTGAGCACCATCTCCACCCCGACCTATTTCCTGGGTACGGTCATCGGCCTGATCCCCGAATGTGTGCTGAATGTGCTCACCGGCTATTTGATCAAGCACGAAGTGATCCTGCTTTCCTCATCTGAACCCCGCACCTGGCAGGCCCTGGTGATCGGCGGATTCATCATCCTGTTCGCCCTGGTCTTCATCCTGCTGAGGATCCGGCAGCAACGACGGAAGAAATTCAAAAAACTGAAGGTGATCCCCTATGAGGGCCAGTGATCCACAGGCCGCCGTCCCGGAAAAATCACCAGGGGTGACAATTTGTCAAGGAATCTGTAATGGCGCAATATTTGACCTATCCTGGCAGTATGTTGGATCTTTCATAAAGTGATGTGATATGGTAAAAAAGTCAGAAAAGTCTGAAGAGCTTAAAAAACAACAAGATAATAAAAGCCAGGTGCAGGAGGAAGTGACGGAGGAGCAGGTCTCCCGGGAGGCCGGGGAAGAGGTCGACCAGGAAGTAGAGGAAGAGGAAGAAGAGGAAGAGGAACAAAAAGAACCCACAGCAGAAGAAAAACTGGCAGAATTGCAGGATAAATACCTGAGGTTAACTGCCGAATATGACAATTTCAGGAAAAGAACCCTGAAGGAAAAGATCGAACTCCAGAAAAGTGCCAATGTGGAGCTGCTATCCGCACTCCTTCCCGTGGCCGATGATTTTGACAGGGCCCTTCAATCGGTGGATGAAGCCAAAGATATTGAAGCGGTGAAAGAGGGACTGAAACTCATCTTCGGGAAATTTCAATCCTTCCTCAACCAGCAGGGTGTGAAGGAGATCAATGCAAAAAACAAGGATTTCGATACCGACCTTCACGAAGCGATCACCAAGATCCCTGCCCCTGAAAAGAAGTTGAAAGGCAAGGTGGTGGATGTGATCCAGAAAGGTTATTTTCTGAACGACAGGATATTGCGTTATTCGAAAGTGGTAATCGGGGAATAACGCCGTAATCGGCAAATAGGAGACCAGGATCCATGGCTAAAAGAGATTATTATGAAATTCTGGAGGTGTCCCGGGATGCATCACAGGAAGAGATCAAGAAAGCCTACCGGAAACAGGCACTGAAGTACCATCCTGACAAGAATCCGGGGGACAAGAGTGCCGAGGAGAATTTCAAGCAGGCGGCTGAAGCTTACGAAGTACTCCGTGATCCCAATAAACGCAGCAAATATGACCGGTACGGTCATGCTGCCTTTGAGGAAAGCGGTGCCGGCGGATTTGGCGGTGGCATGACCATGGAAGATATTTTTGCCCAGTTCGGGGATATTTTCGGCGGGTTCGGTGATTTCGGCTTTGGCGGATTCGGTTCATCAACGCGGCGGGGAGGAGGCGTGACCAAAGGTTCCAACCTGAGGGTGAAGGTCAAACTGAACCTCCAGGAAATCGTGAAGGGGGTAGAGAAAAAGATCAGGGTCAAAAAATATGTTCCCTGCGAAAGCTGTAACGGTACCGGGGCAAAACACGGCACATCAAAGACCACATGCTCCACCTGTCACGGCACAGGCCAGGTGACCCGTGTGACCAATACTTTTCTGGGACAGATGCAGACTTCCAGTGTATGTCCCACCTGTCACGGCGAAGGACAGGTCATCCGTGAGAAATGCGAGGCATGTTTCGGCGAGGGGATCGTCAAAAAGGAAGAGGTGATCAAGATCAGCATTCCTGCAGGTGTTGCCGAAGGAATGCAGGTGAAGCTGAGCGGAAAAGGGAATGCGGCCCGCAGGGGCGGGATGAACGGTGATCTTCTGGTGATCATCCAGGAAGATAAACATCCCCAGCTTACCAGGGACGGGAATGATCTGATCCACAACCTTTATTTAAGCATCCCCCAGGCAGCACTGGGAGATACCGTGGAGATCCCCACGGTGGACGGAAAGGCCAAGATAAAGATCGATTCGGGGACACAGCCCGGAAGGATATTGAGACTGAGAGGGAAAGGCGTTCCCGAGGTGAACGGGTATGGCCGTGGCGACCTGCTGGTCCATATCAATGTCTGGATCCCCAAGACGCTGGACAAGGAAGAACAGAAGATGTTTGAAAAAATGCAGCAATCGGATAACTTTACCCCCAGGCCTGAAAAGTCAGAAGGCGGTTTCTTCAGCAAGATGAAAAACTTTTTCGATTAACATGAGTATTCTTACCGCGCAGGAAGTGGTAAAAGATTTCAGAGGGCACAGGGCCCTGGACAGGGTTTCCATGGAAGTCCCCCATGCAAGCATCTATGGATTGCTTGGCCCCAACGGAGCCGGGAAAACCACCCTGCTCAGGATCATCAACCAGATCACCGCACCCGATGAAGGATCCATCTTTTTTGAGGGACACCACATGGGCAGGGAGGATACCGCCCGGATCGGTTACCTGCCGGAAGAACGGGGATTGTACAAGAAAATGAAGGTGGGTGAACTGGCGCTGTACCTGGCACAGCTCAAGGGCTTGTCCAGAAGTGATGCCATGAAACGGTTGAGTATATGGTTTGAGAAATTCGAGCTGGGTGCCTGGTGGAGCAAAAAGGTGGAAGAACTTTCCAAGGGCATGGCCCAGAAAGTACAGTTTATTACCACAGTGATCCACGAACCCCGGCTGCTTATTTTTGATGAACCTTTCAGCGGCTTCGATCCCATCAATGTGAATCTCCTCAAACGTGAGATCCTCCAGATGAAAAACAACGGGGCCACCATCATCTTTTCCACCCACAATATGGCTTCTGTGGAAGAACTGTGTGACCACATCACCCTGATCAATGAAGCGGAGACCATTTTGCAGGGGGAGATCACATCCATCCGGGAGAATTACCGGACCAGCAAATACCGGGTGACCTTTACCGGTGACCAGGGAAAGCTTTCCCGGGGACTCCGGGACTGCTTCGAGCTTGAACAGGTGGACCAGAACGGAATGGGACAACAGGCAACCATCAGGATCAAAGAAGGTTACGGGTCACAGGATCTGATCAGAAACCTGCTTGATATCACCAATATCAAAGCATTTTACGAAGTGCTTCCGAGCATGAACGATATATTTATACAGGCAGTTACCGAACACGAGTAAAACAGCACTGATCATCAGGAGGGAGTACCTGACCAGGATCCGGAAGAAATCCTTCATCATCATGTCCATACTCGGACCATTCATCTTTGCCGCTTATGTGCTCATCCCCATGTATTTTGCCACCCTGGAAGACAAAGAAGAGAAGATTGTTGTGGTGATCGATGAATCCATGCTTTTTACCGAGTACGGAACGGAAGGTCCTACCTGTGTCCTTCCGGAGACCGAATACACGAAGTTCAGGATCATTGAGGGAGTATCCCTTGAATCCTACCAGCAGGGTTTTGATGAAACAGGATATTACGCGGTGCTCTACATCCCTGAAAACATTCTTGCCTCCGAATCTTCCATCCTCTATTCCACCAGACAGATCAGCATTGATGTGACCAATCACATCAAACGTGCCATGGAAGAGGAGCTGGAGCACCTGAAACTGGCCACCCATGACATCCACAATATTGAGGAGATCCTGATGCAGGTGGAGACCAGCATCCATGTCCGTAACATCAAATGGACCAAAGGGGGGGAAACAGAGGAGAGCAATACAGGCGTGGTGATGGGCGTGGGTTACCTGGCAGGTCTGCTGATCTTCTTTTTTATATTTTTCTTCGGCTCCCAGGTGATGCGGGGAGTGATCGAAGAGAAGACCAGCCGCATCATCGAGGTGATCGTCAGTTCTGTACGCCCTTTCCAGCTGATGATGGGTAAAATTGTCGGGGTGGGACTCACCGGACTTACCCAGTTCGTGATCTGGATCGTTTTTTCCCTGGTTCTGATCGGGGGGATCAGGACTGCATTCTTCCCTGAACTGAACCAGAACCCCACCCAGCAGGTGGTATCTTCCGATCTTTTCAGCCCGGGGCCGGCCGGTTCAGGGGAAGAGGTACCCACCAGGGGTGAGATGGCGGATGAGCCAGTGACGGGCGAGGAAATGAACAAGGGCGAGGAAATGAACATGGCCGAAGAGATCTTCGCATCCCTTCAGGCCATTGATCCGCTGGTCATGATTGGCTCCTTTCTTTTCTTTTTCCTATTCGGGTACCTGCTCTATGCGGCGATGTTTGCGGTGATCGGTTCAGCGGTGGACAATGAAACAGATACCCAGCAGCTGATGTGGCCGGTGATCCTGCCGCTGATCCTGGCCATCTATGTGATGATCAGTGCGATCAATAATCCCGATGGTTCCCTTGCATTCTGGTTCAGCGTGATCCCGTTCACCTCACCGGTGGTGATGATGGTCAGGATCCCATTCGGGGTGCCCTGGTGGGAAGTGATCCTTTCCGGTTCGCTGCTGGTGGGCACATTCCTGGGCATGACCTGGGTGGCGGGCAAGGTATACCGCACCGGCATCCTGATGTACGGAAAGAAAAACAGTTACCGGGAAATCTGGAAATGGCTTCGTTACTCTTCTTAAAACCATGACCCTGGCCATTCTTGACTTCGGTACCAACACCTTCAACCTGCTGATCGCAGAGCGGAAAGACCGGGATTTCGAGATCCTTCATGTGAGCAGGCAGCCTGTCAAGCTGGGACGTGGCGGGATCCAGATGAACCGCATCACTCCCGATGCATTTGAGCGAGGTTTCGTAGCCATCCAGAACCATCTGGAGACCATCAGAAGTCACGGAGTGACCGAGATCAGGGCTTTTGCCACTTCAGCCATCAGGAATGCCAGCAACGGGAACCAGTTTGTGGAAGAGGTGAAGCAGCGTTTCGGATTAAGGGTACGGGTAATCACGGGCGACCGCGAGGCGGAGTTGATCTACAAAGGGGTCCGGCAGGCGATTCCCATGACAGACGAAAAGGTGCTGATCCTTGACATCGGGGGGGGAAGCAATGAATTTATTCTCTGCAACCGGAACGGGATCATCTGGAAAAGGAGCTTTGAGATCGGGATGGCCAGGATCCTGGAACTGTTCGATCTGTCCGATCCCATCACTTCAGAGGAGATACAGGCGGTTGAATCTTATCATCTGCAGGAGCTTCAACCACTGCTCGAGGTGGTGAAGAAAGAAAAACCCACCCGGCTGATCGGGGCTTCCGGATCTTTCGACACCTTTTATTCGCTCATCAGACACAGGAAAAAAGCAGATCCTGATGGCAGGAACGGGCGTGAAATTCCGTTCAGCGATTTTGAAATGCTCCACCGGGTACTGCTCAAATCCACCCTTGAAGAGCGGAAATCGATGCCGGGAATGGAGCCGGTCCGGGTGGAAATGATTGTGCCCGCTTCTATTTTTGTTAGTTTTGTACTCAGGATTTGCCGCATCCGGCACCTCTACCAGTCCGATTTCTCACTGAAAGAGGGTGTAATTGCAGAGCTGGTGGGAATTTAAGAAAAAACAGATGGCACATATCCTGATCATAGACGACGAAAAGAGCATCCGCAACACCCTGCAGGAGATCCTTGAATACGAGAAATATACGGTTGATCTGGCCGAGCACGGGGCGGAGGGACTGGAGATGTATAAAAAGAACAGCTATGATATTGTACTCTGTGACATCAAAATGCCCGAGATGGACGGACTGGAGGTGCTGGAGAAGATCTTTCAGGAGGAGGGAGATGCCCAGGTAATCATGATCTCCGGTCACGGCAACATTGATACTGCCGTGGAAGCCATCAAGAAAGGGGCTTTTGATTTCATCGAAAAACCGCTGGACCTGAACCGGCTTCTGATCACCATCCGCAATGCCCTGAATAAATCGAACCTGATCACTGAAACCAGGGTACTTAAAAAGAAGGTGGGAAAAACCTCCGAGATGGTGGGTAAGTCCGGTGCCATCAAGAAGGTGAAAGAGATCGTGGACAAGGTGGCCCCCACCGATGCCCGGGTGTTGATCACCGGAGCCAACGGTACCGGCAAGGAACTGGTGGCCCGCTCCCTGCACGAGAAGAGCTCCCGGGCGGAAGGACCCTTTATCGAGGTCAACTGTGCCGCCATCCCTTCCGAGCTGATCGAAAGTGAGCTGTTCGGACATGAAAAAGGAGCTTTCACTTCCGCCATCAAACAGCGGAAAGGGAAATTCGAACAGGCTGACGGGGGGACCATCTTCCTGGACGAGATCGGGGATATGAGCCTCTCCGCACAGTCCAAGGTGCTGAGGGCCCTTCAGGAAAACAAGATTAACCGGGTGGGAAGCGACAAGGATATCCATGTGAATGTGCGTGTGCTGGCAGCCACCAACAAGAACCTGAAGGAGGAGATCGAAAAAACCACTTTCCGGGAGGATCTTTACCACCGGATCAGCGTGATCCTGATCCATGTACCTTCGCTCAACGAGCGGCTTGAAGACATTCCCCTGCTCGCAGATCATTTCAACAAAATGATCTGCGAGGAGTACGGTACCCAGCCAAAGGTGATCAAAGAGGATGCCATCAAAGAGTTGCAGAAGATCACATGGACCGGGAACATCCGGGAGTTCCGGAATGTGCTGGAACGGTTGATCATCCTCTGCGATAAGGAAATCACCGGGAAAGATGTGGCCAGCTACGCCATGCCCATTTCAAGGGAATAGACAACGCTTTTCTGCCTCCCGGGCTTCAGACCATACAGACCCTGAGTCGGAAATATCCCCGAATTTCAGTGAACTCTACAACCGACCTGAGCCTGGAGGTGCTCCGTTGCAGTGAAATCACATGGAATTATTGGATGTCCAAAGACCTTGAAGGCTTTACGGACCTTCGATCTTCCTGTAGAGGCCGGCCAGTCCCCTGCTGCTGACCACCACCTGCTCATAATGCACACGGAGAATTTCCTGCCAGGCTTCATACTCCTCCATCTCCCAGAAACGCTCATGGTAAAAAACGGTGATATAGTCCACCTGAAGGATGCGGTGACCCATCCCCGAGATATCGGGCATACCGCCAGGTCTGTAAGCACGGTCGCCCGTATAGCACTCCGGGAGCGAGGCTGCATCCCAGACAATGGGGAACTGTCCGGCACACTGGGGATTGTTCAGGTGCACAATGGGTTTGTCCACCACCGCGTAGAGCTGGAAATGAAGATGGATCCAGTTATCGGAAGTATTGATGGAAAGAGCGGTGGTTCCCCCCTCCATGTGGGGTGTCATTTCCCTTATCTCCCCGATGTCTTTATTGAGCTTCACATAAAATTCATGGTGGATACTCCTGGTATGAACCATCACCCCCAGCAGAACCGCCACGGTGACCAGCTGCATCCAGCCGGGGACGGACTGGGCCGCCAGCAAGACGGCCAGGCTCATGAAGAAATAGACCCCGAAGCGGTGGGTGATGTTCCCGGCGGAGA
>Ga0180431_10010569_pt1 | contig 10242 bp, 12 predicted proteins | sample SS_ome_11_FD_132459 | JGI IMG/M metagenome (GOLD analysis project Ga0180431, IMG submission 132459) | Hypersaline lake sediment archaeal communities from the Salton Sea, California, USA - SS_1_MS_1 metaG | ecosystem: Environmental > Aquatic > Non-marine Saline and Alkaline > Hypersaline >... | reverse complement strand
AATTTGCTTTTCAGGCATCTGCCAAGTTTCCCACCCTCTGAACCAATGTGCTTTAATTCCACATCTATCTGGTGCTAAAAGAGTCGGTCTAACAGATTTATAACCTGTTGCAATAATGATATCTGCATCAGGTAATTTTTTCTTATCTTTTACTATCATATGTTTCGCTTTTAATTTATTCCATGTATGTTGATTCCTAACACTATCAACAAAATATACTTCATGCCCTAAATCTACAAGTGTATTCCCAGATTTTATTAATGTTAATGAACCTCCATTGTTTCCTAATCCAACATTTCTCAAATCAAAAATTATTCGCATTTATTCTCCTTCCATATTTCTATACCATCAACTGCATTATCACAATTTATAATCATAGTATTCTTCGGATTTATTAATGAAATTGAATCAGAAGATGCAATTTTACCAACTGAAATTACTGGTGTTTCTAAAAGTAATGATAGATAAGTTATATGTGAATCAAATTTACTTATTATAAAATCACAACGCTTTAACAACTCAATGATACAACCTAAGAAAGAAATATTCTGTTTATCTGAAACTAAAAAATCTTCAGTAAACATATTTAAGAAAATACAGAAATATCCCATTTTTTCTAAAGGACTAACTACCTGCATACCTTCACTAAATTTGAAATTTACAAAAATAACTTTATTTGTATCTATATACTCATCAATAAATTCTTTATTTTGCTTTCTTGGTCTAAAATTATAATCCATCAAATCACGAGGAAATTGCCATTTTAATTTATAATAAAAGTTTTCTATATCTGGATAAATATGTTTATCAATTTCAAATCTTTTTTGATATTTCTTATAAAGAGCATCAATTAAAAGATTATATCTTGATATATTAAATTGTTTATGACCAAACCTCACTTGGTCACCAATATCATCAACTGGGATATTCAATGGAACAAAAATATCAGCATACTGACCATACAAATCAAATCTCGAGGGTCGAGTAAAAACAATTATCTTATTTTGTCTTTTCTTTTTCTTTAAGTGAATAATATATGGTGCAAATCTTAAAATTTCCCAATTCAATTCACCGAGAAAAGGTCCAACTAAATATGCATTATTATTTTTCGACTTCTTTAGTTTCTTTACCTGCATCTATAACCTTTTGTAATCTTGAATTTTCTACACTTAACTTATCTACTTCTTCTTGTAACCTTATAACTTCTGCTTCAAATCCCTTTAGAAGACTATGTATAGTTCTAACAGGATAATCCTGAAATATTGGTAGATATTCAAGTTCTATTAATAATCTTTTAGTCCTTTCTAAATTTACTGTATTTGAAACTAACCATGAATTATTCATCTTACTCTCCTTTATACTTATTCAAAAGTTTCTTCATTTTATTAAACAACACTTGACTCTCAATATTATATTTTTTATTTTCAATAAATGTTATAGGTGTCTTTTTGACATTATATGTTATGGTATGTAAATTTTTCTGACATCCAAATTCTAAAACTTCAACATTATATAACAGACCAATATTTGGAATTGCGCTTTGACTTCCACATACAAAAGAAGCTTTTTCCATCAGTCCTAATAACAAACCAATTCGTGAGGAATTTTTACCAACTTCTATTTTTGCCATATCTAAAAACCTATCCTTTTTATCAGAAACATATTCACCTTCTTTACCACAGATAACAAAATTGAAATGTTTATTTAATTCCTCATTTTTATAAATAAGATCATAAAACTCAGGCCACCGTGGCCAATTTCTTTTAAAACCCTTTCTAAATCTAGGTGCTAATAAAACCAATTTTTTCTTATCTGTTGGTAAAAACTTATTAAGTAACTCATAATTTTCGTCTCTTGGGGAATATTTATACATCATCATTTTTCTTGGATACTGGTTTTTATTACAAAATCTTCCTTTGTTTATATTAGGATAAATATGTTGAAGAATATTGAATCTCTTTGAATATTTTTTATAAAAATTATTTGCTAGATTGTTATATTCTTTTATCGGATAATGATTTAATCTAAAACAATTTGGTTGTAAAATTTTATAATCTCCATTAATTTTCAATGGAACTAAGATATCAGCAAGTTTTCCATACATATCAAATCTTTCAGGTCTTGTTAATATTATATATTTTATTTTTTGCTTCCTATGTTTTTTAAATCGTAAGTATGGAAGAATTGGGGCAAATCTTCCACACTCCCAATACATCTCTCCAATAAACGGCCCCATTAAGATAGCTTTTTCCATTACCAATCCCTTATTAATGAAATATCATCATTTATTTTTTTATAAAATGTATCAAAATCCATAGCAGCTATTCCTTTTTCTGCCTTTTCAAATTTAATCAAATTAGCTTTATTTGCTTTTCCTCTATTTCTAGTTAAGATATTACAAACTGAACCAGCCATTTTTCCACAATGAATGCCCAACTTTTGATCTAAACCCATTATATATGGTTTACCTCCAGTTGAAACATCCATCATTCTCCAATATAATTGGTCATGTCTTTTATCATGATTAACTAATTGTTTTAAATTTAAAAATCCCACGTCATCAAAAAAATTTGTACTTACAGACCACAATCCTGAACCGCCTAATTTACCAACCCGTCCTTCCATTTCATCAATTTTAATTCTTGGATTGACTGTATTTTTTATTCCTCCAGGTAATTGACCAATAACTTTAATATTTGCATGATCAGGCGGATTTTTCTTTATAAACTCCCATGCTCTTTTTAATTTTTCATCCCATCCTGGTGTAACAATAACATCATTATCAAGCATTAATAAAAAAGCATACTTATGTTTTTTTGGATCCATTTCATGTTGTTTTCCAAAAAAGTTACAAGTAGATGCTTTACTAAATGCTCTAAATGTTGATTTTTCTGTTGTAAATGTAACTTGTGCTATTTTTCGTTCTCTAAACATTTGATGAAAAAACAAAAAATGCTCATCAAGTAAATAACTCGTAGCATTATCATAAACATATATTTGGTGTGGAAGTGTTGAATGTTTTATCAGTGCTTCTATACATTTAACTGTAATTGCAAGTCTATTCCTAACAGACAAAAATATTTTAACCATCAAATAACTCCTCAACTTCAAAAATTGTTTTACCAATATCAATATTATCATAGCATGGACTAAATTTCTTCGCAGCTGCTTGAGGGCATGGTAATGGACTATGAATATAACATGGGGCACAATGTCGTTTAGCATCTACCCATCTAGCCTTTGGATATGTCTTTAATCTTATATGACCAGGAAAAGGTCCGTATATTCCATAACATGGAACTGATAATGAAGCAGCAATATGATTTAGTGCAGAGTCAGTTGCAATCACACCTTTAGCTAATTGAGTTAATGCAATAGAATAATCTAAACTTTTTGAAAATTGACAAAAATTAAAAACCTTGTCTTGATTTTTTAATAATTGCATAAAATTATCCACATATTCCGCTTGCCTTGGACTATCAGTTAAAACAATTTTATGTGACCGGTCCGTCAGACTGTCAATCATATCAATCCAAAACCTTGGACTTGGGGTTCTAATAGGAGAACTCGCTCTTAGTTGCATTAAAATAAAATCTTCAGGTTCAACATTCCACTCTGAAAGTTTATCAAGACAATATGTTACCTTATCTTCTTTTGCTCGTTGCTTAGGTAATAATAACTCATCCGGGAGATTTAATCCCAACCATTCAGTAAATAAATTATATGCATTTATTTTCTCTGCTAATTTACATCTTTCAATTACACCTTCAAACAATGCATGATAATTAGCTTCTCGAAGACTCTTTAAAGTAAATGGTAAATCAAGAACTTCATCTACACAATCCCAATTTTCAACCATAGATTGATATTGCGGACCACAGGCAAAAGAGATCTCACATGAAGGATATTTTTCTTTTAGATATATCAAATTTGGTTGGATAAATAAGAGGTCACCAATTCCACCTGTTCTAAATATTAATAACCTTTTATCTTCTAATTCTTGACCTCTATATGGTTTGTAAATATTTTTAAATTTGGTAGGGGCGGGTTTTAAAAACTTGCTTTTTCTTCGAGATGGATCAGAAAACAATTGCTGATATACCCCCAAACCCATAATATAACTTACGCCCTTTTTCAATTTCTGTTTCTTAAAAAAATTCTGTGTGAAGTGCATATTCGATAATGATTTAGCAATAATAATGTTTGGAGCATCTTCTTTCAATTCTTCTAAATCTTCAACTATTCTACTTGATGAATCACTCAACCCTAAATTACGCATTTGAGTTCTGGATACTTGCTTAAACTTTTTCTCTGGCATCATCTCGGGTTGCCACTCAAAATTATCTTTCAAAGACATTCTAAATTTCCCTTTCGTTTAATCTGTTTCTTTTTTAGCTTTCCATTGTTTATCTACTGCATCAAAAAATTGTTTCTTCTTATCACCACTCAAATCAGCTGGTGAATTAATATTCCATTTCTTCAACATTTTCTTAAAGAACTCTCGATATTCCTCCTCTGTAATAAGTTGTCTAATAACTTTAACCATATTTTCTTGAACATTAGACATACTATCTGTTGATAACTCATCGAACACAGTTTTATATAATGAATCAATATCTTGATCTGGAACATTATCTATTTTATTTTCAACTTCATCAACTAAATTATCAACAAGGTTCATCGAGTCTTGAATCTTTTGATATTCATCATAATCACCATCTAGAATAATATCAACTAAATCAATGGCTTCTTTGACTCGTCTTGGTTGTCCCATTGGCCCCTCTCCTTGTCCTCTAGCTTGTCGCTGACCTTTTCCTTTCACCTGATCCTCAGGTAAACATTTTTTTCTAACTGGTCACCATCTATAACCAGGTTTGCATTTTTGTTTTTCCATAATTACGCTCCTGCCGTTTTAGCTCTAAATGCCGCCATTCTAGCATTAGCAGCAGTTTGAGCATCACGAGCTCTTGCTAATCTATTTTGAAATGATTTAACTGCTGTTTCTAAAGATTTTACACACCTATTCGGATTTTCAGAAGTAGTACATTTTCCCTTTGCAGCATTAAGTCTTGCAATTGCACCATTAGCAGCAGCTATGACACAATTCGCTTTACAAAAATCTCTCTCATATTTATTCTCAAATTGACGGTAACATCTAGTTTCGTAACAATTAGTCCATTCATTATTAAAATCACCTTTAATATCTGTAGCAGCAATATGACCATCAAATTGCTCTTGCTGTAACATATTTAAATACTTGTCAACCTTCATTTTATCCCCCGATATAGGTTCCCATACTTTTTATATCTGCCATTGTTCTAACTAGTAACCCGTTTGCTACACAAGTCAGTGGATTTTTAGCTCGTCTAATTTCAGAAACCTCAAATGGAAGTTCCTGAGAGGCAATTACAGTTTTAAATAGTTCTGTAAAACCTTTTGGTAATGTTGATCCTCCCGAAATAACAATTGGAATCGGTTCATCAATTTCAATATCCACTTTATCTTCAAACTCTTTAACAATCTTCTTGACTGTATAATCAATTAAAGCTCTATGGTAGTAAAACAAAGCTTCTAGTGCTCTTCTAGTCTTTTTATTCTTAATATCAACACTACCAGTTAATTGCATATATTTCTCTTTGATGTTTGTAACTCTATTAGGAACCATATCTAAATCTTTTGCAACTTGTCTATCAATCCAATCCCCAGCTCTAGCAGTTGAAAATTTAAGAGCTTCAATTCCTTTATAAGATACAACAACATTTGCCATACCTGCACCAAAACTAATTCCAATACCTGAAAATTTCTCTTTTGCACATTCAGAATAAACAATCGCCATAGCTTCATTAACAGAAGTATGATTAACACCAATCTTATTTAAAATTCTAGCAAAAACATTTTCATGGTATGTAATAGATCTTTCTTCATCAATTGCTTCAGCTGGTATAGAATAGGAACAATATACTTCATAATTTTTTGTGTCACCAATCAAATCTTTTAGCATTAAAGATAGAACATCAATCGCCGCAATTTCTTTTGGTGAAATCAATCCCTTCTCCATTGGTCTTGAAACTTCTTTGCCAAAAATATTTGCAAATTCAAAAGCATCAGAACCAATGATAAAAAGTTCATTATCACTTCCTTCTACATAACTTATACTACTCAATTCGTTTAATGAAACATCTTCACGTTCAACTTCCAAAAAGACATTTCTGGTTATTTTAATATCATCTGAATCTGATCTAGAAATAACTAAATGCATAGTTCCAATATCAAGACCAATAGCAACAACAGGACTTTTCACTTTTTCTTCGGTTTTATTTTCTGACATTTCTTTCCTCCACTACTTCTTCTTTATAATACTTGATAACATATCAGATACGTCATCAAGATCATTAGATTCTTGTTTAACACTCTTTAAATTTTTTGTTTCTATTTTCATCTCACTTGTATCAATATCAGGAATAAAAGATTCTACTTTATCAATTTCATCTTTTTCTTTTATCTCTGTATGTCTTTGTGGAGACGAAATTTTCTGAGTCAACAGTTTTTCAATCCTACCAAGTCTATCAGTAATTTGTTCTTTTTCTGAATCTAAATTTCCATCTTTTTTCATCGCCAAAGTAGCAACAACCCCTTCTATTCTAGATATTCTATCAATAAGTTCTGGGTCTTTAGTATTCTTCTGTTTCTTTTCCTCAAAATCTTCTTTTTTATATATTTCTTTGCGCCCTTTTTTAGTAGCAACTATTTCATAATCAGGAATATCAGATGATTTCAAATACATAACCACAATTCGCATATCAACTTTAGATATATCGACTTCAACAGGAGTTCGGCAAGTTGGTATACCAGGTATATTAACAACATAACCAGGCTTTTTAATTTTCAAAATTATCATTATATTCTCTTTAAATACTCTTCAATTTGATTATTTTTTGTAAAGTCATTTTCAGGTGTTGAACTTATTGGATTTTCAGTACTAAGAATTTGTTGAATAAATATTTTTTGATCTGGATGAACAAGTAATTCTGCTTCACCCGCTTGAGTAATCCACTTAAATGTTCTATGCTCATGAGATAATTTTACCTTTTGATCTGGATCTTTCATTTCACATAAATAATTATAACAAATACTCTTTCTCTTACCTCTATCCGCTATATATTCAAAACGACCTAAAAACTTAACAGGTTCAACATCTAAACCGGTTTCTTCTTTTACCTCTCTTTTTAAACAAGGAATGATTTTTTCATTTGGACCTTTATCACATTTACCTCTAGGAAATTCAAAATGAAGCGGCCAATGATCTTCAACAGCTCGTTGAATCAACAATACTTTTCTTTCCCCATTTTCATCTTCTTTCATTATTAAACCAGCGGCAACATTAACTGTTTCTTTGACTTTATCTTCATCACCAATCATTTCAAGATGATCTCGTAATCTTTTCATTAAATTCATCATAGCTATGTCCTCTCGTAAACATATAACTCTAAAATCATCCCTTTCTCTAATGTAACATAATCACGACGTATTACAAGTGTCCACCCATTATCAGTTAAATAATAATGATCACGATAATTTAACGTTCCATATTTAGAGTTAACAATTAATATTTTTGGATCCACTATTTGTTCAGGTATAGAAATATATAAATCAGCAGTAGAATCCGCCGCTTCAAATTCTGATACTTCATGAAAATATCTAGTCTTCCATATAAAATCACCAACAAACCTTGTTATGCAGGTTGTATCATCGGGGTCTAAATAACCTAAATTTTCACTATTTGTTTCAGATTCTAATCCCCAATCCCATGAAAAATTATACAACATTCTATTATCTGGTGGTTGATAATCGTTATAAGCAGAATATGCAGATCCATATCTAAATTCTACATCAGCTTCTTCTGCTAAATAATCAGATTCAATTATAAGATAATTTGGAATTTCAATCTCATAATTAACTGTTGATGATAATTTCCACTCAGCAATATTATCAGTTCCACCATATCTATTACTAGCATCAGCAAGATTTATTAATGATATTTGTGGTTTAACACTCAATGGTAAAACTAATTCATTTCTTGCAGTTGATCTTACTAACCTATCTGAAGCATTCGCTGTTGACCAATCAAGTGAATATGTTTTTCCTGTATATGGATTTACATATCTGTAATTTACAAATGAGTCAGGAAGAATTATAAATGATGAAAAAAATCTAGGATATATAATTCTGTTTAAACCACCAAACATATTTATATGTAACATTCGTAAATCACAATATTCATAAAAGCTATTAAGTAACATTATCAATTCAATTTCGCCTTTAATTCTAATGAAACCTGCATGAACTATTAAATGTTGATCTCGATAAATTGGATCAAAAAGGCGTTTAATCATTGTGGGTGCTAAATTTGGATATCTCCAATATTGCATTCCTCCGGCATTCGCATCAGCAGGAGAAAACTCTCCAGATGGATTTAAAATTAATGCTGGCAACATTGGTCTATCTGTTTCACGATCATATTGACAAACTTTACTAATATATTCAACTGCTTTATCATAAGTTCCAACAACTCTATATTCAAATCTTGGATATAAATAAGCCGAAAAATACTCTAGCATATCATTATAAAAGTTAGCAAACACGTTATGTATAAAATGATAACGTTCTCTTAACTGACTCATTTATTAATCCTCGTTAGTGGGATTTATTCTTCTTCTGATAATTTGATAATTTTATCAGATGACCCTCTAGTTTCACGACCAGATTGAAATTCTAAATTACTTTCTTGATGAAATTCACTTAATATATCCAATGCTGGCGTGGTGGCAATTTGTAAACCACTAGTTCTAACTATTTTTTTATTAAGACGTTTTAAAACATTATGTCGTTCTGTTATAATAAATATAAATTCATCAATATATGAATTGAGAGTAAATCCATATATATTTAGCGTATCATATATATCTTTATCAAATAATTCTAATTTAGACAACACTATAGTTTCATTCAAAACAAAAGATACATCATGAGTATAATCATCTTTAATCTTTTCAAATTGGTTTGATATATCTAATGTATTCTTTCTATAATTATGTAATTGAATAAAGGTTTCACAAAACTTAGAAGACTCTAAATTTTTGAACATATTTATTTTAACATTATGTTTAAACTTACTATCTGAAAAATCAGGATCAACTCTAAATAATAAAAAAGTTGATTTTTTATCAAAAAATATACCTATATTATAAAATCCATCTAATATTGGTATTCTCATATTATAACTTCGGTTAAATGATTTTCCTAATTTTAATGACATTCGTTATTCCCCTATAAATTTAAACTGTTCCATTCGTCTGATTCATCAGTTTCTTCTGATGTAGTAATAAGTATATTATCTTTTTCCATTTGTTCACTCTCTACCAAAGTAGCAAAATGAGTAAAGTTTGATTTCATATTTGTATCTGTGTTGACATCCCAAACATATAGAGCTTTTACAATATTTTCATCAAACTCATCTAATGGAAACAAATTTTCTTTAAAATTATATTTATCAAATTGTAATTCTTTAATATGTTTAATGAAATCCTCTTGATACTTTTCTGGAATATCTTGTTTATATTTTTCAACCCATCTTTGTAATGGAGTTATTTTTTCCATTTTGATGGTTTTCTGAACTTTCTTCTCTTCTATAAAATATTTTAAAACTTCATCTGAAATTTGATTGCTTTCTTTATAATTTTCTACTAATTCTTTATTTTTAAAATCAAATCCCATCTTGAAATTCACTTCCGCAGGAATGAACTCATTTATAATTTGTTCTAAATTAAACTTATTCTTGGATGGTAACTTGACCTCTCCAGCTTCATATGAGTTATCATGTAAATCTTTAATCAGTGGCCAATCACCAACCGCTTCTTCAACAAAACTTAAAATTTCTTGTTTAGTTACAGGGTTACAACTATTATCTTGTAATAGTGTTTTATACTTATCAAATACACCATCTTTATCAAAAGAAATATATCTATTCTCAACTGCTGAAAGTAAATCATTTTTACTAAGTTGATGTATATAACTAAAACAGAAAATATCCATACAAGATCTAAGATATAAATATACAATTGCTTTATTCTCATATGCATTTCTTAATTTTGATTCTAATCTTCTTCTTACAGTTCTCATATATGCCATAACTAAAAGAAGATCTTTTGCAAATTCAATATTTTTCTCATTTGGTTTTCCATT
>Ga0180431_10010568_pt1 | contig 10242 bp, 8 predicted proteins | sample SS_ome_11_FD_132459 | JGI IMG/M metagenome (GOLD analysis project Ga0180431, IMG submission 132459) | Hypersaline lake sediment archaeal communities from the Salton Sea, California, USA - SS_1_MS_1 metaG | ecosystem: Environmental > Aquatic > Non-marine Saline and Alkaline > Hypersaline >... | reverse complement strand
GTCGGTATCGTACACGACTGCTACGTCGGCATATCGATCGCTGACGATGGCATCTCGTTCAACCCCCACTTGCCGGAGCGCTTCCGTCGCATCAGCCTGAGCATAAAGTATCGCGGCAGGTGGATCGCCCTCACCGTTACCCCAGACAGATTCTGGGTTGGGTTGGAAACTCAGGCCAAACATGGTTTGGTATTCGAGTCAGGTGGAGCGGAATACGAGGTGGATCCGGGGGAAGTGGTGGAAGTGGAGATCTGAGTGCAGATTTCAGAGTGCAGAGTGCAGCACATTCTGCACTCTGCACTCTGCATTCTACTTGATCGCGATCTGGCGCTTCTTGGCCTTCTCGGACTTCGGAAGATTGACCTTCAACAGGCCTTGCTCGAACTTGGCCTCGACCTTGTCTGAGTCGACACTGCGAGGGAGCTTGAAGGTCCGCTCGAAGCTGCCGTAGCTACGTTCTACCAGATGGTAGTTGCTCTCAGCGTCACCCTCTTCGTGCTCCTGCTTCTTCTCGCCAGAGATGGAAAGCACGCCGTTCTCGACCGATACACTTACATCCTCGGAACTCATTCCGGGAAGCTCGACAACCACGTGGAGACCGTCCTCATCTTCACTAACATCGGTCACTGGAGACCAGGACAGCGAGAAACGGCCACTGTTGGAATCAAACAGACGATCGAAGCGTCCAAATACATCGTTCCAGGCTACGGGTGCGCGCCTAGCGGTCCAGACTGCTGGGTAATAAGCCATCGTAACACCTCCAAAAATCTACTGATTCGTTGTTTGTCTTGGTGCGGCGTGTTCGCCGCTTTTGCTGATGCCATTGTATTGCATCGGAGATGCCAGGATATTACTGCCATTACAGCAGTTATTGTTGGAACCCGGCAGCAATAGCCGCCATTATGGCAGTTGTTGACAGCAGGAGAGGCAGGGGCGCGTGTGGGGCAACCAATTCGCTGCCGTTGTCTGCGTTTTTCCGCGTCTGTCCGTAGCCAAAACGCAGGGGGCTAATGTGTACGTTGGATGAACTACACGACTCTCGCCGCCTCCCGAATATCCTCCAGTGCCATTTCCATCCGGTCCAAATGTGTACGGAACGACAGTACGCAGATCCTGAGCGTAAACAGCCCCTCGAGGGTAGTGCCGGTGATGTACACGCGGCCAGGCACGTTTATGCGGTCGAGAAACTCCCTGTTGAGCCGGTTCAGCTCAGCCTGATCCAGCCCAGGACGATTCAGTCGGAATGCAAGAAGGGAAAGCTGCGGTTCGGCGACGATCTCGATGTCGTCGATCTGCCTCAGCTGTTCAGTCGCCCAGCGAGCGAGATCCAACTTCTCGTCCAGGTTGCGGCGGAACGGTTCGATTCCATTCACCTTGATCGGTAACCACGCACGAAGGCCACGAAACGAGCGAGACAACTCGGGCGACAGCTGACAGAAGTCGACAAAGCTTTCTTCCTCCTGCATGGGAGGCATGTAGTCGGCAAAGACAGAATGTGCGCGCTCTAGAGCTGAACCGTCGCGTACCAGAAGCGACCCCGTTCCGTACGGGAGGAAAAGGCCTTTGTGAGGATCGAGCGTCACCGAATCCGATCGCGCAATCCCACGCATGACCAACCGGCCGCGTTCCGTAAGCATGAAGAACCCACCGTACGCGGCATCAACGTGCATCCACATCTCAGCTTCATTGGCAACGTCAGCCAGCGCTTCTAGATCGTCTACCGCACCTGTGTTGGTCGTGCCGGCATTCGCGACAATGAGGAACGGAACGAGCCCGGCGTCTCTGTCTGTGTCTATCGCCGAGCGTAGAGCATCGACTCTAACCTTGAAACACTCATCAGAAGGAATCGACCTGACACGATCGGTCGGAAAACCCGCCAAGACAGCGGCTTTCGACACCGAGTGGTGAGCTTGATCTGATGTGTAGATCGTGCCGCTCAGGAAGTCGTCCGGCAGCTTATTCCTTCGCGCGGCGACTATGGCGGAGAAGTTCGCAAGTGAGCCGCCACTGGTGAGCACACCGGCTGAGCCGCGGTCGTAACCAACGATCCCACAAAACCACCGCACCACGTTCGCCTCGAGCTGCGCCAAACCGGGTGCAGCGACCCAGACTCCGACATACCTATTGATTGCACTAGAGATGAGTTCTGCCACCGCGGTGTGGGGAACTCCACCTCCTGGTATGTACGCCAGATAACCAGGACCGGCGGTGTTGAAGCTCTTCGACAGAGCTTTGTCGAACAGCAGGTCGAGGACGGCGTTGAGCGGAGTACCACGCTCCGGGATATTCTCTACGAGAGAGCGTGCCAACTCTTGCCCACCATCCGAATAGGCAGCGGGCTGTTCGTTCAAGGAGTCTATGTGTGGTACTATTCTGGCCATCGCCGCATCGATGGCTGCCCGCAATTCCTCGCCGGTCAACTCGAGCGACTTACCTGCTGGTTCAATATTCAATTCGAATCGCCTGTTTCCTGACATCCCTTCGTACCGGCACGCTTGTTCGTGCGCTAAGACGAAGATTATCCAATCGACACTCCTGGGTGACAACCACCATTCTACTAAAGCGTGCGCAAGCAACGAAAGTACCTAAGGTAGTGTTGCACCGTACCAGGCTGTAATTTCTCAACCGCAGTTCAATCCTCACCCATCAAGTCGAAATACAGGAGTGTTTGTATGTCACGGACACTAATCGCTGTCGGCGTGGCGATGCTGATTGTTACTAGTCCTATGACGGCACAGACAAAGCCAGCTGAGCGCCCGTTTGGGACTCAACGAGAGCAGGCTCTGCTGCAACAACAGTGGCTGAGCCAGAGACTCGAAACGGTTCTGCCAATGCTCATGCGCGAGCACGGCATCGAGATGTGGGTAGTTCCAATGAGGGAATACAACGAAGACCCGGTGTTCCGTGCGCTTGTGTCACCCACGACGTTCGGAGCGCGCCGCCGAACGATCTACGTGTTCCACGATCGTGGCCCGGAGCACGGGGTTGATCGGCTGGCACTGGGAGGCACGTCGCAAGGCGGTCTCTATGAGGCTGTCCGTGGTGCCGTGACGACCGCTGACGGGCGTCAGCAGGAGCTCTGGGGATATGACCAATGGGAGATGTTCGCCGAGTTAGTTCGAGAGAGAAACCCACGGACAATCGGTGTAGACATATCCCGTGAACATGCATTCGCCGATGGCCTGACGGCCGGCGAATGGGAACAGATGCAGGAAGTGTTGGGACCGGAACTGCTCAGCAGAGTGGTGCGTGCGCAGCTACTACCGATCGACTATCTGTCGACGCGTGTGCCGGACATGCTGCCGGTGTTCCAGAAGATGATGGTGTTGGTACACGAGATCATTGGGACCGCATTCTCGAACGAGGTAATCCTACCCGGTGTCACAACTACCGAAGATGTCGTCTGGTGGATGCGTCAACGGATCAACGACTATGGACTGGGTACTTGGTTCCAACCTTCGGTCGATGTACAGCGCCATGGCGGCGTGACGGACACCGGTCCGCACTCTCCAGTGATCCAACGCGGCGACGTGCTCCATTGCGACATCGGAATCATTGCCTTTGGCCTCCACACCGACACCCAGCATATGGGATACGTGTTACGCCCCGGCGAAACAGATGTGCCTGAGGGATTGAAACAGGCACTGCGCAACGGAAACAGGCTACAAGACATCGCCATGGAAGAGATGCAGATCGGCCGCACAGGGGACGAGGTACTCGCAGCGACTCTAGCGCGTATGCGCGAGGCTGGAATCGAAGGTTCGGTGTATAGCCACCCTATCGGAGACCACGGACACGCTTCGGGTGCGATAGTCGGACTATGGGATCGGCAGGACGGCGTGCCCGAGCGGGGTGACGTACCGCTTCGCGCGAATGTGTACTATGCCGTCGAGTTGAGCGCCACCACTCCGGTTCCGGAATGGGACGGTCAGCGGGTGCGAACTGGCCTAGAGGAAGATGCGGTACAGACTCCCGAGGGACCGATGCAGTGGATTCTGAAACGGCAGACGGAATACCACATAGTCCGATAACGTGACGAAGATCAGCGACCTCGCGACCCCCGCCCTCCTGTTGGACCTCGACAAGCTCGAGCCCAACCTGGAGGGCATGGCGGTTCGCGCTCGCTCACTCGGAGTGGCACTCCGTCCTCACATCAAAACGCATAAGTGCCTCGAGATAGCACGGCTCCAAAGCTCACTCGGCGCCACTGGCATCACCGTCTCCACTCTGCACGAGGCGAACGTGTTCGCCGAGCATGGCTTCAATGACATAACCTGGGCGTCGCCTGTGAGCTTTGGACGCATTCGTGAAGCACAGGCCATCGCGGAGCGAGTGACGCTGCGGGTTCTTGTCGATTCTCCGGCAGCGTTGGAGCAGATCAGGCTTTCTGGACATCGTTTTCATGTGTGGCTCGACGTTGATTGCGGTTACCATCGCACCGGAGTGGATCCCAATGGAGGTCTTGCACTGAGCCTGGCGCGTGATATCCACAAATCTCCGACGCTCAATTTCGACGGGATCCTCACTCACTCGGGGCATGCGTATCACGCTACGACAAGAGCAGATCTCGAGCAGATCGCGGAAGACGAACGGCGCGTGATGGTCGAGTGCGCTGACCGACTGAGATCGGAAGGCCGGGTGGACGTATCTCGCGTGAGCGTAGGATCGACCCCCGCCATGAGCGTCGTGCAGAATCTAGATGGTGTCACCGAAGCAAGACCAGGCAACTACGCATTGTACGACTATACACAGGCGGTTCTGGGGTCATGTGATGTAACGGACTGCGCGCTCACGGTTCTTGCTAGCGTGGTATCATCACAACCGGGATCCGACCATTCGGTTGTTGACGCCGGTGCGCTCGGGCTGTCCAAGGACCTCGGCCCCGACAAGCTCGAGCAACCCACCGTGGGCGAGATATTCGAAAACTACTCGGATGGCACGTTGCTTCCAGACAATCGAGTCGTGTCTGTGAGCCAAGAACACGGCATTGTGAGCGGCAAGCTGCGGGTCGGCGAGAAGGTGAGGATTCTACCCAACCACTCCTGTCTGACGGCAGCGATGTACGACGAATATCATGTGGTTCGCGGGGAAGAAGTGATCGACAAATGGAAGATCTGGAGAGGGCGGTGAGAATGTCCAATGTCCAACTTCCAATTACCAATGTCCAAGTGATAGTGTCGCCCAGTTATAGTCCGATCACTTGGATATTGGAAATTCCGTGTTGGATATTGGTGATTCTACCGTCTCATCCGTTCCACTAGCGCGTCTATGTAACCCTCGGGGAAAACGCTGCCACCTTTGAGGACATCTCGGTGCGCATCGATCGCATCGGCGACTTCCTCGAAGCTACGCGGTACCGGTACAGCGGCACCCGCTGCGGCATCTCTGTTCAGTGAGGAAGTCCGTTCCAGCAACGCGTCCAGATCTTTAGTGTCGTGACCCAAAACCATTGCCAGCGCGGCACCAGCCATCAGCAGGTGTGGAAGGCCGGACCCATCGGGCAGTCGAAATTCCACTGTGGGTTTACCTACCGTACGCCCACGCGCGTCAGTAGGAACTACCGGGAGTCGGACTAACGCAGAACGATCAAAATCCCCCCACACTATCGAGTTGGGCGCTTCCTTGGCTTGGAGCAGCCTTGCAAACGAGCCCTCCACCCTGTTGCCGAATGCCATCAAAGCGCCCCCCACCTGAACCAACCCACCAATGAGCCATTTGGCAGGGTCTGTCAGTTCGCCGTTTTCGCCGCGCACGTTCAAGTGATCACCACCTTGGTGGAACGCGAAATGGAAGTGCAGGCCGTTGCCGGCATGACCTTCCAGCATCATCGGCGCGGTAGTGAGGCGTTGTCCTTCTCGATGCGCGAGATTTCGGAGTACCCACTGAGCCAACAGGATGGCGTCAGCTGCATCAGGCAACGGCTGCTCCGCCATCTCGATTTCGTGCTGTTCCCAGATCACCCCGTGAGCTTCTCGTGCCTCGATGTAGCCCGCCTCACTATGACCGTATTTGATGGATACCCCAATATCTCCAAGGATCGCCATCGCCCGCCTGCGCAGACCCTCCCCGAACACGAATGGAGACACGGCGTGGTATCCCCGGTCGTCGGCTCCGTAGATGTCGGATTCGTCTCTGCGCTTGCCGAGGAAATACTCGACTTCCCCCAATCCCCAAAGCTCAACCCCGGTTGCGGCTCTCAGGAAATCGTAAGCACGGCGGATGATTGTGTCGGGTGATTCGGGAAGAGGCGAACCGTCCGGTGCAGCGTGACCGCACAGGAGAACAAGGGTCTCTCTTGGCGAAAACGGGTCAACAAAGGCACTCTCGACCCGAGGCCGCAACACAATGTCGGAAGCCTCAGGTCTGATACGAGTGTCCCTGAAGAGATTGGAGCCGTCCGCCCGCTCACCTCCCTCGATGATGTCAACCAGATGCGACCTGTTGCGCGGGACGAAGTCGAGCGTCTTGAGCCAGCCGTCTCCGCCCACGTGCATGAGGCTCACTAGTTGGATCTTGCGTCTCTCCACCAAAGCGACGAGATCATCCACAGACCACTTGTCTCTGGGTTTTCCAATCTCCCTTACGAGTTCCGGCCGTGCCTGTATTGTCTCGGCTGAATCTGTCGTGATTTTCATTTCCAAACCTTCTCCAAGAACTCCCGGACCTCCGGTACACCTCCCTGAAGCACCAGGTACCCGTCGTGAGGTTCGCGTTCAGTGGTTTCGCCCGCGATCGTCGTTGTCATTAAATCTCGCACTGCATCCGGGTTTTCGGGATACATCCCCAAGGCCCACCCCAGCTTAATGTACGCGACTTCAGGCAACATGTTCTCCAGCGGAATCACGCCCAGCCCCAATATCTCGCGCCCCGTCTCGTAGACGTGCATCTGCACGAATCCCCAGAGCGTTTGGAGAGTCATGTACACCTGAACACCCTCGTCGCGTGCGCGCTCTAGCGCCGGATAGGTCTTCCGATTCACATGTCCCAAGCCGGTGCCCGCGATAATGACTCCCTTGTACCCGTTATCAATCAATGAGTCCAGGACGTCGGCGCGCATTCCCGGGTAGTAGTAAAGGAGTGATACACGCTCCTCGAACACGGGATTCACCTCCGACCCGCGGTCCTGGCGTCGCGTGAGGAAGTCGTCTTTGAGTGGCGTGATCTTGCCCTTCTCCACCATGGCTAAGGGGATGTCGCCAAGCGTCCTGAAAGTACTGCGGTACGAGCTGTGCATTTTCCTTACTCGGGTACCGCGATGGAGCAAATTGTACCGGTCCGACGTTGGACCGAACATGCAAACCAACACTTCGGCAATCGGACCGTGCGCGGCGGCCCAAGTTGCGTTGATGAGATTTTGCGCTGCGTCCGAAGACGGGCGATCTGACGATCTTTGACTGCCGACCATTACGATGGGCACGGCCGGCCTCTGCACCATGAAACTTAGCGCTGCAGCCGTGTGGTGCATCGTGTCGGTTCCGTGCCCGATCACAATTCCATCGTAACCATCCGCGATCGCCTCACCAGTTTTCTCGGCCAGAATGACGTACTGCTCAGGTCCCATGTTCTCTGAGAACACTCCGAACAACTTCTCGGTCTCCAGGTTGCAGATGTCAGCCAGCTCTGGGACCGACCCATACAGTTCGCCGGGGCTGAACGCCGGTATCACCGCACCGGTTCTGTAGTCGAGGCGTGAAGCAATAGTCCCGCCGGTGCCGAGCAGCTTGACCCGAGGGTAGTCGGGGTTAACGGGAAATTCCTTCTCGGGGATCTTGTAGTGTGCCTCTTTGTACCCGCGTTTCTCCAGTTTGGTGATTGTGTCGTAGCGGAGCCCTACGTTGTATCCGCTAACGAGCTTGAGCACCAAATGATCTGCATCGCTGGTCTCAGAACGAGGCAACACGAGGCCTTCGAAATCGCCCCGAGTGGTACGAGCCACCACCTCACTCCACACTGGTATGTCGAACCGTTTCATCAACTCGAGGCAGGGCCCGCGGTATCCCTTGAACCGATCGTCCGAACCGCTCATTAGCAGTCTCCCTTCACTACCTCACCCAACTCGTCTCTGAGAAGTTCAGAAACTCTTGTGGGATCGAGTTTTCCCAGGAAACGCCGCATGAGAACGCCCATTCCCCACCGAACCAAAGTCTCCAAAGACCTGCCGGGCATTTCGGCTATCTTCTCCGCAACCTCTTCGAGTCCTGAGGCAAGTACATCGAGGTCGTCCGGACCGCGCCGATAACGCGCAACAATCTCCTCGGATGATTCGTTCTCGGATTTCCGGAGAAGAGCGTCGAGTACCTGCTCCGTAGCCTCCAGTCGTATATCAGTCACCTCCAAAGCTCTCACCAGGGGCGAAATCGTCTCGGGCGCGGGCAGAGCCACCTGTCCGATTTGTCTGGTCCAATGAGGAATTCGTTTCCTGAACGCGTTCGCCAGCCGGACGGCGACGTGTCCGCTCCGCGGGTCCAGCGCGTCGTACAGGTCGGCCCAACGTGATCTAGCTAAATCCCGCGCCGCCGAAGCGTTGAGGTCCAGTTTCATGTAGCGCTCTTCGCGATCCCATGGAGTCTCAGGCAGGCCGGATTTTACCTCCGCTATCAGAGAATCCGAGATTGGTATCGGCGGCGTGTCAGTGTCGGGGTACATGCGGTCCGGACCCGGCAGTATGCGCTCGAACCCGGTGGTGCCGTCCCTGAAGGCTTGCCGAGTCTCGGCGGGAACACCGAGCAGTGCGTCCTGCGCACGGAGGAACAGTTCCCCTACCGCCGTAGGAGCGTCTTCTTCGGGCGCCCATACGACCACCAACGCATCGCCCGAATCTGCTTTCAGCTGCTTGCTCAGACTGCGCCATTGCTGTGGGTCGAGACCGTAATCCCTAATGTCGGAGTGAATCATGAACGGACGATCCACTACGCAGGCAACGACGCGCACGCGGTCGGCAAATTCTCTCGCGAATGTCACACCCGGCTGGGTGCGATAGCTCAATAGGCCTCCGAACCCAGGAAGCCTCACGGCACATATCTTCTCGCCCTTCTGATATGCCTGGCGAATGGGCGCAAAGTCGCAGTCGCATAGTCTCTGCCCGGCATCGACGACGAGATCAGACACCTGCCAGGGAAGACCCTGCACCGGCAGCATCAAAATCTTGCCTTCAACCCCACGTTTCTCTAGTTCAGCCTTGATCCGGAGCAGGTTTAGCTGGCGGAATGCCTCTATATGGACGAGCAGGGGCAATCCGCTGTGATTGTCGACGCCCTTGATCTCGACGCGCCTGCCGCCTGCCACGGAGACGTTCACATCCTGTCTTGCAGCGCCGGGTCCACGCAGCACCTTCCCGGTAGCCTGAGCAACATGCGCCAACAGGCGTCCACCGGCCTGAAGTTCCCACGGAGTGAACAGGTCGGGCTCTGTGACAGTTTCTATCAGCGGCATGCCCAGACGGTCGGTGCGGAAGGTGATGCGGTGACCGATATCCGATACTTCGCGGCAGGAATCTTCTTCGAGAGAGAGTTGTCTGATTCGCAATTCCCGGTCCACGCCCAGCTCGGGCACCTTGAAAGGTATCGAACCGGTAAGTCCCACCATTGCAGTGCGCTGGAATCCCGTCGGGATAGACCCGTCGAGGTACTGCTTGCGCATCACGTGCAGCTCGGATACCAGATTCAGGTTGAGGAGCTGCGAGATCTCTACAGACCCCCGCACCGCTTCCATGTCGATTTCGAACGGCGGAGTGTCGTCCATCTCGTAGGTGCACACCGACCCTCGTTCCAGTCTGTAGACGATCTCCTTCTTCGTTTTGAACTCCATGAGCGCCGTACCGTCGTACTCGCCCAACTCGCTCAGCGTTGGCCTCATATGCCGCAGCACTTCGGCGTCGTAATCCTTTCTGTTCCGACCGGCGGGGCACCGACAGAACAGCTTTGAACGAGTCTTGAGCTGCTGATGCACTTCGAGGCCCGACAAAAAGCCGAGTTCATCGTAGTCCGCGGGAGTCAACTCTCCGAACGCCGCGTCCGGAAAATCCAACGGAGGATCGGTCCGGGGATTGTGGTCGCCCGGAGGACGCGGACCGGTCTGATCGTTGTTTGATTTTGCAGTCATTTCACTCTTGTCGAAAAGCAGGTGGGAAACGTAGTGGGTGGCAGGCAGGAGGGGCAATGGATCTTAGAGTGAACAATGCAGAATGCAGAGTGCAGAACTGTTCTGCAATTTGCCTGACCGCCTGACCGCCCGTCCGCCCAG
>Ga0180431_10010566_pt1 | contig 10243 bp, 5 predicted proteins | sample SS_ome_11_FD_132459 | JGI IMG/M metagenome (GOLD analysis project Ga0180431, IMG submission 132459) | Hypersaline lake sediment archaeal communities from the Salton Sea, California, USA - SS_1_MS_1 metaG | ecosystem: Environmental > Aquatic > Non-marine Saline and Alkaline > Hypersaline >... | reverse complement strand
TGTCGCGTCAGGTAGGCACGAAGCTGGAACTGTCGCTCGACGCGGTCGAGTACCGGCCGAAGGTTCGTTTTGTGTCGCCCAACGACGACGTCACGCCGGGCGCCACCGTCGACGCCGTACCGGGCGACGGCGGTACGCTTGCGGTCTCCTTCTCCGAAACGGACGGCGGAGGCGTCTACCAGGCCCTGCTCACAAAAGCCGACGGCAGCGAGGAGCGCCGCCGGTTCGCTTTCAATGTCGACACGGCGGAGGGCGACCTGAAGACGATGTCGCGAGGCGATCTGGCGGAGCGTCTGGCCGGCCTGCGGTACGAGTACCGCCAGGCGGCCGACTTCCAATATACCGTCGGCGAAGAAGACGGCTACAACATCAGCGACTGGCTGCTCTATTTGCTGATCGTGTTGCTGATCGGCGAGCAGATCGTGGCGTGGTGGGCCAGCTACCATCCGGCGGCCCGGTCCGAGATCAAGATAAAGGGAAGAACGTCGCCGCTCGTTGCGCGCCGGCAAGAAGTCCCCACCGGAGGAGGCGTGTCATGACCGTCTCCGGTTTCTCAACGCTGGCCGACGGGATGCTGTTTGCCCAGGGACTCATGCACACGACGTTCGAATGGGGACGCATCCAGACGAACGCCGATTGGATCTTGCCGATCGCCGCGCTGGTTGCCGTCTTGACGTTTGTCCGCTGGATGTACCATCATGATGCCGCCGACTGGCACCCGGCACTGGGGTGGATGCTGACCGTGCTGCGAACCCTGGCGTTGCTTGGTCTATTGGTCCTCTACCTGCATCCGCAGTGGCGCACGGAACGCGAGTTGGTCCACAATTCCCGGGTGTTGCTGCTCGTCGACACCAGCCTGAGCATGGGGTTGACCGACGCGGAAACGGCGTCGTCCGGCGCGCCGAAGAGCCGTGCCCGACAGGTGGCGGCAGCCCTGGCCGATACCGATCTGCTCGAACAGCTTCGCAAGACTCACGACGTGACGGTGCTACAGTTCAGCGCGGGACTCGACCGCGACAAAGTTGTGTCGCTCGCCAAGCTTCCGCCGGCTCCGGCGCCCGAGGATGACACCGACATGCAGCCCGGCGAAGGGCCTCCGGCCGAGGATACCATCGAGTGGGAGCAGGTGCTCGCGCCGGGCGGCGGAGAAACGCGGCTCGGCCAGGCGCTGCGGCAACTGCTCAGCGATGAGAGCGGCGCGCCCCTGTCGGCGATAATCCTGCTTAGCGACGGCGGCCAGAACGCCGGCCTGGCCCCGGATGCGGCCATCAAGCTCGCCCGAGGCGAGGGCATTCCGATCCACACCGTCGGGCTCGGTAGCGAGAAACTGCCGGCCAACGTCCGGGTGAGCGATCTGGTCGCTCCGGCCCGCGCGTATCCGGGCGATCGCTACGCGGTAACCGGATTCGTGCAGGCCCAGCGATTGGCCGGCCGGGTGGTCGAGGTGCAGCTTCTCTCTCGCGCGGGCGACGACAACGCCGAGCCGGGCACCGGAGTTATCGAAGAACGCCGCCAGGTAACGCTCGGCGCCGACGGCGAAGTGGTGCCGGTGAAGTTCGACCTTGAACCCGAGAAAGCCGGCCGCCTCACGCTCTGCTTCCGCATCAAGCCGGTAGAGGCTGATCGCGATGAGGGCGACAACTTTCGCGAAGCAGACATTGAAATCGTCGATCGCAAGAATCGGGTCCTAGTGCTCGCCGGTGGGCCGATGCGCGAGTATCGCTTCCTCCGCAACCAGTTGTACCGCGACCGCTCGACCACGGTCGATGTGTTGCTGCAATCGGGTCAGCCGGGCATGTCTCAGGACGCCGACACACTGCTCGACGACTTTCCCATCACGCGGGAAGAAATGTTCCAATACGACTGCGTGCTGGGGTTCGATCCCGACTGGCAGGCATTGGATACGGCGCAGATCGACCTACTGGAAACCTGGACCGCGGAGCAAGGCGGAGGGCTGATCGTGGTGGCCGGGCCGGTCTATGCCGGGCGAACCGTCGGCGGCTGGGTCGAGGATCGCCGCATGAGCAAGATTCGAGCACTCTACCCGGTCGAGTTCCATCGCCACTCGTCGCTGCGGGAAGAAGGCATGGTGGTGGCCGAGGAGCCGTGGCCGTTGGAGTTCAGCCGCGAGGGGCTCGAGGCGGCGTATCTCTGGCCGGCCGACACCGCCACGGCGGGCCGCGAGGCCTGGGCGGGCTTCGCCGGCGTGTTCAGCTACTACCCCGTCCGCGGACCAAAGCCCGGTGCCAGCGTACTGGCCCGATATTCCGATCCCAGGTCGGCACAAGGCGACATGTTACCCGTCTTCTTTGCCAGCCAGTTCTACGGCTCTGGACGCGTTTTCTACATTGGCAGCGGAGAACTATGGCGGCTCCGACGGAGCGACGACACGTACTTTGAACAATTCTACACGAAGTTGATCCGGCACGTTTCGCAAGGACGCCTGTTGCGAGGCTCCAGCCGCGGCGTGCTGCTGGCCGGACAAGATCGCTATTTGCTGGGCAACACGGTCGAGCTTCGGGCACAACTGACCAACGCCCGGCTCGAACCGCTCGATGCGCCCAGCGTTGCCGTGCAAGTGATACTTCCCGACGGCACCGCGCAGAGCGTCGTTCTGCCGGCGGAACTCGGCCGGCCGGGAACCTATGCCGGCCGATTCCCCGTGTTGCAGGAAGGTTCCTACCGGCTCGAACTGCCGGTGCCCGAAAGCCCCGACGAGCGGCTCGCACGCCGAATCCACGTCAGTGTTCCCGATCTGGAACGGCTGAACCCGCGGCGCAACGATCCGTTGCTGAGCCGGATTGCCACGCAGAGCGGCGGGCGGTACTACGTTGGTTTGAACGAGTTGCTCAGCACCGTCGGCGAGCCGATAGCGACATTGCTCGCCGATCGCACCCGAACGATCATCGAACCCGACGCCCCGGATCCCATCTGGGAAGAGACCTGGATGCGGTGGTTGATGTACATAGTGTGTGGACTTCTGTGTTTCGAGTGGCTCATAAGACGACTATTCAGGATGGCATGAGGCATGGCAACGAGCGGCATTGAACAACCGCCGAAACTTGCTCCCGCCGTTGCGGCGAGACTGGGCGAGCTGCGCGAGCGGATTCGCTGGTACGTCTGGCTCGAAGGGCTGACCGGTGCCGTGGCGTGGCTGGGCGCCGCTTTCTGGGTCAGCCTGGCTATCGACTGGTTCTTCGAGCCGCCGCCACCTGTTCGCGGCCTGATGCTGGTAGTGATCGCCCTGGGGTTGGCCGTTGTGCTGTTGCGGCTGATCGGCCGCAGGGCTTTCGTCCGGCTGACCGACGGCAACATGGCCACCGTGCTGGAGCGGCGTTTCCCGCAGCTTGGCGACAGCCTGCTGACGGCCGTCGCGCTGACCGATCACCCGCCCGAGCAGTTCGAGTGCAACCCGCGGATGTTGGCTCACACCTGCCGAGAGGCCGCGCGGCGAATCGGCGACGTGCGGCTCGGCGAGGTCTTCAATCCGCTTCCGCTTCGGCGTAGCATTGCCGCCGCCGTATTGTTGACGGCGACGATCGTTGCTTACGGCGTGACGTTTCCCGTGCAGTCGAACATCTGGGCACGCCGCGTCTTGCTGCTCGACAACGAGTTATTGTGGCCGCGCAATTCCCGTTTGGAGGTCGAAGGGTTCACCGACGGCGTGGCAAAGGTTGCCAGGGGCGCCGATCTCAAAATCGTCGCCAAGGCCGATACCGACAAGCCGGTCATACCGAGATCCGTGCAGGTTCGCTTCCGGAGCGCCGGGCGGCGAAACAAGACGATGTCTCGCGAGGGCGCCGCCGATCCGGCCCGAGATCAGTTCCAGTTCTACTCGTGTGTGCTCGAAGGCATTCTGACTCCCGTGCGGTTCGACGTGGTCGGTGGCGACGCGCGTGTTCGCGACCTGCGGATCGAGGTGGTCGACAGCCCCACGGTCGCCGAAATGACGCTCGACTGCAAGTACCCGCAATACACGAGTCGCGCGCCGCGTTCGCTGCCGGTCGCCGGTGTGATGGAGATCCCGCTGGGCACCGAGGTATCCGTAATGGCCCGGGCGAACAAGGATCTGGTCCGCGTGCAGGTCGACGCGTCCAGCGGCGAGCAGGTGTTGCCGCCGGTCGAGTTCGACCCCGGCAAGCGGTCCGACGATCCGCGGCGATTCGCCCACGTAATCCCTTCGCTCGATGAAGACACCACGCTGCTGTTTACGCTTTCCGATACCGACGGCATCACCGCCCGGGAGCCGGTCCGATTGTCGCTGGTGACCGTTGCCGACGCGCCTCCGCAGTTGAGCGTGCAGTTGGACGGCATAGGGCAAGCCGTTACGCCCACGGCGATGCTGCCGGCCGTCGGACGGATCGGTGACGATTGGGGGATTGCCGAAGTGTGGTTCGAGACCGCCATCGACGAGCAGCCGGCCGCAAATCGGGCCATCGGTCCCCCGCCGCCGAAGTCCACCGAATGGAACCTCGACGAGATCATGCAGCTCGACGAGTTGGGGCTCGCGCCGGGGCAAAAACTCGTGGTAAGCGTCAAGGCCTCCGATCACTTCGACCTTGCCGCGGGACCCAACGTCGGCAGCAGCGAACGCTGGCTGTTGGACGTCGTCACGCCGGAACAACTCAAGGCGATGCTCGAAGCCCGCGAACTGGTCCTCCGGCAACGATTCGAGGCCATTATCGAGGAGGTCACCGAAACCCGCGACCTGCTGATCCGGCTTGACTTCGCCACGCCAGACGCGAATGATACCAAAGCGAGAGGCAACGTCGAAGCGCCGGCCGCCGGTTCGGAGCCGGGTGATGAACCGGGTGACGACCCCGACGACCGGATGCCCGACTCGCCGATGCGGCAATTGGCGTTGCGAACGCTCCGCGTGGACCGGGCGTTGACAAACAGCCGCAAGAGCACGCACGAAACCCGCGGGATCGCCGACGCCTTCGACGACATACGCAGACAATTGATCAACAACCGGATCGACACCGAGGAGCTGAAGATTCGGTTGTCCGAAGGGATTGTCGCTCCGTTAGGGAAGATCACCGAGGAGATGTTTCCCGAGTTGGAATCGCGGCTGGCTCGATTGCGAAAGCAGCTCGACGACGAACAACTCGCCCCGCAACGGGCCGAAGCGGCGCGCCGCCAAGCCGATGATCTGCTGGTGGCCATGCGAAAGGTGCTCGATCGGATGATCGAACTGGAGGATTTCAACGAGGCGATCGAACTGCTTCGCACGATCATCAAGCTGCAAGAGGAACTCGACGAACAGACCCGCCAACGTCACAAACAGAAACTCCGCGAACTATTGGAGGATTGAAGATGACGCCACGCAACATGCGATATCTTGCGTGCGGATTCGCCGGGCTGCTGGTTCTCCTTTCGGCGCCGGGCCTTGCGGCGGAACCGACTTCGGATGACGCCGACAAGCTCTCGGTCGAACAGCAGTTGATTGCCGACCGTTTCGAGCATTTCGACGCCGTGCTTCAGCAGATCGCCAGACTTACCGAAGCGACCGATCCGCGCCGCGCCGCCTTGATGCAGAAGGCCCGGCAGCAGATCCGCGAGAAGATGATCGAACTGCGATTGACGCACCTGGTGACACAACTCGAAAAGGACCAACTCTCGCTGGCCATCGAGAACCAGGAGATCCTCGGCGAAGACCTCCAGGCATTGCTGAAACTGTTGATGAGCGAGAATCGAGCCAAGCGGATCGAGTCGGAGAAGGCCCGAATCCGCCAATACCTCAAACGCATCAATCGAATCATCAAGAAGCAGAAAGACGTGCAAGGCCGAACCGCCGGCGACGCCGGTGACCCGAAGGGACTCTCCGGCGAACAGGGCAAACTCGCCGACGACACCGAGGGCGTCGCAAAGGACATCAAGCAAAACGAAGAAGACGGCCAGGATTCCGATTCAGAAGACAAAGACAAAAATATGGACGAAGGCGAAGATAAAGACAAAGACGAAGACAAAGGCGAAGATAAAGACAAAGGTAAAGGCGAAGGGAAAGGCGAAGGGAAAGGCGAAGGGAAAGGCGAAGGGAAAGGCGAAGGGAAAGGCGAAGGCGAAGGTGAAAGCAAGAGCGAAGGTAAAGGAGAAGGTAAGGGCGAAGGGAAAGGTAAAGGAGAGGGTGAAGGCAAGGGCGAGGGCGAAGGTGAAGGAGAGGGTCAAGGAAAAGGGCAAGGACAGAGTCAAGGCCAACCGCAAGATCAGGACCAGAACCCCGCCCGAAAACGCCTCGAAGCCGCCGAGCAACACATGCGAGAAGCCCAGGAGAAACTCGACCGGGCAAAACGCGACGGCGCGGTCGAAGACCAGGAGCAGGCCATCCGCGAGTTGGAGAAGGCCAAGGCGGAACTGGAGGAGATCCTCCGCCAGCTTCGCGAGGAGGAGATCGCCAGAATGCTGGCCATGCTCGAAGCCCGCTTCCGCAAGATGCTGCTCTTGCAGCGCGAGGTCTTGGACCGGACGGTCCGACTCGACAAGATCCCCAAACCGCAACGCTCCAGCAGCCATCAGATCGAGTGCAGCCGCTTAAGCGGCAAAGAGCAAGAGATTCTCGTCGAGGCCGACCGAGCCCTGTTGCTTCTGCGCGAAGACGGCACGGCGGTGGCCTTCCCCGAGGCGGTCCAGCAGATGCGCGACGACATGCAACAGGTCGTTCACCGTCTTGCCCAGACCAAGGTGAGTCAGATCACCCAGGCGATCGAAGAGGACATCATCGCCGCGCTGGAGGAGATGATCGAGGCGTTGGAGAAAGCCCAGGAGGACCTGGAGCAGGACAATCGGCCGCCACCGAATCAGTCGTCCCAGCCGGGCGAGCCGCCGTTGGTCGACACGCTTGCCGAACTGAAGATGATCCGGGCGTTGCAGATGCGGATCAATCGCCGCACCGAGCGTTACTCGAAACTGATCGAAGGCGAGCAGGCCGAGGGGAGCGAACTCATCGAGGCCCTCAGGCGGCTCGCCGAACGCCAGCAGCGCGTCCACCGCGTCACTCGCGACCTCGAACAGGGGAGGAACAAATGATGCCGCACGGACTCAAGCCGATCGCATTGCCGCTGACGGTTGCCTTACTTGGGCTGATCGCCGCCACGGCACCGGCACAATCCACGGACGACGCGCCCCAGCCGCCGGCGTGGCGACCGCCGCAAGCGGAAGCCGTGCGGGCGACGGTAATGGCGTGGCTCGACAAACAAGCAGACGCGCCCGACGCCCCCGCCGCCGCCGGGAAGCTCTGGGCCGCTCTGCCGGACGAGCCCAGCGAAGCCGAGTTGCTCGAGTGTCTGGCCGGCACCTTCGCGCTGGCCGACCCCGACGCAGCCGCGTTGCTCGAGCTTTGCTCGCGGCCGAAGAGCCGCCCGGCGTTGCCCGACCTGCCTTGGCTGGCCGACGAGAAGACACCGCCGCTGCTGGCCGACAACATGCGTCTGCTCTACGGCCGCTGGCTGGCGCAGGCGTCGTTGTTCGACGAGTCGCATGAGCAGATCTCGGCGCTGACGCCCGACCGGGTGGTCGCCCCCGCCATGCTGCTGTTTTATCAGAGCGTGGTCCATCACAGCCTGTTACAGAAGGAATCGGGACTGGCGGCCATCGAGCAGTTGCTCGACGGCGCGGAGCAGAGTCCCCGGCGCTACGTTGCCGTTGCCCGGCTGATGCAGCAAGACCTGGAGAAACTCGATGAAGACTCGCTCGACCATATTGTTCGGCGAATGGACGACGTTCGCCGCCGCCTGGACCTGGGTCGTGGCGGCAAGAGAGTCCGCGAGATCGAGGACGGGGTGATCGAGTCGCTCGACAAGTTGATCAAGAAGATCGAAGAAGAGCAGAAGAAGCAAAATAGCGGCAGTGGCGGCGGAAACCTACAATCGCGCAGCCCGGCGTCCGACAGCACGCCCATGGGCGGCAAAGGCCCCGGCGAAGTGACGAAACGCAACATCGGCTCCGATAGCGACTGGGGGGATCTGCCGCCGAAAGAGCGCGAAGAAACCCTGCAACAGATCGGACGTGATTTCCCCTCTCACTATCGCGACGTAATCGAGCAATACTTCCGTAGCCTGGCCGCCGAGGAGGAGAAATAGACGTGAACCACTGCCTACTTGCCGTACTGCTGACTGCCGCGGGGCCACCGTTCGAGGCCCAAATGCTCGATGGCCGCACCCTGGTGGGGCCGATCGTCGAGATCGGTTCCGATCAGGTGGCGATCGAGACGTCCGCCGGGACCGAGTTGCTGGCGACCGACGCCCTGATTCGGCTCTCGCCGCGACAGGCCCCCACCCCATCGCATGATGAGCCGGGCGCCTGGATTGAACTGCTCGACGGCTCGAGCGCAGTCGCCGTGCAATACACGGCCGACGAAGACCTGGCCCGGCTGCTCTTGCAGGAAAACCGAACCGCCGAAATACCCGCCGGCAACGTAACCTCCGTGAGGCTGAAGGAACAGTCCGGCGCGGTGGCCGACGAATGGGCACGTATCCTCTCCATGAAAGCCAACGCCGATTTGCTCGTCACCCGAAAGGGCGACGTCCTGAATTACCACCGTGGCGTGCTGCACCTGGTGACCGACGAGGTCGTCCGCTTCGAACTCGACGGCGAAGTGCTGCCGGTGAAACGGTCGAAGGTACACGGGCTGATCTACCATCGAACGGGCACGAATGAACTGCCGGAAGCGATATGCCGGCTCGGCGACGCCGGTGGTTCGCAGTGGTCGGTCAGTTCGCTGTACATGCCAAACAAAGACGAACTGGAGTGGACCACGCCCGGCGGGGTGACCGTCGGCGAGCGGCTGACGCGAATCGTGCAGATCGATTTTTCCCAGGGCAAGGTCGTCTACCTGAGCGATCTCGAGCCGGAATCGGTCAACTTCACGCCCTATTTCGGCAAAGACGAAGACCCGCCACTGCGGGGCCGCTTTCTGGCGCCGCGACGCGATACCAACCTGGAATCGAACCCGCTGATGCTTGGCGCCGTACAATACGCCAAGGGGCTGGCCATACACAGCCGTACAAAGATGGTCTATCGCCTGCCGGGGCGCTTCAGCCGGCTGCAAGCGGTGGCCGGAATCGACGACGGTGTCCGGCCGAACGGAAACGTCCGACTGGTGATCAGCGGCGACGACAAGCAACTGCTCGAAAGCACGCTCACCGGAACCGATCCACCCCAGCCGATCGACCTCGACTTGACCGGAGTCCGCCGCGTAACCGTCTTGGTGGATTTCGGTGCGCAGCTCGGCGTGGCCGATCACCTGGACCTTTGTAACGCGAGGGTGACTAAATGAGAAGAAACGTGTCCAGGTATTGCAGATCGTTGCGGCACCCGGCGGGAATCGCCGCTTCGTGCGGTTTTCTACTGATGCTGGCTTCAGCGGCGGCTGTCTCTTCTTCGGAAGTCGATCCCGCCGTGCTCGATGCCGAGGCGGCACGAATCGCCGTAATGGACAAAGCAAAGGACGCCGTGTTGGCCATCTTCGCCCAGAGCGGACGAGGCGGCGGTTCCGGCGTGGTCATCTCGCCGGACGGTTACGCCCTGACCAACTTCCACGTCGCCAAGCCCTGTGGCAACGCCATGAAATGCGGCATGGCCGACGGGCAACTTTACGATGCCGTGATCGTGGGCCTCGACCCCACGGGTGACGTCGCCCTGATCAAGCTCTTCGGCCGCGACGACTTTCCCGCCGCAAAAATCGGCGACAGCGATCAACTCGACGTCGGCGACTGGTGCTTTGCCATGGGCAACCCCTTTCTGTTGGCCACCAATTTTCAGCCCACGGTCACCTACGGGATCGTCTCCGGCACGCACCGCTACCAGTATCCGTCGAGAACGCTGCTGGAGTACGCCGATTGCATACAGACCGACGCCTCGATCAACCCCGGCAACTCGGGCGGCCCGCTGTTCGACGCCCAAGGACGCCTGATCGGCATCAACGGCCGGGCCTCATTCGAGAAACGCGGCCGCGTGAACGTCGGCATCGCATACGCGATCTCGATCAACCAGATCAAGAACTTCCTGGGCTATCTGCGCAGCGGACGGATCGTCGATCACGCCACGCTCGGCGCCACCGTTGCGGCCGACGAAGACCGTCGTGTTGTGGTCAGCGACATCCTGCGGCAAAGCGACGCATACCGCCGAGGGCTCCGCTACGACGACGAGATCGTCAGCTTCGGCGGCCGGCGGATCGCCACTCCCAACGCCTTCAAAAATGTGTTGGGGATCTACCCCAAAGGCTGGCGGGTCCCGCTGAGCTTTC
>Ga0180431_10010564_pt1 | contig 10244 bp, 5 predicted proteins | sample SS_ome_11_FD_132459 | JGI IMG/M metagenome (GOLD analysis project Ga0180431, IMG submission 132459) | Hypersaline lake sediment archaeal communities from the Salton Sea, California, USA - SS_1_MS_1 metaG | ecosystem: Environmental > Aquatic > Non-marine Saline and Alkaline > Hypersaline >... | reverse complement strand
GTGAGATTCGTGATCGCAAACGTAAAGAAGTCAGAGAACTGATGGCACAAAAGGGAATGCTTAATGGATAACGAACTAACAGATGAACAGATCATCGAAGAATTCACAATTCGTGGATACCGTGAGGGCCTAATCCACGGATTCACTCTAGGTCGTGGGAAGCCACCACGTCCGGAGGACTTCGTAAACATCAATCGTATGGTTGATCTCACTCGTGGAAAACTGGTGGAAATGCTACGCCGAGAAAGGACAACAGATGAACATAGTCAAGACGTATCCTGAACTGTACAAGATGGACGCTAGAGGACTCCTACGAGTCTGGTTTATGTTGATCGGTGAGTATCCAGTAGGAACCTTCTGGCATCGATCAGAATACGGTCGTGTAGGTGGAAAGCACCATGTGACCCAATGGACTCTGGCTGAGCCTAAGAATATCGGTAAGTCGAATGAGACTACAAGTAAGACTCAAGCCGAAGAGGAAGTCGAGTCCTTCTACAAGAAAAAGAAAGAACAAGAAGGATACGACGAAAATCCTTGTGCAGTATTTACACCGCAGAAAAGGATCAGTCCAATGCTGGCAAAAGACTACGAGGACCACAAGCACAAGATTTGGGTAGCAGGTCAAATTGTCAGTGTGCAGCCTAAGTTAGATGGTATTCGTTGTATTGCTACCAAAGACGGACTATATACTCGAAAGGGCAAACAGATCGTGTCCTGTCCGCACATCAACCGCGAAGTGAAAGAACTCTTCAAGCTATATCCGGCAGCGAAGTTCTTTGATGGAGAACTGTATAATCACGATCTAAAAGATGACTTCCAGAAGATCACTTCTATTGTTCGTAAAACGAAACCAACACAACACGATCTGGATGAATCAGAGAAACTGATGCAGTATCATATATACGATGTGGGTCGTGATGACTCATTCTACATCAGATTCTCTAACTTCGTCATGAATACCTTAAGCCACAAGTTCAATCACATTCGAGTAGTGCGGACTGAAAACCCTCAGGATCAAAACGCTCTGGATAAGCTATACTCCAAGTATACAACAGACGGATATGAAGGTATGATGGTTCGTTGGGGTAACGATCCTTATGAACATAAAAGGTCTGACAAACTACTAAAAATGAAAACCTTCGATACCGAGGAATTCGAAGTATTCGGGATGGAAGAAGGTAGTGGTGATTGGTCTAATGCGATCAAACGGCTCCTTATTAAGAACCCTAATGGTAAAGCATTCGCCGCTGGTGTTCGTGGTAGTTACGACCAACTACAAGACCTTTGGCGCTCTGACCGCTGTCCCGATTGGGCCACTGTCAGATTCTTCGGGCGATCCAATGATGGTATCCCACGATTCCCGGTGGTCGTAGACTACGGATACGAGGAAAGGGAAGACTAATGAATATGTATCTGGACTCGGTGAGAAAAGATAACAACACCAAGGAGTGGAGAATGATTCCACGGTGCACATGTGAAGGTCGAGTTCTGACCGGTGACGGTGCACTGATCCAAGGTATGGCAAAACGCCTGCTGGAAGACGGTTTTAGCGGGGATGAAGAGGTCGGGGTATACAGAGGTACCACCGAGGTCTTCGCACCCACTAAATTGAGCATTATTGCCAGAGGATACGCAACCGGAGAGCAACCGGTACAACTACGAAAGACTACCTAAAAGAAAAATGGGCCTACTGATACTCTTATTGAGTACCGGTAGGCCCAGTATTTTTTTTCATTGATGCTGATTGACTCAGCCATTCATTCGGAGTTCTGATAGGACTCCTTTTTCACTTTTAGGGCATCCGACAAGAAGCCCCCATCAGTGCGCCCAGAATTGGAGTACACCGATTCCAGTGTCCTTAATCTGCTGATCGATCTTCTTACGAAGCTCTGCACGATTGCGATTTGAACGCTGGGTGAACTCTTCCATCTGCTTATCAATCTTGATAGCATCCATGATGGTTTCAAAGATGTGATACGCCTGCTCAGAATTAATTAACTTCGGAGAAGTCGCCGCAGAATTCAGATCTTTCATATCCAGAATTTTAGGTGTCTTACTGTTTGCATGATCGTTATATGCATCAACAATCATACGACGGAAAGGATGCACCTTATGGTAAATGTAGTCATGATAACCATTAATACGACTTTCGACAGTATACTTTTTAAGGTCGCCCGGCTCCAATGGCCGCACTGTGACACTAATTACACGTCCTTTCTCATCCCTCTGAGAAAGGTACATCATATCGGGATCAATTGGATACGCCGAAGACAAGAATGTCCTAAGTGTTCTGTAGGTAGGCCGTACACCTCCGCTTAGTGTACCCACAAACTCAGGATCAATTAACTTAAACAGGTAGTCGAACTTACCATTCATAAAGGTATGGGTCTGGCCGGGTGCATCTTGCATCTGCGCCTTGAACTTCTTCTTCAAGAATTTTAGTTCCTTGTTAGCTTCCTCAATGAAGTTCCAATCACGAGTAGTGATATCCAAGAAATTTTTATTAACTTCTTCGACCAGCGTACGATAGCTGTTAACATCTACCTTGTACGCATCGTAGATTTGGAACACATAAGGCTCTCCTTGGGGATGAGCGTCTTTCAACTTCTGCCAAGAACTACCAGTAACAGTACGAGCAACAGTAGCTGAGTCCATACTCTGAGTAGGGATAACCGCAGAACGACCACGAACATGACCGGCAGGCTCATCACCTTTACGGGCAGCACTGGACATGTAGATACCTGACTCTTGCAGTCTGAGTGCAAGTGGATTGGTACCCTTTTCACCAACCTTAGCCTCTACACGAGAAGTTGTCCTTGGTGTTTCCTCAACACGATAGTCGCCGAGAGTAATACGATGCCCTGATGGACCTCTGAGAGAAAACAGGTTGTCCGTGATAGCATGCATAAAGCCCACTGCCCGCATCGAACCCCTAGCCTTGAACGTATCAGGACCAAAGATTTCAAACAGAGCGTAGACTACGTTGTCGTGTGCAGCATCGATTACTGTTTTATCATCATTGATAAAATTAAGTGCTTGGTCTAATTCTGGATCTTTAGCCCGCATGGAAGGAATTAGCTTAGCGATCTCGTTACGAAGACCGGGAATCTCTTTACCATACGGAAACACCATAGTAACTTTCTTGTTGATATCTTTACTCTTGGCAAGCTTTTCAAGTACGCTGCGGAGAGATTCCAAAAAGTCATATTCGGATAGACGCTTATGTGTTAGCACAGGAAGGCCAACATCGGTAAGGCGGTTGATAATAACGCGAGCCATCTCATCCCTAATATCACCACCATCAACTGCCATTGAGGCGTCAGCACCACGCAATGCACCCACACGGGCAGCAATCTGACTGTTACCTAGCATCATACCTTGGTTAGCCATACCGTTAGTCTTACCATCAACATACGCGTTGACGTATGTATAATGGGGGCGACCGGCATTCATGTTATCAATGAAGTTCTTGAAGTCAATCAGAGCATCGATGGCCATAGGTGCGTCTTCACCCTTGTCCTGTAGAAGTGCCATTAGCTCTGAACGAGTGTCAGCTTGTCCTTCTTTGGCAGTTAGCGCCCTCTGGAATGCGGCAAACTGAGAGGCTACACTAGTTGGTAGTTCTCCACCCTTAGCAATAACATCAGATAGTGGGTCCAATGCTTCTTTAGGGAATGCCTGATCCAATGCACTCTCAAGTAATTTACCCCAAGTATAGTACTTGTCTTGGTTAGCCTTGATGTCAGCAATACGACCATCTTCTAGAAGGGCATCCTTACCAAATGACAGTGCCATGATATTCATATAATCACGACCCACCATAGAATTCATACTGTCAATCTTGGCAGCATGCTTTGACCGGGTAACAAAACGAATGATCTTCTTTCGTGTTGGGTTGAACTTACCCTGCTGTACCATAAGACGACCAGCAAGTGGTTGCATGGCATGGGTCAGATAGTTAGCCATCTTTCGGAATAGGGAAAGGGTACTCAAGTCTTCGGCGACCTGAGACTTCTTGCTCTGAGTAATGCCGATGGCCTCTTTGAGAGCATCTGCGTCTTCCATCTTGTCTAGGTGTTTCTTCTCCATAACGATAGTGTCTACAGAACCCCTTCCAATACCGAAAGAATCTCCGAATTTATCATTTGGATTACCGACTTTTGCATAAAGTGCAGGTACAGCCATGACTGAGACGATACGAAGACGACGATCATCAACCACATGAGCAACACTATTAAGATTGGTGATAGCTTCTTCATACTCATCCAATGTGGCGTAAGCCTTAGACTTACCTTTACCACTGATTACACTCTTTTTGCGGAATGTAGGCTTCTCTAGTTCAGCGTCACCCTTAAGTCCTGATGGCTGCGGATTGAGGAATGGGTCCAGATTGATACCCATTGCCTGCTCACGATACTGACGGTTAGCTGATAGTACATCCTGACCTTTGGCAGTCAGTCTGAATGCGATGGCTCTGCCATCTGCATCCTCTACGAACTCCCCAGTAGTCTCATCCTTCTTACGCCTTACGGTTTGGATAAGGTCTGGATTAGCCATCGCGTAAGAAATCAGGAATGCGGCACCCAAATCTTTTTGTTGTTGAGTTGTCATTCTCTTACGATCTACAGGAGTACCCTGATCGGCTTTTTCAGCAGCCCACCACTTAGCCACATTCTGACCGACGCGTTGTGCAAGGTCTGATGGGTTCAGTAGTTCGGATGAGTATGCAGTTACAACCTCATTACCATTTTCATCGTAATCAACAATAGCATCTACGTCTTGGTTATTACCAAGAAATGCATTGTCTATCTCGTGTTCAGTAGCAACAACACCAGTATTAAGGAACTTGGGATCAGGAGCAGCACGACCTTGTGGGTCGATGGTCATCGCATCAAGAGTCTGTAGATAGGTCTTGAGGATAGTGTTCTCACGGTTCTCAGGATCGGCCAGAGCATCACGTTCCCTGATTAGTGCAGCTTCCTCCTCTGGAGTAGTCGCTGCCATAATGCGCTTGTTGAGTTCCATGTATTGCGTACGGAACTCTTTCTGAGTGACGTTAGTGTCCTTAAGTGAAATCGTGGGAACAGGAACAACCTTACCATCAGGTCGTGTATATTCACGAACTAACGGATTCATCATCATACCAGTACGCTGAGCGCGTACAACCATATCCCTTAGAGGATCACGGGGAGCATTGATTAGCCCCTTGGCTTCACCAGTCTTCGTATAGTCTGGACCGAGGTCAACTTCTCCAACGAGGTCTTGTGAAGTCTGTGCACCTGTAGGCTTCCACTGGTCGAATGTTGGCCTGATCTCACCCTCTTGGACAGCCTTTAGCCTCTGGCCGAATGGGATCAGGTTCTGATCTTCGGTGAAAGCTTCCGGAGCCGGTGGTTGTGCTGTCAGGTCTTCCTGAGGTGGAATCGACTGCGGTGCAGCCGACTCCATTTGAGTTTCCTCAGGGATTTCCATATTCTGAGATAGGGAACCAAGTGTTTTGGACAGGACTCTTTGCAAAGTTTCACTTGGGGTCGGGGTAGCTTCCCCACTTTGGATTCTCTGGGCGTCAAGCCCTGCACCAAATTTAGCCATTTAAGTCTCCTAGTTTTTGTTTTGGAACTCACTAAAGTCCAACCCGGATACCCGTTCTGCCAGTCCGGTAAACGGACCAATGAACGGAGTAGCTCTTAATGCATTGTATGTAGCGATATCGGTATCACCATGATAAGCGGAGTCTGCCGCTTTCAATAGGCGTCTGACTGGACTCATTGCCGGCATCTCACCTAGAACCATATCCGCAGACTTACCAACCACCGAGTCAGAACGACTTTCGAATGTTGGCCACACAAAGTTAAGAACCCTTTCACCCTGACCCAGCAGGCCAGAAGAGTTGATGGCTCTGCGTAGCTTCTCCTGACTGTTAAGATACGGAGTGGGTTTACCATACTTGAGCCAATCTTTTAGGTACTGAGATGCGAATCCCATGAAGATCATCATGGTCATCATTGCAAACGTGTTATACTTCATAGAAGGACGACCACGAGCAACATATTCAGTCCATAGTTTTGGTAGGTGGTTAGCTGTGAAGGTTGAGATATAACCATTGAACTGGGTGAAGAGTGATAGCCTTGGGTCTTGATAGAACAGTGGGCGGTTAGCTGCACCCGGTAGTGCCACTGTCTGGTTGATGTAAGTATACTCAGCCAGCATCTGCCACTTCTCTAGGTTATTCTTGTCCTGTTGTGTCATACTGTTCGGATCATTTGCCATCTTGTCAAGCAGCGCAATATACCGTTCAACAGGAACACCTAGATTCCTCATTTGCTCGAATGCAAATCGATACTCCTCTGACCTTGGATCAGCGTTCTTAATAGTATCGATATGATTCGTCATGAAATCTGTGAGTGTGGCAAGCCTCATGGCACGAGTCATGTTGGTCAAATCTTGTAGACCGTTATACTTGAAGAAACGATCAACCATGTACTTAGACCAATCACTAGCAGCTTCGGTTGCACCCACTGTGGTAGCAGCACCAGCCTCCCAGTTCATGTAACCAAGGTGTGCCAGACGCTTAGTGAATGGGCTAGTTGGAAGGAACTCAGTCCCTGTCCACATTTCTCGACCTATCCTAGTCAGGAACGTACCGAGTCCCATAGCAGCTTCATGTGCGAGGTTGTTTATGTTGCCGAAAACTTGTTTGTTGGTTAGTCCGTTGGCAACAAGCATGAGTTCCACGGTAGAGGACAATGCTGCCAGTGGTAATGAGGTAAACAGTGACCACATAAGTACAAACCGCTGAACACCGAGTGCACGTTCACCATAAGAACCCTTCGGAGGACGCTTGTAGTTACCTGACTGTGCTTCCAGATAATTCTGGATAGTCTTGGCCATCATGTTGAGTTCTGCTTGAGGCACACCCTCTTGGGCAGCTTTATCAAGCATCTGAGCGATACGCCAATTGTCCCTCCCGACAAACTTGTGGTAAGTTTCAAACCTCGCAGCGTTACGAGTAGCTTCTTTGAAGTTGTGGAAGATGTCCTGATGGAAGTATTCGGAGAACTTTGGGTTCTGCGAGAGTGCCATTGTACGCTTCTTCGCGGATGTTTGAGGAACACCTTTAGCGATTAGGTCGAATACGTTATCATCGTGTCCGTCAAGAGGTTGGCCTTCCAAGATTTTAGTGGTTAAGTCATTTGCAGCTTGTGCTGACATGCCATACTCAGAACGGAGCAAAGTTTCGAAGTCACCACGGCGCTTACCAATTACATCCCGACGTAAAGACTTGAACTTACCGAAGTAGTTGTTCAGCTTCTTAATCTTGTCACCCATCTGTTCGTAACCGATAACACGACCGCTATCATCCTTGATAGGACGGGCATTCTTCCTCCACCAGAAGTTCTGACGGACTCTCATAGTTTCAGCAGCAGCCTCAAGCTGATCATGAAACTGACGGAGCATATTGTGAGTGTTCTGACTTAAATTATCACGGAAGTGCTTAGACTCAATTCCATCATACTGGGACCAGTCAAAGCTGTTCTTAGTGATGCCCGGTAGGAAATTACCTTGACTGTCAGTGTTCTGTTCGAACCACTCGTTATAGGCAGTCATCATTTCTGAGACCTTAGCATTAAAGTAAGTCTTAGACGTATCGTCGTTACCGTTTAGACCTTGATACCAATGCTTTTCGATAGCGCCTATCATGTTCTGATACCGTTGTGCTGACATATTCATAGAGTCTTCGTAGTTGTCGCCTGCACGAATACGACCAAGGGTACCACCGAAGATTGCTGCAAGGTTACGGTAGTTATGGCTACGAACAAGGGAGTCCTTAGCCATCCTAGCACGGATCATACCACGCCATAGAAGAGGGGCGTTCTTAAGGGTATCCATAGCCTTGTCAGTCAGAGTCCTGTTTTGTTGGTTATCTTGGTAATTATTTATTCTGAATGCAAGATCTGTAGTATTCTGATCGCTAACCTGCATAGTAGCCATCTCTTCGTCGAGGGCTACGTTGTTATCTTCTAGATTGGCGAGGGTGTCTTCAAAAGAAGTTCTAGCGTCTCCTCGGTTCCATGCAGCATCTGCCCAACCACCAACTTCACGGATGCCGCCAGCAGTGCCAAACGCGCCACCAAGCGTCCCACCAGCAATCGCTGCGTTGGTGATTCGGCCAAGGAAATCATCAGTGAACTTACCTGTTTCCAAGATACCGAGACCTTCCTTGTCGTAGTCTGCACCGATCTGAGCCAGAGTTTCTTGAGCAGCCTCAGTAACTGCCTCGGAGCCAAAACCCTTAGCAGCACGATTGAGAATAGTACGAGCAACATTTCTGGCACGTAGGTGTTGCTTAACGATACTGTCTGCATCATCAACCAATCCCATAAGTTCTGACTTTGTTGCATCTGCGACCTTCTTTTTAGCTAGTTCTCGTTTCATACCCTTGGCTACAAGAGCATTCTCTGCTTCCTTTAGAATACCCTTTAGACTCTTATTGGAGAAGTTACCAATAGCACCACGAACACCAATACGGTCTAGCATGGCTTGGGCAAGCCCTGATGTCATAGCAACCTTCCAATCCTTGTTTTCCTGCTCGTTGTAAACCTGACCTGCGTAAATAGCCGTAGGGGAGGCGAGGCCGACAATACCACCAATAACAGAGCCAGCAGCGGTACCAACAATAGGAACCGCAGAACCGATGGCACCACCAACGACGCCGCCTGCGACCATAGATGCCATAGTGTTTGCCATATACGGAGCAGACATGACCGCATTATTTGCAATATATTGGAAACCATCTGAAATGCTATCCACATCCCTATAGTCAATAATGACTTCTGGCATGTTTTTTAGTTTCTCTTGGCGTTCGGCTACTCCAATTCTGCCAGCCGTTTCCATTTCCTCAGAACCGATTGCATGACCTACGGCCTGCTTCATACCTTGTAGTGCTGCTCCCATACCGATAAGTGCAGTATCGAAGCTGGTAGCAAGCGGTCTGAGTGCTTTGTTGTCGATAGTCCGATCAAGGTGACGAAGAGAGACACCGGCATGGAGTTCCGGATCGTATTCACTCTCGTCAAGCGCAAGCGTCTTGAACTCCATACTGCCGCCGTTGGCCTCGTATGTTGCATCAATTGCTCGCTGAACGACATCATCCTTTTCACGACCGTGTAGGTCTTGGGCGGTACCTAGGATTGATTGGTCTACCGCACCCTTATCAGCCCACACGGCTGGGTTAACTACCTTCTGGTTAGCCAGAAAGTAAGAGAACCTCTCTCCTGTGTCGGGGTTGATGAGGTCACCCAATGTACGACCATAGACATCCTTCTCACCACTATTTTGGATCTCTGTGAATCCATACTCTCTTGCAAGAGCGGCAACCTGTTTATGATATTCGCTACCGGCTGCATGGTAATCAGTTTCCTTTGTGTAGTCGTCTGTATGGGCGACCTCCGGTGTATCAAAGTTCAGGAGTCGAATGGATTCCCCACCCTTAGTACGGATGGTGTCACCATCGATCCAGTGCATATCATCACGAGTACCCACTCGGGTATCTGGTAGAGATGCTACAAACTTAGCAGGATCAAGGGCAGGGATATCTTCCATTATCATCTCCTATTTTCTTTACTTGTTCCAAATTGAGTTGTTAGGTAGGTATAGAAGCCATCCCTCTTCTCAAATTGCTTCCGTTGTTCTGGTGTTAGTGCACGATACTCTTCATAAGCATATTCCATGAATGTACTAATAATAGCTCCACGTTCTACCTTTGTGATATCGAAATCTCCGGGTGACGTTCTGGCAAAACTCATTACGCTGTCGGTTAGCTCTGCGATGTCCTGAGGGTCAAGCTGCTCACCATTCTTGTGTAGTTGCTGTGCCCACGGATTCTTGTTGCTCATGTACATAATCTGTGCATCCACGAAAGATGCGTAAGACGATAACTGATTACCGGTTGCTTCTGCCCACCTATCAGCTTGACGTACAGCATTACCAACGAGTCTGGCAGTAGCCCCCTGATCTAGACTTACATCATGATTATCAGCCCACCAGTCAATACGGTCTTGGATGACTTCAGCGTCTTCAGTTATTGATCCGATATACTTACGATTTTCATCGTCAATTTCCATATGCTCTTGGTGTTCCTTAATAATACGACGATTACGCTCTACTCGGTCAGGTCGAGTTTTCTGTACAGCACCATCCTTACTAATCTCCTCAACCTCACCTAGATAGGTTTTTCCTGTTTT
>Ga0180431_10010563_pt1 | contig 10244 bp, 6 predicted proteins | sample SS_ome_11_FD_132459 | JGI IMG/M metagenome (GOLD analysis project Ga0180431, IMG submission 132459) | Hypersaline lake sediment archaeal communities from the Salton Sea, California, USA - SS_1_MS_1 metaG | ecosystem: Environmental > Aquatic > Non-marine Saline and Alkaline > Hypersaline >... | reverse complement strand
CCCCGTAGCTGACGACGGCGTCCTGCACTTCCTTGACCGCCAGCAACACGGTCTGCTCGTATTGGGCCACGAGTTGCTTTTGGAGGGCCGTTTGCGCGCGGATGTTCTGTCGGATGGAGCCGCCGTGGAAGATCGGCCACGTGATCCGCGGGCCGACGCCCCACACGCCGCTGTCCCCATCGAAAAAGTCCGACCCGTCAACCGATTCCAGGCCCACCGACCCCAGGAGGTAGAACTTCGGGTACAAGTCGGCCGTCGCTTCTCCGATGCGTGCGGTCTGGGCGGCCACCCGGCGTTCGGCTCGGCGCACGTCCGGCCGTCGCCGCAGCGCGTTGGCGGGGATCCCCACCGCCACGGCCCTCTCGGGCGCAGGGATGCGCTTGCGGTTCCGTAGCGGCCCGTCCACCTGGCCGGGCACCCCGCCGGTCAGCACCGCCAAGGCATGCAGGGCCAGGTTCACGTTGCCCCGAAGGGTCGGGATCAGCGATTGCGTTCGTTGGAGATTGTAGTCGGCTTGGAGGACGGCCAGGTCGTCGACAAGGCCCGCCTTGCGGCGGGAGCGAAGCAGGTCCAGCGTCTGCTGCTGAAGGTCCAGGTTGCTTTGTGTGACGGCCAATCGCTGCTGGTTGGTTCGCAGGGCGATGTACGCCTCGGCGACTTCGCCGGCCAGGGTGACCCACGTGTCCTGCAGCCCCGCCTGTTGGGCCTCGAGATCGGCTTCGGCGGCCTGGACGCCCCGGCGCGTCCCGCCGAACACGTCGATCTCCCACGTCGCGTCGAACTGGCCCAGAAAGTGATCGCTCGTCACGCTTGGGCCGAGGTCCACGTTCCCGCTGCTGCGACCGCGGCTGACGTCGCCCCCGGCGCTCAGGTGCGGCAGCAGCCCTGCCATGGCGATGCCGAGGCGGGCTCGGGCCTGGCGAACCGCGGCCTGGGCGGCCTGCAAGTCACGGTTTTGCTTCAGGGCACGCTCGACGAGCGTCGTCAGCATGGAATCGTCCAGGACCGTCCACCACTGGGCCAACTCCTCGGGGGCGATGGTCGCCGCCGGCGGGTTCTCGGCATCGGTCGCCTCGGCCTCGTCCAACCAGTCGGAGAGGTCCCGGGCCTGGTAATCCGGCCCGACCATGCAGCCGGACAGCCAAAGGCCCAGGACGACCAGGACACCGGGTAGGATCGTGCGTGTCGGTTGCCCGGGCATCAGCCGGCCTCCTCTTCGGCGCGCTCGGCCCGGCCGGCTGCCATCTTGTCTTTGACGTTTTCGCGAAGCGTCTGGAACACCACGTACAGGGCCGGGAGCAGGACGATGCCGAAGACGGTGGCCAACGTCATGCCGCTGAACACCGTCGTGCCGATGGCGCGGCGGCTGTTGGCCCCGGCGCCGGTGGCGATGACCATGGGCATCACGCCCAGGATGAACGTGAAAGCCGTCATCAGGACGGCCCGGAACCGCTGGCCGGCGCCTTCGGCGGCGGCATCCAAAATGGATTTGCCTTCTTCACGCTGGGTCTTGCAGAACTCGACGATCAGGATCCCGTTCTTGCTGGCCAGGCCGACCAGCAGGATCATGCCCAGTTGCGCGTAGATACTCAGGGGCAAGTGGGTCACCTGGAGCCCAAGCAGCGCGCCCAGCGACGCCACCGAAATCGACAGCATGACCGGAACCGGGATCGTCCAACTCTCGTACTGGGCCACCAGGAACAGGTACCCGAACACCAACGCCATGCCCACGAGCAGGACCATTTCGCCGGAGGTCTTCTTTTCCTGGAAACTCATGCCCGACCACGCGTAGGCGTAGTCGTTGCCGAGGATCTCGTCGCCGATGCGTTCGACGGCCGCCATGGCCGCGCCGCTGCTGCTCCCGGGGGTCAGCATCGCGTTGATCGTCGCGCTCGGAAACAGGTTGTGCCGCTGGAGCAGCCGCGGCGCCAGCGTGCTGCGGGTCGTCACGAGGCTGTCCACGGGCACCATGGCGCCGGTCAGGCTGGGAACGTACAGGCGCTGGATATCCGGGAGGTAACTGCGGTCCTTGCGTTGGGCCTGGACGATGACCTGGTTCACCTGGTTGCCGAGGTTGATATCGTTGACGTACCGCGACCCCAGGTAGTTCTGGAGGGTGCCGAAGACGGTGGCGACGGGCACGTTCAGGGCCTCGGCCTTGGTCCGGTCGACGTCCACGTGTATGTGCGGCGTCTGGGCGGTGTAGGTGCTGAACGCCACCAGGATATTCGGGTCCTGGTTGATCCGGCCCAGGAAGTCGTGGAGTTTGGCTTCGAGTTTGGCGGGGTCGGGGTCGCCCACGGCCTGGAGCCGGAGGTCCAGGCCGCCGTTGGCACTGACGCCCGGAATGGCCGGCGGCACGAAGTAGTTGATCTGGGCCTCCGGCATGGCGGCGGCCTTGGCCCGCAGCACGTCGGTCACGTGCGTCACGTGCCGGTCGGGGGTCGTGCGGTCGTCCCAGTGTTCCATGACGACGATTTGGAGGGCGATATTCTCGCTGCGTCCGCCCAGGAGGCTGGCGCCGCAGACCGTCAGGACGCCCTCGACGCCGGGCAGGTCCCGCGCGTTGTCGCGCAAGCGGTCCACGACCGCCTCGGTCCGCGCCAGGGAGGCGCCCTCCGGCAACTGGATGTCGGCAAAGAGCACGCCCTGGTCCTCGTCCGGCAGGAACGCCGTCTGGCTCTGGTTGAACTGCGAGGCCACCAGCAGCAAAACGACGAGCAGGATGCCCATCGTCAGGGCCTTGCGGACCGCCAACTGCATCGACAGCGAGACGTACCCGCGGCGCACCCGGCCGAGCGCGGCGTTGAACCAGGCCAGCGGGCCGTGCTTGTGCGGCTTGGCCTTATGGAGAATCGTCGCGCAAAGCGCAGGGCTCAGCGTCAGGGCGTTGAGCGTCGAGAACAGAACGGCGATGCAGATCGTGACCGCGAATTCCTGGTAAATCCGGCCGGTGATGCCCGACACGAACGCCACCGGAATGAAGATGGCCAACAGCACGAGCGTCGTGGCAATGACGGCGCCGCTGACCTGTTTCATGGTCTTCAGCGCCGCCGCCTTGTGGTCGAGGCCCTCGGCGTCCATCAGGTGCAGGACGCGCTCGACCACCACGATGGCGTCGTCGACGACCACGCCAATCGCCAACACCAGGGCGAACAACGTCAGCGTGTTAATCGTGTACCCGATGGCCAACATGACCCCGAACGTCGCAATCAGCGACACGGGAATCGTGACCGAGGGCACCAGCGTGGCCCGCCAGTCCTGGAGAAACAGGTAGCACACGAACACGACCAGCCCGAACGTGATGAACAACGTCCAGACGATTTCCTGGATGCTGACGCGGATGTAGCTCGTGGCGTCGTAGCACACCTTGCATTCCAGGCCCTCCGGAAACCGCGCCCGAAGCCCCTCGATGGCCTCGTACACGGCGTCCATCGTGCTCAGCGCGTTGGAGGTGGGCGTCTGAAGCAGCATCACGCTGGCCGTCGGCATCCCGTTGTAGTTGGCCGACACCGAGTGCACGTTGCCGCCCAGTTCAACCCGTGCCACGTCTTTGAGGCGGACGATGCCGCCCTCGGCGTCGGTCCGCACGATGATGTTCTCGAAGTCGGCCGGGTCGTTGAGGCGGCCCGTGACGCGCAGCGAAAAAACCGTTTGCACCTGGTCGTCGACGGGCGCCGCGCCGATGGAGCCGGCGGCCGCCTGCAGGTTCTGGCTCCGGATGGCGGCGATCACGTCCTCGGCGCCGAGGCCCAGGCCCGTCAGACGGTCGGCGTCCATCCAGACCCGCATGCTGAACTCCGGACCGTAGACCTGCACGTCGCCCACGCCCTCGACCCGCTTGAAGACGTCCTTGGCGTACCGGTGCACGTAATCGCTCATCGTCACCCAGTCCAGGGCGCCGCTGGACGAGAAGAACCCCACCATGCCCAGGACGCTCGTCGAGCGGGTGTTCACGTCGAGGCCCTGCTCGGTGACTTCGGACGGCAGTTTCGGCATCGCCTGCTGGATGCGGTTCTGAACGCGGACCAGCGCGATGTCCAGGTCCGTGCCGACCGCAAAGGTGACGGTCAACTGGTAGTTGCCCAGGTCGTCGCTGTCGGACGCCATGTACAGCATGTCGTCGACGCCGTTCATCACGTCTTCGAGGGGCGCGGCCACCGTGTTGGCCAGTACGTCCGAACTCGCGCCCGGATACGTGGCCTGGACCACGACCTGGGGCGGGGTGATCTGCGGATACTGCCGAATCGGCAATGCCCGCATCGCCAGCAGCCCCGCCAGCACGAGCACCAGCGAAATCACCATCGCCAGCCGGGGCCGCTCAATGAAAATACGCGAAATCACTGCGGTCTCCCTTCCGGCGCCGGCTCCGACAGAACCGTCACCGCCTGGCCGGAACGCACCTTCTGCAGGCCCTGCACCACCACCGACTCGCCTTCCTCCAGCCCGGCCACGATTTCGCACACGCCGTTGACCATGCGGCCCACCGTCACCGGTTTCGAGGCGGCTACGCCGTCGGGCCCCACCACGAACACCGCCGGTCCCTGCTCGGTGACCCGGATGGCCGCCTCGGGCACGACCAGCACCGGGGCCGGGTCGGACGGTTTCATCAGCACCGTGACGTAACTGCCCGGCACCAGGAGCCCGCGGGCGTTCGGGAACCGGACACGCACCGGAATGGCCCCCGTCTGCAGGTTCATCTCGTTGTTCGCGAAGTCCCATTGGCCGGGCGCGGTGTACGTCTCGCCGTTCGGCAGACGCAGCCCGATACGCCACTGGGCCATTCCCGCCTCGGCGCCTTCGAACATCGACAGGTACTGGCGATCCGACGGCGAAAACACCACCCGGATCGGATCCACCTGCACCACCCGCGCCAGGGCGCCCGAACTCGGCCCGACCAGGTCGCCCGGCGTATACAGCGCCCGGCCGATGCGGCCCGAGATCGGCGCACGAATCTCCGTATACCCCAGGGTGATCCGTGCCAGGTCCAGGTCCGCCCTCGCCCGCTCGATCGCCGCCGTCGCCTGCTTCACCTGGGCCTCGGCCTGGACCAACCGCGCCTCGGCCTGCCGAACGCGGGCCGTGCTCCGAAGGTCATCGGCCTCCGCCGTATCCAGGTTCGCCTGCACCACGCTGCGCGCGTCCGCGGTTTGCAGACGCTTCAGGTACTTCTGCGCCCGGGCCTGGTCGGCCTGCGCCGCGTCGAGGTCCGCCTTGCCGGCCTGCACGTCGGCTTCGGCCGCCGCCAAGGACGCCCCGGCCTGCGCCAGCGCGGCGTCGCGCTGGGCCACCTGGGCGCGGAAATCCGCCTGGCGAATCGTCACCAGCAGGTCGCCGGCCTCCACCAGGCCGCCTTCCGTGAAGTGCACCGTTTGGATATACCCCTGCACGTGGGCCGCCAGATCCACCGACTCCACCGCCTCCACGTGCCCGATGAAGGCCTCCGCCGGATTCAGCGGCACCCTCGACACACGCTCCACCACCACCGCCGGCGGACCCGACGCCCCCATCGGCAGCCCCGGCGGCGGCCCCCCCGGCCCGCTCATAAACAGCGAGTGAAGCACGCCACCCAGCCCAACCAGCAGCAGCCCCGCCACCAGGCCGCCAACCGCTTTGGCCCCTCGGCCACGACGCGGCGCGGGGGCGCCCGTCTCGGACTTACTCATATCCTCTCCCTTGCACCTTCGGCGCCGCCGCGCTCACGCGGTCGTCCTTCCTCCTCCAGCACCGCCTTCAGCGCCGCCAGGACGCGCCGGTAAAACGACAGTTGCAATTGCCGCTCGTCCGGCGTCATCGTCTCGGCGATGCGGGTGGATTTGCGGTAATGGTCCGGCAGGATGCGGGCCTCCAGGGCCTCGCCTTGCGGCGTCAGTTCCACCCGGATCTTCCGCCGGTCCGACGGGTGCGGCGTCCGGCGGACGTACCCGTCGCGCTCCAACGCGTCGAGGTTGCCGGTCATGGCCGCACGCGTCAGGTGCACCGCGTCGGCCAGTTCCGCCGGCGTCATGGCGTGCGCCGGGTGGTGAAACAGCGCCTCGAGAATGTTGAACCGGTGCGCGGTCAAGTTCATCGCTTCGGTGTAGTGCTCGAACCCGAGTTCAATCTCGCGGTGCAGGTGGCGGATCATTAGCGCGTCGCGGAGGGCGTCCACGTCGATGTCCGATAACTGCCCGACGTACGCCAACACCCGGTCCATGTGGTTCGCCGCATCCATTGCTTAGCCTTTCGATTATCGCCCGTTTGATAATCAACTGCTGTATTATTACGCGGCCTCTCCGGTCTGTCAAGCCCTTTTTCGGGGAAATTTCGCCGCGCCATAACCGCTAACCGTCCCCGCGTCCTGCTCTCCCCGCTCCCCTGATGGGCTTCTCCGGCGGACAGCGAAGGGCCAAGCCTCGGTCTCGTTTTGCGGTTGCTCAGGTACTCAGCTACTCAAGCGCCCACGTACTCTCCACACAGCCCTGTTTCCAATTCACAGGCCCGATTCCCCAATCCTAAACTATATATTGAGCCAACTCCATGGGGGTCCAAAACGGCACCAAACGGAACCCGTTTTTGCACGTTTCGCGCCGGTTCGGACAGAAAAGCGCCAAAAGCGTCCAAAATCGTCTTACCCAGTTTACCACAACGACCCCTGAGGGACGTTTCTGGCCCGAAAACGGCGAATCGCCAAACAAAAAGCCCCAAATCCGGGGTATCCGCGAAATGCCATTTTCCTAAAGTATATACGAAACGCCCGGCGGCCCACCGCCCCATCGCCGGCGAACGGGTCCGATTCGGACGCGTCGCGAGCCGTTCCGGCCTCGGCGCGGGCATCGCACAAGCGAAAAACCCTTCCAACCCGCTCCCCACTTCCCTATAGTGTACCGCTCGCACCGCCGCGTGCATCGACCCGTAACCGCCAAACGGAGCCGGACACCGTGGAGTTCACCGATTACCCCCAAGCCGTCCGCGACGAAGCCGAGCGCCAACTGGCCGTTCTGCGCCGCGGCACGGTCGAGATCTATACCGAAGATGACCTGCGCGCCAAACTCGCCGCCGCGATTCACGAAAAGCGGCCGCTGCGCGTCAAACTCGGCATGGACCCCACCGCCCCGGACATCCACCTGGGCCACACCGTCGTCATGGGCAAGATGCGGCAATTTCAGGACTTGGGCCACAAGGCCGTCCTGATTATCGGCGATTACACGGCTCGCGTGGGCGATCCGACCGGCCAGGATCACACCCGGCCCGTCCTCTCGGACGACCAAATCCGCGAGCACGCCCAGACGTACCTGGAACAGGCCGGCAAAGTGCTCGATCTCAGCGACGAACGGCTCGAAATCCGCTCGAACAGCGAGTGGCTGGCCGAACTCACCTTCGCCGACGTCCTCCGCCTCGCCGCCCAGATAACCGTCGCGCGCATGCTGGAGCGAGACTCGTTTGAGCGGCGTTATAAGGCCGGTATACCTATTGGTATTCACGAGTTCCTGTACCCACTGATGCAGGCTCAAGATTCACTGGAAATCGCTGCTCACGTCGAACTTGGCGGAACGGACCAGACTTTTAACTGCCTGGCCGGTAGTGAGCTGCAAAAAAGTCACGGCCAGGACGCCCAGGTCGTCCTCACGATGCCGCTGCTCGTCGGCCTCGACGGCACGCAGAAGATGTCGAAATCCAAGGGCAACTACGTGGGCGTCACCGATTCGCCGAAGGACATGTTCGGCAAGGTGATGAGCATCCCGGACGGCCTCATGCTCAATTACTTCACCCTGCTGACGACCGAACCGCTGGACGAGGTCCGCGCGCTCATCGACTCCGGCCACCCGCGCGACGTGAAGGAGCGGCTCGCCCGGACGATCACCGCGCGCTATCACGACAAAGCCGCCGCCGACCAGGCCGCCGACGACTTCCGCCGCGTCTTCACGGAGAACGAGAAGCCCAGCGACATACCGACCGTGGACATTCCGAGGGCCGCATGGGAACGTCTTCATTGGGAGCCAGAGAGCAGCACTGTGGGCTTGGCTAGTGTCATAAGGCACGCCGGTTGCGCATCCACCAACAGCGAAGCGATGCGCCTGATTAAGCAAGGCGCGGTCCGCGTGAATGACCAGGTATTGGATGATCCGCAGGCGCGGATTCCGCTTCAGACCTCAGCAAGCACGCTGCTCCAGGTAGGCAAGCGCAAGTGGCGCAACATCACGTTCGGAACCTGAACGCGCCTTGCCTCAATCCGAAACCCGAATCCCGCATGCCGCGTTGGTGTTCTATGCCTTTGCCCAAAGTCGCCATCGTGGGTCGGCCGAACGTCGGCAAGTCGAGCCTCTTTAACACGCTCGCGCGGCGCCGCATCGCCATCGTCGAGCCGACGGCCGGCGTCACGCGCGACCGCATCTCCACGCTCGTCCAGTCCGACGGCCGCTGGTTCGAACTCGTCGACACCGGCGGCATGGACTTCGAGACCGACGCCGACCTGGCGGCCGACGTGGCCGCCCAGATCGAGTACGCCCTGGCCGAGGCCGCCCTCGTCCTCTTCGTCGTCGACGCCCGCGAGGGCCGGCAGCCGCTCGACGGCCAGATCGCCCGCCGCCTGCGCCCCACGGCCGCCCGCGTCCTCCTCGTCGCCAACAAGGCCGACAATCCGAAACTCGCCCAGGGCACGGCGGATTTCCACACCTTCGGGTACGAGCCCGTCCTGGCGGTGAGCGCGAAGCACGGCCGGGGCCGGCGCGACCTGCTCGCGGCCATCCTCGCGCGGCTGCCGGAAGAGGCCGACTCGGCGCCCGGCTCGGTCGACATGAAGATCGCCATCGTCGGCAAACGCAACGCCGGCAAGAGCACGTTCATCAACGCCCTGGCCGGCGAAGAGCGGGTCATTGTCAGCGAGATTCCCGGCACCACGCGCGACGCGGTGGACATCCGCTTCGAGAAAGACGGCCTCACGTACGTCGCCATCGACACGGCCGGCGTCCGCAAACGCAAGAGCCTGAAAAACGACATCGAGTTCTACAGCCTGACGCGGGCGATGGAATCCATCCGCCGGGCCGACGTCGTCCTCTTCCTCATCGACGCCAGCCTCCCCGTGAGCCAGGTCGACAAGCACCTCGGGGCGGAAATCGAGAAACAGATGCGCCCCGTCGTCCTGGTAATCAACAAATGGGACCTCGCCAAGGGGCACGCCGACATGGCGGACTACGCCGACTACCTCGGCGAGGTGCTGCCGGGCCTGTCGTACGCCCCGCTGGCGTTCACGACGGCCACCCAGGCGCGGAACATCCTGGCGACGATCGACCTCGCCCGCGTGCTCGTCAAGCAGGCGACCTGCCGCGTGACGACGGGCGACCTGAACCGTGTGCTGCAGGCGGCGATCGCCGAGAAACAGCCGCCCTCGCCCACCGCGACGCTGCCGAAGGTGTACTACGCCACGCAGGTGGCGACGGCCCCGCCGACGGTGGTCCTGTTCGTGAACCACCCGGACCTGTTTTCGCAGTCGTACCGCCGGTTCATCGAGAACCGGATGCGCGACGCGCTGCCGTTCGCCGAAGTGCCGATCCGGTTGATCTTCCGCGCCCACCGGCCGGAGGAAGAAGGCGGGAAGGGGAAGTCCCGGCGGCGGGGCCCAAGGGGCGGTTCCGGAAAAGGTTGAGTGACGGTTGGCGAAGGCCAGCCCCGGCCTAACCCGGCCCTGGACGTTTGGGCAGAGGCCTCGCCTAGCTTTATGAATCAGTTCCAAGATCGCCTTCCCAACGCCAAGCACGCCTGAAACCGTGCTTCTCCGCTTCGAATGCTGTCTTCGCCCAGAATTCACCCCTGTGGGTCTCGATGCGCGTGGCGTCATACTGTTGGTCAAAGGGTAGATGGTATATTCTCTCGCCGGTTCTCTTAGAGATGTTGCATTTGATGCAAGGGTAATCCGCCAGCGGCCACGACATGGTGACTAGCACGCCTAAGTGCTTGGCGAACTGGCTCGCCCTCTCACTTAGTTCAGTGGAAGTCCATAGGCATGCAACTACATTCTCCGTGGGGTGGTCAAGCCGGTATTTAACGCAAGTCCCAAACAGCTGGTTGACGTGATTTTCATGAATCACTCTGTGCTTAGACCAGCATTTACACTGCACGACGAAAGTTCTGTCGTCACCTTGGCAGATTAGATCACGGCCCAGATCATCGACGCCTTCAAGGATGCCCTGGTAGTAAACCCGATACCCCGAAGCTTCAAAAAGGTAACCCACATATCGCTCATACTCCCGCCCTACTTGCCACTT
>Ga0180431_10010560_pt1 | contig 10245 bp, 6 predicted proteins | sample SS_ome_11_FD_132459 | JGI IMG/M metagenome (GOLD analysis project Ga0180431, IMG submission 132459) | Hypersaline lake sediment archaeal communities from the Salton Sea, California, USA - SS_1_MS_1 metaG | ecosystem: Environmental > Aquatic > Non-marine Saline and Alkaline > Hypersaline >... | reverse complement strand
TCCTCGGACGACGGCTTTTCCGTGATCGATTATCGCAGCGTCGATCCGGAGGTTGGCGAGTGGACCGACGTCGATCGGCTCGGCGGTTCGTTCAAGATGGCCTTCGACTTTGTCGTCAATCACTGCTCGCAGCGGAACGAGTGGTTCCAGGAGTATCTGGCCGGAAAGTCCCCATACACGGGCTATTTCATCGACGTTGACCCAGCGACCGATTTGTCCGCCGTGACGCGGCCGCGAAGTTGGCCCTTGCTTACTCCTTTCGAGACCAAACGCGGAACGAAGCACGTGTGGACCACGTTCAGCGACGATCAGATCGACTTGAACTTCGAGTGCCCCGAGGTATTGCTCGAAGCGCTAGATATACTGCTGATGTACATCGAGCGCGGGGCGGCGATAATCCGGCTCGACGCCATCGGGTTCCTTTGGAAGAAGATCGGCACCACGTGCATGCACCTGCCCGAGACGCACGCGGTCGTCAAGCTGATGCGAGACTTGGTCGACGATCTCGCGCCGGGCACGATTCTCTTGACGGAGACAAACGTCCCGCACGCGGAGAACGTGAGCTATTTCGGCGAAGGTGACGAGGCACACGCGGTTTATCAGTTCAGTCTGGCCCCGCTGCTGCTGGACGCACATCTGACCGGCGACGCAGGGCCATTGAACGAGTGGCTCTCCGGCCTCGAATTTCCCGGCCAAGGCATGACGTTTTTCAACTTCACCGCATCGCACGACGGCATCGGAGTTCGTCCATTGGAAGGGCTAGTGCCACAAGAGCGGCTCGACGGGCTGGTCGAGGGCGTTCGCGACCGCGGCGGGTTGGTCGGCATGAGAAGGAAACCCGACGGCAGCGAAAGCCCGTATGAGTTGAACATCGCGTACGTTTCCGCCATGGACACGCCCGAGAGACTCGCGGCCGACGACCACGCGCGGCGGTTCCTCGCTTCCCAAGGGTTGATGCTGGCCCTGCGCGGCATGCCGGGAATTTATTTCCACAGCCTGGTCGGCACGCAAAACTATACCGACGGTGTTGGGAAGACCGGCCACAACCGCACCATCAACCGCCGCAAGTTCCAAAGCGACGAACTGCGAGAAATCCTCGCCGACGAGAACTCCGTCCAACGGAAGATATTCGACGGCTATCGTCGCATGCTGGCCGTCCGCGTGGCCCAGCCGGCATTTCATCCCGACGCCGAGCAGGCGTTCGTGGACGTCGGGCACAAGTCGATAGTCGCTTTCGCGCGAACCAGCCTCGACGGCAAGCAGCGGATTCTCGTGCTAGCGAATGTTGGCGATGAAGCGGTTGATATCGACATCGAGGGAATCGCCGAAGTTGCCCCAAAGAAAGACCTTCTTTCCGGGCAGCCGGTCGAAAACGGGAAGTTTGAACTGGGCCCTCACGACATCGCCTGGCTTGCGTAGCTGGTGGGTAGCCTCGATTCTCGAATCGAGGTGCGAAGCACCAGAGGCCTCGTGTGCGGTTGGCCCAACGGAATGGTCGCATCGCCCGACGGACTACTCGGCACCTAGAGCCTCTTGTCGCCCAAGCGACCCAGGTTCGAGAACCTGGGCCACCCCGCTTGGGCGCCCGCTCCCTCTTGCGAACACAAGCTGTATCGCTTATCAATGGTTATCCGCCAGATTCAATAACCAACCCGCTCCGGAGAAACTTCCATGAAAATCGTGGTACTCGACGGCCATACGACCAACCCCGGCGATTTGAGTTGGGAAGACCTGCAATCGCTCGGCGATTGTGAAATACACGACCGAACGGCGCCGGAAGAAGTCGCGCAGCGCATGGCCGGCGCCCGGGTTGTTCTGACGAACAAGACGATCATCGCGCGGGAACACATCGAGCAATCGCCGGAGCTTGTATATATCGGGGTGCTTGCCACCGGCTACAACATCGTCGACATCGAGGCCGCCCGCGAACGGAACATTCCGGTCGCCAACGTACCGACCTACGGCACGGCGTCGGTTGCCCAGGCTGTGTTCGCCCACGTGCTCAACCTGACCCAACACGTGGCTTACCACGCCGAAACGGTCCGCCAGGGACGTTGGACCAAGAGCACGGACTTCTGCTACTGGGATTTCCCGCTGATAGAACTGGCCGGATCGACCATGGGCATCGTCGGCTTCGGCCGAATCGGTCGGGCCACGGCGGAACTTGCCAGGGCGTTCGGGATGAACGTGATCGCGTACGATACCGAACCTCAAGAAGACGTGCCCGAGGGGATCGAGATGGTCGATCTGGAGCGTTTGTTCCAGGAAAGCGACGTTGTCAGCCTGCACTGCCCCTTGACCGCTGAGAACGAGAAGCTGGTCAACGCCGATCGGCTATCGACTATGAAGCCGACGGCCATTTTGATAAACACCAGCCGCGGGCCGCTTGTCGATGAAGGGGCGTTGGCTGGAGCTCTTAATTCCAGCCGCATCGCGGGAGCCAGTCTCGACGTGTTGGCCGTCGAGCCGCCCGTGGCCGACAACCCGCTTCTTACGGCGAAGAACTGCAACATCACGCCGCATATAGCCTGGGCTACCCGCGCCGCTCGGGGGCGATTGCTCAACACTGTCGTGGAAAACATCCGCGCCTTCGCCGCCGGCAAGCCGCGAAACGTTGTCAATGGGTAAGCGGGAACACGTTCGAGCATGTGTTTCGGGTAGCCCAGTGATGCAAGCGACAAACCGAAAAAACCGCATCGGCGACACATTACCGCGTGACCGCCATATTGTCCCGATGCACGACTTCTTCGTAGGGGCAGTGGCCGATGAGGCCGGCTATCTGGTCGCTGCGATGGCCCTTGATTAGCGAGACGTTCTTGCTGTTATAGTTGGTCAACCCTCGGCCGAGTTCCTTGCCTTGCGGGTCGATCAGAGCCACGACGTCGCCCTTGCCGAAGTCGCCTTCAACGCCGGCGATGCCGATGGCCAACAGGCTGCCGCCTTGTTGTTCGACGGCCTGGGCGGCGCCGGCGTCCAACAGCAAACGCCCGCGAGGTTGAACGCTGAAACCAATCCAACGTTTCCGCGCCGCGACGGCTTGGCCTTTAGCTAGTATCAAGGTGCCGACCGTTTCGGCGGCGATGATTCTCTCCAACACGCGGGGTTCCCGCCCGCCGGCGATGATCACGTTTTCTCCGGTGGCGATTGCCAGCCGCGCGGCTTCCAGTTTGCTGCCCATGCCGCCCTTGCTCAGGGCCACGGCATCCGCGGCACGGGCTTTCCGCACGACATTGTCCAAGACCGAGCGGTCGAGGTTCTCCACGGTGTCTATCACACGGCTGGTCGGGTCGGTAGGGTCGCCGTCGTAGAGCCCCTCCACGTCGGAAAGCAGCACCAGCAGCGGCGCGCGAATCAGGTTGGTCACGATGGCCGCCAGACGGTCGTTGTCGCCGAATGTGGTTTGTAGCTCGTCGACGGCGACGGTGTCGTTTTCATTAATGATCGGCACGGCACCCAGTTGCAAAAGCGCGCGAATTGTATTCTTCGCGTTTAGGTAACTGGTCCGATGCTCCATGTCGTCGGCCGCGAGCAGTACCTGGGCCGCATGGTGGCCGTGAACGCGGAATGAGCGGTCGTAGGCCTCGATCAGGGCGCTTTGCCCGATGGCGGCCACGGCTTGCAGTTGAGCCAGATCTGTGGGCCGGGCGTCCATTTTCAGGCGCCCCATGCCGGCACCCACTGCTCCGGAACTGACCAGAACGACCTTTCGTCCGACGTCCATCAAGGCGTTGATTTGCTCGGCCAAGGCGGCGACCCGAGCGGAGTCGAGTCTTCCCCGGGCATCGGTCAACACGCGCGTGCCGACCTTGACCACGATGGTTGAAGCGGTGGCGGCTATTTCCTGACGCAGAATATCGCTCATCTGGCACGTGCCTGTTCGGTTGGAGAAATGTCACAATACAACGAGGGCTTAGAATACCGCGCCGAGCGATTTGGTGAAAGGGTGAAGGGGCGATTGGACAGCAGTTCGCCGGTGCCGGGTGGCTGGCGGCTGAGCGCAGCGAAGCCCCAGTTCGTGCAATTCTTGGGCTCCGCCGGGCTTTGTCCCAGCCTCCCCGTCGACTTCTTAGACGGGGGCTAGCTTACACCAGTGCGTCGAGGCCGATCGAGTCGGGGGCCAACTGGATGGCGGCGAACTTCTGAATCCACTCGAAGCGTCCAAGCAGCGGCCCGAGCGGGTCGGCGCCCGAGGGATTTGCTTCCGCGGCGTCGGCCTCTGGCTGAAGTTCCTCGATCTTCTCGGAGTAAAACTCTAGCAGGTTGACCGCATCGTCGGGCTTGATGCCGGCGGCGTCGAGGTCCTGGCGAACGGCCGCAAGTTGTCGAAACTCCTTGTCGGAGATCACGCCGGAGTCGAACAGTTTCTGCAACATCTCGGAGAACTGTCGCGGCGAGATATCGGCGACGTCGTATTGCGAAAGGATATTGCCCAGGGCGTCGGACCTACCTGCGAATGAGGCGACGATCCGCCCGGCCGAGTCCGAGCCGGCGCGGTCGCCCAGTTCGGCCGCTTCACCCCGCTGGCCCAGGGCCGTCTCGGAGAAGCCGCTCAGCACGCTGCTGATTTGCATGTTGGTTTGTCTCCCTTGGTTTGGAATCACGCATCGCGCCTATTGAGCAAACGCCGCGCCAAAAGGGACGGAAGTCTTCGCCGGGAGGTCGCTGATTGTCGTAAAGAACCACGCGGCAGGTCGTTGCGCCGGTATGCTGGCTAACGAGCGACGCTGTTGATTCGGTCAAGGAGAAAGCGGCGTTGGGCAATTATTGCCGCTTGAACGGGCGGAATTCGCCGCTTGCGCTAAACGCCAAGTAGGGCCAGCATTCTTGCCTGCCGCGCGCCATTATGCATGAAAAGCATCGATGTGGTATCCGACGCTACTTTCGCTTCAACGAAAGTCGACCATGGCGTTAACCGCGATAGAAATCTATCCAGCTTAGCGACAGCGTTTTCGGGTTTTCCTCGAAAAGTACTGTCGGCAATATCATCTGGAAGCATCCGCCCTGCTTGGGAAGCCCTTTGATCGGATTGCCAAGTGCGTCGAGCGTTTTGATCTCCATCCAGTACGGGCTGTCGCCAGCGACGGCGGTCTCGGTACCTTCCCGCCAAAGGTGCAGCAGTCGTTTGTGTCCGCTGTGGCTGAGGACCGAAGCGGTCAGCCTGTCTTTGCCGCCGGTTGTTGCCGAAAAGTTCTCCAGCCCGCGAAGATACATCCGCACCGTGACCTTCTCCGGCCAGCGGTCGCCGGCGCGCTCGATTGTCGCCCGGCTTATTCCGCGGGGACTGGTTATCCAGAAGAACGCCTCGTCGCCATCGAGCGACGATACTACTTTGTCGTCGTCGCGTCTGGTGGCGATCTTAAACGGCGGGGGGCCCAGCGGTTCGCTTATGCCAAAGGTGTTAGCGGCGGGGAAGTCCTCGGGCACGGGATACGTCACCCGACCGCAGCCCGCCCATTGCGTGCCGCGAATCAACGCGGTTTGGAAACCGACGCTTCGCAGATTCACGTCCGTGCTGGTCTTCGACAGATGGCCGAGAATCGTGGCGTAAACGCGTCCTTTGCCGAACTCGACGACCCAATCGACCGGCTGGTTCGACTTGCAGTCCTTCGACCAGGCGTAACTTAGCACGGTCGGATTACTGGCCGTGCCCTGCAGGCCGTGGTAAAGCTGTTCGCGCGGTTGCATCCAGCGTTTGGGGAAACCGTCGGTTATGGGGTGTTCGGCGGTCGACGTGGTCACTTGGAAATCGTGTGCCGGTCCGTGGCCCGCGATTGGTCCTTGGTCCTTGGGCACTCGCACCACGTTTTCATTTTCATCGACGACCAACGTAGGTCCAATTGCCTCATTCCGCCAAGCGAGGCCGGTCATTTCGTTGTAGGCCGGCCACTGGGGAAAGGATGTCAACGCCGAATGAAACACCACCAATCCACCGCCGCCGCTGACGTATTTCTGCAGCGACTCCTCGACCGGTCGCGGCCAATGGGTAGCGCCGGCCTCGTTGCCGCCGTTGAAGTTATTCAACACCACGTCGTATTTCGAGAAGTCGGGTCGCCACGCATCCCATTCGTCCTCGTCCGCCGCGACCGCGGGAGTGGTCGATACATCAACATCGAACAGCCCGCTGTCGAACAGAATCTTCTTGACAATTCGCGTGGTTCGCTTCCAGTCGTGTTCGCTTAGGCCGTCGACGATCAGCACGGAGAGTTTCCCGTCCTCACCGGAATCCTCCGAGGCAATCGCGGGAACGCACATTGCCAGCGAAAACAAGCAAAGGCAAACTAGTCTGAGGACGTTCATGATACTTCCGATTTTCGGGTGAGCTGACTGCCAACATAACATAGTGTACCACTAAGCGGCACAGACGGCGAGTAAACAGTCGGCCAGCCGCCCGATTTTCAACACATATTGGCGCCGCAAGCAAAAACGGCGACAATAGTGCTTGCTTTTCAAAAGGCTCGCAACTTAAGCTTCTCGAAAGGAACTCTTCGTGAAACTGCAATTCCTCGGGGCCACTCGCCAAGTTACCGGTTCGCGATACTGTCTGCATGCCGACGGCCACAAAGTGATGGTCGACTGCGGCATGTATCAGGAACGTTCTTACCTTGACCGCAACTGGGCCCAAAGTCCCATCCGGCCCAGGGAGATCGACGCCCTGCTGCTTACCCACGCACACGTCGACCATTGCGGCCTTGCGCCGAAGCTGGTTCGCGAGGGTTTCCGCGGCGAGATCATTACGACCGACGCCTCGGCCGAACTGGTCGAACTGATCCTTCGCGATTCGGCCAAGATACAGATGGAAGACGCCGAGTACAAACGCAAGCGGCACAAGAAGGAAGGTCGCAAAGGAAGACATCCCGTCGAGCCGCTGTTCACGACGCGACACGTCGATCAGACATTGAAGCTTCTCAAGCCGGTTCCCTACGACGAAATCATTCGCATAAACGACGACATCTCGGCCGTGTTTCACGACGCGGGGCATATACTCGGCTCGGCAATGGTCGAGCTTCGGGCCGGCCACGACGATCAAGCCCGGCGGATACTTTTCTCCGGCGACATCGGCCAGACCGACAAGCCGCTTGTGCGAGATCCCACGAAGGTGACCGAGGCCGACTACGTGGTCATGGAGTCGACTTACGGCGACCGCGAACACGAGGACCACGGCGACGTGGACACGCAGCTTGCCGACATCATAAACAGCACCGTCGCGGCCGGCGGCAACGTGGTGATGCCCACGTTTGCCATCGAACGCTCGCAAGAGGTGATTTATCATCTGAGCCTGCTGATGCACGAGGGCCGGATCCCCGAGTTGCCGGTGTTCCTCGACAGTCCCATGGCGGTCGACGCCACGGACATTTTCCGCCGCTACCGTCGCCATTTCGACGACGAGACCTGGCAACTGATAGCCGCCGGCGGGGCTCCCTTGCGGTTCCCCTCGCTTCAGATGGTGCGATCGGTCGAGCAGAGCAAGGCCATCAACACGCAGAAGGGGCCGGCCATCATCATGTCGACCTCGGGCATGTGTACCGCCGGGCGTATCAAGTTCCACTTGCGGAAGAACATCACACGGGAAGAGTGTACAATCCTTTTCGTGGGCTACCAGGCCGCCGGCACTTTGGGACGACACATTGTAAACGGAGCGGGCAGCGTTCGCATCCACGGCCGCAACCTGCCGGTTCGGGCTTCGGTGCGCCAGATTCACGGCTTCTCCGGCCACGCCGACCGCCCCGCCTTGCTGCGTTGGCTGAACCATTTCGAGCAACCACCTCGCGAGATTTTCCTCACGCACGGCGACGAGGATTCGGCCCTTTCGCTCTCGGCCGAGATCGAGAAGATGCCCGGCTGGAAGGTCTCCGTGCCAGAGTATCAACAAACGATCGATTTGGATTAGCCTTTGCTTATGCGAGAAATGAACATGCAACATCAATCACGGCAAAGTGGCTGGAGAAAAGCATGGTGCTGCCGGTCGGTCTTCGTGCTTCTGGGCCAAAGCCTTGCTCTACTTTTCTCGACAACGACTTGGGCCGCCCCGCCGCAAACCGGCTTGCAAGAGGTTCCCTTCAATCAGGTCCGCGTCGACGACGGCTTCTGGACACCGCGGATAAAGGCTGTCCAAACCACGACCATCCCGGACGTTTTGCAGACTGCCGAAGGGCAGGGCAAGCTGGACAATCTCCGAATCATCGCCGGGAGGAAGAAGGACGGCCGGATCAAGATCTACTGCGGACCGGACTCCGATATCTGGAAAATCATGGAGGCCGCCTCCTACTCGCTGGCTTGGAGAAACGACCCGAAACTCGACCGCAAGCTTGACGAACTGATCGATCTTTACGCCGACGCCCAGGCCGACGACGGATACATCAACCAGATGTTCATGCTGCCGGACGACCATCCGCAAAGCCCTAAGGATGCCGCGAACGTGAGGCTGGGATACGGAACCGATCAACGATTCAAGGGCACTGTCGAACAGTGGCCGCTGGGTATCTGTCAGATATACTGTGCGGGCCATCTGTTCGAGTCCACCGCCGCGCACTATCGGGCCACCGGCAAGCGAAACTTTCTCGACATCGCGCTGAAGAAGGCCGATTGCATCGCCCGACGGTTTCCAATCGGCGAGCCGATAGACTACGCCGACCATCCCCAAGCAGGCATCGGACTGGTTAAACTTTACGAGGTGACCGGCGAGAAGAAGTATCTCCGTCTGGCCGACCACATAGTCCATCACGGTCTGCATGCCCGACCGCCGGACCTGGGCAAGGGCGAGTCGTGGAAACCGCTGGTCCAACAGCGCAAGGCCTGGGGGCACGCCGTGCGGATCAACTATCTGTACAGCGCCGCCACGGATTTGTGCCGCTATATCGGACAACCGGAGACGAAAACGGCACTGGACAGCCTTTGGCACAGCATCGTCGACCGGCGAATATACGTCACCGGCGGCGTCGGTGGGCCCGCCCCGTTTGAACAACTGGCCGACGACTGGGTGCTGGACAACGCTCACTGCTATTGCGAATGTTGCGCGAACATCGCCCACGGACAGTGGAACCACCGCTTGAATCTACTCACCGGCGAGGCGAAGTACGCCGATCTGGTCGAGATCGAAGCCTATAACGCCGGCCTTTCGGGCATTTCGCTCGACGGGACGAAGTTCTTCTACACGAACCGGCTGGCTTTCAACAAGAAGAACCGAAAGAACAGAGCAACGGGCGTCCGCCAGCGATACCTGTTCTGCTGTCCCTCCAAGTTGCCGGGGTTCATCGCGGGAATCGGGCGTTGGATATACGCACAAGACGAGCGAGGCGTTTACGTTAACCTATACATCGGCGGGCAAACTACTCTCGAACTTCCCGAGGGCCGTGTCAATCTTACGCAAAAGACGCGCTATCCGTGGGACGGCGAAGTTACCCTGAACGTCGATCCGAAGACGCCGGGCAAGTTCGACGTCTGCTTGAGAATCCCCGGTTGGGCACTGGGGCGGCCGATGCCAAACGAGTTGTACCGCTTCGCGAACACAAAGCCGGTTGATTGGAAGATATCGGTCAATGGACAACCATTCGACGTCGGCGAGTTGGACAAGGGTTATGCACGAATCAGCCGCCAGTGGAAAAGCGGCGACACCGTGAGGTTGCATCTGCCGATGCCCGTCCGCCGCGTTTATGCGCACGAAAACGTCAAGTACGACCGGGGTCGGGTGGCGCTGATGCGCGGCCCGGTGGTTTATTGCCTGGAAGGGATCGATCACGATTTCAGCGTGTTTAAGATGGCCTTGCCGGAGGATGCCCAGATTACGCCGCGACATCGCGAGGACCTACTCGGCGGCGTAACCGTTCTGCAGGGCGAAGGGCTTATCGAAGGCAACCGGCCGGTCGATTTCACGGCCGTGCCATATTACGCCTGGCAGAACCGCGGTATTGACGAGCTGAACGTATGGCTGATTGAGAAGCCTACCCGGATAGCCAATGGTAAATAGAACGAAGATGAACGCCTCACAACTACCATCGCGAAAGTTTTCCAGCAAGCCGGACTTTGACGAGTCTATCGCCCGGGTTTACGCTTGGTACGAGCAGAAGGTACTCGACCGCCCGCCGGTGAGGTTTCATCACCACAACGTCGAGTACGAACGACATCGCACGGTGGAAGGTCCTTGGAAGACTGCCCGAGAGCGGTGGCTCGACGTCGATTTTCAAATCAAGACTTTCGTCGATTCCTTACAGAACACCGAGTTTCTCGGCGAGACGTTTCCCGTCTTCT
>Ga0180431_10010559_pt1 | contig 10245 bp, 5 predicted proteins | sample SS_ome_11_FD_132459 | JGI IMG/M metagenome (GOLD analysis project Ga0180431, IMG submission 132459) | Hypersaline lake sediment archaeal communities from the Salton Sea, California, USA - SS_1_MS_1 metaG | ecosystem: Environmental > Aquatic > Non-marine Saline and Alkaline > Hypersaline >... | reverse complement strand
GGCCTGGAAGCCGCCGCCTAGGGCGACGACCACCGCCGCCTCGCGCTTGAGCTGCACGGCCGTCTTCTGCCGGCGGTCCGATCGATCGTTGGCCGGCCAACTGAAGCTCCAGGCCATCAGGTCCCATGGCGTGCCCTGGCGGGCCAGGTAGCGGGCCGAAAGCCGCGCCGAGTTGACGCTGTTGCGGGGCGAGTAGTCGCCCGACAGAAAGTCGACGGGCGCACAGACCGGCTCGGCCATGTGATCCGTGAAGGCCCAGTTGCTGCAAATCTGGAAGTCGGGGTGCTTCTCTCTGACCGCCCGAATGTAGTGGCACAGATAGCCGCGGAACGCCTGGCGGTGAAACTGGAGGAACTCGAACCAGTGGGGATCGCCCGGCTTGCGGGGCACGTCGTCGATGCCCGTGGCCTGCTTGAACGCCGCCAGGGCCTTGGGGCCGTAGTCGGGCACGGAGGCCCAGCACTCGCCGTCGACCCACGCGCCGTCGACGCCGTAGTCGCCGGCCAACTCGCAAAGCTGCGGGATCAACAGGCGTTCGGCGTACGGGCCCCAGAACGACGTGGCCCGGCTGTTCGGCTTGCCGTCGGCATTGATGGCCGCCCAACCCGGCTCGCGCACGCACGTGCGCTCGTACACGCCCGAGTAGTGCATGTAGAGGGCGACGCCGTGCCGGGCGGTCACGTCGCGCCATACGCGGAGCGGATCGCCGATGATGCCGGGCGCCTGGTGTCCGACCTTCGTCGGGTAGCTCGACAGCCCGGGATGCCCCTTGCAGTCGATCTGAAGGTAGTCGGGCCGGACGAGCCGGATGATGTTCTCGACCATCTCCGGCGTGGTGTTCTTACCCACCTCGGTGCAGTCCTCCCCGGCGTGGAAGTCGAAGTGAACGCCCAGGAAGCTGTCGGCCCGCTTCAGACGCGGCGGAGCATCGGCGGCGAACGCCTGACCGAGAATCAGAAGAAAGACAAAAATGCAGGACAAGAGGGTGGTGGATCGCCAACGCGTGGTCATAATGGGCTGCTCCTGCAATAGGATGTTTCCACTTGCTTTCAAGTCTCAGCTTGTGAACCAGTCAGAGTCGGGACGCCGTCGGGCATCACCGGCTCATGGACGCTCGGGCGGGTAGAGTGCCAGTTCCAACGAGACAAGCTTACACGACCCGGCGGCCTGGTTCAAATTCTCGATCTCCAGCTTGTTCTTCCCAGGGATGAGCAGGTCGAGCGGAACGGCGTAGAACTTCAGCATTTCGCGATCGGGGTAGGCCGCGTTCTCGGCCAGCGGGGCGAAGAGCTCCGTGTCGCCGTGCTCGCAGGGCTCGAGCGGCTCGCCGTTGAGCCGCACGGCGATCTCCAGCTTCGTGCAGGGCTCTTGGGTCTCGACGCGGAGCACGCTCCGCTCGAAGGCGACCTTCGCCGTATCATCGGGCACGACCAGCTCGATCGTCGCACGGTTCGTCGACGGCAGGCTGCCGAAGCCGCGCGAGACGACGTAGTCCTTCGACGTGGTCTGGAGAAACGCGATGTCGGTGATCCGCTCCAGGCCGGGGGCCATGGCGAGCCGCAGCTTGCTCGGCACGTAGTCGTAGTTGAACAGGCTTAGCCCATCCGCGCCGCGGTCGAAGAGATTCAGCGCCGAGGCGCGGTAGGCGGGAATGGTCGTGTACCGCCGGACAAGCTTGCCCGCCTTGCTGGTCTGGTAGGTCACGTAGTTCATCTCGCCGTAGATCTTCGCCCGGTGGGTCTTCGCCTGGAACTCCTCGATGCCCAGCTCCATGGTGTGGATGTAGAAGGACGACACGTCGATCATGTCGACCAGGCCTCGCGCGTCCCAGGCGACCACGTCGAGCCCCGCGGCTTTGCATTTGGCGAGCGTCTCGGGCACGCGCACGCAGAGCCTCAGCGACTTGCCGCGCCGGCGCCCGACGGCGTCGATCATGTTCCTGATCCGCCCGACGAAGGCCGTCATCACCTGCGCACCCTCGTCGATCCGGTCGTTGTGAAAGAAGCGGGGGAAGCGCTGGAAGTCGAGCTCGACGCCGTCGACGTCGTAGCGCGTGCAAAGCTCTTCCAGGATCGCGTAGTAGTAGTCTCTCACCTGGGGAATCATGTAGTCGAACAGCCGGACCTGGTCGTTGCCGCGCTGGTAGGGCGACGTGTCGGTATCGCCCAGCCAGTATTCGGGATGCTCGCGCCAGAAGAAGTTGTGCGTGGGCCAGGTGACGTCGGTCACGTAGTGGTGGTCGTTCATCCGGTACGAGACGAAGAAGTCCTTGCCGCACCGGCGGCAGGCGTCGAGCGTCTCCTTCACCGGATCGCCGCCCGAGTGGATGTATTTCATGATATAGTCGAACGACCGGAACTTGGGCGACGCCTGATCGGGCGTGTACTTCTTCCACTGCGGATCGACCTCCGACGGATAGAGGTTCGCGCGCCACGCGGTGGGGCAGCACATCACCGCGTCGACGTCGGTGCCTTCGAGCTTCTCGATGAACGAAGCGATGTACTCCGGGCTGTTGTCCTTCTTGTGGCAGACGATCAGAAGCTCATGGTTGAAGAGGCACCGGTAGTCGACGGTCTCCGGCGTCTTGTGGTACGGGCCGGGCGCGTCCGGCGCTCCGGCGGCCAAGCCCGCAACCAGCGCGAGAAACGTGATGCTGCTGTACACGGCGTTTGTCCTTTACGAAGTGTGTGCCGAGGTTCGATCTTCAGTCGCCGGGCTTGAGCAGGTGGTAGGTCCCGGCGCTGACGATCTTACCCTGGTAGGTGAAGTCGTCGTCGGAGTAGTTCGTAACGATCTCGCTTCCGTCGGAGTATTTCGTCAGGAACACGTCGTCGGCGATCGCGCCGTGATGCTCCATGAACTCGAGCTGCAGGTATTTGAGCGGCTGGTACTCGTCGCAGGCCCGCTTGACGCCGCTCAAATCCTTGTAGTAGACGTAGTAGAAGGAGGGGCGTCCGCCGAATTCGATCACCTTGAGCTGTGTATCCCTGTCTTTGTAGGGATAGTCGATGGAGGAGTAGAAGGGGTTGCTCAGGATGATCCCGTGGTAGACGATTTGCCAGAGAGGCACGATGCGGTCCATCAGTTGGTGCTTCGCGCCGAGGCGTTTCGGATACGCGGAAACGTAGAGCGCGTAGTCGAGGTGCTTCGCGACGTGATCGAACGGCCCTTCGGAACCGAACCCGCCGAAGGTCTCGTGCGCCAGTTCCAGGATCTTGTTGAGGTATTCGGCCGCCTGCTTGCGCGTGAGCGGGTGGTTCGGGTCGTGGCAGTCGCGAGGGGGGATGCAGGAGATCACGTCGATGTGGTGGAGCCCCTTGTATCCCAGGGCCGCGATGTTGGCGAAGTCCTTCCTTGCGAACGACTCGTACACGCACTTCGCGCAGGGGCTGTAGGAGCGTCCGCCGGCCCATATCCAACCCTTCCGCAGCGATCCGTCAGGTCTCTTGGCGATGAAGTCTTCGCTCCAACAGTCGGCGATCTTGTAGGCGTCGGTGTAGTTCGTGTGGCAGACGATCTGGTAGCCCAGGTCGTGGGCGAGCCGGATGGTCTCGCGCAGCTTCTCCTCGCCACCGAGCGCCGGTTCGACCGGGAAGAGCTGTGGGTAGCGCCCGTCGTGGCCCCGAATATTCCACCCCACCGTACAGAACTCGGCCTCGTCGACGCCCATCTCCTTGAGCTTCCGCATCATCTCCTGAAGCTCCTCGAACGTGACGTGGACGTTCATCTTCGGCTCGGTTTCGAGGGTCTGGTCCTCGACCTCCATGTTTCGCGGCTTGCTGCCGTGCCCAACCCGGATCGCCATCGCGCCGACCGCGTACTTCAGTTGCGGACTCTTGGTGATGCGCTCCTTCAACGGCTTCACTTCGCCGCGCCCGAGCTGGTAGTCGCGATAGGCGCGGGCCATGCCGGAGTAGTCGGCGTCGTCGCCGTCGAGCGTGTAGAGATCGACGACGAGGTCTTCGTAGGGCGCGAAGACGATGTCCTTGATCAGGAATCGCGGGTAGATGGCGTAGGCGCCGCTCTCGACTTCCACGACGGTCTTGAATTCGTGGCGGAGCCCCTTGACGATTCCGACGAGGGCGCCTTTGGTGTTCTTCATGCCGAAGATCGGCATCGGATTGGCGCGCACTTCGAGCTTTCCGTCGTGTTCGTGGAAAGTGCCGAGACGCCCGTCGGAGGTCACGAAATACCCCGGCTCCCCGGTTCTCGCCGTCGCCCGCTCCGAAACGACGTCGACGTATTCGATCTCGGCAGTCAGCTCCTTGGCCGGGACGTGAAGGCGATAGACGTTGTCTCCCTCCTTCGTGAGCTTCCGGACCTTCCGTTCGATCGTACCGTCGGTCTTGGCGATGCGCAACGTCACGGTCTCGGCCGCGAATGAAGCGCCAATGGGAACGACAAGGAGTGCGGCAAGCAGGTACTTGATCATGGGGCCCTCGGTTTGCAGATTCGTGGTTGGCGGACACGATCGTCCGCAGGCTTCTGCTGAAGATGTCCGATCGCGGCCTGCGCGCGAATCGACACGTCGCCGCGCCGGCCGGCCGACGAAGCTCGTGGGCGACCTCTCTCACTTACCCAGCACCACGCGCCGGATGGCTTTCAGGTAGGCTCCGTCGGGGTCGTCGCGGCACGGCACGAGCCAGCCGCCTTCGCCCATCTCGTTCCAGGCGTAGACCAGGGCGAGCCGGTCCTTGGTCGTCTGTTCCGGATGCGCGTCGATCCACCGGGCCATGCGATCCAGGAGACGGCCGAACGCCTCGGGCGTGCGCCCCTGGAAATACCACGAGACGGGCGACCCCTTGCCCAGGCCTTCGCCGCCCGTCGCTTCCCAGGGGCGGCGGTCCCAGCCCTGCGTGGCCACCGGGATGAGCGGTTGCTCGGGCGAGCCGTGCCACGCCCGGACGTTCGCCTCGACCAGCTCCTGGTACGCGTGCCTCGCCGAGACCCCGGGGCCGGGCGGCCTGACGTTGTAGTGCGTGCGCAGCGAATAGCCCTCCTCCGGCTTGCCGCCGCCGCATCCGGCGACCGCCACGCCGGGGAGCCCGGCCTTGCGCGCCGCCTGTTGCAGGTACGTGAGTCCCTCGGGGTTGCTGCCTCGCGGCGAAAAGATCACCAGAAGCGGCCTGCCCTCGACGCGCAGGTAGCGGGGGTGCTCGAACAGGGGCATCCAGTAGTCGGCCGCCTGTTTCCAGGCCTCGGGCCCGACGATCTCGGACCCGCCGTGGTTGGCCACCAGCAGGCAGAACTCCATGCGGTGGTTGTTTTTCGCCTGGAGGAACAAGCGCAGCCCTACGTTCAGCGAGTCGTTCTCGATGGCCTCGACGTTGATCGGGCCCTTGTTGTCGCGCCAGTACCAGCAGAAGGAGAAGAAAGCCACGCCGTGGTCGGCCGCCAGATCGATCTGCCGCTCCATGATCTCCGGGTCGTCGTCGCGCCACCCCCAGAGCGGCGTGCGTCCCGCGTACTCGGTGGCCAGCTTCTTGGTGAAGTGCGTCGGCATGCCCTTGGCCCAGGCGCGCTGGGGCGTGCCGTCGTCGAAGGCACTTCGCCCGGCCCAGCCCTCGAAGTAGTACGCCCCCAGCTTCATGCGGGGCTTGGCGGCTTGCGAGCCGGCGGGGTCGCGCACCGCGCGGACGATGGCTTGAAGCTGCCTCAACTGGGCTTCGGAGAACGTGCCCACCGGCCCGGCCGCGGCGTCCCAGTTCGGGCCCATGTCGAGCGTGACCACGCCGCCCTCGGCCGTCACTCGGCCGACCCATTCAGTCCACCGGTCGTCCGGATGGCGGGTGTTTCGACGTCCCCAGGCGTCGCCCAGGAAGGTGAGCGCGTGCCACTGCGAGCCGTCGAGCCAACGCCCGCTGCACGAATAGGTGAACGGATCGTTCAGTTCGCCGGCCGTGTAGTCTTCCGCGTCGGTCCACCGCTTGAGACTTACGCCGGGGTTGAACGTCACCACGGCCTGCGGATTACCGTGCTTGGCCGCCTCGGCATACACTCGGGCGATCTGGGAGTTGAACCCGATCCATTCGTATCCGCCGTCGAACCACCATCCCGAGACGGCGTCGCCGTACCGATCGGACCACTCGCGGATCACGTGCGCCCACTTCTTCGCGAACTCCAGATCGAGCTTACGGTCACGGTTTTCCGGCGCTTCTGGAAGCCCGAACGCGCGAATGGCCTCGAGATCGCGATTCGGCGTCTGGCACGGCAAGTAGAGCATCAATCGGATTCCGTGCGGCTTCAGTGCCGCGGCCAACTCCTTGGGCAGGTCGCGCCGGGCGCAGCGCGTGCCGGGCGCAAAGCCGGCGATGCGCTCGTAGGTGTCGTTGGGAGCGTTCATGTAGCCGGAGTTCTGGCCCAGGGTGAACACCAGGTATCGCACTCCGGAATCGGCCAGTTGTCGGGTCACCGCCGCGACGTCGAACTCGTCGACCAGCGCGAAGCTCGACGCGTCGGGCAGGAAGTGCATGAACGCGCCGATCTTCGCCTCCGAGAGCCAATCGGTCGCCCGATTGTGGCCGCCGCCGGGCGCCTTCTCGGCGGGCCGATCGGCGGCCCTCGACCACGCGGCCGCGACGACCAGCAACCCGACCGATAAAGCCACCGTTATTCGCCCTTTCGTGCTCGTCATCTCCGCGTCTCCTTTTGCGCTCGGTTGTTGATTCCGGTGAGGATCGCGTCGGCGATGGCCCGCATGCCCCGGTCGCCCGGATGGGCGGCGACGCCGCGGTGCGAAAACTCGCGTTCCGATCGGGCGTAGTTCGATTCGTCCTTGGCGAGGGCGCCGACGTCGACGAAGGTCCCGTCCGCATCGCGGCACGCCCGCTTGAGGGCTTCGTCCTTGGCGCGGTTCGGCCAGAAGCAGCTCCGCACGACGATCGCCGGGCGGCCGTTCGCCTTCAGATCGCGGAGCAGTTGCCCCACGCTCTTCTCGAACCGGGCCTCGGCTTCCTCCGAATCGAGCTTCGGCACGTTCTCGCCAATGGCCACGATAACCAGGTCGGCCCCGAAATCAAAGGCTTCCTTCCACTGCTCCTTCACGTTGCACGTGTCGTACTGCCGCTCGAACGTGGCGATGTTTCGGACCATGACTTCGGGGGCGGTCCCGGTCGATTCGGTCAGAGCGCGGGTGACGAGGTGGACGAAGTCCTTGTCGGCGGCGCTGGCCGCCATTCCCCAGTTACCCAGCCAGCCGATGGCCGGCGCGGGCCCGTGCAGCGTGATGCTGTTGCCGAGGAACAGGACCTTGCGGAACGCGGTCTTCGGGGCGGCTTCCTGCGCGGCCGCACCGAGCGCCGCTTCGAGGCCGCCGCAAAACAGCGTGCACGCGACGAGAGATCCGCAAAGCATCCGCGCTGCGAGTCGGCGTTTCGAGGCAGGGTGAAGTCTCATCGGTAGGCTCCTTCAAACGGCTGAGGATCGGTCGAAGAGTAACTCGCGCATTTGCGGAGTAGTAGGCACACGCCGTGTGCCGTAACCGGCGGACGGCACACGGCGTGTGCCTGCTACGAAAATCGGCAAGTTGCTTTTCGGTCGCTCCTAACGGGGTTCCTACGTCGCTCGCGGCCGGCGCGAACCGCACCGCGGCGGCCGTTCCGGTGAACGTCGACGGTCACTCGCCGGCCCACGGGCGGGGCACGGCCAGCCGTACCCAGTCGTCGGTCATCGCCGCCAGCGCGGGCGGCAGGTCGCCTTCGCAGTCTTGAACGACGCCGTGCCACCCGCCGTCGTCGCCGCGCCAAAGGGCAAGGTCGACCCGGCGGGGAAGGCGGATCTCGGTCCGGCCGGTGCGCAGGTGTTTCAATCCCCCGGCGGCCGCTGCTTCGAGTTGCCCGTCGCCGTCGAGCCGGACGGCCACGACCCCCAGGGCGTCGACTTCGACTTCCCGTTCGCCGATCGCGAGCGTCGTCTGGATCGGATCGCCCGTCGGGTCCTTTTCGGCGGCCATGACGACGTGGGTGCCGTCGATCAGCCGGGCGTGGCCCCGGCAGGGCGCCGGCTTTCCCTGGGCGATGATCTCGACGTCGAGCTTCGAGGGCCCGAAGGCGACCTGCGGCTCGACGCCCCGGTGCTTCAAGTCGGCGACGACGCGTTCGACGCAGGCGTCCTCGTCGGCCACGGCGACGATGTTCTCCGGCAAGGCGGCCTCGCCGTCGAAGGGTCGGCCGTCGAAATCGAGGGTCCACGTGCCGAGCCGATACAGCGCGGTCTTGCCCGCCGCGGCCGCCCGGCGCAGCAGCTCGGCCGTCGGCGGCTTCTCGAACTCGGGGTGATACAGGACCACGGCCTGGTAGCGCTGCGGTCCGTAGCGCACGAAGCCCTCGTCGTCGATGCGAAGCGCGTCCGAGCCGATTTCGCTCGACGGGATCAAGTCGGCGGGGAACCCGGCCGCGCGCAACCGCTCGGCCAGCTTGACCCCGGCCTGGCCGTGTGCGGGCCCGGCCCAGTTCATGGCGCAGGCGTGGCCGAAGATCACGGCCACGGGGCAATCGGCCGGCGTCTTGGCGATGAAGTTGAGCATGCGCACGCGACACTCGGCCTGCATCAAGGGCCCTCGAAGCAGGTAAGTCTGCCCGTGGTCGGGGTCGCGCTCGCCCTGGGGACGCGGATACCGGGGATGATAGGTCACGCGCCCGCCCGCCAGGGCGCCCGACCAGACCTCACGAAAGTAGGGGGGCATGTTCGTGTTGTAGAACTCGTTGTAGCAGACGGGGCTTCCCCACTTCTTGCACAGCGAGGTGCGGCAGCACCACGGCACCGATTCGTCGGTCTGGGCCAGGTCGCGCGGGGCGACCCACCAGTCGAGGCCGTTCTTCTTGAATTCCCGCGTGCAGACGTCGGGCCACCAGGTGGCGTGCAGCCCGACGAAGCTCTCGGGCCCGAACACGTCTTTGACGACGCGGTAGTAGTGCGATTCGATCTCACCGTTGCGCAGCCGGTCGAGCTCGAGGTATCGGTTCACCGCGGCCGCGCGCTCGCCGTGCCGGCCGCGCTCGCCGAAGCACATCAGCAGGCAGTCGCGCACCAGGTCGCGTCCGCCGGTGCGCTCGGCATAGGCTTGCTCGTAGAAGCGCGAGTACCACAGGTCGTTGCCCTCCAGCGAGCCGTACGAAGGCGGAAATCCCCACTCGTCGATCGTGGCGCCGGCCAGGCCCGCGTCGCCGTACTTGCGGACCAGCTCGTCGAGGAACGGGAGCAGGTGCGGTGCGAACACGGCAGGGGTGAAGTGCGTGAACGCCGCCAACAGACAGGCGTGGCATCCCCGCGTGGCAGGGCTGCACGGCACGGCGACCTTGACCTCGCCGGGCCCCGCTGCGACCACCCGGCACGTCTCGGTCACGTCGCGCACCGAGTCGGGCTCGATCCCCTCGTCGCCCTTGCGGTAGCAGTAGACGCGGACCGCGCGACCGGCCAGCGACACGTAGGGCGTCGTGCCGCCGGTCATGTGGTCGCCCAACCGGAGCGGCGTGGCGCGCACCGAGGCCGTCCCCGACTCCGAGAGCGGCACTTCGGCGAGCCGGATCACCTCCTGCATTTCGTCGGGATAACGCTCGCGGAAGGCCGATCGGGCCAGGCGCACGTCGAGGTTCATGGCCATGCCCATGCCCTTCTGCCGGGCGTAGGCCGCCGCCTCTTGGACCTGCCGGTAGACCTCGTCGTCGGTCAGTTCCTTCTTCGCCCGCGTGGTCATCACGATCAGGTCGTAGGGAGCATGTTGCGCCCAGACGTCGATCACGCGGCGGTACTTGCCGGCTCCGAAATCGCCGTCGCCCCACACTCCCTGGACGATGCACGGCAGGTGCCCCGCCGGCGCGCGCAGCGCCGCCCGCTCGGGCTCCGACGCGACGGCCACGCTCGCCACGGCCACGGCGGCTACCCCGAACAGCGCCGGCAAGGCGATACTCCATCGCATGAGCAGACTCCCCGTTTGAATCGTGGTGTCAGGCTTGTGGTGCGGCCGTCTCGGCTGCCCAAGGACAGTGATTCCCGGTGAACGGTTACCACTCGGAAATGTCCGGTATGGAAACGGCGTCCCATCCACTGTCGAGTTGGTCGTCGTACTGTTGCTGCAACCGTTTCATCTCGGCCTTCAGCCGCGCGACCACCTCGGCCGAATCGGGCTTGTCGTAGAGGTTCACCATCTCGCGTGGGTCGGCCTTCAGGTCGTACAGCTCCCAGCCGAAATCCCCGTAGAGGAACCGGACAGCTTGTAACGGTCGGTTCGCACTCCCACGTGCGGGT
>Ga0180431_10010557_pt1 | contig 10247 bp, 23 predicted proteins | sample SS_ome_11_FD_132459 | JGI IMG/M metagenome (GOLD analysis project Ga0180431, IMG submission 132459) | Hypersaline lake sediment archaeal communities from the Salton Sea, California, USA - SS_1_MS_1 metaG | ecosystem: Environmental > Aquatic > Non-marine Saline and Alkaline > Hypersaline >... | reverse complement strand
CTTGTAGTTTTTCTGTTGAAGGGTTTGCCTCAATTTTCATGATGTTTCACCTATTTTTTCGGGGAAAAAGTCGAGGGTTGCGCTTTTTATCTTGACATTGCAGAAACGCTTTGTCCCAATCAGCGGGACCGCTGATTTTTCGATAGTTTTTTCGACTGCTTCTCGGGGGCCTTCATAAACGATTACCCGTGTTATTCTGACAATGTCTTTCATATTAAGAGAGTCCCTTCTCTGTTCTTTGCGCCATGCTGTGTGAGACATTCACATAAGCACGACTCAAAATAGATGTTGACACCGTATGTAACACTATGTTAAGACGCTGTCAACATAAAAAATCAAAAAGGAGAAAAAAATGTCAGACAGAATAACTTTGAGAATCGATGGGGATGTAAAAAAACGTTTCGTGGCTGTGACAGGCGATAATGGTACGGACCCTTCCGGAATATTACGGCAATGGATATACGCATACCTTAAACAGCATGAACCAGTAACGCCTATAATCTATACGAAACCACCCGTTGAACTGCAAACACGCAGGGAGGTATAGGCGGATGACAGCAATCCTCGAAGCTGCAATCGAATATCAAAAGGCAGGTCTGTGGATGCTGCCATTAAAACCGCGCGGGAAGTTGCCGCTTATAAAATGGAAAGACCGAGCAGACCGGAAACCTGATAAGGACGAGATCCGGGAATGGTTCACCAGGTGGCCGGATGCAAACATCGGATGCTTGACAGGGAAATATTCAGGCGTGGATGTGCTCGACATAGACAGCCAGGACGCTCTTGAATCATTCTCAGCCATTGTCGGAAATCCGTATGAGACATGTTACCAGGAAACCGGAAAAGGGTATCATTTTTTCTTCGAGAATAACGGCAACAATATCAAAAACGCCGCTGCTCTCGGTGGAATACCTGGTATCGATGTCAGGACAACTGGCGGAATAATCGTTCTCTCTCCGTCTGTTCATCCCTCTGGCCGGGTATATGCCTGGGGCAGTGATGGCATGATAGATTCTGAAACTGGGTTCGATGAAGTCAATCGATGGCCGTCTGATATCATAGAGTGGATTGAGAAAAAATGCGCTCATATAGGATCTTGTGAGTATGCGGAAGAATCCGACATGTCACAGGCTTTTATAATAGCTCAATCGCGCGGGTTTGATATGCACCAGTTTATCGATTTGAACGATATATACGTCATTCGAGCTGTCGCTCTCAAGTCCGAAGCGGATACACAGATCGACCGGGCTGGTTTCCTTTTTGTCCTGGAGCGCTGCCTTTTTGCAGATGGCCATGAGTCCGGAACGAGTACAAAAGGTGAGGCAAGTATCGGGATCACATCAACCGGCATGTTGTTTTACCAATGTTTTCATGGATCGTGTCACGGGAAAAAATGGTCTGATGTAGCGGATCATTTTGGTTATTCGGAACCGCAGGTTGAAATCATGACTGCGGAGGATGTCGAAGATGAAATGAAGAGCAGGACTCTCGAAATACCGTCTTATTTTTTCGAGAACAAAGGTTTGATAACAATGGGTATGCAAGCCGCTGCCGAACTTTCTTCCTTGGATCTCGTTCAATACACGTTCCCTAATGTGATTATGATCATATCGCGCTGCTTGGCCGGAAAAATCCGGTTTAAAGGTGTCCACCCTTCTTGTTTTTTTGTCAAAATCGGTAAGACGTCAACCGGTAAAACGCAGACTGACAGAGCATTACGTAAGCTTCTGACGCCATATTTTTTAACAGCGGTCCCCAATGGTACTCTCGGGGAAATGAGAAATGAGTTTTACGGTGTCACTGACTTTGCTTCCGGCCCCGGTTTCATGCGCTCCATGTCGAACGACGGGAACAGGTTGATCATGATGGATGAAATCACATTCATGTTTTCAAATGCCATTGGCGGGAAAGCGGACCCTATAAATCAAGGAAAAACTGCGGCAATACTCGAACTGAGCACGGCCTCCGGGGATCGGATGGAAAAGGTGTATTCAGACACGGCTAAAAATATTGTTGTCGAAAATGCCATTATCAACCTGATTGGCAACGCTACACCATTGGTTTTTAAGGCGCTCACTCTCGATGATATGCAGTCAGGATTGATACAGAGGTTCGATTTTTTCGCGTATGATGGGAAAATACCATATCGTCGGAACCTTTCAGAAGTATCAACAGATATTTGTGATTCGTTTGCCCGAAGTGTGTATGATCTCTTTTCGGTACAAAAACCATACGCTGATGGAAAAACCGATTTACGGTTTGACAAACCGGTCAATATCGGGATCGATCCGGACGCCGCAACTATCATGGATAATTTCAGCCGGGATAATGTTGACACGCTCAACTCCGAATCTGATGACGGGATATCCGGAATCATAGCTCGAAAATATGACGCATCTCTTAAATATGCTCTGATTCATGCCGGCGCTACCCGTCAACCTGGGGCAATATTCGATCCTCTTCATACTGCTGATATCGAATATGGAATCGCATTTGCAGAAATGTTATCCGATTGGAAAATCAAAATCCTGACACAGAACATATCGGCAGGGGCTTTTGACATGACATGCAAGGCCATTGTAGAGGCCGCAAAACTCGCTGTGAAGGCAGGGAAAGGGCCAACATGGAAAGCTCTTTGTAGTCGGAAAAAACAACTTTGTAACCTCACCCCGAAGGAAATCAAGGACGCTCTTGAAATTTGTTCCAAGAGACGTGAAATCCTGATCGATCAATCCGGTAGGGTTGAAAAATATCTGCCTGTAAAGACAAAATGACGGTTGAAAAGACAGAAAAAGACGAGAAAAGACGAGAAAAGACAATGAAAAGACAACTTTTTTTTAAGAGTGTTTTATGTATAAAATATTGTTATTATTATATATACACATATATATTACACATAAAAAGACGAGATAAAAGGCAGGCACACACTCAAAATGGTTTTTTTAAAAACATGCCTGCCTGTCTGCCTGCGAGGGGGGAAAGTTGTCTTTTCTGTCTTTTTGGCGTAAGTCGTTGATATTATTGAAACCGGCGTTGTCTTTTTGTTGTCTTTTTCTGTCTTTTGCTGTCCTTTGCAATTAATTCAGACACTTACAGCGAAACCTAAAAAAAGCGCATTGGCTGTTGACAACCATAATAAATATCGCTATCATGATATTTATCATCAATAATTAAAAGAAAGGCTGCACATGAAAACAGTACAAATCAAGATGTCAGAGGACAAACACAAGGCGTTACGGATTATGGCAATCAACAAAGACAAGTCAATGCAGCAATGCATTATTGATGCAATTGAGATGATGTTGAAAAGAGAGGGGCAGGGCAAATGAAGATCAATAACAAGTTCAAAGATCTTTTGATGCCATTGTCGGATGAAGAAAAAGCAGGTCTTGAAGCATCGGTACTGAAAAATGGCGTGATTGATACATTGATCGTATGGGCAAATCAAAATACGTGGAAATAAGGAGAGTAATTATGAAATGGGGAATAAACGCGATTAGGCAGCATTGGGCGGATGCAGCGGCAGGAAAGCGTAAACTGCCATACAAAACAGCGGCAGAACAAGTCAATGTTCTGCTCACGGAAATAGACAGGCTGGCCCGTACTGGTATTCGGGATAAGGCCTGATGTGATAACAGACTGGAAAAAAGAACAGGAAACGAATATATGAACGCATCTGATGATTTACTGATTTTTGCCGGGAAAAGAAAATTCTCCACAATACTTGCAGATCCGCCCTGGCAGTTTCAGAACCGCACAGGCAAAATGGCCCCCGAACACAAAAGGCTGTCGCGTTATCCCACAATGAAATTACAGGAAATAAAGGATCTTCCGGTAGAGGCAATTGCCGAAGACAGAGCACATTTATATCTGTGGGTTCCGAATGCCCTTCTTGCCGAGGGGATGCAGGTAATGGAAAGCTGGGGGTTCAAATATAAGACAAATCTGATCTGGTATAAAATTCGGAAAGACGGCGGCCCGGACAGGCGGGGAGTAGGCTTCTATTTCAGGAATGTTACGGAAATAATCTTATTCGGAGTCCGGGGTAAGAATATCAGGACACTGCAACCGGGGAGAAGTCAGGAAAATATCATATCAGCCCGCAAAAGAGAACACAGCAGAAAACCCGATGAGCAATATGATATCATAGAGTCATGCAGTTGGGGGCCGTATCTGGAACTTTTCGCAAGAGGAAAGAAAACAGGATGGACCACCTGGGGCAATCAGGCTGAAGAATATGCCCCGGACTGACCTACATATTCAAACAGTTCTCAGGCTGAAAAAGTTATCCCTCTGAAGAAGAAAAAAAGAAAAAAGAAAGTTGTCTGACACATATAATCCAGATTATCCAGAAGCTGACATTCTCAATTGCCGGCTGATCGTTGGAAGATATGTCAGGCGTAATATGATCGATTCGGATTGCCCTAAAGGATATTTCAAGGATTAATCACAAGCCCGTTTTCTGGCCGTGGCTGTCTGGGTGGAAAAAATAATAAGAGAGGAGTAAAAACCTATTGACAAGCAAGTACGCCTCGCGGTACCATAAGAGAAACAACCAAATAGAAAGGATAAACAAAAAATGACGATGGAAACGCTTACAATAACTTTACCGGCTGATCTGAAAAAATGGGTAGCGGACAGGGCAAAAATTGAGGATCGCTCAGAATCGGCGGTAGCACGACAGGCGATCAGAGCATACCGGGAGAGAGCCACATGGACAAAGGATGACTTTGACCGGGCGGAAGTATTCGCCAGGGCTATTCTGTCGGGTGAATGATGGAAATCATAATCAAAATTGATATCGGCGATAGCCTGAAAAATCTGGCTGACAGTCTGATGAGAATTAAAAAAGCTATGGAAGAGATTGAACTTCCGGAGTCTTTTTTGGCCTCTGAAGCATTAATAATGCCCTGTGGATACGGATCATACAGATCGTGCATTGAAGCAGCCAGAAAGATTGCAATCGAAAAAGCGAAAGCTGAAAGGGATCGGTTAATGGGCTTTGCCATTTCGGAAGAATTTGATATTGACGAAGAGGAACGCGAAGCGCGAATTAAATCGGGCTAGCGCTCGTACGAGCAGAAAAAATATCAGCCAATCAGCCTGCCGGTATTGAAACGGCACTGGCCGAAAACAAAACGGAGGGATCGATATGAACGCGTGTGAAACCTGCCAGGACAGAGAGCGGAAGCTCATACCGGTTTTCGATATGGCTTTCAGGCCACGGTGTGAGAATGGAGGCGAAAGCATGGGAGAGAGTGAAAAAAAAAGAGTCTTTACAAGGTGCGAATGGTTCAATCGCATCGAGGGATGCCGGAAAAATCCGGCAAACGAAATCAAATATGCCTGGCAGGTAGGATGTTACGACCAGAGCGTGAGAATGGAGGCGGTGAAATGAACTCAAGGCTGCACAAAAACATCTTGAAATTGGCTGCTGAAATTTGCGAAATGCATAGCGATATTGCAAGTAACTGGTCAGGTAGTCGGGCTATATTGGACAGCTTGACAGCCGGAGAAAAGAACGAAATTATGTGGCAATATGAAAAATTCAACAGTAATGGAGAAGATTTCGAGGCAGGGTATTTCCCAGAAGATGGAATGGTGATATCGATGGCTGTGGCTGTCTGGATTAGAAAAATGATTGAAACTATATCATTTGACGAATAAGCAAAGCTCGCGGTACCATATGCGAAACACTTAATCGAAAGGTATGAGATGGCGATATTGACAATAACACTCCCGGCTGATCTGAAAAAATGGGTAGCGGGAGAATGGAGGCGGTGAAATGAACTCAAGGCTGCACAAAACAGCAAGCCTGGCACTCATACGCGCACTACAACAGGCGGCAGTCGGCGAACAGAAAGGCCGGCTGGGCAACCTGTTCGCAAAATTACAGGCTGAAACAGAAACGGCATTGGGCTGGTGCCCGAAACTCAAAAAAGCTGATCGGAAGCGGATTGAGATGAAAATGCGGAGGTTTTTTCAGGAAACGGGATGGTATGAATCGAAAAAAAATATCAGGACGTACCTGTCGTTTCTGTGCCTCGTTGTCTCGAAATATCGGTGGGAGAAAATCGAGAGAGTACTGCTCGATATCGTGGAGTTCAACGAACGTATCATGCCCGAATCCAGGCGCGCTCTTTGCGATCATGCCGGGTTGAAGGCTTTTGAAATGTGGGAGGGGAATTCATGAAAATAATCGATCAGTCATGGGAATGGGTAAAGAAGCCGGATGATGCTCTCGAACGCATCGAAAGTGCTGGTAGAACCTGTTATAAATCCGAAGACAGGATCGGCCCCGGATCATCGGAAAAATTTGCAAGGATGATTGTCAATCGCGGGCATGTGACCGTGATAGAGCATGTGTCCGCATCGTTGCGCCTCATAACCAATAGGGGGGTCACACATGAACTCGTCCGCCACCGCCTGTGCAGCTTCAGTCAGGAATCGACAAGATATGTCAGGTACGGGGGAGATATGGAATTCATACGGCCTGTCTGGTTCAGCGATGTTCCATTGACTGACGACAAAACTGATTTCATCCCAAATACTAAAGAAGATCCTGCCAGGACGATAAAGATTGACGAGTGGGTTCAGGCTATGACAGACGCTGAGAGGCATTATCTCGCTCAATTAGAAGCCGGAAGCAGACCCGAGCAGGCCCGTGAAGTACTCCCAAACAGCCTTAAAACCGAGATAGTGGTCACAGCAAATCTCAGGGAGTGGCGGCATATTTTCGATTTGAGATGTTCAAAAAAAGCGCATCCGCAGATCCAGGCGCTCATGCTCGATGTGTTGGCAGGTTTTTATGAGGCTATCCCGGTCATTTTCGACGAATTGCATGAAAAATATCTGGGGGATATGCCCGAACTTCTGAAAAACGCTGGCAGGGAAAAAAAACGGCTGGATGGAAAAATATCTGAGTATGAGGCGAAACTATGAAAAATACATACAAATATTTTCTGCCTGGCCACGGAGAAACATCGGCAGACGCGAGGGAGATCAAGGTCACAGGCGATATCAATACGATCGCCTGTTTTGCCGGGAGGCATGCCGCAATACATGTAAAAAACGCATACGTAAGGTCGGGAAAAGAGAGAATCACGCTGATTTTCGTTGGGAACAATCAGGCTACTTTTGACGTTCGATTTTGTAGGGATATGAGTTTTTTCGCGGAAAGGATGGGGTAAATGGATATCAGATTGAAAGAATGCTGCCTGGATATTATACAGATTTTTCAAAAAAAAGGCTGCGTCATGACGTTCAGGAACATGAATAGCGGTTTTCAACTCCTGATCGGAAAAACTATATTTCAGGTCTGCCAGGGTGAAAGGCAATTGATGGAGGACAACGTGACAGCCATCAAAGTCGTTTGGATCGAGTCAGGGTCTGATTTTCATGATTTTCTTGAGGGGGTTACGGGATGAAAAAAATAATTTGCTCTTTTTGCCTGTCAGGATTGATTTTTTCCGGTTGCCCTGACCAAAAAGTATATCAGAACCAGGATGCCATTGATGCCGGCATGAAAAAAGTATCAGCGGAACTCGGGAAAACTGGCGTGTACTCTGAGCCAATGCGCGTGAACGAAAATCACGATGTGAGGACATATACGCACAGGACTCGTGGGAGAAATGGGCAGACTACCGAGGTTGAGGTTCGTGCAACCCGGTCAGGGGTTGGATGGAAAATCGAAAATGTTGAAGTCACGTCAAATGCTGATTCTGTCGATGCTGTTGAAAAAATCGTTGACAATCTCAAGAATGATAAGGGGGTATGGTGAGTATATATGCGGAAGCTATCAATTTTTTCGGAGTCGCTCATCAAGTCGGCAAAGCGTTGGAAGAAATCGCAGAATTGAAAGAGGCGATCGAAACTTTCGGAGAAGGAAAAGACACGAAAGACCATGTTTGCGAGGAGATAGCAGACGTTAAAATCATGTGTCTACAATTGAGGATTATGTTCGGGAATGATATCGTCGATGAATGGAAGCTGAAAAAGATTGAGAGGCTGAAAAGGCTGGTGTCGGATGAGTAAAAAATGCACATCCTGCGGAAGAGAAAAGGAGATCGATCAGTTTTACCGCCATAAAACCGGGAAAGACGGCTATATGTCTCGCTGCAAATCGTGTCATGCAAAAGGCATACCGTCAAAAGTTAAATCGACGGCAAAGACAAAAATTATCAACAATGTCAGGAATAAGGAATGCACAAGATGTAAAAAAATGAAACCGCTGGCTGATTTTCACAGGTCGAATTCAAGTATGTTCGGCGTAAGGCCGAGATGCATAACATGCACAAGGGAACTATCACCGCCTAAACGCTCTTTCCTGGCTCCTCGGACATGCGAGAATGAGGATTGTAGAAAAATCTATCAGCCAGTAAATAAAAGACAGCGGTTTTGCTGTGCGAAATGTAAAAGCCGTCAAAATATGCGAGATTACAAGGCAAAAAATCCTGAATATGTCGAAAGACAGAGAAAAGCAAGCCGGGAAGCGAACAAAGCTAAAAAACAGTCTGCGATTCCGGTTGAAAATCGGAAAACGGATTGCAAATTCTATTCTCGATGTCTGTACAATGCAGCACAGGAAAATGCCGCGCAAGTCGGTTGTAAAAAATGCAGGAGATTTACAAAAAACACACCGGATGATTTCTTTTGGCCACAGATGAGCGAGCGTAGAGAGCATCTTACGCATCCGGATTTTTGAAAGGAGATGCCTATGATTTGAGAAAAAAAATGTTCGTATACGGTCGGCCGGGGATTTTTTCCGTTGACATTTCATCCTGATTTTAATACAAGGTAAGAAAATAAGTTTTTCCCAACGAGATGCCTCCTATCTCGCTTCTCCCGAAAAATCCTCTTGCAGGGTCCGCAAGGGGATTTTTTTTCTTGACAAACGCAATATCACTTCGATATCAATATGATATGAATATAGCCAATCGACTACCGAGAGGGATTCTGCCAAGGTTGGCAGCGGATACAGGCGTAAAAATCAATACATTACGCGCACTTGTCTCGAAATGCCATTACAGGGCGAGCTACGATACTGCCGAAGCTATAACAAAAGTTATAGGCGGATCAAAGTGGATTTGGCTCATGGGCTGCCATGTCTCGGTTCGGAAAAATATTATTATTAATCATTATTGCGAGGGCAGATGACAACTGACACTGTGGATCCACCAAAGCGGAAAAGTATCATGAAAACTAACAACAACTTTAAATATGTAAACGGTGAACTTGTAAATTCCCCCGAAAAAGAACACAAACTGTATGCCGGCTGGAATGATTTAGAAACATGCGGGATGGATTTTGAGGAGCTTCGGGACGAATATGTTTTTATCGACTCGGAAAAATATCATTATCAATCATTATGGGAGAGAAAAATGATACATGAAAAAACCATCCTGCGAGGTATTGCTGGCCTGTGTTGCTCTGGAATCAAGCAATGGTTAATACCCTGCATGCCTGGGGGAAAGTGGCGGAGAAACAGATAGAGGTGTTGAAAAATGGATAAAATCTCAAAAAATTTCAGGCGATCAGAGTTTGCCTGCAAATGCGGATGCGGGTTCGACACTGTGGATGTTGAACTTTTGCGGATATTGCAAAAAGTCCGCGATCATTTCAAAACGACTGTCAAAATCAATTCCGGATGCAGATGTATCGAACACAACAGGCGCGAGGGCGGCCTGCCAGGATCGCGACACCTAATCGGGAAAGCTGCTGATATATATGTGAAAAATCACGACCCGAAAAAAGTTATGTCATATCTCACGTCTATCGTGTCAGAAAAGCATTGCGGCCTGGGGTTGTACGAAACGTTCGTGCATATCGATGTCAGGGGAACACGGGCCAGGTGGGACGGGCGATGAATACAAACCGCACAATCACAGTTATTGCTGAGATCAAGCCTTATTGCCCTGAATGTTCGCGGCACATGAAATTATTCGCCGGATATTACGCTTGTGATTTTGAGGGATGCTCTCAGCGAGGCGTAAAATATGACGCTCCAGAGTGTAGGCTTACGCTGCGGAGAATAGCATGAAAATGTTTTTGATGTGGCTGGATAGCCTTATCAAAATCAATGAGGATATCGACTATGATCGGTTAAGCTCAATGGGGTTCGGCTGCCACAATCCTGTCAATGCCGAGACAGGTGATGTTTTGATATCCGCGTATTTTGCTATGCGGGACAAGGTGCGAAGAGTATGAGAAATGTTGGGTCCTCATTTTCCCTTGGCACGCTGTGCGAT
>Ga0180431_10010553_pt1 | contig 10248 bp, 10 predicted proteins | sample SS_ome_11_FD_132459 | JGI IMG/M metagenome (GOLD analysis project Ga0180431, IMG submission 132459) | Hypersaline lake sediment archaeal communities from the Salton Sea, California, USA - SS_1_MS_1 metaG | ecosystem: Environmental > Aquatic > Non-marine Saline and Alkaline > Hypersaline >... | reverse complement strand
TCGCAGGCGATGTCCACGAATCGCTCGCACGAACCCGTTGCACCTGTAGCCTACTCAAAGGCTTCTTCCGTCGCGCGGGATTGAGTCTCGGGGCCATTAGCCGATGACTGCAAAGGTCAATAGATGGGCGTGTGCCGCAGGATGCGCTCGGCGCGGTACGTGCCCCATCCGCTCGGCAGCAGTTCGACTTCCCAGATCGTCTCCCCTTCCGGCGTGACCTCGACGTAGCGCGTCGTGTCGCCCGGCGTGCGCGTGCCGAAGACTATCAGCGTGTTGCCGTTAGGCAGCCGGTCCGCGTCGCCCCAGATCGGCGTGTAGAGGTCCGGCTCATGGCGCCAGGACCAGACGGCCCTCGCCGTCATGGCCTTTTCGTCCAGCTCCAGCTCTACGGCGCGGCTGTACTGGCCACCATGCTCCTCGGGGCGCCCCGTCCCGTTGTCGTAGATCAGCAGGTTGCCGTTCGGCTGGAGTTCGGGCGAGTGCTGATGGTAGAACCGGTCCGCGCCGTCCATCTCGAAGTCGCCGTTCTCGCCCAGGCGCCAGATGATGTCGCCGCTCTCCCGGTCCACCTTGAGCACGGAGTTCATGTTGCGGCAGGAGACGTAGTACGTGCCGTCGCGCGGGCCGGGCTCGATGGTGTTCGAGTGGCTGTAGTCGCGGCGGCCGCACTCCGGCTCGTGGTGGTCGAACAGGTGCCAGTTCCACGCGACGCTGTTGGAGGCCGGGTCCCACTCGACGATCTGGTCGCCTGTAAGCTTGCTGTCGTAGCTGTCGAAGCGCCGCTCGTCGTTGGTCAGGAACATGTAACGCCCCTCGGGCGTAACGTGGACGTGGTGGTGATTGATGGTCGGGCTCTCCCAAAGTATCTCGCCGTCCCAGGTCACCTCGAATGCCATCACGCGGGCCAGGCCCTCCGAGATGTTCGTCCCGCCGAACAGGACGCCCCTGCCCGTGGTGCGCACGTCAATGTCGCCGCGCAGGTCCGGCACGTCCTGCCGCCAGCCCCAATGTTCCCGCTGCGGACGCCGCTGGTAGAACCACTTCGTCTCGCCGCGGGCGTCGATGACCGCCGCCGTCAGGGGGACGTGCAGCGGGTGGTTCGAGAAGTTCACCAGGCTGTAGCCCGGCTGCATCCTGTCTTCCTCGCAGACGTGTATGCGGATCTCCGGCCAGGCGTCGGGCAGTTCCATCGTCACGCTCCCTGTCAAGAGGATGATTCAGGGCGGAGGTCAGCCTTGGGCGAAGTACTTCATGTGTCGGCCGTTGGCCGCGAGGAGCTCGTCCAGGATGCGCCGCGCCGCCGGCAGGCCGATGCAGCCCGGGTCGGCGGCGAGGCACTGCACCGCAGTTTCCCGATTCCCACTCAGGGCGGCGTCTATGGCCAGCTCGCCCCAGTCAATCCACCGGTCGGTCCAGCCCCGGATCGGCTCCGGCAGTTCCCCCAGCACCAGCGGCACCAGGCCCTCGGGGGTGGTGAGTGCAGGCCCCTCGACGACCGCGTCCTCGGGCAGGTTAGGTATCTGGCCGCGGTTGGGCAGGTTCACGAAGAACATCTCCCGCCCGCCGTTCCGCACGGCCCGGATGATCTCGATCACCTGTGCCTCCTCGGCCGTGGTGCTGCCGATGAGGCCGTCCACGTCCACCGGGTCGCTCGATTCCGCGGCGCTGCGGAACTTCTCCAGGAACGAGACGGTGTGCTGTCTCTTCCGCTCGATGTCGTAAAGGTCGAGACCGTATCGCCGGCGGTCCTCCTCGGTGCGGATGAAGTGCGGCAGGAACTCGGCCACGTGGCTGTCCCCCGGGCCGGGATAGTAACCGGTCGCCTCGAGCAGCTCGGCGCAGAACGGGTTCCTCCCCTCGTAGGGCGCATCCGCTTCGGCCCGGGCGGAGGGGTAGAACGCGAGCATCTCACGCAGCCCCTCGGCGGCTTCGCCCGCGGCCTGCGCGAGCCGCGCCCGGACCAGCGGGTAGGCGTCGCGGCCGTCCACCAGGAACCGGTAGCCGAACGAGAAGTGGTTGATCCCGCCCGCCCAGAGCCAACTCGCCGCCGGGTCCGCCTTGATGATGCGGCACAGGTCGCGCCGCAGCAGCTCGCACCCGATGCAGAGGCCCACGCAGCGGATCGAGGTCTCCCGCGTGACCGCGCGCGTGTTGACCATCATGGGGTTGCTGTAGTTGAAGAGCGTGGCGTCCGGGCAGAGCTCCTCCATGTCGCCGGCGATGTCCACCAGGACCGGCGCGTGGCGGAACGCGCGGCTCATGCCGCCGATGCCGACGGTGTCCGCGACGGACTGCACGACGCCGTGTGCCGCCGGTATGTTCAGGTCGGCCTGCCAGGCGTCGTCCCCGCCCACGCTGATTGTGGTGGTCACGTAGTCCGCGCCCTCCAGCACGTCCCGCCGCTCGGTGCTGGCCACGATCTCGAGCGCATTGCCCTGCTGCGCCACGATCTTGCGCGCCAGCTTCTCGATGATCTCGAGCGTCTCCGGGTCGATGTCCACGAGGGCCACGGTGCTGCCGGCCCACTCGTCCGACCGCAGCAGGCCGCACAGGACGGCTGTGGTGAAGGAACTGCTCCCGGCGCCAATGAGAACGAACTTCGCGCTTTTCATCGTCACTCCACTTCAAGTGTGCGAGGAACCGACGAACTCGACGGCTTCGCTGTAAACGGCGTCAACCGCCGCCTGCACGTCGGGCGGCAGGCGGAAGTCGTGGCTCGCGATCAACTCCTTCGCCTTCGCCCTGGCCTTCTCGCGGAAGGACGGGCTGCTCGCCGCGCGCCAGGCGTCCAGGCTCATCCGCGGGAACAGGTCGCTCTCGAAGTCCTGCCGCATGTTGGCCAGCGTCGCCTCAGCCATCAGGTAGTCGCCCTCGGCCACGCCCCGGGCGATGGCCTCGTAGGAGGCGTCCTCTCGCTCGTCGTAGTCGAGGCCGCGGATGACGTGCGTGACGAACCGCGCTATCTCGCCGTCCACGATGAACATCGCGGGCGAGAAGACCTCGTCCATCGAGAGCTGCCCCGCCCCCAGGCAGAACCGCCTGAACCCGGCCAGCGCGAGCGTGAGGACGTACGACGTCCGCTCCAGCACGGCCTGTGCGTCGCAGGTCTTCGCGAGCGATTGCAGGAAGTGCCCCGGCTTCGCCGCGCCGTAGTAGAACTCGTAAACGTCCTTCAGGCAGAGCTGATACAGGATGTGCAGCGGCGAGGCGTAAACCGTCACCGTGGTGCGCAGGTCGAACAGGTCGAGCCGGTACTGGGGCAGGCACCTGACCCGGTCGCCCGCGATGAGCCGTATGAGGATGTAAGAGCCGAGCGCCTCCGCCGCCGCCTGCACCAGCGCGCCGGGCAGGAAGAGGGGCGCCGTCAGGCCCGCCTGCGGGATCGGCGCGGCCGCGGCGGTAAGGGCGACGTCGTCACGGTCCTTCAGCCGCCATATGGTCTCGAGCCCGGCGGGATTCGTCTTCAGCGGGCTGATGGGGAACTGGACCTCGGCGTGATACCGGCGGCCGGCCGCCGCATACATGCGGATGGCGAACTCGAGCATCTCCGGCTCGCCGAACTCCAGGTGCGAGCCGTCCCCGGCGGTCAGCTCGATGCCCGCCTTCTCCAGGGCGAGCACCTGGAGCCGGGGCGGCACGTCGTTGGGGTAGACCGGGCAGATGTGCCCCGCCCCGGCCGCGTGGACCAGCCGGTACATCTCCCGCGCGTCCGCCAGTGTCGAGGGCCGGATGCGGTCGGTCTCCGGGTCCACGATGTTCAGGCAGTTCCACGGCCCGCTGACGGTCACCTCGTCGGGAAGCGGCTCGGCAGGATGCTCCCGCCGCGCCCGCTCCACGAACTCATCCACGAGTTCCGGCGCGAAGTAAACCCGTGCCCCGTCCTCCCGTACGCCCGGATGCGCGGCCGCCGCCCGGCGTGACCGCTCGTGCGTCACCCCCAGCCCGACCCCGTCGAGCACTTTGAGCACCTGCCCGTGGATGGCCTCCAGGTCGGCCTTGCTCAGGCCCTTGCTCAGCTTGAATCGCAGTCGCTTCACGGCGCGTGTTCTCCGTCAGGGGCGAAGAGGCCTGCGTAGTCTACAGCCGGCCCTCGGCGCGCTCAAGGGCGGGGCTCGCGCTTTGACCGGCGCCGGTCCGGCCCGTAGAATCCCCCGGTGGTGAATGCGCGCTGACAGGGAGGGGGAATTGGTGGACGGGCGCGACGTGGTCATGAGGGCCGTGGAGTTCCGGGAGCCCGGCCGGATCCCGCTCGCGAAGGGCGACGCGGCGGACATCGGCTACGTGGGATACGGGCCCGCCCGGGACTTCGCGCCGGCCGCGCCGAAGACGGACGAATGGGGGTGCGCCTGGGACTCCTTCCACCCCGACGAGGGCGACCAGGGCCAGGTCACGGGCCACCCCCTGGCCGACTGGGACGCGATGGACCGCTACGAGTTCCCCGACCCGCTGGCGGCGGGCCGCCTCGACGCCGCGCCGGCGGCAATCCGCCGACTGCGCGCGGAGGGCAAGTTCGTCTGCGGCGGGCTGGGAAGGGGGCCGATGCACCTCCTGCCCGACCTGCGGGGCTTCGAGGACTACCTGACTGACCTGGTGGTCGCTCCCGAACGGCTCGAGCGCCTGCTCGACGGGATCTTCCGCTTCCTGTCCGGCCTGACGGAGCGCTACGCCGACCTCGGCTGCGACGCCGTCATTTTCTACGATGACCAGGCCACGCAGAGCGGCCCGCTCTTCTCGATGGACCTCTGGCGGGAGCGCTTCAAGCCGCGCTACCGCGACCTGTTCGCGCAGGTCCACGAGCGCGGCATGAAGGCTTACATGCACACGTGCGGCAACCTGAGCCAGTACCTGCCCGAGTTGGTGGACGCGGGGGTGGACATCATCGACAACAAGCAGCCTGCCCTCTGGATGGACAGCCCGGGCGCGGCGGCTGTGCGCGGGCAGGTCGCGTTCTCCTCCTGCATCGACATTCAGAGCAGGATCCGCGAGATCGAGCTATCGGAGATACCGCGCGAGGTGGAGAGACTGGTCCGCGCGCTCTCCGTCCCGGAGGGCGGCTTCATCGGCACCTATTACCACCAGGCGGACCTGCGCATCCCGGCGGCGAAGACGACCGCCATGCTCGACGCCTTCAGGGCGTTCCGGTGGGACGGCTGACGCGCCCCACGCCGCAGCCCATCGGCTCCTAAGCGGCACGTCGCCTCCCGGCTATTCCACGGCCTGCGGCCCGGCCGCCGGCGCCGCCTCCTGCGTCCCGGCGCTGACGTATCGGGCACTGCCGAACCCCAGGATCGGGTAGAAGACAGCCGGCACCACTATCAGGCCGATCGCGAAGCCCACGCCCTTGCCGAAGTTCCGGGCGACATCGAGGGCGACGATTATGCCGATGATCATGTTGACTAGAGGGATGAACATGGGCAGGAGCCACCAGCCGGGCCTGCCTGCGATCCTTAGCAGCAGGTATGCGTTGTATATGGGGATCAGGACGCCCCAGCCGGCCTGTCCTGCCTTGTCGAAGACCCTCCAGCCCGCCGCGATCTCGAATACCGCCACCGCCAGCCAAATGAGCACCAACAGGACGCGTCCCATTGTCCGCCGTCGACGAAAAGCACAGTGTCTTCGCCGCGCCGGCCCCCCCGGCGCCGCGCACAGCCGGCTCGTTCACACCAGTTTGGCGGCCCGGGGCCGCGTGTCAACGCTGAATCTCCGGCAAGAGACGCCGGGGACGGCCCGGGGCGGGACGCACGAGCAAGGGCAAGAGTGAGAGGCGACCGGGGCGGGCCGAGGATGGCTCGAGGCCGGGATCGGGGCGAGGCGCTTGACGGCGCGCGGGGAGTGTGTTAGTATTTAAGCAAGCACTAAAGTGGCGGTGCCATGCGTGATCCCGAGAAAACGGCGGGGCTCTTCAAGCTCTTCGGCGTGCCCGCGCGCGTGCGCATCGTCCAGTTGCTCAAGGGGCGGACGCTCTGCGTCGGGGCGCTGGCAGCGCGGCTCGGCGTCTCGTCGGCCGCCGTGAGCCAGCACCTGCGCATCCTGCACGATGCCGGGCTGGTCGAGCGGGAGAAGCGCGCCAATTTCGTGCACTACCGCCTGGACGAGAGGAGGCTGGCCGAGTGCCGCCGCCTCATGGACGGCGTTCTGTCGATACCCCAGGGAAGCGAGGAGGAAGGGCCGTGTGTGAGAAGTGCGGATGCCAGAAGCCGGAGCGGCTGAAGACCAGGCCCGAGGACTGCACCCCCGAGCAGATCAGGAAGTGCCACGGGGACGCCGGCAAGCACCCGTGCGTCAAGACGCCTGGGGGACGCACGGGATGACGAGGCGGCCGGGTCGCGGGCTTGCCTGCGCGTCGCCCTTGTCAACGGACAACAAACCCCTATCGGCTTCATCTTGCTCATGGACACAGTGATCCTGGCAGAGGGGCTGACCCGCCGGTTCGGCGACCTGGCTGCCGTGGACTGCGTGGATTTCGCCGTCGAGCGGGGCGAGGTCTTCGGTTTCCTCGGGCCGAACGGCGCGGGCAAGACCACCACCGTTCGCATGTTGACCGGCATCATCGAGCCGACCGAGGGACGTGCCGTGGTGCGCGGGCATGACGTGGCGCGCGATTCGGTCCGCGCCCGCCGGCGCGTCGGCGTCGTGCCCGAGGAGGCGAACGTTTACCTCGACCTGTCGGTCTGGCAAAACGTGATGCTGATGGCCCAGCTCCACGGCGTCCGGCGCCGGGAGCGCGAGCGCTGCGGGGCGGAACTGCTGGAACGCTTCGGCCTGGGCGAGCGCCGCCGGCAGAAGGCCCGCGCCCTCTCGAAGGGCCTGCGCCAGCGCCTGATGCTCTGCACGGCCCTGGTTGCCGAGCCGGCGCTGCTCTTCCTGGATGAGCCCACCTCCGGGCTCGACGTGGCCAGCACCCGGCTCATCCGCCAGATCGTCCGCGAACTGAACGACGACGGCCTCACCGTCTTCCTGACAACCCACAACATGGAAGAGGCCGAGGAGATCTGCGACCGCGTGGCGATCATCCACCGGGGGCGGATTGCCGCCGTCGATACGCCCGACGAGCTGCGCAACGTCATCAAGGCCCGCCGTTCGGTGCAGGTCCGTTTCAAGCCGGATGCGCCGGGGCCCGCCGCCCTCGCCGGCCTGCCCGGCGTTACGGAGTGCACGCGGCCCGGCGAGAGCGTTGTCCTCTACACCGAGAGCCCCGGCGCAGTCGCGGCGGCGGTCGTGCGGCTGGCCGAGCGGGAGGGCCTGCAGATCGAGGAGATATCCACGCGCCGGCCGAGCCTGGAAGACGTGTACCTCTACTACACCGCCGGCGAAGGGGAGAGCGATGGCCGGGCGGGATGACAGGGCACTCCTTGCCGAGCAGTTCGGTGCGGCCCTCGTAGTCGTCAAGAAGAATGCCATGCTGTATTACCTGCGGCCGCCCGTGCTGATCTTCGGCGTCTTGTTCCCCGTCTTCTTCTTTCTGGCCTTCGCGCAGGGGCGCGGCCGTATGGGCTTGACGCCGGCGGAGATCGTGCCCGGCATGTTGGCCATGGCGCTCTGGTTCACGGCCTCTGCGGTCGGGCCGCTGGTGACGCCCTGGGAGCGGCGCGCCAGGACGTATGAGAGGCTGCTCTGCTGCCCCGTCTCGCTCGGGGCGCTGGTCGGCGGAGACATACTGAGCGGGCTGTTCTTCGGCGCAGGCTTCTCGCTGGTGCCGCTCGTGCTGGGGCGCGTCCTCACGGACGCCCGCCTGGTCCACTGGCCGCTGGTGGCCGTGGGGATCACGCTGGGGGCGGCGGCGTTCTCCGCGCTCGGCGTGTTGCTGGCCGCGCCGCCGGTCAGCAGTCCGTCGCAGATCATGATGCTCTCCAACCTGGTGCGGCTGCCGTTGCTTTTCATCAGTGGGGTCTTCGCGCCGCTCGAGTCGATGCCCGCGTGGGCGCGTGGGCTGGCGCCCGTCTCGCCGCTTTCCTACGCGGTGGACCTGTTGCGCAGGGGCTACGGGCAGGAGGGCTATTTCCCCGTGTGCCTGGACGTGGCCGCGCTGGCGGGCTTCGCCGCCCTGCTCTGGCTCGGCGCGCTGTGGTTCCACCGGCGGACCCGCGCCCGCGGCCTCTGAGCGGGCAGCCCGCAACGCCCGTCCGGCGGGGGCTTTGAATCGCGGGCCGCCCGCTGCCATAATGGACATGACTGCGCAAGGCCCGCGTTCAACGGGGGAATAGATCGGTGCAGGCTGCTAAGAGCACGGACGTAACGGGCATCGTCTTCGACATCCAGCGCTTCTCGATCCACGACGGACCGGGCATCCGCACCACCGTCTTCTTCAAGGGCTGCCCGCTGCGCTGCGCCTGGTGCCACAACCCGGAGGGCATCAGCCCCCAGCCGCGCCTGTCGTTCGTCGAGACCCTCTGCATCGGCTGCCGCGCCTGCGTCGAGGCGTGTCAGCACGGCGTGCATCGGTTCGAGGGCGGCCGTCACCTGCTCGACCGCGACGCCTGCCGCGCGTGCGGCGCGTGCGTCGAGGCGTGTCCGCCCCGCGCGCTCGAACTGGCCGGCCGCGAGGTCAGCGCGTCCGACGTCCTGTCCGTCGTCGTCCGCGACAGGCCGTTCTGCGAGGAATCCGGCGGCGGCATGACGCTCTCCGGCGGCGAGCCGGCCATGCAGCCCGACTTCGCCGTCGCCCTGCTCCGCGCGGCCAAAGAGGAAGCGCTCCACTGCTGCGTCGAGACCTGCGGCCACTGCCGGTGGGAGCACCTGGAGCGCATGGCCCCCCACGTCGATGTCTTCCTCTACGACTACAAGGAGACCGACCCCGAGCGGCACCGCCGCAGCACGGGCGTTGACAACGCGCTGATCCTGGAGAACCTGCGCCAACTCGACCGCGCCGGGGCGCGCATCGTCCTGCGATGCCCGATTGTGCCGGGCCTGAACGACCGCGACGACCACTTCGCCGGCATCGCGCGCGTGGCCGGTGGGCTGGAGAACCTGCTCTGGGTGGACCTGTTGCCCTACCACCGGCTCGGGTTGGGGAAGCGGGAGCGTTTCGGGCTGGACGGCCTTGCGATAATCGACGCCGAGACGCCGTCCGCCGAGGCCGTCGAGGAATGGAGACGCAAGATCGGCGGCGACGTCCGGACGCCCTGAACTGCCGCGAAGGCGGAAGTATCAAGGATCAAGGACCAAGGATCAAAGCAAGGCACGCGCCACCCGGCGCGCCAATCGTTCTCGTCCTCGGAGCCTGTCCCGAATCGCGCCGGCGGCGGCTTCGGGACGTGTTGGCGAGGAATGTCCGGCCGGACATGCCAAACGAGCCTGATTCCGCCAGAAGCCTTCTCGTTATGTCAAAGAGCAGTTTTGTTTTGTCAGGAAAAAAAGTGCGCCGGACAAAACGGACACGCCACGCCGCGCCCGAGCGCCCAGATCAGGCAGGGCAACCACAACGGCACGACGAATCACCACGAAGGCCACGAAGGGCACGAAGTGAACGGAGACAAGATGCATGGGTGCCAGGCGAGTAAGCAGGTGTGATCGCGCGTTGCCGTGCCTTCCCTCAATCCTCATGCCCGCCGTACGGCTGGAACACGACGAATCACCACGAAGAGCACGGAGGCAAGAAGCATGAGGTACCGGGCAAATGAGCAGGCATGACCCTGCGTTGCCGTGCCTTCCCTCAATGCTCATGCCTCATGCCTCGGGCCTGCCGTTTTGTCGTTCGCAGTTTCCGTAAACTTCATACTTCTGCCCCGCCGTACGGCGGGCAAGCTTCTGTCTTCTTCTTTGGTCCTTGATCCTTGGTTCTTGATACTTCCGGCGCGGAACGATTGTACTCGTTCCGCGCCGGAAGTGTGTCCGTCCTGTCCCCTACTGACCGATCAATTCCCCGCCCTCCCCCTTCTCCCCCTCCCCGGGGGAGGGGGGATAGACGTTGGCGGGGTGCCCCCTTCTCCCCCTCTCCCCCCGGGAGAGGGTCGGGGTGAGGGGCGTGTGAGACCGCCCGGGGGCTCTCTTTGGTCCCCTCTCCCTCAGGGAGAGGGTCGGGGTGAGGGGGGCGTCTATTCTTCGACCCAGCCGACAACCCCGCCGAGGTCCTGCCCCTTCTCGATGGTGATGGTCTTCAGTATCTGCCCGTCTTTGTCCGTGAGCGTGATCGCCGGCCCGATGGGAGGCTCGTCCTTCGCCCGGTGACGGTGGCACGCCAGGTACTTCCCGCTGGGGCTGATTTTGAACAGGTACAGGTCCTCGTGCAGCAACTGGGTGTCATCCTCC
>Ga0180431_10010552_pt1 | contig 10249 bp, 7 predicted proteins | sample SS_ome_11_FD_132459 | JGI IMG/M metagenome (GOLD analysis project Ga0180431, IMG submission 132459) | Hypersaline lake sediment archaeal communities from the Salton Sea, California, USA - SS_1_MS_1 metaG | ecosystem: Environmental > Aquatic > Non-marine Saline and Alkaline > Hypersaline >... | reverse complement strand
GGGCTGGCCACGATCGGCATGGACGCTTTCAATTTCAGTCACGAGGTCGATCTGGAGCGGGCCCGGGAAGCCCTGGGATCCGAGGTCGTCCTGATGGGCAACCTGCCCCCCCTCGACCTGCTGGTGCGGGGCACCCCCGATGAGGTCCGCACCGCCACCGCCGACCTGATCTCGCGGATCGACACGGTCGGTCCCCTGGTGGTCTCGGTCGGCGGCGGCGTCTCGCCCGGCACGCCGATCGAAAACCTGCAGGCCATGGCCGACGTCGTCGCTTCGGCCTGACCATTACCGTCCCGGATGTGCAGCTGTTTTTATGTCGAGAAAGGGCTTGTGGATTTGACCCGCAATCTCATACGGCCTAGACTGATACTGAATGAAGCAGGGGCATGACAACAGGAGATCCCCGGCCACACTGGTCCATCGGCTCCCTGCCTCTCCCTGTCAGGTCAAGTCGCCGACAGCAGCCGCTTGAGGAGGAACGACGTCCTATGCACGCTCACAGCCATTACCGGTTTCTCTCTGCTCCGGCAGGAATAATCGCACCGCTCGCCTTCATTCTCGTCCTGCTGGCCGGATCGGGATGCGAGAAGACTCCCACCGGACCATCAGCGCAGGATCGGGCTCAGGCCCAGCTGCTGGCGGGGGAAGGATACGACCTGCTGGTACAGGCGGTGAACGATACCTCCTTCAACGTGAGTACGTTGCAGGCGTCCAAACTCAAGTTCGAAGAGGCCCTCGATTTTGATCCGAAGAACGGCGACGCCAATGTCGGGTTGGCCCTGACCGAAATCGTTCTGCTGGCATTCAACCCCCAGATCACGGCGTTGTTCGGGGAGACCTCAGCCGCCCGGCTCAGTCTCGGGAAAGTCGTCGCGGAGGCACCGCCCGGGCCGGGACGTCTGGCCGGAATCTTCCGCACTGCAGAGCGGACGGACCTCTTTACGGGGAGTGTGCTCGACTGGTTCAGCATCGACCTTGCCCGCCTGGCTCAGAATGACCCCGTCAATCTGAGCGAGATCCAGGATGTGGCGGAAATGGTCGTCATTGCGACCCTCGACAGAGTGATCGGGCATTTCAAGACCGTCGAGGACCTGGACGACTGGTCGATGGTTCTGACCTCCGAGCAGCTCGGCATGGAAGAGGGTGCTCAGATCGAAATCGACGAGACCGATATCTACATGCTCGACGTCTTCGTCCATCTCATGAAGGCCCCGTTCCATACCTTCGTCGCTTACAACATGGACATTCCGGACATGGCGGACACGACCGGCGTGAAAGCGGCCTTCAATCAGACGGATGGTCCCTTTCTCGCGCTCCGGCCGAACGGCGAAGATAATATGAAATCGTTCCGCACCACCCTGCTGGACGGTGTCTCCCTCATGAGTTCGTTCATAGTCAGTCTCGAAGCCGAAACCGACGATCAGACGGATGACCTGATCAAACTCGATCCGGAGGAGGGTTTGTCTCCGGCGGATATCGATTCACTGGTACCCGGACTCACCCAGTTCGTGGGCATCATGAACGGCCCCTTCACCGTAACCGGGAATTTCGACGATGACGCCGCGGAAGAGAGCGTTCAGGTGGATGTCTCGGTGATCTTCACCGATCCCATTCCCGACGTCAAAGGACTGCTGCCGCCTTATCACTGGGACAGCACGTTTCAGGGGTGGTACTGGGATGGCTATCCGGAGAGTGATTTCACGCAATTCGTCTTCCCCGACGCCTCGATGCACGGCATCCTGCCGGACTTCGCGCCGACGGGAGATTCGATGTTCAAAGCCGTCTTCAATATCGACGACTTCCCGGGGGCGGGGCCGTTCTTTTCCATTCCCAACCTGGAAAGCCTCCTGGTCATGATTGGCCTTATACCCCCCAACAATTCTCTCTGAAGGACGGGATGAGAGCCGGTGGATCCCGACGGATCCGCCTGATGCGGGAAGGCCGGAGCGACCTGAGCTCCGGCCTTTTCATATCGCCCGACCTTTCACACCTGCCTGTTTACATCTGCCTGTTTCGTTCCCGGACCAGATCGCTGGTGGTTTCACGCAGCCGGTCGCTCAATACCTGGGAGATGTTGTAGAAGACCTTGGCGGCGACGTGAAGGAACCGCAGGCGCAGCCGATCGAGAGTGGCTGCATTGATTTCCAGGGCCTCCACCTCTTCGATGGCGACCACATCGGCTGAGCGGCAGGCCCCGGTCAAGAATCCCATCTCACCGACCACGTCACCGCGCCGGACTACACTCAGGACCTTGCCGCTCGCCCGCGATCGTACTTCAGCCGATCCGCTGAGGAGCATGTACATGTTCCGGCCTTCCTGCCCTTCTTCCAGGAGCAGCTCCCCACGCGGGAATTCCTGGATCGTGGCCATGGCGGCCACCCGCTTGATCTCCCGGAGCGAGAGCCCCTTCAGCATGGGACTGGTCTCGGCCAGATCGCCGCTGACCTTGAGTTTGATGAAGTCCCACGAGGTGATCAACGGCGTGGTGAGCAGCAGACTGGGGGTGACGAGCAGATCGCTGATCATGGCCGCCCCCATGGCGATGGTGGCCAGGATCCCGAACTCCACCGTCGCACCGAAGGTGGAGAAGAGAAAGACCAGGAACCCGATCATCAGGGCCAGGGAGGTCGAAAGGACAGGCCGGAGTTCTTCCCGTACCGTTCGCGTCATGGCGATCGTATTGGAGTCCTGTTTCTTGATCTCCTTGGAGTAGCGGACCATCAGGTGGATGGTGTCGTCCACCGCGATCCCCAGTGCGATGATGGCAACCGGGAAGGTACTGGTACTCAGCGGGATCCTCATCAGTCCCATAGCGGCAAAGGTGGCCATGATGGGAACGATATTGGGAACCATGGCGAGCAGGCCGGCCTTCATCGACATGAACAGGATGGAAATGAACACGAATATGGCGGCCAGAACGTAGCCCAGGTTGACGACCAGTTCCCGGCTGATGGTATCCGAGGTCCCCGAGACGATGACCGGCTCTCCCGTGATGGCGTACTGCAGGTCCCGGGTGAGTTCGGTGTCGATGAAACGCCGGATCTCGGCGACTTCGGCGTTGATGGCGCTGGAGCCGCTCAGATCGGCCCGGATCAGGACACACGTACTCTGATAGTCGTAGTCCACGAATCGGCTCAGGTCGTCCTGGTTCAACAGGAGCGTATACTGGGATATCAGTTCCCGGGAAGATGGCAGCATATGATACCGGGGATCACCGTCGTTCATCTCCTGATGCATCTTGCGCAGGAAGTCGGTGTAACCCAGCACCTTGTCATAGCGTTCGGCCAGGAAGTCACTCAGGCGAACCACGTTGTCCAGCACATCGGGCGATTTCATGGCGTCCGCCTCATCGGCCGAGACGATCACCATCATATTGGTTCCCCCCACGAGATGAAGCGAGAGATCACGATAGATCCGGCGGATCTCCGATTTCTCTTTGAAAAAACGGAGATAGTCGGTGTCCACCCGGACCAGGGAAGTACAGACGATCGCCGCCAGCAGGAGCACGCCCACACCGACGAGGATCCCCCGGCGGTGCCGGAAACCGGCCTTCACCAGCAGGGACTCACTCCACCTCATCAGAGGATCACCGCTCCTGCCGGCCGGCACGTGGGGTTTGAACCAGCGGAGCATGCCGGGCACGACCAGAATCGTGATGAGGAAGTTGGCGGCGATGCCGAAGGAGACAGCGATACCGAATTCGCGCAGCAGGGGGATGGAGTTCGGGACCAGGGTAATGAAACCGACGAAGGTGGTCAGGGAGGTCAGGAGAATGGCCAGACCACCCTTATCGGCCATCCGGCAGATGGCCGCGTGCCTGTCCAATCCGTTCTTGAGCCCCCGTCGGTATTCGGCCAGCAGATGAATGTCCTCGGTGCAGCCGATCACGATGAGCAGGGGGGGGATCATCACCGAGACCGGATTGATGGCGAAACCGCACATGCCCATGAAACCGACCGTCCAGACAACACTGAACAGACCGGTTACCGAAGGGATGAGTATGGCCCGGAAGGTCCGGAAGAAAAGAAAGAGGATCAGGAACAGCGCCAGGACGGCAGCCGGGGTCAGGGTCAGGATGCTCCGCCGGAGAGAGTCGAGGATGCTCGCCTTCAAGTAGGGCGAGCCGAACTGGTAGATCGTCACCTCCGGGCCCAGTTGGGCCCGGGCCTCATCGATCATCTCCCCGACGGCGGAAACCAGACGCTCGTTGAAACCCTCTTCGTCGGGACGATCTTCCACGAACAGATGGATGGCGGTTGCGGAACCCTGGGCGTTCAGCAGTTCCCCACGAAAAATCCTGCTGTCGAGCGCCCGGGCCCGCAGAGCGGCCAGTTCCTCGGGTGTGTCGGGCACATAGGGCAGGAGTCCTTCGGTATTCAGCCAGCCCTCACTTCCATCCAGGTTGCTGGCGGTGGATAGACTCACAACCCGGAATACGCCGTCCAGACCCTCGGCTTCATAGGTCATCTGGACGACCGTCTCCAGGATATCGGTGCGGAAGATGTTCTCGGCCCTGAGAACGATGGTCAGAATGATGTCTTCCCCGAACAGTTCCTTCGCCCGGTAGTATTCGAGCACCCGCGGATCGCCCTCGATATACAGGTTGGTGGTCGAAGAATCGCTCCTCACCCGCCCCAGTCCGAGGCTGAATATGCCGGTGAGGAAAATGACGATCACCCAGGAAGGCCCGGGGTGGGAGACGATCCATCTCATGAGAGTCTTCACCGGTGCATCAGCCCCCTGTACGTCCGGTCAGACGGCTCCGGACTGGCCTTTCCTGTTACTCGCGTCCGGGTGGTCGCCGCAGACCCTGTTGCGTGAACAGGCTGTCGGGCAGGTCCACATCCAGTTCGCGCGACTGCGTCGTCATGACGGTTCTGGTTCCGGCGAGAACCCGCACGAAGGTGGATCGACTGGCGCGCCACAGCTGATCCCGCACCTGCTCCAGATCGTCGAAGGCGGCGGTCTTGATCAGCTTGTCGCTGTGGTTGTAAAACTCGACCTGGATGATGAAGTAGATGTCCTTCCTGACCCAGATGCGTCGCCTCCCGTACCCTGTTTCGCTCTTCTCCTTCTCGGTGCCGGGCAGGGCGTCGATCATCCAGCAGGGGTGCCCGTCGACCTCCTCTTCCCCGACAACCTCGTAGGTGTGGCTGGCCAGGTCCTCGGACCTCAGATCCTCGAAAGCCAGGTCAGTGCCCATGAACTGGCTCTTCTTGTTGCCGCCGGCGATGCGTCTCACCGACTCACCGGCTGGAAGGTAGAGCCACTGATCGTCTTCCCCGTCGCTTTCCCGGTCCCAGGTGAGCAGACCGACGTTCCGGATATCGGCCGGGGAGAGAAACTTCAGGATGGCCTTGTTGATTCCCTCCTCTCCCTCTTTGAGGAGGATACTCAGTTCCCGCTCCCTGACCCGGTCCCGTCGGTCATACAGCTGCATCAGAACCCGGGTTCTCTCGGACCGGGCGTCGTGCCGCTGTTCGATTTCCTCCATGATCTCCTGGCCCGATGGCGTCTGGCCGAGGAGCGGCGCCGGGACCAGAAAAAGGCACAGGATGGCAGGCAGTACGCTCAGTTTCATCGGCAGGCCTCTCCGCGATAGACCCGGGCCGGGTCGGGATCAGAAGCTTCCGGCAATCCACATGACGAAACGGTCGTTTTCGTCCCACCCTCCAAAGAAGCTGTCCGGCGGCCCTGCGAAGGTCTGGTAATCGACTTCCAGTGTAATACGGTCCCACAGTCGGTGCGAGAGCGCAATCCGGGAGTACCGATCACCCGGATCGAGGTTCACCGCCCCCTGCAGGTTCAGATGGGTATCATCGGAAAAGGTGAGCTGCAGATCCGCCAGCAGAGCGTTGTCCAGACCGCGACCGAAACCCGCTCCGGAGTACCGGCTGTCGGCGGGGCGTTCGCGGGTCACTCCGATGCCGGCGTACTCGAGCGTCGCGATCACTTCCCGCAGCAGGGGAAGACCGGGATCGTAGAGGGTGTGATTGATTCCCGCGACGTACTCGTTGAAGCTGTCATCCATTGCCCGGTCCAGGGTACGGTGCAGGGCGGCGCCGGCGTGAAATTCCCAGTTGCCGGCCGTGGTCGAGAAGCCGGCGGTGATCTCCCGGTACTCCGGATACACCTGCTCGATCATCAGGACGGGGGGCTGCAGTCCCGCCTCCGGATCGGCCGGCGGGAAGATCACATCCTCCAGAAACAGGACGCCATAGGCATACCGGCCGCGGAAGTACGAGAAGCTCAGATCCCAGCCCATCAGGAGGGTACTGCTGTTCAGTCTCAGGGCGTACTGTGCTTCGCTCAGGGACATAGCGGGCAGAACGCGCCCACCATCGGCGACGGTATACCAGTCACCAAAGGTCTCGTGGATCCGCGCCTCGGCCGCGGCGTCTTCGAAAGCCCAGCGGTTATCCGTTGCCGGCAGCCGGCCGGGAATGAAAAGAGGAACGAATACCAGCTGGGTGCTGATCTTCTCCCCATAGCGGAAAACAGAGAGAGCCGGAATACCGATCTTCCCGGCTTCGATCACATCAAGGAAATCATACGGATTCAGATTGTCGGCGGGGCGGAATCCGTCCCCCACGCCCCAGCTGAATATTTTCTTCCCGACGGTGACTTCCCAGACATCGCCGTACCAGGCGGCATAGGCTTCTTTGAAGGTGAACAGAGGTCGGGTCGAGGTTCTCTCCGAAAACGTGAATCCGGCCTCGGTCCGATCGGCGTTATCAAACCGGATCTGCGGTGCGAGGGTATAGTGCAGACGATCTCCGAACCGGCCCCGCAACGACCCCAGAATCTCCGCGTCCAGGAAATACCGCCGGGCCTCATTCTCGCTCTCCCGTCCATATCCGATATGGCGCAGGTTGAGTTCATAGGCCGGTTTGTCGAGGTGGTGATCGAACCGCAGGGAATCGCCTCCACCCGACGGGTTTTCCTGCCCGAACACGGCCGGCGCTTGCGCCAGGACATGAAGAATGACCAGGACGCAACCCGCGGCAGGGAGGGACATCCGCATTTTCGGGGCCATACCTTTCCTGGTAACCGGAACGTGGTGTCAGACGGCCTCGCCGCTCCGTCGTGGTGACAGGATGGTCGATCAAAGCCGGGAAACGGGTCGGGCCGTATCCGAACCGAACATAACGCCGGGCTTGCAGACGGGTCAACAATCCCGATCGATCCTTCTCGACGGCCGGAAAAACCGAACCGCAGCACGCGAAGCCGCCGGTCGAATACGGGACACGGCAGCAGGAGGTAGTCCGCCGGACCTGTTTCGAGTAGATTGTGGTTGTCACCCGTCGAAGAAGGTCGACCGCTGAGCCGCTCCTGCCCAGATAGGATGACCTGCCCATGAAGCCGAGGTCTGAACTGACACCTCGCCGCTTTTCCCCTCGCCCTGCTCTCTGCGGGACAGGCATTCTTTTCCTCTCCCTGCTGCTCACCGCAGGGACGGCCCGGGCTCAGCTGACCCACCTCTGGCCTGAAACAGCCCGCCTGTTGGCACCCGCCGGCGGATTCCGCGGTTTCGAGAGTACAATCCCCCTGCCGGTCGCCGGATGGAGCCGGGGGCACTCGGCCCGGCCGGGAATGCCCGGCGTATCGCCGATCACCGATCCCCTGCTCTGGTTGCCGGGGGAGCTTCCTCTCGTCTTCCTCGCCGAAGGCGGATCGCTCCTGTACCGCGACCGCCTCGAGGGCCGCACTCATAACGATTTTCACGGTCACACGTACGATCTCGCACTCTCGGTTCCCGTCACACGGCACCGGCTGGACCTCATGAGCGGTTGGCGCCACGAAGGGGTGGACTCGGACGCCTTCCTGACAGGCGGATCGGGTGATATCGATCGGAGCGTCACGGAAGGGCATCTCTGGATAGGAAGCCGGCTGCGGTTGCCCGGGCTGAGCGCTATTGCGGCCGTGGGACAGAAGGAAGGAAGTGCCGGGCTGACGGAGTGTGCCGTAGCGATCAGGGCAAGGATGGGCGGAGCCGTTTCGTTCAGTCTCTTCGGCTCCCGGGAGGCGGTCGCCGATGCCATCGATCTGCGCTATCGCGATGCCGGAGCGCATCTGATAGTACCGGCGTGGCGATCGGCGATCGGGATCCGAATCGAGGGACGGCTTCACGGGTGGTCGATCCGGTTCCGGGGTGATGCCGGCGAGACGACCGGTCGGGGCGACAGCGAGCCCCGTCATCGCCTCGTCCCCCGGCTCAAACCGCGCCTGGCCGAAGCACAGATCGCAACTCCGAACGACATCTGGCAGGTCGCCGCGGGAATCGAGCGGAGCCGACATCGCGCCGAACTCCGATCCCTGGGGCTTCGGTACGCCAGGATTCTGCTCGACGACCGGCGCGAGTGGGTGCGGATCGGGTACCGGCCGCCGGGGACCGCCGGCCGATGGCGGTTCTGGGGCGGCTACTCCGATACGAACGAGGAGGCGGAAGGAGGTTTCGAATTCTGGCCCTTCACCCCGACGATCATAGATCTCCTCGGCCTCAGACGTAGCGCAGACGCCGAGGCGGAGCTGTCGGTGCTGAGCTTCGGGGTTCGACACCGCTTTCCCCAGCAGGATCCGGCGGGAGGCGAGATCGGCGTCGACCTTCATCACCTGCACTCCGACGGGTCTCTGGAATCGTGGGAACCCCTCATTCTCGGACTCGGAAAGTGGAATATCCTGACCGATGAGCTGCTTTACTCTTCGGCTCAGATTCTCGACCTCGGAGCACGGGGCAGAATAGTACTCGGCGGGCGGCTGGTTCTCGAGGCCGGAGCGGCCCAACTCGTGCCGCTGGCGGTTCAGAAGAGAGCCCGTCCCGCCGGTGCGCCCCCGAGCCAACCGGGTCCGCCAGGAGCCGAAGCCGTATGGGGGGGGCTGCGCTGGTGGTTTGCGATCCATATCGCACCGCGGGCGACGATTTCAGATTCCTCCAGGGAGGGTTGATCGATCGAACGCGATCCCTATGTCATCCGCCGAGCCCGTTCCGAGGACCGGGACGGTATCAGGAGCCTGATCCGTACCGGCGGCATCCATACCTCCGGTCTGACCCGGATCCCGTCTCGAAGTCAACCGGCCGGGAACGGGGAGCGAACCACGGGCGGATTCGCCGCACCGCGGCGATTCAGCCTTTTCCGGATGCTCTCTCCCCTGCTCCTGTCAGGTGTGGCAGGGGAGAACTCTTTCGTGGCTGTCTCGGAGGCCGGATCGGTCATCGGATGTGTGCGCCTCAAAGCGCACCGCGGGGAAATACGGGAAGTGGTCTCGGTTGCCGTCGACAGCAAGTGGCAGAGACAGGGTGTCGCCACCGCTCTGCTGCACCACGTCAAAGGGGAGGTGCCCCGCCCTCTCTGGGGTGCCTGTCCTGCCGGACTGGTTCCTTTCTATGAGGATTTCGATGCGATCGAAGTCACCGATCCCCGACGGATGCCCCCCTTCCTGCGCCGCCGGCGGCGGTGGTTCAACTTCTTCCTTCGCCTGGCCGGTCGGAAGGGGCAGCTGGCGGTGATGGTACTCGATGAGTAATCACATCCGGGGAAATCAGGTGCTCCCGCAACTCGCGAAACGCATTTCCCGATACCAGTACCGGACATCGAGACCGTACCGCCTGGTCGGCTGCTACGAAAGGATCAAAGGTCTCTTCGCATCCTATCCCACCTACCGCATCGGTCCCTTCCGCCGGTTCGCGAACCGCTCCCTCGCCGTCCGCGTGCCCGAGAACAACGCCTTCGCAACGATGTGGACGCTGGACCTCCTCCTGGAGGCTTTCGCGCATGATCCCTCGTCTCTTCATCCGATCGACCTCGAGAGCGCCGTGCGGGCCTGTCTGGAATTTCACGATGCGACCCGGGAACGGGATGACCCCCTCTTCATGTTCTGGAAGCAACAGGAACTGAACGGAATCCAGGCGGCTTTCCCCTCCAACCTGCTCCCCTTCTTCCGTTTGTTCATGTTGACCCACCGGGTACGCCGCCCGATCCGGAGCGCTTTCACGGCCATCCTCCCCGGCCGCCCCGCCCCCCAAACCGAAACCCATAGTCATGAACCGGCACGCAGTTCCGGCATGATCAGTCTGCCGGCTGATTTCGACGACTCCGCCCTCAACTGGATTCTCGGTTTGCGTTTGAAACGGTGCCGGGAGAGCTGCCCCGACGCGTGGTCGACCTGGTCGGCGCGGGATTTCGATTTTCGCAAGCTCGCCCGGCACGCGGTCGCCTGCGCCTACCGCCCCTTCTCTTCCGATCCCGCT
>Ga0180431_10010551_pt1 | contig 10249 bp, 13 predicted proteins | sample SS_ome_11_FD_132459 | JGI IMG/M metagenome (GOLD analysis project Ga0180431, IMG submission 132459) | Hypersaline lake sediment archaeal communities from the Salton Sea, California, USA - SS_1_MS_1 metaG | ecosystem: Environmental > Aquatic > Non-marine Saline and Alkaline > Hypersaline >... | reverse complement strand
CGCGGAGTAGCTGCAGGGCGGACAGCCGGCGCCCTTGGCGCGGTTGCCAATTGCGGCCTCCCACTCGTTGCCGCACTGACTGCATAACCACCACGCTTTGCGCTTGGTGGAGAAGGCAACATCGGTGGGGCTCAGGCTCTCGTTGAGCGTCGGGTGCCACTCCGCGGCAACCACTGGGTTGCGTTCGGCCAACGAGCTTCCCGGTTTGGGTTTCCTCATCGCAGCCTGCGCACACTTACGACAAGAACTGCCCTGTCTTCGGTTGGCGACCTGAACCTGCCACTCATGGCCGCACTTACGGCACTGCCACCACACTTTCTTATTGCTCGCATACCCCACGTCTTCCGGCGTCAGATCCCCGTTTCGTGTGGGATGCCATTCAGCGGCGACGTCGGGTACACGTTCAGCCAACGAGTCTCCCGCGGCAGGCGCACTCTTCGCTTTGCCGTTAGTCCGCCGGGCGCAAGGCGGGCAGCCGTGTCCACGTGTGCGGCTGCTGACGCGGGCCTGCCAGCTATGTCCACACTCCCCGCAGAGCCAATGCGCCCGGAGCTTGCTGCCGGGCGTCACTTGGGATGGTTGGAGGGCTCCGTTAAGCGATGGGTGCCATTCGGTGGCCAGTTCCGGGAACTGAGCATCGAGTGTCACCACGCCCCGATTTTAGAGACAGACACCGACACCGCTTCTGCTTCAGCACGGCTACCGCCCGTCCAGGCTCTGCGGCCGGCACCGCTGCCCGGCCGGCGGGGTCAGTGTGGTCAGGCCGCAGGGGCAGATGTGCGGAACGGTGCATCCGGACCGGGCAGTTGCAGTGCTGGACTCCGACCAGGACCGCGCTAGGCTGGAACGGCTCGCCGCAGCCGGCACAGTGGCGCGGTGGGATCTCCTCGTAGCCACGACGGGTCCGGCGTAGCCGCATGGCGCGACGCTACGGCGAGGGGGTGACAGTTCGGTCAGCCGCGGCGGGGCTCTCCCGGCGCCTCGTCGTTTGGCCGGCCGGGCCGCGGGTTGAGCTGCGGTTCGCCGACCATCTCGTCGCGGCGCGGTGGCTCAGCCTCGTAGGACTTCGCGAGCTCGTCGTAGTCGTCGCTGCTCAACCCGGGCACGGTCCCAGATTAGGCCGCAGCTAGTGGACGAGCACGCCCTCGGCGTCCTCAACACCCACCCGGACGGGGACAGCCGCGCGCGGCCGGCGCCGGCGTGGATCATCGGCAGAGAGCTGGGTTGCGCTTGCTTACAGCCGTTTATTCCGGCGGAACAGTTGCTTGGCGCGGAGCCGGAACGGACGATGGATTACGAGCAGGTGCAGCCGAAGCCTATGTCCCCCAACCTTTCGGCGCTGATCTTGCCGCAGCGCCGGCAGCGGGTGTGGTGCGGATCGTCGGGCAGCGACGGGGCGGTCAACGGTCCGAGGTAGTCGAATCCGTTCTCCTCGGCGAGAGCCTTGGCCTCTTCGTAGGGCACCGCCTCCACGCGGGCCCACTCCCCCTGCACCCCGCGCGCCCACGTGGCCCACTCCCGCCAGTAGCAAGCCCGACACGTCGGCTCGCCGACGCGGTTCTTGTCCAGGGTGTAGTTGAACCGGTAGTGCGCCTGGACGGTGCACCTCAGGCACTCCGTCAGCTGCCAGTCGTCGGGGTGGCTGAACGGTTCGAGTGGCTTGATGCCGCCGAGTCGCTGGAGTTCCACGATGTGCTCGTCGCACCACGTCGGCTTCTTCCGTGTCCGGAACGCTGCGGTGTTGGTGCACCCGTCGACGCAGCAGGGTTGGTCGGTGGGGACGCGTTCACGCCGCAGTGAGCGCGGGGGTTTCGGCGTGGGCCGTTCCACCGGCGGCACTGCTCGGACATGGGCCGGAACGAACTCGGGCAGCCCCTCCTCTTCCTCTTGCTGCTCCCTGGAAGCCGCGAGAAGGTCCAGGGGTCTGCCCTCCAGGCAGCGCAGGAAATCATCCTCGGTCATCACCTCGATGTCCTGCCCCTGGTCCTGGAGCTCGAACGCCCGCTCTGCTTTCTTCGTCAGCGCCGCGCCCGGCCGCAGCACGGCCGGATTGATGTCGCCGACGACGAGCACGTTGGTCCGTTTGGTGGTGGACTTCTCACAAACGGCGCCGACGCGGGCGCACTCATCCCAGGCCACCTGACGGGTCATGGTCATCAGGGCGCCGGTGAACACCACCACCCGCCCGTAGAGGTATCCGTCCGGGTCGGCGTCGGGGTTGAGTTCGGCCTGGCTCAGCCTCGACGTCCCGCCGCTGTACTTCGCCACACTTCCGACGTAGAGGCCGCTGTTCATTCGGCCGATGCGCACGCCGACGGACTCGGCCAAGGCGTCGAGGTCGCCAGCACCGTTCGCCCTCGCCAGACCGTCGATGATGTTCACCACCGCGCGGGCGTCGGCTAGTGGGTCGTGATGCAGGTCGATCTTCGCCCCGAGCGCCTCAACGACGAAGGGCAGCCGATACGACGGCAGCGACAGTGCCCGGCGGGCCAGCACCAGCGTGCACAGGAACTGCATCGCCGGCCACCCGATGTTGTCGGCGGCGCAGGCATAGCGGACGACACCGATGTCGAAGCCGGCGTTGTGGGACACCACCACGTCATCGCCGATGAAGTCCAGGATGTTGGGCAGGACCTCGCGCCACCTCGGCTCGCCGGCAACCATGTCCGCGGTGATGCCGTGAACCATGGTGTTGAAGGCGTCGAAGTGATCGACCGCCTCCGGCGGCCGCATAAGCCACCGGACCTCGTCGACCGGGGATCCGTCCCTAACCCGAACCAGACCCACCGCGCACGGTGAGCCGCGGTAGCCGTTGGCGGTCTCGAAGTCGATGGCGGTGTAGTTCAACATGCCCGCAAATGTTCCGGCTGCACGCGGCCGGCGAAGGCCGGCGGGAACTCCGACAACTCCGGGGCGGCGAGCTCTTCGGGCATGATCCACGGCGAGGTACCCGAACGCGGATCAGTGGTGCGGCGGAACCGCTGCTCCTCGGTGGCAAACCACCCCGACCACACCGCCGCAACGTAATTGGCCACCGCGAGCGCCCGGTGTTGCGGGTCGGCCCGGGTCTCGGCGGGCAGCATCGGCGGGGCCGGAAAGTTCGGAATGACGAGGTTCTTGTTCTTGGTCTTCGCCATGTAGTCGGTGATGGCCTTCTCGATGAGCAGCTGCCGCGCCGTCGTCTCAGCGATCAGCCCGTCGAAGGCGTCGACACCGAGCGCGTACTGAAAGAGGTCATCGGCCGACGAGCCCTCCGTGAGGATGACGATCCGGTCAGCCGTCAGCGCATAAATCTTCTTGCCGTACTCGTCGTCGTCCAGGTCGATCACCACCGCATTGGTGTGCTGGACCGTCGTCCCACCAACATGAGTGGTGAGCCAGACGGCGGTAGCTGCCGCCGACGGCTGCCGATCGACAACGGCAAAACCGAGCATGAATCCCCCGTCCCCGTACTACCGGGAACGCTATTACAGCCCGCCGACAAGCGGCGGAGTTCGGCGTTTCACTCCAGGATGGACACCCGAACGTCGATGAGGCAGCCAGCCACGGCGGCGCCGTGCCGGACGCCCAACTCATCGGGGAGATTGGGCAGGCGCTGGCGATTCGCCGGTGAGGGCGCGGGGATCCTCGATGCGATTGCCGGGGGCCGCATCTACCGACCCGGCGCACTGCGTTCAGCGTGCCGCACTGCCGGTCGACAAGTTTGCGGACAGCTACCCGGATTTTTGGAACGCACTTTGGAACGCACTTTGGAACGCGGGTTGGACCGCGGGTTGGACCGCGGGTTGGACCGCGGGTTGGACCGGGCCGAACCGCGGCGCTTGCAGGCGATTTTGAGGCCCATAGCGGGGGTGATGAGCATCATGCCTGCGTCGCCCCGGACCCATCCCCCACGTGCGAGGCGGAGCCAAAACCGGGCCGAGGATGGGGCCCGTTTCGGACAGCGTGGGCGTCTCCATGGTAGAGACAGGAGGGTTAGCTACAGCGGCACCGCCTGGGCGGCACGCTGCTCGAGGCGCTGGCGAGCGCGGTTGACCGACTGTCTGGTGCCCAACGATGCGCCGAGACAATCCAGCAGCCCCTCGACCACCTCGGCGGCGTGGCCGGCGTGCTGGGCGTGGTCGGCCAACTGGCGGGCGCGGTCGACCGCATCGGGTGAACGCATGCGGGCCGGGCGGCAAAGGCGGCATCGCGAAACCTTCTCTCCCCGTCCACCTCGCTTTTGCGGCTGAGGGGCAGAGAAGTGCGGAACTGATTTCCGCGCCCCGATTCGCCGGAAAGTTAGTCGGTGACGCCGCAAAGACTATTGAGACGCCCCACAACGGCGTTGCCAACGGCTGCATCAGCGGCGGTAAAAGTGTGTTCGGTCAGCATTGCCGCTTCGCGTCGCTTCGCCTCGACGTACTCATTCGCGGCGGTAGCCACGTTTGCCGGATTGGGTGCAATCTCTGGGGTGAATTGCTCAAGTATCGCGTCTGTCGCCGCGTTCTTGTTTGCGATGAGGGTGTCTATGTTGGGCGTGTTCCAATCCCAGCCGCGTGGAAGGGGAGGGATTTGGTTGAGCGCCGCGCGGGTTGTTTTCCATGCCTGGCAGGTGGAGCTGTCCGCTGTAGCTGTCACGGCGGCGGGCTGCCCGTCGGCGGTAGTCGCGGAGTCGGTCTTGTTGCTGTGGTTCATGATGACGGCGCCGCCGACGAGGGCCGCCGCGATGATGAGGGCGGCGGAGATGATGGCGACCGGCATCCACCGCCGGCCCGCTGCAGGTGCGGGCGCGGGCGGGTAGGGGGGCTGGTGCCACTGGTGCGGTGGCGCGGGGGTCGGCTGGATCGGGCCGTTTCCGTCCATAGGCGCATGGTAGCTGTCGGTGGTCCGGCGGTCACTACCGATAGGGGCCTCAAGCAGGGCGTTCTTGCTCATTAGGGGCCTCCTTTCGTCGATGGGGGCGGCAATTGTCACCCCACTGAGCTAACATAGCGATAGCAAAATGCTAGCATTATGCAACATGGGAACCATTTACGTGCGCAATGTGCCCGACGAAGTCGTCGAGCGACTCAGCCGCATGGCCGAGCGCGCGAAGGTCTCCGTCAACACCTACGTGCTGTGGGAACTGGAGGCCGCTGCACAACGGGACGGCAACGCCGAGCTACTGGCAGCCCTGCCCGACTTGGGAATCACGGCCAGCGACTTGGCCGACAGAGGCGCGGCGGGGGACCGGTGATCGTGATCGACGCCTCCACCGCCCTGGCGGGACTGCTCAATAACGGCAAGGCCCGAGAACTCCTTGCCGCCGAGCGGGTGTGTGCCCCCGACATCGTGGACACCGGCGTTGCCGACGGTCTGCGCCAGCTGACCCGCAGCCAACAGGTCAGTGCAGACGCCGCCCAGGCGGCATTGGAAACCTGGCAGCAGCTGGGCATCCGGCGCTATCCCAGCCGGCCGCTCGCGGACAGGGTGTGGGAGTTGAACGAAACGCTGGACACGGCCCCGGCCACGAGCGCGGCCCTGGCTGAACGACTGGACACCGCGTGGGTGACGGCCGACCCGGTGGCGGGGGCGAGTAGCGCGGTGACCTGCCCGGTCACCGTCGTACCGAACTAGACGAGGAGCATCACTATGTTTGATCTGCATGAACGAAACGTCATTCGCAGCTACCTAGACTCCGGCATGACTCCGGATGCCGTCGCTAACTACATCGGCCGGCTCTCCGACCTGGAGGACTCTGACATCCTGCTGATCCGCTCGGTGGCCTTCGACATGCTCAGCGAGACCGGTTCCCCGCCGTCGCTGTGCCGCCCGGCCTTGAGATTGGTGCCCGGCGGTCGGCGTTAACCCCGGTTCGCCGCACACCCCGGTGACGGTGGCGGTCTGTAGGTTCTAGGCGTTCGCCCGTGTAGGCAACCGGCCAGCTAGCGCGCGGCCACGTCGACCGCCTGGGCGTGCCAGTCCGAGGTGGTCACGATGCAACCTCGTCGGATTTGCTGAGTGGGTTCAGGAGTCGTCGGGTGGGTGTATTTTTTACACTTTCGATACACCCCCTCTGAACTGCGGTTTTGGGGGGTGTAAAGGGGGTGTACTTTTTACACCCCGCCGGACTATTGCTCTGTGATTTCGTACTCATCGGCGCGACCCTCACCCCCCTCGATGAGGGTGAGAAAGCCCGTGTCAATGAAGGTTTCCAGTACCGAATCGAACTCGGTGCGTAGCTCGGCGGCGCACGCCCGTCGAAGGTCGCTGCGGTTGGAACGCTTGACCCGCCGAAGTTTGCCCACGATGGCTTTCCCGACCCTAGCCTGACGATCCTCGGTCAGCCGTCCGATGACGATGGCCTCGCGCTCTGCTTGATCGTGGGCCTTCGACCGGTTGGCGTTCTTCCGCTGGGCGGCGACGGCTGCCTGCGCCCGTGACCGTGTCGCGGTGGACATGTCGATCAGTTCGCCAGCAACCCGCCAGTCATCCAGATCGACCTCGCTTCGGGCCTCAAGGATCGCGAGGGCGAATGCCACCTTCAGTCGGGTCAGCATCAGGTGGCCGTCGAGGGGATCGGTGTCTGGGTCTTCAGTCAGGACGCGGGTGCGGTGTGCATCCATGTCGGCCCACACCCGTTTAGGGACGGTGATCTCGTAGTGGCTGGACCCGAAGGTCGGCAACAGAATCTCGATGGGTTCCACCGGGTTCGGGCGGTCCATCGGCGCGTACGGGTCGGTTGCCGATGCCCACAAGAATCTCTGAGGGAAGCCATCGGTGGCGCGGTCGAGGAAGAATGCGGAGTTCTCCGGCTGGGAGTTCACCCCGAGGCACAGCCGATAGGAGTGGGCGGCGACGGCGGTGGTGGTGTCACTGCTGGCGTTCTGGAAGCCCAGAGCCTGACCCATGTACCCCTTGAGTAGTTCAGTGGCGAGCGTGGCCCCCTGGCGGCCAGCGATGGCGGCCAGCGTGCCGATCTCGGGGACAACGAGGTGGGCGGCGGTCAACGGCTCCTGATTCTTTGATCCCTTGAACAGGCGGGCCAGTCCCTCGCCGGTACCGATCTGAGGTCTCGGTGCTTCCATCGGAACGCCGGCGGGGCTAGGGAACTCCACCGCAGCGAAACCGGCGTTGTCGGCGGCGTCCTTACCCTGCCCTGACCTGCCGAGGGTCGTGGTGAACAGGTTGAGACTTACGCACCCGCCGATGATCGGAGGGATGACCACATTCGGGGGGACAGCGGACACGGCCCGACGCAGGACGCAGGCGAGGGCGGCAAAGCGTGCAACCCGGCGGGACCGGGCGAACCGGTAGACGTGTTCCAGGCTGTCGCGCTGCGCCCAGAAGCCATAGGTGGGGTCGCCCTCGGCAGCCGCGTACTGGGCTTCCAGTTCGATCAGTTCGTCGGTGCGGTCGTCGGGGCTAGGCATGGTTGACCGCCTGACGTGTGGCCCACGGCCGGGTTGCGCGGAACTCGCGGATCTGGTTGAGCTCCTGGGCAATCCCGCGCCAGTCGGCGGCGGCCGAGATGGCTTTCGATGCCTGGGCGCGGGCCTCCTGGGCGGTCTCCACGCGTAGGGCGTGATGCTGGCCGGCGTCGAGGACGGCGGCCAGCTTGCGCGGGTCCCAGTCATCGAGGTCGCACCAGGCCGGTGTCCCGGCCATCGGCCAGTCGGTCAGCGTGCCGACACACTCGGTGACGTATTCATGGACGCGCCACCACGAAACACTCTGGGAGATCATCGGGGGTCACCGCCCCGGCGCGTAGCCGGCAGTGTTAGGGTTAGGGTCATCACGGTTGGGTTGGTCCTCGCTGTGAGTCTGGAAGCCCTGTAGGTCGATGCCGCTCTAACGGCTGATCGCGAGGGCGCCTCCCCCGGGTTCAGTTTTGGCCCGGGGGTCTTGTCATCCGCCGTCGCCGGAGTCGATCAACGCCCTGGGTGGGTTGATTGACTCCGGCGACGGCCGGCGGTCCTTCGGCGGCTCCGGCGCGTGCTCCCCGTCGAGGTGCAGCAGCGCCCGCAGCGGCGCCGTCGGCACGATCACCCGGGCCCCCAGCCGGATGATCGGCACCGGAAATGCCCCACGCGCGATCAGCCGGCTGCCAGTGGCCTGGCTGACGTCCATGCCGGCGCAGGCGACGGCGAGGCCCACCGCGGGCTTGGTGACGATCAGCTCCGCGGCCTCAGCTGGTGTGAGTGCGTGACTGCCCATCTGCAGCTCCTATCCGTCATGTGCAAGTTTGGGTTGCATCTGTTGATGATTCTGGCATGGATGATCGACACGCGCAAGGGATGCTATTGTCTGTCGCATGTTGGTTGGTTTCGGCACCGCTTTCGGCGGCCGCGTCCGCGAGTTGCGGGAGGCCGTCGACGCCACTCAGGATCAGCTGGCCCGGGCTGTGACTCGCGCGGGTTTACCCTGGTCACGGGCGCGCCTGGGCCAGGTTGAGGCCGGTGAAAGCGGCCCCGACCTGGCCGCCATGGTGGCGATCGCCGCAGCGCTGACCGAGCTCGGCGGTACCCCGGTCCGGCTCCCCGATCTCATCCCCGAATCCGGCGTGACCCAGGAGCTGCTGCAGCTGCGTGCCGCACTCGCCGGGGAGCCGGTGCGCCGGCCGATACCCGTCATCGGCACCATCCCCGACCCCCGGCTCGAACCCGGCTGGGGGCAGGTCGAAGACCACGTCGCACGGCAGCTGGGCCGGGGTTCGGAGGGCGTTGTCCTGGACGTTGCGCACCAGCTCTACGGCGGCCGCAGCGGTAGCGAGGAGCGCGACCACCGCGCCGGAGAGGGCGCGACACCGCAGAAACGCGGCCGGGTCTCCCGCGGCATCATCGCCGAGCTGGCCGAGGCCGCCGCCGCGGAACTCGCCGCGATCGCCGCCCACGACGCCGCACTGGAGGCCGACGGTGGGTAGGCCCAAGCTGGAGATCGGCACCTACGGTGAGATCAGCACCCGCGAGTTGGACGGTGGCGGCTGGCAGGCCCGCGCCCGCTACCGGGACCGCGACGGCGTCACCCGCGAGGTGGCCGCGCAGGGAGACAGCGAGGCGAAAGCCAAAGCGGCGCTCCGGAAGAAGCTGCGCGACCGCCGCCGGGGCCCGGCCGGTACCGGCGAGGAGATCACCCCCGACTCCACCGTCGAGGATCTGCTGAAGCATTGGCTGCGGGTCTCCCGGGCCGAGACCGACCGTGCTCTCGCGATCGGCGCCCGGCCGCGTAAGGGCCACGACACCCTCGACGGCTACGAGGACACCATCGGCCGGTTCATCCGGCCGGAGTTGCGGGCGGTGACGCTGCGTGAGTTGACGACGCAGCGGGCCGACCGGTTCCTGCGCGACTGCGAGCCGATCAGCGCCGCTCGTACCGCCCGCACCGTGCTGTCGCAGGCGTGCAAACTCGCGATCGCGTACGGGGCACTGGAGTATTCGCCGATCAGCGCCGCCTACACCCCGCCCCGCAGCGCGGTGCGGCCGCGGGCACTGACACCGGAGGACGCGGTGGAGATGCGCCGGCGGATCATCGCGTGGCAGGCCGGGACAAAGCCCTATCGCGGCGGCCCGCGCCGCGGCTACGATCGGCTGCGGATCTATCTGGTGCTGCTCGCGACCGGCGCCAGGATCGGCGAGGTTCTGTCTCTCATCTGGGATGACGTCACCGGCGTGGACGGCGACGGACCCGTCACCGTCCACATCGGCCACCGCCTCGATAAGCGCGGCCGACGGGTGGCCGGCCGGAAGTCCGGCGGCGACCCCTACACGGTGACACTGCCGGACTTCGGTGCGGCCGCGCTCCGGGAGCAGCGGGCGCTCGGCATCCCCTTCGAGCCGGTGTTTCCGACCCGGAACGGGACGTTCCAGTCGGAGGCCAACGTGCGGTCGCATTGGCGGCAGATCCGCGGTGAAGACCTCTCCTGGGTGGTCCCCCACTCGATTCGCAAGACGGTGGTCACGGCGGTTGAACGGGAGCTCGGATTGGAGGCAGCGGCCCGCCAGGCCGGGCACGGCAGTAGTGACGTCACCCGCCGCCATTACGTCGAACGCGGCGTTGTGGTGCCTGATTACACTGCGGCCCTTGATTCATATTCGCGGAGTTTCCGCGGAGTAGAGGCCCCGGAAGGGGATGGGGCCGGTTGAGAAATTGCCTCTGGCTGCATAAACGGAGCCGCCTAGGGGAATCGAACCCCTGACCTATTCATTACGAGTGAATCGCTCTACCGACTGAGCTAAGGCGGCGTGGCACTGAGCCGGGCCATAGCTTACCTGCCGGTAGACAGCGCCTG
>Ga0180431_10010548_pt1 | contig 10254 bp, 9 predicted proteins | sample SS_ome_11_FD_132459 | JGI IMG/M metagenome (GOLD analysis project Ga0180431, IMG submission 132459) | Hypersaline lake sediment archaeal communities from the Salton Sea, California, USA - SS_1_MS_1 metaG | ecosystem: Environmental > Aquatic > Non-marine Saline and Alkaline > Hypersaline >... | reverse complement strand
GCCGCGGGTGTAGGGCACGACGCAGAATGTGCAGAACTTGTCGCAGCCCTCCTGCACCGTCAGGAAGGCCGAGTAGCGCGCCGGCTTCTGCGGGCGCTCAAGGCCGAGGCCGCTGAACTTGTCGGCGGCTGAGAGATCGTCCGCCACCGGCCGCCGTCCGGCAGCGGCCTCGCAGACGAGCTCCGGCAGGCGCTGATAGGATTGCGGGCCGACGACGAAATCGACCGTCGGCGCCCGGCGGATGATCTCCTCGCCCTCGGCCTGCGCCACGCAGCCGGCGACGCCGATCGTCAGCCGGCGTCCCTCGCGCGCGGCGTCCTCCTTGAGGAGGCGCAGCTTGCCGAGCTCGGAATAGACCTTCTCGGCGGCTTTCTCGCGAATATGGCAGGTGTTGAGGATGACGAGGTCGGCGCCCTCCGGCGACTCCACCGTTTCGAATCCCTCGGCCAGCACATCCGCCATCCGCTCCGAATCATAGACATTCATCTGGCACCCATAGCTCTTGATGAATGCCCGGCGGCGATTGGAAGACGGCAATGTCATGAACGGGTTAACTCGGGCTCCCGGGGTCGGCCGATGTCGGCCTTCAGTGTCTCAGAACACGCTATGGAATCCAAACTAGGTACAGCAAACGACCGTTTGATGGCGTCGCCGGTCATTCGTCCTCGTCGGTTTTCAGCGGCACGCCATACAACTCCAGACGGTGATCGACCAGCCTGAAGCCGAGGCGGGCGGCGATCTTCTCCTGAAGCTGCTCGATCTCGTCGTCGCGGAATTCTGTCACGCGTCCGCTCTTGAGGTCGATGAGGTGGTCGTGGTGCTCGTCCGGCACCGTCTCGAAGCGAGCCCGGCCGTCGCGGAATTCGTGGCGCTCGATGACCCCGGCATCCTCGAAGAGCTTCACAGTGCGATAGACTGTCGAGATCGAGATCCGCGGATCGACCGCCGAGGCGCGGCGGTAGAGCTCCTCGACGTCCGGATGGTCGGTGGCGGCGTCGAGCACCTGGGCGATCGTCCGCCGCTGCTCCGTCATCCGCATGCCCTTCTCGGCGCAGATTTCCTCGAGGGTGCGGGGTCTCCGGGTCCTGGCCAACCGGTGATCCGATCGTTCTCTCGCTCGCCTAGCTGAGAGGCAGCTTCATCACCAGCGCGGCTTCGGGCGCGGTGCCGGCATGCGGATAGTAGTGCGGCCGGTGACCGACGGTCTCGAAACCGAGCTTCCGATACAAGCTTACCGCCGCTCGGTTCGATTCGTCGACCTCGAGAAACAAAGCGTCCGCACGCTCGCGATAGGCCCGCCGCGCGGCCTCGTCGACGAGGCGGCGGCCGAAGCCCTTGCGACGGCTGGCGGGATCGACGGCAATGGTCAGGATCTCGGCCTCTCCGCCGGCGATACGAAGGATCGCGAATCCCGCCATCCGCGCCCGGCTCGCCGGCCCGCGCCGCATGACGATCGCCTGGACCCGCGGGTAGTCGGCGAGAAGGGCCTCGATCTCGGCGGCGCTCCAGCCGCGGGCGAAGGAGCGGTCGTGAATCTCCGCCATCGCCGAGGCGTCCTCCGGCGCCGCGTCCTCGATCGCCGTGCGTGTCTTCCAGAAGACCATGGCTAGCGCCGCGCGATCTGCGGCTTGGCGGGCGCGGCGTCGGGCGGCTTGACGTAAACCGGCCGAGGCGGCGTCGCACCGGGATGGCCCGCTTGTGTCATTGCGAGCAACGCGGCCAGCTCAGGCGTTGTGCGCGTGTGAGCGATGGCGATCCCATCGCGCGCGATCTCCTCGGCCCCGGCTCCGGCGAGGCTCGCGCCGGCCCGCATCGCGCGGTCGGCGAGGTCATCGGGGAGAGCGACCAGCGGGTCCTCCATCGCAGCACCGTCAGGGTCGAAAAGCTGTGCAAAGAACGCACCGCCCTTCGCCGGCAGCACGGCCAGAACCGGCGACGCGCCGACCTGCGCGCGCGCCGTCCAGGCGTGCACCGCCAGTGTCGAATGCCCCACCCCCTCGGCGCCCGTCACCAGCGCAAATCCGCGCACGGCCGCAACGCCGACGCGGATGCCGGTGAACGAGCCGGGCCCGGTCGTGACGCCGAGCCGGCCGAAGTCGGCGAGTTGAAGCTTTGCCTCGGCCAGGGCGTCCTCAACGAGGCCGAAGAGTCGTTCGGCGTGACCGCGGCCGATGATCTCGGACCGCAGGATCGGCGGGGCGCCCTCACGGGCGATGCCGACCGCGCAGGCTTCAAGCGCCGTATCGATGACGAGGACGTTCATGGGCAGTCACAGGCGCCGCGCTTTTGTCTCGGCGCGGCGCCGCAGGCGGCTGGATCAGGTCGGCTCGACCGCGCGCACTTCCGGAACGAAGTGTCTCATCAGGTTCTCGATGCCGTGTTTCAGCGTCGCCGTCGAGGACGGGCAGCCGGAGCACGAGCCGCGCATATTGAGGAAGAGGACGCCGTCGCGAAAGCCGCGGAAGGTGATGTCGCCGCCGTCCTGCGCCACCGCAGGACGGACGCGGGTCTCCAGCAGTTCCTTGATGGTGCCGACGATCTCGGCATCGCCGTCGGCGAAGAACTCCTCGCCATCCTCGGCCGCGGCCGACTCGTCGACGGTCGGCGCGCCGGACAGGAAATGGTCCATGATCGCGCCGAGAACGGCCGGCTTCAGATGCTGCCACTCGCCGTCCTTCTTGGTGACGGTGATGAAATCGTCGCCGAGGAAGACGCCGGTGACGCCGTTGATTGTGAAGAGGCGCGTTGCCAGCGGCGAGCGCTCGGCTTCGGTCACGTCGCGGAACTCGGCCGTTCCGCCATCTTCGAGCACAGCACGGCCGGGCAGGAACTTCAGGGTCGCCGGATTGGGCGTGGCTTCGGTCTGAATGAACATGTCTCGTGGTCCGGGCCGAAATTAGAATCGTTCAAAATACGTAGCGGAAGGTGCGTTGGATTTCAAGGAAACCGCAGCTCAGGCGACCGCTGCGATCGCCGATTCCTCGAGCGAGCCCGGCACTACCGTGATCGGGATCGCGAAGGTGCCGGCGCCCCGCCCAACGAGGGCGGAAACCAGCGGCCCCGGGCCGTCGCGGCCGGTACCGGCGCCCAGCACCAGCACGGCGATGTCCTCGTCATCCTCGATCAGCGAGGCCACCTGCTCCAGCGTGTCGCCCTCGCGGATCACCTGCTCCGGCTCGATCGACGACCAGCCGCGCACCTTGTCGGCGAAGCGGCCGAGCGCCGACTCCGCGCCTTCGACCGCCTCGGCCCGCATGATGTTTTCAACGCCCTTCCATTGCTGGAAGGCTGCCGGCTCGATGACGAAGAGTAGCGTCAATGCGCCGCTTGTGTGCTCGGCGCGCAGGGCGGCGAAATGGACGGCCCTCGCGCATTCCGGCGTGTCGTCTATGACGACGAGGAACTTCCGCCGATGTCCGGGTTCGAGTGCTTTGCGTTCAACCATGCCGTAAGCTGCCACCGGGTTCGAGGGTCAGCAAGCCGCCAGTGCCTAGATTGTCAGGAGCAGGAGTGCGACCGCCAACACGGCGACGGTATCGCCGCCAATATGGTGGCGAGCGACCAGCATGCGAGCCGCGATCCCGGCACCGATCAGAAAGAATATGAGGGTCGGCGCGGCGATAAAGGCGATCCAAAACGGGTCCACGCACGGAGTTTCGGCCTCTCGCCTCAGCCGCTCAATAGGCCCTGTTGCTACTTCTGGCCGCGGGAGCCTTAGCGCCGCCGGATCAGCCCGACGATGTCGCGGACCTCGTTCATCACCTGCTCCGCAATGACGCCCGCCCGCTCGGCGCCGTCGGCGAGGATGCGGTCGATCTCGGCCGGATCGCCCATCAGCTTCCGCATTTCGGCGGCGATCGGCGAGAGTTTATCGACCGCGAGCTCCGCGAGGGCCGGCTTGAACGCCGAGAACTGAGAGCCGCCATGATCGCGGAGGACGTCGGCCTTGGTGCCGCCTGCGAGCGCCGAATAGATGCCGACGAGATTGTCGGCCTCGGGCCGTTCCTTGAGGCCGTCGACCTCCGAGGGTAGCGGCTCGGGATCGGTCTTCGCCTTGCGGAACTTGAGAGCGATCGTCTCGGCATCGTCGGTGAGGTTGATGCGCGAATACTCAGACGGGTCTGACTTCGACATCTTCTTGGTGCCGTCGCGAAGGCTCATCACCCGCGTCGCCGGCCCGGTGATGAGCGGCTCCGGCAGCGGGAAGTAGCCGTCATCGCCATGGCCGTTGGCCGCGATCGAGGCGAGATAGTCGTTGTTGAACTTCTGCGCGATGTCGCGGGAGAGCTCGAGATGCTGCTTCTGGTCCTCGCCGACCGGCACGTGCGTGGCGCGGTAGACGAGGATGTCGGCCGCCATCAGCGTCGGATAGGCGAAGAGCCCGACCGAGGCGTTCTCGCGATCCTTGCCGGCCTTCTCTTTGAACTGCGTCATCCGGCTGAGCCAGCCCATGCGCGCGACGCAGTTGAACACCCAGCCGAGTTCGGCGTGCTGGGGCACCTGGCTCTGGTTGAAGACGATGTGCTTCGCGGGGTCGATGCCGGCGGCGATGAAGGCCGCGGTCACCTCGCGGATGTTGTGGGCGAGTTCCTTCGGCTCCTGCCAAACCGTGATCGCATGGAGATCGACGACGCAGTAGATGCAGTCGTGGCTCCTCTGCATCTCGACGAAGCGCGTGATCGCGCCGAGATAGTTGCCGAGATGAAGGTTGCCGGTCGGCTGGACGCCGGAAAAGACCCGTGGCGGGAGGTTGGACATCGGTCGAAGATCTCCGGGAAGGCCGCGCGGTTTATGGCGAAGCCTGAGCGGTGAAGCAAGAAGCGGGCGTCATCGCCTCCGGCGGAGCGCGCGACGGAAGTCGACGGCGCCGGTGAGCTGCACGAAGGCCGCGAAGAGGACGATGCCGGAAACGACGATCACCGCGAGCCCGCCGGCGCGAATCCAACCGGAGTCGTGTTCGAGCCACGGGTCCACCAGATCGGCGCCGAAATAGAGCGCAACTCCCATGAGAAGCGCGGCGAGGAGGATCAGCGGCAGCCGCCGTCTTGCGGCCGCGTCGATGACGAACGTTCCGTCGCGCCGCAGCCGCCAGGCGAGGAGGCCGGCATTGACCCATCCCGCCGCGGACGTCGCGATCGCGATCCCGACATGCTCGAGCGAGGAGAACAGCGCCAGCGATCCGGCGATGTTGACCACGACAGAGATGCCAGCGAACCACATCGGCGTCTTGGTATCCTCGCGGGCGAAGAAGGCGGGCTGGAACACCTTCACCAGCACGAAAGCCGGTAGACCGGTGGCGAAGGCGATAAGCGCCGCGGAGGTCTCCCGGGTGTCGGCAGCGGTGAAGGCGCCGCGCTCGAACAGCACCTGGATGATCGGTTCGGCGACCACGGCCAGCGCGATCGCGGCCGGCAAAGTGAGGGCGATCGAGAATTCGAGCGCCCGGTTCTGGGTCTCGTTCGCGCTGGTCTCGTTGCCGCTTTGCAGCTGACGGGCGATGTCGGGCAGGAGCACCACGCCGATCGCGATGCCGACGATGCCGAGCGGCAGCTGGTACACCCGGTCGGCATAGTAGAGATAGGACACCGCGCCCGCCGACAGCGAGGCGATGATCGTCCCGACGACGATGTTGATCTGCGTGACGCCGCCGGCGAGCGCGCCCGGCAGCACGAGCCGCCCGAGCCGGCGAACGCCGGGCGTCAATCGCGGCCGCAAGATGCGAAGGTCGATGCCGGCATCGCGTGCCGCCCAGATCACGGTGAAGAGTTGCGCCACGCCGCCGATCAGCACCACCCAGGAAAGCAGGATTCCGGCATCCCGCGTCTCGGCATGGTCGGTGAGGAGGATGATCGCCAGCGCGATGATGAAGACGACGTTGAGGAGCGCCGGGGCGAAGGCCGCAGCCGCGAACTTGCCGCGCGCATTGAGAATGCCGGAGAACAGCGCCAGCAGCGAGGCGAGCGCGAGATAGGGGAAGGCGATCCGCGTCAGGAGGATTGCGAGGTCGAACTTCTCCGGATCGTCGGAGAAACCCGGCGCCAGCGCGTACATGAGGATCGGCATCGCGATCTCGGCGAGCGCGATGAAGATGAGCAGCACCGTCAGCAGGGCACTCAGCGACTCGCTGCCGAAGCGCCGGGCCGCGGTTTCGCCGCCCTCCTCGAGCGCCCGCGTGAACAGCGGCACGAAGGCCGCGTTGAACGCGCCCTCGGCAAAGAGACGCCGGAAGAGGTTGGGAAAGCGAAAGGCGACGAAGAACGCGTCGGCCACCGGCCCTGTGCCGAGCGCCGCCGCCATCATGATGTCGCGGCCGAATCCGAGCACGCGGCTGACGGCGGTGGCGCCGCCGACAGTGGCGAAGTTCCTTAACAGCGACATCGATCGCCGATCATCCCGCCGGACGCGTTGACGTGCACGAGCATGGTTCGGCCGTGTGAAGAAACGCCAAATGCGGCGTCAGCGCGGCTAGGCAGCGCTCTGCTTCTCTTCTCGCGCCTTGCTGCGATCGAACGCGGCCTCGATCCGCTGCTTGATGGCGGCCTCGCGGGTCTTGCTTTCGATCTTCTCGCCGAAAAGGTCGGTGACGTAGAAGACGTCGACGGCCCGCTCGCCATAAGTGGTGATGTGCGCCGAGCCGATATTGAGATTGAGGTCCGACAGCGCCCGGGTGAGTTCGTAGAGCAGTCCGGGGCGATCGAGCCCGGCTGCTTCGATGGCGGTGTATTTGTTGGACCAGGAGTTGTCGATCCGCACCCGCGTCGGCACCCGGAACGGCTTGTATTTCGCCTTCGGCCCGGCCTTGGTCGCGACCCGCTCCGGCAGCCGGATTTCGCCGCGAAGCGCCTGCTCGACGACCTCGCGGATGCGCGTGCCCCGGCGCTCTTCGTCTTCGTCGCGGTCGAACTCGCGCGAGATGAAGACGGTATCGATGGCAAGCCCGTCGACCGTCGTGAAGATCTGCGCGTCGACGATGTTGGCGCCGGCGACCGCGCAGGCGCCGGCGATGAAGGAGAGCAGCCGCGGATGGTCGGGCGTCAGGATGGTGATCTCGCTGACGCCCTGGAATGGCAGCAGGGCAACGCTCGTCGCCAGCCGCTCGCCGGCCGCCTCCATGTCGCGCAGCAGCGCGGCATGGGCGAGCTTGTGCGGGATATCGACGCGCAGCAGATAGGCCGGATAGTGCCGCTCGACATAGGCCTCGCGCTCCGCCTTCGGCCATGAGGCCAGCGCACCGAGCAGCTCGTCCTTTGCCCGCTGCACGCGGATGTCGCGGCTCGCCTTGGTATGGCCGCCGGTGAGCAGCGGTTCGGTCTCCCAATAGAGCGTGCGCAGCAGCTGGCCTTTCCAGGCATTCCACACTCCGCGCCCGACCGAGCGGATGTCGGTCACGGTGAGGATCAGCAGCAGCTTCAGCCGCTCATGGTCCTGAACGATCGCCGCGAAATCCTGGATGGTCTTCGGGTCCTGAAGGTCGCGGCGCTGCGCGAAGTTGGACATCACGAGGTGGTTCTCGACGAGCCAGGCGACCGTCTCCGTCTGATCGTCATCCAGCCCGAAGCGCGGCCCAAGCCGTCGCGCCACCCGTGCCCCGGCGATCGAGTGATCCTCGGCCCGGCCCTTGGCAACGTCGTGCAGGAGCACCGCGACATAGAGAACGTCGCGGTCCTTCAGCGATTTGATGAGCTCCGACGACAGCGGATGCTGCTCGGCAAGGTCGCCATGCTCGATCCGTGACAGGGTGCCGACGGCGCGGATCAGATGCTCATCCACCGTGTACTGGTGGTACATGTTGAACTGCATCATCGCGACGATCTTGCCGAAGTCCGGGATGAACCGGCCGAGGACACCGGTCTCGTTCATCGCCCGGAGCGTTGCCTCCGGCTGCAGCGGCGAGGTGAGTATTTCCAGGAACAGCCTGTTCGCAGAGGTGTCCGCGCGAAGGTCGGCGTCGATGCGCTTGAGGCTTCGCGTCACCGCATGCATCGCGTCGGGATGGAAGGCGAGCTCGTGCTTTTCGGCCAGCGCGAAGAAGCGGATGAGGTTGACCGGGTCGCTTTCGAAGGCGTCGGGCCTTGCGAGATTGATCCGTTCGTTGTCGACGATGAAATCCTCCGTACCGCGGATCTTTCGCTGCGTCTGCTTCCGCCGGCCGATCAGCCGGTTGAACTTCGGCACGACCTTGACGTGATGCTCCTCGAGCTCGGCGCAGAAGATGCGGGTGAGGTCGCCGACATCCTTCGCCACGAGGAAGTAGTGCTTCATGAAGCGCTCGACGTCCTTGAGGCCGGGATGGTCGGTGTAGCCGAGCCGGACCGCCATATCGCGCTGGTGCTCGAAGAGGAGCCGCTCCTCCGCGCGCCCGGTCATGAAATGGAGGTGGCAGCGGATCGCCCAGAGGAAATCCTCGGCCTTGAGGAAGCGCTTCAGCTCGCCGCGTGAGAATACGCCGGCCTTCACCAGGGCGTCGGTCGAGTCGGTGCGGAAGACGTATTTGGCGATCCAGAACAGGGTCTGGAGATCGCGGAGGCCGCCCTTGCTCTCCTTGATGTTGGGCTCGACGAGATAGCGCGAGCCGCCATGCTTCTGATGGCGCTCGTCGCGCTCGGCGAGCTTTTCGGCAACGAACTCCGAAGCGGTGTTGCGGACAACCTCGGCATCGAAGCGCCGGATGAGATCGTGAACCAGGCCGGGCTCGCCGGCGAGGTAGCGCGACTCAAGGATCGCAGTGCGGATCGTCAGGTCGCCGCGCGCCAGCTTGATGCACTCGTCGACCGTCCGCGTCGCATGGCCGACTTTGAAGCCGAGGTCCCACAGGACATAGAGGAGGTATTCGACGATCTTGCGGAAATGCTGCTTCGGCTTTCCGGGCGAGATGAAGAGAAGGTCGATGTCGGAGCCGGGGGCCAGCGTGCCGCGGCCATAGCCGCCGGTGGCGGTGACAGCGAGCGCGGATGCGTCGGCCTCGCGCCGCGGCGAGTCCACCATCTTGTAGGCGAAGTCGAGGATGGCGACGATCAGGCCGTCCTGAAGGGCCGAGATCCGCTTCGCGCAATAGGTTCCGCTGCCGTCGTCGAGAAGCAGTCGCTCGGCTTCAGCGCGGCCGGTATCGGAGACATGCCGAAGGTGGTCGACCGCTGTCTGGCGCGCCGCGTCGCGGTCATCGCCGGCGGCTTCGGCGATGTCGAGAAGCGCGCGCCGGAGCGCCTCGGCGTCGGCAAGGGGGGTCTCGACTGGGGTCTTGCGCATGAATCAACTCAGGAATTCGGCCGGGACGGACCCTAGCCCGCTTCGGGTGAATGTGCCATTGCCAGTCCACGGGAACGCATCGGAACCGGAGATGAGCGGCGACAACGGCGCCACGGATCGGCGAAGCGCGACCTTGTCGGGCGGACAGGCGGCCGGTGTCAAACCGGCCTGGTGGACGCTTCGGATATGGATCGGGATCACGCTGCGCGTCTGGCTGCCGATGTGGGCGCGCCATCGCTTCCGGGTTTCGCCGTCGCGGCTGCATAATCTGCTCGGTGTGATCGTGGTCGGGCTGTTCACTGGATGTGCGGCCCTTCTTCAACATCTCCGCTTCGCCCGGCGGGTCGCCGCCGAGACGATACCGCCGCCGATCTTCATCATCGGCCATTGGCGCTCCGGCACGACCTTCCTTCACGAGCTGCTGGCGACGGACACCATCCTCGTCACGCCGACCTATCTGGAATGCTTCGCCACCGACCACTTCCTGCAGTGGGGAGGCCTGCTCCGGCACATCGAGCCGCTCGCGCCGAAGAAGCGGCCGATGGACGACGTCGATGTCGGTTTCGATCGGCCGCAGGAGGACGAGTTCGGCCTGCTCGCCACCGGCGCACCCTCGCCCTACGAATTCATGCTGTTTCCCCGCGACTATCCGGACCGCGTGCCGCATCTCGATATCGCCGCCGAGCCGGCTTCGGCCATCGCTCGATGGCAGCATGCGATGCGGACGATCATGCAGCGTGTGGTCTTCGCGCGCCGCCGCGCCGGCGGGCTGCCGGACGGCGGCCGCATGCTGCTGAAGTCGCCGACACACACGGCCCGCATCGGCGTTTTGCGCGAGATGTTCCCGGACGCCAAATTCGTCCACGTCGTGCGGAGCCCGTTCGATCTCTTCCGGTCGAGCGTCCGGCTATGGAGCGAGATGGCCGACAGCCAGGGTCTTCAGAAGCCGCGCTTCGGCGAGCGCGACGAGGCGCTGACGCCTTTCATCAACGCCACGGCGCGGCAACT
>Ga0180431_10010546_pt1 | contig 10255 bp, 7 predicted proteins | sample SS_ome_11_FD_132459 | JGI IMG/M metagenome (GOLD analysis project Ga0180431, IMG submission 132459) | Hypersaline lake sediment archaeal communities from the Salton Sea, California, USA - SS_1_MS_1 metaG | ecosystem: Environmental > Aquatic > Non-marine Saline and Alkaline > Hypersaline >... | reverse complement strand
TGTTCGGCGAGAAGGACATCTTCCTGCTGGGTGCCACGACGATCGAGGCCCTCGGCATGATGCTCGATCCCATCAGACGAGAACTCAAACCCCTGCCCATGGTGCTGATGTGAGGATGCGCCCACCGCTGGTGCGAGATTCCTAGCTCGCATCGGCAAACGTCTCCTACCGATCGTAGCCCTGCTGGCACAGGTCGATCTTGCCTTGGTGGCCCGCTCCGGGCTGACGGGTGAACGGGGTCAGGGCCTTTGTGATTTGTTCCTTGCTGCCCTCGGTCTTGATGAGCTTGACGCGGGCGGGCAGGGCCAAAGCGAGCATCTCACAAACGTCGGCCTCGACCAACAGGCCGAAGCTGAACAACGAGGGCACGTCGGTGTACTTGACGTGCTTCTCGATCATCAGCTTCAGCGACGCGGGCAGGCCGACGGTGACGAGCATGTCGGGTCGATGCGTCTCGCTGAGCGCGGCTGCCAGAACGGCCGTGACCGATGAGACGCGGCCCGCGCTGGCCAGCGTGATGGGCTGACCGGGATACGTCTTGGCGACGTGGTTCGTGATTGCCAGCAGTTGCGTCACCTTCAGCCCGAGCGGCCGGCCGCCGACGTTGCCGATGCACATCGCGTATTGCCAGGGCGAAAACCCCACCGGCCGGCATTGGCCGGTCAATAGCAGGTCGACGGCCAGCACGCGGTGCCCGTCTTTGAGCAGGTCGCGAACGAGCGATTCGGCCTGGGCGCGCCCGCCGTCTGCGACGACGACGGCCACCCGCTTGGGCGACGTGCCCTTCGGGGCCAACTCGACCGCGGGCACGTGCCAATCCTGACCGATCTTGAGCTTCAGCGCCTTGGCCGTGTACTCGTCGTCGGATACGTCCTTCGTTTCGACGACTGCGGCCGAGGCCCGTTCGATCCGCAGATTCTCGCGAAGGGCGGCCCGGCGCTCTTGGTGCCAGGACGCCGGCGCGGGCGTCCCGTCAAGCTCAGCCAGCGGATGCGCCGGTAGCCTGGCGGCAAGCGCTTCGCTTAGCGTGTAGAAGGTCGCGTTGTCCCTCGGCACGCCCACGTTGAGCTGCTTGCGGGTCTTGACCTCGTCGTCGGACGCGATCTCCTTGTGCCGGCGCCGACCGGCCGGGACGAAATGCTCGTTGAGGAACTTGTACAACTGCTGGCGGTTATCGAGCAGGTAGTTGTGGTCGCCTGGATCTTTGTTCTCGTGGTATCGGAACCGATCCCGTTTGCCGTACAGCTTGTAGAACGGCACGACCGGTTCGTAGACCGACGGCCGGGCGCGCTCGGACACGAAACAGCAGTTGTCCTTCTCGTTGTAGATCAGCAGCGCCGGCCGCGGTGCGAGCATGGCCGTCATATGCGTGTAGTCGGCCACGAGGAGCTGATCGACCGGGCATTGCTCGAGATCGCCGATGTCGGACTTGTGCTGGTATCGGGTCTCCTGGCCGATGTAGCCCGCGTTGGGCACCGCGAGCTTGACCCGTGTGTCCAGGCTGCTGAAGAAAATCGTCTGCCACCCGCCGCCCGACAGCCCCGTAACGGCCACCCGCGTCGGATCGGCGTTCGGATGGTCGAGCAGGACGTCGAGCCCGCGCTTGAGCAGCATGTAGAACACGCCCACGCCCGCTTGTCCGCACAGGTCGAGATAGGCCAGCTCATAGTGATCGTAGCCGGGCTGACGCAGCTCGCCCATGGCGATCCACTCGGGGTTCAGCGCGATCATGCCGCGTTTGGCCTGGTTGATGCATCGGAGCTGCTTATACTCGGCCGCCTTGCCCTTGGGCCGTTCGTGCCCGTTGGGGTTGAGCACGATGGGCACCTTCCCCTCCAGCGTCGTCGGCTCGTACAGCAGGGCGGGGATCCACATGCCCGGATAGCCCTCGTACCGCAGCTTGCGAACGCGATAGCCCTTGCCCGTCTCGATCGTATCGAGCCATTGCACGCCGGGCATATCGGTCCGGACGCTGGTGTCGTGTCCCTTGAAGACGACCTCGTCGAGCATTCGATCGCGCAGGCCCTGCGCTATGATGTCCCATTGCTTCGCGTCGGCGGGTCGCTCGAGCGGCGGGATGCGGGCATGCAGAAACGCCCGCATCTCGTTGTGCGAGGTGTGCTTCTCAAGGATGCGCGTGGCCAGCAGCTTGGCCAGCTTGGACGGCGGCGCCTTCGGCGCCTTGGGCGCCTCGGCGGCGAACGCGGTCAGTCCGACAGCGAATGACAGCATCACGAGCACCACACACAACGGAGCGTTCATTCGGTCGCCTCCCAGGTTGCACGGCGGACCCTACGTGATCCTTGGCGTCATGCCCAGCAGGTCCTTCGGAGTCTCGAACAGGATCTGTTCGGCCACGCGAAGAGCCATCTGTTTGTCGTATTGTCCGCAGCCCACCTTCTGGGCGAGGACCCGCGCCAGCATCTTGCGGACGATGACGGCCTTGGCGTAACTCCACTCGACGCAGTACGCGTCGGAGAAGAACCCGATCTGCTTGTTGACCGGCAGCATGTCGAGCCGTTCGTCGATCGTCCTGTGGACGAACGGCGGGAAAAAGCTGTGCCACCAGGTGCCGACCAGATAGAAGTTGGGCAGCTCCCGTGCCAGCGTACACAGCGTCTGGTTGGCATGTGCGCTCGACGAGTAGCAATGGAAATTCACGCGCGGATGCCGCGCGATGAGCTCGCCGAGCTGTGCCAACGTCCTGTGGCTCAACCGGCTGGCCGTCTCATAAGGTAAAGGCTCGGCGCCGAGCGAGAACTGGAACACAAACGGCCGGGTCCGGCGCTCCAGGCGCTTGAAGAACCCCTCGAGGATGTAGCTCGCGTAGACGTCCCGCTCGTCGGGGCCGGCCCGGTCGCGACGCGCCAGGGCGGCGGCCATCTCGTCGTCGTCAACCGGTCGATAGTCGATGTCCGTCGACAGGTGCTGGGCCGTGCCGGAGATCTCGTTGTAGGGGATCAGTTCGGCGTAGTGATCGAGCGCGTCGTTCACGTCGTCGAGCGAGTGAACAGGCCTGGCGACGGCCGGCCGCGACTCGGGCATCGTCACCGGTAGCGGCGGCGCGGGGCGGTCCTGCGACCAAGTCTGCTCCAGTTCGTACAACGCCGTGTCGTACTCGCCCCACTGGCAGCGGGCGAAGAACGCCCACTCGAGGCTGTATTGCAGCAGGTCGTCGGCCTGGCCGTCATGGCGTCGCCACAGCTCCGTGCAGCTCCGCCGGATCTTGGCGCGGTCGAGCACGCGATGAGGCCATGTTTCGTCGTCGGCCCGCTGGCAAACGTGATCGTCGAGCCGCCGCCAGTTCTCCCGGGTGATCGGGTCGGTCCAACCAAACAGGTCATGCAGGATGATCCGCAGCCCCCAGCAGCAGCTCGTGTTCTCGATCATCGGCAGGAAGGGTAGGGCCTGAACGATCCGATCACGGGCCTCGGCCTCGTCGGGCCATTCACTCAACCGGCCACCGTCCGGACACCCCGCGCTGTACAGGTCGCTGACGACCATGTGGTACAGCAGCAGGTCGTGCAGACCTCGCGCGGCCAGGTGCGTGGCGTCCAGGTGCGTGTGTACGTCGAGGACGGGCTGTTCGTTCAGCGCCTCTTCGATCTGGCTGGTGAGCGTCTCGATCGTCGGCATTCGCGATTCTCCGCTGGCGGCGCCTTGCCGCCGAGATCGATCCGCCCCCGCCTGGCGCGCCGGCCCCTATCCGGGGGAGACCGGCTCGAGCGCGTTGACCATCTGCGAGATGATCTTGACCCGCTCGAAATCCGCGTCGGGCGGCACGTTGTCGCCCATGCCGATCACGAACCATTCGCCGATCGGGACGGTTCGCAGCAGCTCATCTACGTACCGCCTCAGATCGTCCCGCGTGCCGCCCTGCTCGCACATGAGGATCGACGGGATGCCGCCCTGTAGGACGACCTTGCCCCGCAGGGCGTCAAGCGCTTCAGCCACCGTCAGGTCGGCCATGGGGGCCGACGCGAACGCCTCGACCACGTCGATGCCCGTGTCGGGCACGAGCGGCAGCAGCCGCTTGGTCCGGCCGCACCAGTGGCCTTGCAGGATCTTGCCCGCCTCGTGCAGGATCGCCGATATCCGGCGGTAGTACGGGACGGCGTACCGCTCGAACAGGTTCGGCGGCATCGTCCATTCGTCCATGTTGTCGCCGCTCTGAATTACCTTGCAGGGGCTGTCGGCCAGCAGTCTCGCCGCCTCGACGTTCTTGGCTGTGTAGACTTCCAGCAGCGCCTCGACCTCGCGCGGGTGGTCGTGCCACAGGTAGATCCCGTTCACCCAGCCGGCGTCGGTCTTGCCGAACTGGATGAAGGGTACGCACGTCGGCAGACCCACCAGCGATATCCCGTCATCCCCGACGTCGCGCTCGGACTCGAGAAACGGCTCGACGTCCAGCGTGTATGTCGTGTCGGCCGCGATGAACTTGGCGACCTCGATGTCCTCCACGCGCTTGACCATGTGCTCGGTGAGGAACAGCGCGTGCGTCAAGTCGCCAGCGTACCGATGCAGCGTCTCCACACAGCCGACGGGCGTCTCGTAGACCGTGCGGATGGTCTTGCCCGGGTCCTCCTCGCGTCTGACGCGAACGTTGGGGCGCTCCGATCGCAGCACGCCCGTCCTGGCCCAGATCGTCGCGTCGACGGCCCGAACGATGTCGTTTCGGCTCATGCCATCGAATTCCGCCGGGACGGTGTCGTTGGCCCTGTTGACGTTCAGCCAGTGATCGAAGTTGGGCGCCCACGTGATCGTGTCGGCCCGCTGCTTGCCGAGGATCGCCAAAAACCGTTCCCGCCGCGTCATCCACTTCGCTCCCTATCGATCCCAAACCGAAAGCGTCGGTCGCGTACCCAAGCAAAACGCGGTCACGTCGTTTCCACAAAGGGGTGGCACGGTCAAGCGGAGCCTCGGAACGAGGCGGAGCTTGGCCGTGTTGGATGTCGCGCCGACCTCACGGCCAAGCTGACGCTTGACCGTGCCACCCCGCCGTTCGCGCCGCGTCATGGGCTCGCCCCATTTCGATCCTGAACTGGCAGGGGCAGATCTACCCAGCGCCGCTCTTGCGAGCTGATCAGGACCGCCTCCATCACCTCCTGGGTCCGCATGCCGTCGTGGAAGCTCGGCGAGGCCGGCTCGTCGTTGACGATCACGTCGACGAACCGCCGGGCCATGCTGGGGGTGTTGTTCACGAACGACGACCAGCCGGCCTGGTGCGACGACGTGTCGATGCCGCCCATCAGCTCGGGGGGCACATCGAGCGGCGCCAGCTTGTCCTCGGGCACCTGGCTACCGAGCAGCGACAGCTCCCACGCCTCCGGGTCGGCGTCGAACACGATCGTTCCGGCCTCGCCGCAGATACCGACGGTCTGGTTGCGGCCTCTGTGCGCGACCCAACTGATGTGGAACACGCCCTGCGCGCCGGACTCGAATTGGGCGATGAAGGCGGCTGCATCGTCGACTTCGCATGGCAGCATCGCCGTCCCGTTTGGGTCTCGACGTTGGTGGATGAACGTAGGGGCGTCCGCGCACACCGATCGGATCTCGCCCAGATACCACCGCGCCAGATCGATCATGTGCGAGCCCAGGTCCGCCAGCACCCCGGCACCGGCCAGCGATTTGTCGAACCGCCACCGCCGCGGGGCCTCGGCCCCCGCATAGCCCGCCATCTTGTTCACGTTGACGTGGTAAACGCGACCGACGTATCCCTCGTCTAGCAGTTGCTTGACGCGGATCGCGTGCGGCAGCCATCGGCAGGTGAACGCGACCATGTGCTTGACGCCGGCGCTTTCGGCTGCCGCGTGGAGCTCGCGGGTTTCGGCGTACGTCATACCCAGCGGCTTTTCGCAGAAGACGTGCAGCCCGCGCTGGATCGCGGCCATGCAGATCGGATAGTGCGTCGCGTGCGTGGTGACGACCGCGACGGCGTCCAGTTCGTCGAGCGTCATTAGCTCGCGGTAGTCAGTGAAGACGTGGGGCACATCGAATTTCCGCGCCATCGCCTCGACGTTCTCGCGGTTGGGGCTGCAAACCGCGACCAGCTCCGCGCGCGGATGGCTCTTGACGCCCGGCGCGTGAACGACGTCGGCCCAGCGGCCCGTCCCGACGATGCCGACCTTGATCTTCTCAGCGCCGGGCATCCATGCCTCCTTGGCGGGCTGGGTGGTCAGGCGTTGTCACCTCTTCCAGGACCTGGCGATAGTAGGCGTAGTTTTCGAACGGCACGTCGGTCCGCACGCGCCCGTCGGCCAGGGGTACGTAGCCGCCCTGGGCCAGCAACGGGGGGACCTTCGTGGTGATCTCTCGACGGATGGCGGGTTTGTCCAGCAGAAGGACGTCCAGGTCGATCCCGCCGATCAGGCCCACGTCGCGCCCGAACTCGCGGCGCAGGTCGGCGTAGTCCATGGTCTTGAGGTAGGCCTCGCACGCCCACAGGCAGTTGAACCCGGCCTTCAGGATGCTTGGCACGAGCAGCCGTCCGTTGGCGTACGTCACGAGGCAGATCGTCTGGACCCCATGCCGCCGCAACGCCTCCAGCGCGGGCTGGTAGCTGGCGAGCGCAAAATCCTCGTACGTCGACGGGGAGACCAGTGGGCCGCCGGCGCCCCCGATCGGCTCGGAGAACGACGCGAAGTCGATCTCCACGTCCCCCAGCACGCGGTCAACCAACCGCGCCGCGAACTCGCCCCAGATCTCCATGATCTCATGGACCAGTGTCGGCGAGTCCATGACCAGATACAGCACCTCCAGGAACCGGGGCCAATCCCGTACACCCATCGAAAGAAAAAAGCCGCGATGGACGAGCAGCTCCAGCACGTAGTCGCGGTCTCGCCACGCCTCGACCTGCGCGTCCCAGTCATCCCCGAAGCGTCCCGGATCCTCCGGGTCGAGCCGGCGGCGCAGGTCATCGAGGTCTCGTCGAGACGTCGGCCACTTGTTCAGTTCGGGCATGGGTTCGATGTTGATGGGGATCCGCTCGCGCCGGTCGGTGTGGAACATCTCAGCCAGGTCCGCGTCCGCCGGCAGCCCCTGCTCGTGCCACCGCGCCAGGACGTCGTCCCTCAGGCCCTCCTCGAAGTACGGCACACGGTCCGGGGTCCCATAGCGCATGGTTTCCCGGAACCGTTCACGAGCGTTCATTCGCTTCGACCACCCGGACTGTCGACTTGCAGGCGTTGCCTACTTGACCTCCGACATCTTGACCGCGCGACGCGCCTTGGCGGCGATCAGGGCGGCCTCCAGCACGCGCTGCGTCTCGTAGGCGTCGGCGAAATCAGGGATCGGCACGACGGGCTTCTTGCCGGCCAGCACCCGCATGATGTCCGCCGCCTGGTTCACGAACGTGTGCTCGTACCCCAGGATGTGCGCATCGGGCCACCAGGCGTCCACGTACGGATGGTTGCCCGCGGAGGTGCACATGATCTTCGTCCAGCCGCGGACCTTGGGATCGGCCGTGCAGTCCATATACTCCAGGTAGTTCATGTCCTCGAACCTGAACCGGATCGACCCCTTCTCTCCGTGTACCTCGATCCCGTTCTGGTTCTGGTATCCCATGGCCAGCCGCGACGACTCGAAACTGGCCACCGCGCCCTTCTTGAACCTGGCCAGGAACAGCACGGCGTCGTCCACGTCGACCTTGCCCTTCCTGCGGCTACCCCGCGACCCGCCGGCGATGCCACCGGCCGACGCCGCCGACGGGATCGTCCGCGCCTTGACGAACGTCTCGGCGATCGCGCCGGTGATCTCCGTGATCTCGTCGCCGGTGATGAACCGGGCCATGTCGATGATGTGGGCGTTCAGGTCGCCGTGGGCGCCGCTGCCGGCCAGCTTCTTCTTGAACCGCCACAACAGGGGGGTGTCCGGGCCGCCCCAGTCTTGCAGATAGATACACCGCACGTGGAAGATCCGCCCGATCTTGCCCGATTTGGCCAACTGGTGTGCCAGCGCGACGGCCGGGCACCGGCGGTAGTTGTACCAGACGAACGTAGTCGCCTTGGCCTTCTTGGCGGCCTCGACCATCTTCCGCGCGTCCTTCAGCGTACCGGCGATCGGCTTTTCGGTCCCGACCGGCTTGCCCGCCTTGAGCGCCTCCATCGCCACCGGCATGTGCATGTAGTTCGGCGTGACGATGTCGACGTAGTCGATCGCCTTGTCGTGGACCACCTTCTTCCAGTCGTCCGACCAATGGTGCCACCCCCAGCGCTTTGCGAAGACCTTCGGGTTCTCCTCGGTCTGTCCGAAGCTCGTGTGCATCACCGGGACCCTGGGCAACTTGGTGAAGAACTTCGCGACGTTGAGATAGGCGTTACTGTGGGTCCGCCCCATGAAACCCTGACCGATCAGAGCGATGTTGCATGCCTTGGCCATCGTACGTACCTCCTTCTGCGAACTTGGGTTGTCTGAAAGGTGCCGCTATCCTACGGCCCGTGGCAGGGCCGGGCAACCCCAAACCGATGCTTCTCGGCGATGTCCCGGCCGTCGGGGCGGCGCCTCAAATGACGGGTTCGCCGGTTGAACCTGGCTGGCTTCCGGGTACGATATAGATAGAGGGGGCTTGGGTGACACCGCAAGCGGGGCCCTGCCGCGCCGGCTGATTCCGGTGCGAAGGGTCCGAACATGACGGAAAGGCAGGACGATGACCCGACGAGCGCTGTGCATCATGATGGCCGTACTGGCCTTGACCGGGGGGCTGGGGTGCATGGAGCAACCGTTCCTGACGGACGTGCTGGGTTTCCTTCCCGGTCCGTCGCCGAGCCTGGTCCAACAGGCCGCGCTGACCGATCAGCTCCTTGGGATGGGAGGCGATCCGAACATCCTGTTGGGTCTTGCCGGATCAGGCGACCAGACCGGTACGGATACGACGTCCTCGGGCACCGGTGGGGGCGAGGACTGCCCCGAAGGCCAGGTCTGGGTCGGCACCGTCACAGTGGGGGGCGTCACGATAACCATTAACCAGTGCGTCTCCGAAGACCAGGCCGCCCAGTACGGTCTATGATGAGCGGGCAACGGAACCGCAGCCGATCCGGCTGAACGATCACGCAGCCACAAGGTGTGAGGCCGCTATACCGGCCGCTCTCCCGCCGATACAACTGGATGACCACTCGTCCCCAAAGCGCAGGGCCGGCTGTGCCGGTCAGTTTCTTGCCGATACAATCAGCCCGGCGCGCCCGTCCCTACAGCGCGTCAATACTGGCCGAAACGCTGCCAAGGAGACCGTCGCATGCCTCGACCGACCACCGAAGCCAAACTCATCGAAGCCATGTCCGAGATGGACATCATCGATGCCCACGAACACCTCGGACCGGAACAGGAGCGACTCGACACCCGGGTCGACGCGCTACAACTGTTTAGCCACTACTGCCGGACCGACCTGATCTGCGCGGGCATGACGCCCGAGCAATACGACAGCCTGACCGACGTGTCGATTCGACTGGAGCAGCGGTGGGCGGCGTTCCGACCGTTCCTGCCCCACATCCGGCATTGCAGCTATGCGCGACCGGCCTTCGAGGCCGCCCGCGAGTTCTACGGGTTCGACGACGTCAACGACGACACCTACCAGGCGCTCAGCGAGCGCATGGGGGTCGACAACACGCCCGGCATCTATCGCCGGATCCTTCGAGACAGATGCCGCATCCGGACCGCCCTGACCCAGTGCGGTCGGATCGTCTCGGACGGCGGCCTGCTGACGTCGCTGCTGCACATGGGGACGTACGCGGACGTCGAGTCGGCCGAGCAGATCGAGCAGCGTGCGGCCGAGCTGTGCATGACGGTGACCGCCCTCGAGGACTACGTCGAGGTCGTCCGCAAGGGCCTGACCCAGTGGAAGGATGAGGGCGTGGTCGGGATCAAGATGGCGTCCACGCCGGCCTGCGAGCCCGCCAAGGACGAACGGGCGGCGGCACGCGCGTTCGCCCTGATCCGCAGCGGCATCGACGTCGAACCGGATACCAAGGCCACGCTATCCAACTACCTGATGCACGAGATGCTCGACATGTGCGCTGAGCTGGACCTCGTGGTGGCCGTCCACATGGGCATGTGGGGCGACTTCAGAACGCTCGATCCACAGTGGATGATCGCGGTCCTACCGCAGCATCCCGACACGCGCTTCGACCTGTATCACATGGGCATGCCCTGGGTCCGCGTGGCCGGCGTGATCGGCAAGAACAATCCCAACGCCTGGATGAACCTGTGCTGGACGCACATCATCTCACCTCGGATGACCGTCAGCGCGCTGGACGAGTACATC
>Ga0180431_10010545_pt1 | contig 10257 bp, 10 predicted proteins | sample SS_ome_11_FD_132459 | JGI IMG/M metagenome (GOLD analysis project Ga0180431, IMG submission 132459) | Hypersaline lake sediment archaeal communities from the Salton Sea, California, USA - SS_1_MS_1 metaG | ecosystem: Environmental > Aquatic > Non-marine Saline and Alkaline > Hypersaline >... | reverse complement strand
TACATCCTGACCCAGTAGCCCCATTCTACCCCCTACGGGCATTCAGAGCAAACTGCGCTGCCCGCCGGGGGAGTGGCGGGACCGGATGACAACGCGGGCTCCCCGAGCACTCGCCCCCGGGCGCCAACAAACCTGCGGATTTCGGCTGATCCAGACGACGTTCCCGCGCTCAGGAGCATAGGTCATTCGACTGCCACACCTCCTACCCGACCAAAGGTCCGATCTCGGCTTCGGTATGCAGGTTGTCTTCGGTTACTTGGCCCAGCAGATGTTCGAGGGTCAAGGCGGGCTCGACAACCGGCACGATCACCAGTTTGCCATCAACCGTCGACATCTCGAGTGTAGAATCGTGATCCAGCCCGACTTCCATGGCCAAGGGTTTGGGGATGCGCAGGGCCAGGCTGTTGCCCCACTTTCGCACTCGCCCCTTGATACAAGTACCTCCATGTATCTACCAGGAGGATGCACCGGCTTTCGATGGTTGTCAGGTGGGTGGAGAAAGGTCTCCACGCGAGCTGGAAGCTGCCAGCACTCAGCCGGGACGCCGCCAGCCATCCTGACCCACCAACGCGGCCCAGGCATCGAGGTCATCGCCCAGGTTCTTCTCCGTGAGTTCCTCGAGTGCCCGGACAGTCGCCTCATTCACTTTCTTCAGCGCCTCGATTCTAGCGTCGATCTTCTCATTCCGTTTGTGCATCTCCTCCGACCAGGATCTGTAGTAGGACTTGCTCGGGCTGTCGTCGCTCAGGTACGCTTCCCCATACGCATCATCATCGACTCGCTCACGTTCGAGGTCCATGCATGCGGCCCGAATATCTCTCAGGGTCGCCACCAGTGGCCGGACTGCCCTATCGTCGCCGATCAGTCCCAGCGCCGCGACTGCATCGCCTCGCTCCTCCGGCGGCAGGGCTCCCAGGGCCAGCACCAGCGGCTCGACCGCCTGGGCGCCCGCATCCAGGCAGCTGGTCCACCGGCCCTTCACCGCCCAGTAGCTGGCCCCTTCCGCGTCTCCTGCGGGACTCCAGCCGAGCTTTTCCAACTCCTCGGCAGCGGCCTTACGGACCCGCCGGTCCTCGTCCAGCAGCGCGGCGACCAGGCGGGGCGTTGCGCCCACGCCGGCCACCGCCGCCAGAGCCCTGACCGCGGCCAGGCGGTTGTGTGAGCTTCTGTGGTCGAGCGCCACCGCCAGCTTGTCGGCCACCTCTGGGCCGCCGACCTCGGCCAGTGCGAGGATGGCCTCTGTGCGGACCCCTGGGTTCTCGTCGTCCAGCATGGCTTCGAGCAGATCCGCCACTCGTTGATCGTCCACTTTCGCCAGAGCCCGAACGGCTTCCCTGCGCACCGGCGCCTCTTCCGCTTCAAGCAATGGGGCCAGGGCCTCTGTTGCTCGCGCATCGCCGCGCGTGGCCAGCGCGCTCCCCGCTGCCAGCCGTACACCCGTGTCGTCGTCTGCCGCCGCCACGGAGAGCAGGTCCGCGGCTCCGGGATCGCCTATCTGGTGCAGCGTCTCCACGCACGAGTGCCGTGCTTCAGGCTCGGGACTCTTCATCGCGACGGAGAGGGATTGCAGAGCCTGGGCTCCGATCTTGACCAGCAGGTCCGATGCCCCCTGGCGGACCTCCTCATTGTGGTGCCCCAGGGCCTTCGCAAGTCGCTCCACCGGTGCCGCACCGAGGGCCTGCAACTTCTGCGCCGCTGCTTCCCTTACCCATGCGGCGCTATCGCCGAGAGCCGAGACGAGCGGCCCGATCATGTACTCGCCCTGCATCTTCTCGAAGCAAGCGGCGGCCACCCGGCTGATGTCTCTGTGACCGTCCTTCAAGGCACTTATCACCACCGCCGCAGCTTGCTCGCTTTCGAACCTGGACAGCGCACTGATCGCCGCCCGTCGAGCGGAGTGATTCCTGCTGTGGCTGGCGCGTATGAGCGGTTGAATGGCTCTCTCGTCACCCAGTCGTCCCAGCTCCCCGGTTGCCTCGATCCTGATGAGGTCGTGGAGATCGAGCAAACGGGCCGTCAGCGGCTCGACGGCCCGTGGGTCGCCCATGGCTCCCAACGCTCTGACGGCTGCCAGTCGCACGCCAGCGTCCCCGTCACGCAGCGCGCCGATCAGGGGCTCCACCGTGTCAGCGTCGCCCAGACCGCCCAGCGACACCACGGCCTTCCGGCGTATCTCGGGGTCCTTCGGGTAGCTCAGGGCCTTGATCAAACCCTGTACGTCGCCTCTGTCGCTCAGCTTCTCCACATTTGGCTTGAGTAGTACCATCTTCGCACTTCCCTTTCGATCCTGGGTTGGGGGCTTGTGAAGCCGATCGCGCAGCGACGAGGCGATGCTCCTCCAGACCTTCGGCTTTGCTTCTGGCCATAGGAAAGTCGAGTCGGGAGACATCGGCCTATGTGTCCCGAGCCGGGTGGACGTTCTTCCGTGCCAGTACGAGCTGCTGGCAGGAGATGTTCACGCCGGTCAGCGTGAAGCGAGGGATCGGTCCCTGCCTGGCACGGCAAGCTCCGCGCACGGCGCGACACGACCCCCAGCCGGCGACGCGGTCCGCATGGATTTCCGCACTGACGCAGCCCTTTCACGGGCGCGTGCTCACGATGTTAGGACTTCGCTGTCGCGCGCTCAGTCCTCAACGTACAGCGGCGCTCCCGGCCACACGCTGACCGGTTCCCTGCCGTGGAGGCAAACTACGCCGTAGAGACCACCGGACAGTCGCTTGCTGCGCGCGATGCTGTTCCCGGGAGCCGCCTGGGCGTCGATCACCCCCGACGCCCACTCTGGCCTGTGCGACGGGGAAGGGGCAGGACCCATGTAGGTCAGCATGTCATCCCAGGTCTTCCCTTCGTCCAGCTTCATCATGCGAGCCATGGTCAATACCTGACTCTTGTTGTTGAAGATGATGCTGATCTCCCCTGGCGAGATGACCTCGGGCCAGTTGCAGGAGCACTGGCTCCCGTCGAAAGTCACCTCCAGGATGGCCACGACCTCCGGCGTAGGCGGAACGGGGGCGGCGGTTGGCTCGGGTGCGCTGCACGCGACCAGCAACAGCATGATACCGATCGTGGCGATGGTCCAGACTCGCCTTGAGCACAGTAGCGTTCTCATCGTGTCGCCTCCTCAAAGGCCTGCCGACAGCGTATTCGAGCCGAATCGCTGCCCACTCACGTGGGACATGCTCCATGCGCGAGACTACTACAAGTGGGGTTGTCCTTCCCTACCATCAGGTTCGTTGCCAGGTGTCTTCGTCCGAAGCGGGAGCGTCAGTGACATTCCTGCTATGGTGCCATACAACGCTGCTAGATGTGCAGATGCCAGCCAGTAGGAAGGGCTGTGGGCGTGGGGGCCCAAGGCGATTTCGTGGATCTCGAGAGGCTCAGTGGATGACGCTGGCGGGTCCTCTGCTACGTGAGGGACTCCCCCGTGCGTCGGATGCTGCGGCGCGCGGGCTGAGATCACCTATAGAATACATCGGGCGCCCCGGAAATGCAAGGGTGTCGGGACCCTCGCTGCGGGTGCTCGCAAAGGGCAGGATCCACAATCCCCCCCGGATGGCTCCCCCAACGCAGGGAAGAGAGCCTACGCCCCTTGCGGCCGCTCAGGGTGACCACATGTCGGCCCTCCGCCGCCTGGGTAATGCACACCCGGTCTTCCTACCAGAGCGTGCCCCGTAGGGGGCATGATGTCCACTACGACTGCGACTCTCGTTCCTGTATGTCATCCTCTTCGGCATCCTCGGCGCTCGACGTCCCTCGCGAAGAAGGGAGCATGGGAGACAGCTCCGACATGTGGGGGTCCGGCGGCACATGGGCCGCGGATGCCAGCCACTCGGGAAGGATGCGGGCGTAGGTCTCCGGGGGAGTCATGGGACTGATGTACAGATCGATGTAGTCTGCCCGCCGCCGGGCGATGGCATCGAGCTTTCCGGCCGTCAGACGTCGGCCCGGGTCCGGGTGGTCCCCCCACCACTCCTCGAGATCGTGGCGTAGTCGCCCCAGGTACGGGGCTCCTCGTGCAGCGTACTCCGGCGGCCGCGTATGGTCTCCGATGTAGCGGGTCCGCGCCTCGCCGACCCGTTTGAACCACTTACGGGACCCTTTGCGATACATCGCCGACTCCTGGCGCGACCACTTCGTGCGCCCCTCAGCTCTGCAGCTGCCTCCACCGGCCGAGGGCGGCCCCCAGCAGCAAGGCCAGGGTCAGGCCCAGATAGACCAGGGGACAGCCCCGCGTCAGGGCTTCTGCGTTGATGCCCATGAAGTCCAGGGCCACGATGCCGTTGAAGGCCCCGTACCACAGGAGCAGGTAGACCATCTCGAAGAGGCGCGGGCTGTTGCTCCAGACTCCCAGGGCCAGGGCCAGCGAGGAGACGAACAGGGCGCCCACCAGTAGGGCGGCCAGATGGGCCATCTCCCCTGCCAGCAGCAGGCGCAGGGCTATTCCAGCGGCCAAGAGCAAGGCCACGATGGCGCCGGCCAGCCACTTGGCGGCCAATTGCCGGCGCAGCGGGTGAGCGGCAGAGAAGACCATCTCGGCGGTGAAGTGCCTCGCCTCGCGTGCTCCCATCATCGACCAGACCAGTAAGGGCCAGAGCCACGCGAAGCGCAGCCAGGCCAGGGCAAGCTCCACCTGGTTGATCAGTCCGGCGAAGATGCACACACCAACCCCGCCGTACCACCACCAGGGCTGCTTCTTGAGCATCAGGCGCAGCTCGGCCCCCAGGATACTCCCGAAGCGCCAATGCGTCCCCCGATCCCCAAGGGGTGTCAACGTGGCGTCTGCGCCCGCGGCCCAACCGCCATCAGGCGGGTTGGCATCATCCGCCTTCGCCGGCAGCCGCAGGATCCGCTCGATCAGGCCGAGCAGCCTGTCTCGACTGCGAGCGAGGCACCCGGCGCGCTCTTCGCGGATCAGCCTGCGGGCCGGATCGAAGCGATCGAAGGGCAACACTCCGGCCAGGGCCATCGCCGCGGCTAAGCCGAGCCAGACCAGGCGTTCGAGGGCTATCGGTGCCGTCCAGGCGATGCCCTCCCAGGGGAATATGATCGGATCCTCTTCGAACGGCGCGGCACCGATGCTCCAGTCGCCGTCGTAGCCCGGATCGTACTTCAGTAGCTCATCCGCCATGTCGGCCATGGGGCGCTGCATGCCGTAGAGGTCGTTGCCGGCAGAGAACAGCCTGCCGTGAGGCAGCATGAGGGCCACGCCGGCCATGTAGAGGGTCAAGAAGACCACGTTGCCGAAGCCACCGCTCAGAAAGGGAACGACCTCGAACGACACGGCCAGCGCGGCCACGATTGCCATCACGGGCAACCCCATGAACCAGATGGGCGCAGCCAAGGCCCAGAGATCTACGTGCGTCTCTTCCGCGCGCACGAGCTGCATCCCCACGGCCATCCCGGTCAGGATGGCCAGCACCAATGTCAGCACGGCCAGGTTGCTCAGCCATTTCCCCAGGACGTAGGTCACCTTGCTGACCGGCGTGCTGGCGATGATCTGCCCGACCTTGGTCTGGCGATCGCGGTCCACCGCGCCCTTGACCACGAAGAAGGCCAGTAGCGACAGAATGGTCGAGATCATCATCCCGTACATGGTTCCCACCCAGGCCGAGTTGTACACCCCCCTCGCGTTGCCCAGGGTCACGGCCTGGTAGCCGGCGTCTACGGTGGGAGTGAACAGGTAGCCAAAGTAGGTGGTCAGCCCAACCAGGACCAGGAAGCTGAAACGGCGCACGCGCTCCAGGAAGTCGGCGCGCATCAAGTGGTAGACCGTTCGAATGGCCGTCATCATTCACTGCCCCCGGTGTCAACGTCTGGCGCAGTCGCCGTCGAAAGAACGTGGAGGTAGGCGTCTTCCAACGTGGGCGTGGAGGGGGTCGCGGCGTCATCGGGCGGCGAGTCCGCCAGAACGCGTAGGTGCACGCCGTCGCTGCGCCGCGCCGTGCTGCTGACCAGGCAATCCTTCCTGACGGCGGTCAGTGCCGTGCTGGGAACGATCCAGGTCCACACGATCCCTTCCACGGCCTTCAGCAGTTGCTCGGGTGTCGAGTGCTTCAACAAGCGCCCTCGATTGATCAGGACGATTTCGGTGGCGGCGGCCTCGACGTCGGAGACGATGTGGGTGGACAGGATCACGATGCGGTCGCCGGCCAGGTCGGAGAGCAGGTTGCGAAAGCGGACCCGCTCTTCGGGGTCCAGTCCCGCGGTCGGCTCGTCGACGATGAGCAATTGCGGATCGTTGAGCAGGGCCTGCGCGATGCCCACTCGTTGCTTCATACCACCGGAGTAGCTTCCCAGGGTTCGCTTGCGGGCGTCGAACAGGTTCACGACTCGCAGCAGTTCCTGGATGCGCTTTCGAGCGGCAAGGCCATCCAACCCCTTGAGCGCGGCCAGGTACTCCAGGAACTCCACGGCGTTGAGGTTTGGGTAGATGCCGAAATCCTGCGGCAGGTAGCCCAGCACCGTCCTCAGCTCGTCGGGCGAACGGGCGATGTCCGTGCCGTTCCAGGTGACCCGCCCTTCAGTGGGTTTGGTGATGGTGGCAAGGATGCGCATCAGTGAGGACTTGCCCGCCCCGTTGGGTCCCACCAGGCCCAGGACGCCGGGCTCCAGCTCGAGGCTGAAGTCTCGCAGTCCCCAGACTCCCCCCTTGTACAGCTTGCTCGCACCGTCGATGACCAGTTTCATTCCGCTTCTCCTCTCGCAGAGTGCTCGTCGACGTTGTTGGTGCATTCCGGTCAGGCAGGTCGCGCGGTCAATCGCTGATCTTCTTCACCTCGAACACCACCGGTCGGACTCCGTCGGTGCAACAACGTATCAGCGAATCCGGGTCTTTGGACCAGCCAGCGAAGTTGCCTCCCTGGCCAAGGATCTGGCAAGCACACTGGATGTCGTTCCAGGCCCAGCCACAGAACTTGTCCGGCGCGCTGCCGTACTCGACGATGAACTCCTGCCCCTCGGTGAACAGTGGACAGGGAAGGGTCGAGCCGGGCACGCAGAACCGGTCTGCCAAGTCCTGATTGACCATGGTCCTCAACACGGTGATCTTGAGAGTGGTCATGATGCCCCCTTGTGGTCTTGACGCCGGCAGGCCGTGGTCAGCCGCCGATTCTCCTCAACTCAAAGGCGACGGGTCTGAGCCCGTCGCTACAGCAGACGACCATCGTGCCATCGTCCTTCATCCAGCCGGAGAAGTCGCCCCCGCGAGCGATGATCTGAAAGCTCTTGTGGATGTCGTTCCAGGCCGAGTCGCAGAAATCTTCTGGCTGCGCCCCTCGCTCCACGATGAACTCCTGCCCTTCGCTGAAATGGGGGCAAGGCAGGGTGACGTCGCCCTCGCAGAATCGGTCCACCAGGTCCTGGTTGACCATCCTCTTCAGCACCGTGATCTTGACAGTGTGCATGTGGATACCTCCCATAGTGGTTTCACGACTCGTGGCAGTGTTCCCATCCCGTCATCCGGAGTATCTCCACGGCGTGGCACGCGCCGTTCAGTCCACAGGAAAGAGAAGACTGCTCTCAGAAGCTGACGAAGTTGGATCAACTTCGCCCGCCACGGCCAGCGCGCCCACTCCCGTGGTCAATCCCGCGGGCCCAATCCTCTCACCCTCCGGTCCAACTCCCACAGTGCCACCCGGTCCCCGTCCCACTTGAGTAGCCCGTGGGCTTCCTGGTAGTCCAACCATCGGCATTCCGTGTGTTCGGGCGAGAGGACGATCTCCGCTCCCTCGACCAAGACCCCGAAGCAGTATTGGGGGATTACGTAAACTTCGTCTCCCCACAGATAGCTGTCCCTGAACTCGGTGACCGGGTTGGACAGTACCGTGTCGAGTTGAAGGAATTCTGAGGCCGCGGAAAGCCCGGCCTCTTCCATTGTCTCTCGACGCGCGGCCTCGAGGGGTGTCTCGTCGTCCTCGCCGCCCCCGGCGATGCCCTGCCAGTACCCAGCGTCGGACCTTCGGAAGAGAGCGTACTCGAACTCGGAGACACCTACCTTGCGGTAGGGATACACCAGAACCTGGAACGGCGCTCTCACCATGCCGGATTCCTCTTACTGAGGCTGCTGATCCCACTGACCCGGTCGGACCGATGCGTCGATCTACTCTATCGGCGATACGTTCTCTGCCGAGCTGTGTCGCAGTCAGGCCGCTCCAGCGAACCACAACCACGTGGCTCCGACGGGCAGCTTGCGCCGCCGCGTGTTGGCCATGGCCAGGAACATGAGACCGGCAACGAACAACACCGACCCAAGGGGCGAGAAGAAGCGCGCCAGCCCGAGCAGCAGACCGACGATCGAAAGCACGACCCCGTTGTTGCTCAACGGCCCGGCTCGCTCAATTCCAAAGGCGTAAACTGCCATGAGGGTGAAGACGATGAGCACATCTGCACACAGGAGGAGCGTCACGAATACGAACTCGGGGATGACGGGAAGGAACATCGATATCACGAGTGCCAGCGCGGCGGCAATGGACAAGCACCCGCTCGCCACTCCCGCCGAACCGCCTGAGCGGATGGCTCTCTCCAATGACATCGATGCTGTCTCCTGGGGCGGCTGATGTCGGGCCCCATTTCGGACGATTGTACAATCGATTCAGCAGAAACACAAGCGGTAGGCCGCGCTTGGCGCCCATTCGGGTCGTCGGAGTGCCTGATATGCGTCTGTCGGGCTGGGCGTCGGGCAGGTTGCAGAACCGACCGGCTTAGACAACGAAATCCTGCCGGTTGATCGGACAGCCCCGAAGGGGCGTCGCTGTTTGAGCCTGAGGGTTCACAGCCTCAGGCGTGTCTGCCGAGCAGCGTCTCGCCGTAGGTGTGTGAGGGTTCAGCCTGGGGAAGTCGGTATCCTGGCCTTGAACCTGGTCTTCAGTGGGGGAGGATTACTCTCCGGGCTCCTGCCGGTTGCTGAAGCAACCGGCTGAAAGGGCAAAGCCCTGCGGGCTGGCGCATAGCCTCGAAGGAACCTCGCTCTGTCAGCGGGAGATTCCACCGGCCGTGTCAGAATGCTCTGCGGGCGCAGCGATTGTCGGGCAGGTATCCCCTTCTGGGCAGGCAGGATGAGCCAGAATGGAGTGAGCGGTTCCGAGGAGCTCTCCAACCACAGGACGCGCCACCGCGCGCCGCGGGACCGATTCCTGCAAGAGACGATTGGCGCCGGGGCGCTCTGGTGCTGGGTGTTCGACATTGCGGATCCGTCGAGACCAACGCCGGACGGCCCACTGGATTTGGGTCATCTGCCTGACAGGTGTCTGGTGCATCCGTCGCGGTCATTCCGATGAGAGCCGTCGTGGGGAGGAGGTGCGGGCGACGCCACGTGCTCTCCGAGAGTCCAGGGTCTGAGCGCGTTCCCGTGGTTGAAGCCGCGACGCGGCATGCGGGGGGACTCGGGCATCGGTCGACGAGTTCTGCTTGACAGGCAGTAGGTCAGCGAATACAATACGGTCAAGCAGAGAGCCTCATTCCATCTCCGCGCCCCGAATCAGTCAGGAGCCCGCGTCATGGTTGTCCTCCCTGCGGCACCGTCGTAGTCACGTCGCTGACTTCGGACAAGAGCGACTCCGAGGTGAGTCCCATCTACCGCAGGGAGGCGAAAGCTATGAGAAAGCCCTTGGTTTGCGCCTTGGCTCTGGCGCTCTCGTTGCTGGGGCTGATGGCCGGCACGCCCGTCTTGACGCAGGCCCCATCCTCCGATCAGTACTGCCAACATGCGCCCGACACCTTGGCGCTGTTTGAGAGTATCCCCGCGGCTGCAGATGCGTCGGTCCATAGCGAGAAACCTAACACAAACTACGGCAGTAGTGGCTACTTGTCACTGCACTACAATCCCGGGCCCCCGACTCGGGCAAGCTGCTTCCTGATACGTTTCGATCTCACCTCTGCCCTTCCCCCTGGCGCCATCATCGACTCGGCGATCATGAAGGCGTTCACCGAATACCAGGGTGTACACGTCTGGGTTACGGCCTATGCGGCCACCAGTAACTGGAGCGAGAACTCGGTGACGTGGAACACGCGGCCGTCTACGGCGAGCGCGGGCGTCGGCGCGCAGACGACTTACATGGGAGGCTGGCTGACCTGGAACGCCACGAGCTTCGCCAGGGCCTGGCAGTCCGATCCGGCCCATAACTATGGCCTGGAGGTCCGGGGTCCCTTCAGCGGGTCGTACTACGACCTGTATTTCTACGGTCGGGGGTGGTATGGAGGCGGGGGGGCTCGCCTGGAGGTGAACTATCACTTGCCGCCGACCACGCCGACGCCGACTCCGAC
>Ga0180431_10010544_pt1 | contig 10257 bp, 5 predicted proteins | sample SS_ome_11_FD_132459 | JGI IMG/M metagenome (GOLD analysis project Ga0180431, IMG submission 132459) | Hypersaline lake sediment archaeal communities from the Salton Sea, California, USA - SS_1_MS_1 metaG | ecosystem: Environmental > Aquatic > Non-marine Saline and Alkaline > Hypersaline >... | reverse complement strand
TCATTGGTCAATAGACCAACGCGAAAGTCTTCCTGAAAGTTTTACCTTTTGTCTAAGGTGGTGGGCCATTCTGGACTCGAACCAGAGACCTCAGTCTTATCAGGACTGCGCTCTAACCTGCTGAGCTAATGGCCCTATCTGAAGCGTATCTAGATTCTACGTCAAAAGTCATGAAAAATCAAGTCGCAGACCGCATAACTCTACAAGAATCTTTTGTCGATGTCGCTAGCCTTGAATCACTGGTCAAAGGCTACATCCTCAACTGTCGCTGTGAAGGTAAATCGAAAGTCACGGTCGACACCTACGAGCAGATTCTAAGACGCTTCCTCCGGTTCTCACGAGCAAACGGCTATCCCGATGAGCCTCAGAAGACTACACCCATTCACATTCGAGGCTTTCTATGGTATCTGGCAAGCGAGACTAATTGATGGAGTAGCGATAACGCAGCTTCAAGAAAACCAGCGTGCCAGTCTACGGTGAACCACTACTACCGCGTGCTAAATACGTTCTTCGGCTGGCTCGCGAAAGAGGGCTTTGTCGCCGATAATCCGGTAGCGCATCTCAAGAAGCCTAAAGTCGAGCATAAAGTCGTTCAAGCTCTTAGTCCCGCTGAGATCGTAAGGCTACTCGATGCGTGCTCGGGCAAGTCGGTTCTAGACGTGAGAAACAAGGCTATCTTGTGCGTCTTGCTCGACACCGGCTTGAGAGTGTCCGAACTCGCTAACCTGAAGCTTGAAGACGTGGACACGAAAACGGGCGCGATACTAGTGAGACATGGCAAAGGGAGCAAGCAAAGAATCGTTAGAATCGGGTCGAAGGCACAGAAAGCGTTATGGCGCTACGTTACTATCTACCGTCGAAGCGATACCGATGCGCTGTTTCTCAAACGGTCAGGAGAGCCGCTAGACGCAGTCGGGTTCAAGATTCTGATTCGTCGTTTGAGCAACAAAGCCAGTGTCAAAATCTACGCCCACAAGCTCCGTCATACGTTCGCCATAAGCTACCTGAGAAACGGGGGCGATGTGTTCATTCTCCAACATCTGCTCGGGCACGCGACGCTTCAGATGACGCAGTATTACCTTCAAAGACCGACAGGATATGAGAGCCGTAAGGGATATGGTATAATCTAGTCATCGGTCTGGGTTCAAACAGCGTAACCAAAGTGAAAGATAGTAAAGTCAGGAAGTGGACTGGAGAGATGAGGTGGCTGCCGGCACTCGCAGCCTTTGGCGTGGTCTTGGCACTGATAGCAGCTATTGTGCTGGGGGCTATATATGAGCCTGCTGTGGCCATAGCTATTCCTGTTGTCGCGATAGGTCTGGCGCTTGCCCTACAAAAGTATGTAGCTAGCTTTTTTGCGTACTTTGTCATCAGCTTTTCTCGAATTTATGACCTGGGGGATAGAATTCGTATAGGAAACATAAAGGGCGATGTGCGGCGGGTGGGGTACCTTTACACTATCTTGGAAGAGGTTGGAGAAGATGAAAAGCTGGGTGGTGAACTAACCGGCAGGCTGCTGCATGTGCCCAACCTGATAATCCTAGACCAACCAGTGCTGAACTACTCCAAGGACTATTCACTAAACTGTGAGACCATCACCTCGGACTACATGTTTGACGAGGTGCGCATTCCTATAAGCCTCGACAGCGATGTTCAGCAGGCCAGTGGGCTTCTCGAGGGCATCCTGAAGTGCCAAGATGCGGACTTCGTGATAGAGGCACGCCGAGTGTTCCAAGACGGCTATCCTAGGTTTCTCAACGAGGCTATAAATGCCCCCCGTGTGCTGGTCTATGTGGAGCCACAGCGTATCTGGCTTAAGGGCAAGTTCGTAGCCCCGCTGAGGGGTCGCAATGAGCTGAGGAGCAGAATCTTAATGCAGTTTTTCGGTGAAGTGAATCATAGGACCGATATTAAATTGGCATAGGCCGTCGTGGGGGAGTGCGAATTGATGAGGCGTAAGAATCTCTGAAAGCCCTTTTTGATACGCATCGGCTCAATTATACATAGAAACTACACAACAATCCATCAGGCTGTTTAAATGGCCTGGCTCGAAAAGAAGAACACTCGAGCCGCGAAAGAGTTGTAATAGCACCGTCGGTGGGAAGATCTTTGGATGCTTAACTGGTCAAAATATCACATTCTTTCAGACGGCATACAATTTTGCTCCGCACTCTTGAGGAAAACTACGCCCAGCGGTGGCAGGGTGAGGTTTAGGGAGTAGGAGCGGCCGTGGTAGGGTATCGGTGCGGCCTCGACTCCTCCCAGGTTGCCATGGCCACCGCCTCCGTATTGCTGGGCATCGCTGTTCAAGACCTCTCTCCAAAACCCACCCCGTGGAGCGCCCACTCGGTAATTGAAGCGTGGCGTCGGTGTAAAGTTGCAGACGACTAGAATAATATCGCCCGTAGAGCGTCCCCTGCGGATGAAACTGATCACGCTGCGCTCAAAATCGCTGCAATCCACCCACTCGAAGCCCGCAGGGTCAAATTCCAGCCCATGAAGTACCGATTCGCTTCGATAGAGTCGGTTCAAATCCTCTACCCACCTCTGGAGGCTTGAATGTGGAGGGAAGGTCAGCAGGTGCCAGTCCAAGCTAGAGTCGTGGTTCCACTCCCACCACTGACCGAACTCACCGCCCATGAATAGTAGTTTCTTCCCCGGCTGGGCGTACATGTACCCGAGAAGAAGTCTCAAGTTGGCGAACTTTTGCCAGTCGTCTCCAGGCATCTTGCCAAGAAGCGATCCTTTGCCATGCACCACCTCATCGTGAGAAAGAGGGAGGGCAAAGTTCTCTGTGAAAGCATAGAGCATCCGGAAGGTCAGCTCGTTATGATGGTACTTCCTGAAGATAGGGTTTTTGGTCATGTAATCAAGCGTGTCATGCATCCAGCCCATGTCCCACTTCAGGCCGAAGCCCAAGCCCCCAACATAGGTCGGTCTGGAGACCATTGGCCATGCCGTGGACTCCTCAGCGATGGTTTGCACGTCGGGATAGTTTTTATAGACCTCTTCATTGAAGCGGCGCAAAAATGAGAGGGCCTCAAGGTTCTCCCGACCTCCGTACTTATTGGGGATCCATTCCCCTTCCTTCCGGGAATAATCTAGATACAGCATAGAGGCGACAGCATCCACGCGCAGACCATCCACATGGTATTTGTCAAGCCAGAAGAGGGCGCTGCTGATAAGGAAGCTACGCACCTCATTACGTCCATAGTTGAAGATAAAGCTGTCCCAGTCGGGATGCAAACCCTTCTGAGGGTCTGAATGCTCATAGAGGTGGGTTCCGTCAAAGAAACCAATCCCGTGCTCATCTGTGGGGAAGTGCGAAGGTACCCAGTCTAGGATAACCCCGATGCCATGCTGATGCAGATAGTCAATGAGATACATGAAGTCCTGGGGAGTTCCGTATCGACTGGTAGGGGCAAAGTACCCCGTGGTCTGGTAGCCCCAAGAACCGGCGAAGGGGTGCTCCATGACCGGCAAGAACTCGACATGGGTAAAACCCATTCGCTCCGCATACTCAGCCAGTTTGGGGGCCAGCTCGCGGTACGTCAGTGGTCGATGGCCTTCTTCAGGCACCCGCATCCACGAGCCCAGATGTACCTCATAAATAGCGATGGGAGCGTCCAATGCGTTATGTTTATGCCGCTCTTGCATCCATGCCTGATCTCCCCAGGTGTAGTCTAGCTCCCATACGATTGAGGATGTATTAGAAGGCACTTCGCTATAAACAGCGAAGGGGTCAGCCTTGTCCACTCGGTACCCTCGGTACCGGGACACGATGTGATACTTGTAAAGGGCACCCTTTCCCACTCCGGGAACGAAGCCATCCCAGATGCCTGACTGCCCTCTTGAGCAAAGTGGGTGGCAGGTCTTGTCCCAGCCGTTAAAGTCGCCCATTACGAAGACCTGCCTGGCATCTGGTGCCCAAACGGCAAAATAAGTTCCGTCAACTCCATCTACTGATAGCAGATGTGCTCCCAGTTTCTGGTGAAGCCGGTAATGAGACCCCTCATTAAAGAGGTAAGTGTCATCCCCGGTGAACAAGGTGACATCATAGCGCACCGGTTGAGCCTCTATTTTCGTTTTACGAGGCCGTGTTGTCTTTCTGCCTTTTCCTTGTGTCATTTTAGACAATGCCTTTCATCGGAATCTGGTTTGCCCCGGTCAACTGCCGGGAGGTCTACGTAGCCAAGGTTCATCCTTCGGCACCCATAAGCTGCACGATGCCGTGAAGAGGCACCTTCACCCACTCAGGCCGATTATTGAGTTCATAACCAATTTCATACACAGCCTTCTCCAAAAGGTAGGCTTCCATCAGTATCTTCAATTCATCCGGGTCCTCCGGCAGCAGGTGGGCGGGGGCAACCGCCGCCAAGTAGGACTTCAGGAAGATTGCAGAGACCCAGATGTACCAGAACTTTCCCCACTGCTCCAGCACCGGCATATCATCAGGGCGCAGTGCCAGAGATGCCTGATGGAGCAGGGCGCTGTGGGCAGCATAGTGAAACGAGCGTATCATACCGGCAATATCCCTAAGCGGTGAGCGCTTCAGCCGGCGCTCGCTCAAGGCGCGCGCCGGTTCGCCCTCAAAGTCGATGATCACGAAATCCTTCCCGGTATAAAGCACCTGTCCCAGATGATAGTCACCGTGACAACGGATTCGCGCTGCCTTGATCCTCCGACTGCGCAGCAATTGGAGACGCTGAACGATGGGCTGTTCCAGATCTAGAACCGCTTGGGCATCTTCCCTGATCTCATCCGGAAGGCTACCTAGCCGCTGGCGCAGCAATTGCAAGGTCTGGATGGTGAAGCTTCGCATAGCATGGTAGACAGAATTTTGGTACATGGCGGAGAACGGTTCTGGGGCAAACTCTGGGTCGTCGGGGATTGAGGCTAGCGCCACATGGAGTTCAGCAGTACGCTCCCCCAGGAGACGTGCCGAGGTCAGGTAGGCACTAATAGTCTCCTGAGCCAGCAGCGGGGTATCTTCACTCAAAGACCATAACGGCTTCTGAGGAATGGGCGGCACCTGCACCGTCGGGTGTGCCAGCACATGCTGAAAGTAGTGCCCCAGGGAATCAAGGGTGTACTGCCATGCATCACCCTCATTAGGCACGAAGCCTTGAAGGACAGCCAGGCTCATGGGCTTGCGGTGCTTTTGACGGTACTCAAGAGCACCAGCGAGGGGGGAGATGGAAGGAAATAGCGCCTCCTCGGTGAGAAAACGCCCGATCTCCAACTCAGGGTTGATGCCCTCCTCGACTCGCCTGAAGAGCTTGAGGATCAGCCTATCCCCGTAGACTACCGAGGTGTTACTTTGCTCCGCCCTAATGGGAGCGGATTCCAAGGGGGTCTTTGCTGGCCCGCGAGTAAGGCGAAAAGCTCGGGTCGGCCAGGCAGAGACCGAGCCGATTTCTCCCTTGAGGCGACGCCGATAGCCGATGGCGCCCAGCAGGGCATTGCAGAATCCCTTATCCACAAGGGCGTCGTAAATTATCTTTTCCATACTGCCATCCTTGCCGCGAGGCTTAAGCCGGGCGACAACTGCATGCGGAAACTCCTCCATGATCCGGTCGACTTGCTCCCCAGAGCCAATGGTGAGTGGGAGTAGATAGGTCTCCGGTTCCCCCTCGGTATAGTCCACCTGAATCAAAACAAGGTAAGCGGTGGAGTCTCCAAAACGCATGGGAATAACGTCCTTAATTTCTGATGACTGAATGTATCGTGCCTTGCCACGAAACCAGCGGCGCTCCCTGATGTAACCCAATAATATGCTTTCCAGAGCAGACCGCTTCTCTTGCTCAAAGAGTTGTTCCCCTCTTCCTGTTAACGTGAGGGGTGGCGCTACTGCCTCCGAAGGCAGGGCACGTATGCCTACAGGCGCTACTCGCTCTGGCTGGAGGGAAAACCAATAAAAGGTGTGGGGACCAAGGGTAATGTAGTATGGCCCCTCCTCGATGGGAGCAAATTCCACCCCTCCAAAAAGCTCAACGGGCACTCTTTCTCTAAATTCGGCAAGGTCAAGATGCGCATGCTGGGCCACGTTTGACAGGTTGGCGACAACCAAGATGGTCTCGTCTTGGTAACGTCGGAGGAAAGCCAATACCTTGCGATTCTCCGGATAGAGGAACTCAAGGCCCCCCCGCCCAAAGGCCTTAAAGCGCTTCCTTAGAGCGATGATTCGCTTCATCCACCAGAGGAGGGAGTCTGGGTTCTTCTCCTGGGCCTCAACATTTACAGCTTCGTACTGGTACTCCGGGTCAATGATGACCGGAAGATAGAGCTGCTGTGGATTGGCACGGGAGAAGCCCGCATTCCGGTCGGCGCTCCATTGCATCGGGGTGCGGACCCCGTTACGGTCGCCGAGATAAAAGTTGTCCCCCATGCCTATTTCATCTCCATAGTACATCACCGGCGTCCCTGGGAGGGACAACAGCAGGCTGGTCATCAGCTCAATTTTCTTTCGATCATTGTTGAGCAACGGGGCCAAGCGGCGACGGATTCCAAGGTTGAGCCGTGCCGCCGGGTCGTGCGCGTAAACTCGATACATGTAGTCCCGCTCTTCATCAGTGACCATCTCCAAAGTCAGCTCATCGTGGTTGCGCAGGAAAAGAGCCCACTGAGAGGTCTCCGAAATTGGCGGGGTCTGCTGCAAGCAGTCCACGATGGGGAAACGGTCCTCCATGCGGATTGACATGAACATGCGAGGCATCAGCGGGAAGTGAAAGGCCATGTGGAATTCATCCCCGTCGCCAAAGTAGGCAAATGCGTCCTCAGGCCACTGGTTGGCCTCAGCCAAGAGCATTCGGTCATTGAATTTCCTGTCAATATGCCACCGTAGCTCTTTCAAGAAGGCGTGCGTTTCCGGCAGGTTCTCACAGTTGGTACCTTCTCGCTCATATAGATAGGGCACTGCGTCCACTCGGAGCCCATCGACTCCTAACCGCAGCCAGAAGTCCACTACGCGGAAGATAGCCTGCCGGACACGGGGGTTGTCGTAGTTAAGGTCGGGCTGGTGGGAATAGAAGCGGTGCCAGTAATAGGCTTTGGCAATCGGGTCCCAGGCCCAATTGGAATGCTCGTAGTCCTTAAAGATGATACGCGCTTCCTTGTATATCTCCGTGGTGTCACTCCAGACGTAAAAGTCGCGCAAGCGCCCTCCGGGTTGCTCCCGCCGCGCCCGCTGGAACCAAGGGTGCTGGTCGGAGGTGTGGTTAATGACCAGCTCAGTGATAACACGCAGGCCACGCCGGTGGGCTTCCTCGACTAAGTTCCGAAAATCGCGCATATCTCCATAGGCTTGATGGATACCAGTATAGTCTGAGATATCATAACCGTCATCCCTTAGAGGCGAAGGATAGAAGGGTAACAACCAGATGGCCGTTACCCCTAGGTCTTGGAGGTAGTCAAGCCTCTCTATCAGCCCCAGAAAATCTCCCACGCCGTCTCTATCACTGTCCGCGAAGGCCCGAACATGGAGCTCATAGATTATCGCGTCCTTGTACCAGACGGCATCACTATCAAAAGGATATGGTTCTCTACTTCGCTTTGGCATTGCGCGGGTTTCTCCGCAGTTGGAATGCTGGCACCGCCCCTCGCGTCGTGCCTCACTAACCCAGACGATTGAAGGAGTATCCTAAAAATTCACCCCATCACTACCCACCAAGCAGAGTGCGTATATGTTCTCCCAGCTCCTTAAAGCTAATGGGCTTGACTAGCACACCACTGGCACCATGCCTCAGGCTGTCCTTCTGGACAATAAGGCTGCGCCGGGGCGAAATCACTAAAAAAGGTATCTTTGCCTCCCGCAACTTTTCGCAACTTTCCCAGATGTGCTCATCAAAGCCAGAGAGGTCTATCAGGGCAACCGCGATCTTTTGACCTTGTTGAATCGCCTGATCCAGCTCTGCCAAGCTGCTGGCACTGCAGATCTCATAGCCTTCCCCTTCGAGGTACTGGGTCAGCAACTCTAGGTCATGGCGGTTGCTATCCACTGCCAGAATCACCTGTCTTTTGAAGGGCGCCTTAAGCACCACCCGAACACCTGAGATAGTGCCGGTGACAGCTCTGGTAACAGCAGTGGCAGCAGCTTCACTGATCTCACCGGCTGCCTCGATGGCAGCAAAAGCGCCTGCCGATGCAACTTCCTCCGCCTTCAGCCCAGCTTCTTTACCAGCTTCAATAGCTCCTTCCATTGCTTTCTTAGCCACCACGGCTACATCTCCACCTACTTCGCTGGTGCCTTTGATCGCTGCCCGAACAGTTTCACTGATAACACCCTGGGTTACTCTAGTTACTTCACCCACTCCATATATCACACCAATAACGGCACCTCTGGATATGGAGCCAAGCTCGGCGCCAGCCTCGCTGCCAGCGTGAATGGCATCTGAGACAGCCTCTCCAGCCACGCGTGATGCTTGAGTTGCTTTGTTCCTAACGCCACGGAGCGTCTGTGACGTGGTGTTACGTGTGACCTCTACGGTACTCTCCACCACATCTTCAGCCTCCTTGACTGCTTTAACCAAAGCACCTCGGATCTTCTTGCGCATCTCTTGTACAGCCATGGAGCCATCCCTCCCCCTGCCAAAGTCCGGATCCCCAGTGAGCGAGTTTTGACTCGTTAACCTCTACAGGTTATTTACCCTCTCAAAACGCCATTTCGGAGATCTCCCTGAAACAGACGCCTTCGCTTCAGGTCAGCTTAGCACAGCCATGTTCCTTGTTCGCCTGGCTAATTGTCTACATATAGTAGTCGAAGTCCCGCTCGCTACGGAGCCGATGCCGTACTTGGAAGATATGGGCTGGAACCACATGGGGGTTGAGTTCCACATAGTTTCGCTGCCCATACCACAAATACCGGGCATCGCTTAATACATCATGGACCTGATACGGCTCTTCAAGTCTGAGCCCTAGCTCCACCAGCGGAAGCTCCATCCAGCCCGCCTGGGTATAATGGGGGTCAAGATTGACCACCACTATAATAACATTGGAAAGGTCCTCAGTGTGCTTACTGTAGCAGATTAGCTGGTCGTTGTCTATGGGATGGAAACGCAGGCTCCAGTCGCTTTGGAGAGCCGGATTATCCCGCCGGATACGATTCACTCGGGCGATGAGTTCCCTCATGCTGTCGGGCCGAGCAATGTCCCAGTGCTTAAGTTCGTACTTCTCCGAGTCCAAGTACTCCTCGCCCCCTGGCTCTCTAGCCCGACCCTCGCGTAGCTCAAAGGCCGGACCGTAGATCCCGTAACTGGCTCCCAAGGTAGCAGCTAGGACCAGTCGTGCCACAAAAGCGGGCCTCCCGCCGAACTGAAGGTATTCGGTCAAAATATCTGGCGTGTTCGGCCACAGATTGGGCCGAAAATACTCCCCCACTTCTGTTTGGGTGAGTTCAGTGAAGTACTGGGTAAGCTCCCATTTAGTGTTACGCCAAGCAAAATAGGTATATGATTGGGTGAAGCCCAGCTTGGCCAGTTGGTACATGACCTTGGGCCGGGTGAATGCCTCAGATAGGAAAATCACATCGGGATGCACATGTTTGACCTCGGCGATCAGCCACTCCCAGAAGCGGAAAGGCTTGGTATGGGGGTTGTCCACACGAAAGATGTGAACGCCTTGTTCAATCCAGAAGAATACGATGCTCTTGAGTTCTTGCCAAAGCTCTCTCCAGTGCTCGTTATCAAAGTCAATGGGGTAAATGTCCTCGTATTTCTTGGGGGGGTTTTCGGCATACTGAAGTGTTCCGTCCGGGCGCCACAGAAACCACTCTGGATGCTCCTTTACGTATGGATGGTCAGGAGAGCACTGGAAGGCGAGGTCTAAGGCGATCTCAATGCCGTAATTTTGGGCCTTAGACACTACCTGTTGGAAATCTTCCAGAGTGCCCAGCTGGGGATGGATGGCTTTATGCCCTCCTTCTTCAGACCCAATGGCCCAAGGCGTGCCTGGCTCATCGGGCTTCGCTACCGGTGAGTTATTCCTCCCCTTGCGGTGGGTGCGACCGATGGGGTGGATGGGTGGGAGATAAAGCACATCAAACCCCATCGACGCAATGTAGGGAAGACGAGTTTCGCAGTCCTTAAAGCTTGAGTGCCGCCCCGGCTCAAGTCCCGAAGACCGGGGGAACATCTCATACCAAGTGCTGAAGCGGGCCTTCTCCCGGTCAACCACGACCACCAGCTCCTTGGGATATGTAACGGCGAACTGACGGTCAGAGTGCTTATACAACAGCCCAGCCACTTCTTTGCCCAGGGCAAG